>Ga0073928_10002324_pt1 | contig 33100 bp, 35 predicted proteins | sample PaiPotPPA55metaG_FD_76969 | JGI IMG/M metagenome (GOLD analysis project Ga0073928, IMG submission 76969) | Iron sulfur acid spring bacterial and archeal communities from Banff, Canada, to study Microbial Dark Matter (Phase II) - Paint Pots PPA... ...
AGACCTTCACCCACCGCCCCGACGCCGCCGACTCCTCAACCTTCTCCATCACCCTCTGAACTCGTAGCGCATCCTCAAAGTTAGGATGAAACTCCTCGCCCTTGGCCAGCACCTGCAGAAAGTCTCCCAGCGTCGCGATAAACGTATGCTCGTATCCGATAATGTGTCCCGGCTTCCAAAAGATGGACGAATACGGATGGTCTGGTCCGGTCACCAGAAGATTGCGCTCGCCCTGCACGGCTGGCGCCTCCGTGGCGTCGAAAAAGCGCAATCGGTTCATATCTTCCAGATCAAACTCCAGACTGCCTTTCGACCCGTAGATTTCAAATCCGTTTCCATTGCGCCGCCCCACGCCAAACCGGCTGGCTTCAAAGCTGCCGATACTGCCATTCGAAAACCGCGCCATGACTTGTACGGCGTCATCTACTTCGCGGCCGGGCACAAACCGGTGCGTGTTCGCCGCTAGCTCCGTAATCTCGCCATTCAAATACCGTGCTGTATCGAGTGAATGCGAAAGCAAATCCCCAATCGCGCCCGACCCTGCGTCCGCGCGCTTGTAGCGCCAGCTATGGGCCTTGCCGGCATCCACTCCCGACTGGTTGAAATAGTACGACCGGTAGTGGAACACCTGTCCCAGCCTGCCCTCATCGATGAACCGCTTCGCCAGCGCAATTGCCGGAACTCGCCGGTAATTAAACCAGACGAGATTGGGGCGCTTGCCGACCGTCTCCGCCATGACTTCGGCCTCCGCAACTGACAAAGCTAGTGGCTTCTCGCAAAAAACAATTTTCCCCGCCCGTGCCGCCGCAATAGCAATAGGCGCGTGCAACGCATTAGGCGCAGCAATGTCCACAATGTCTATGTCCGGACGACCAACAACCGACTCCCACTTCGCCGCCGTCTCTTGCCACTCCCATTGCCGCGCAAAATCCGCAACCCTCGAAGGATCCCGTCCGCAGACCACCTTCAGGTGCAGCGCAAATGGGACATCGAAAAAGCGCCCCACCTGATGGAACGCATTCGAGTGCGCGCGGGCGATAAATCCCGTGCCCACCATCGCAATGTTCATGGGTTTAGCTTCTGGCATGCAGCGATTACTCAGGAACGACAGGATACCCTATCGCACAAACTTGCAATGCACTGCAAATCTTTGCACCCTGGCCGACAAAACAACTTTCGTCATCTCGTCGGGTTGAACCATTTGGCATTAGAATGGGCCTACCTGTGGACGCTCATAATCAGAACAAGCCGGATGTCCCGACGCCCAGTCAATCGGCGCCGAGTGCCCCGGTATCGAATTATGAGAAAGGCGCACCGCCAGAAAAGTTTGGCGACGACCCGCTGCCCAATTCCGCGGTGGATGATTTCTTCGTAAAGATGAATCACGATTTCCGCCGCCCTAAGCCCAGCGAAGAAGCAGTGGCGGCCGCGCTTCACGCCATTCAAACCCTCGCCGGCGACGTCGCGGAACACGAAGCCGAAGCGGGTTCGGCTTACTTGGCCGACCATTCCCGCACTGAAGATTCAGGCGAGCGTTGTCCAAAATGCCGCGCCATGAATTCCGGATCGAACCGTTTCTGCGGATTCTGCGGCGCTTTGCTCATGCGACTTGAAAAGCCCGCAGCCAAGACCGCCGCTGCCCCAAGCGCATTGGTTCCTGAATCGCAACACGAGCAGTCGGTGCGTGAGCAGCATATCCATCACCACCACCATCACTACTTTCCAGAAGCGGCGGCGAAGCACTCATTCGGGGACGCGAAAGTCGCACTGACGGGTGAACTAGCCTCCTCACCACCCACCACCGCTGCCGACGCTGAAGCCGCTATCCAAAAACTGGTCAGCGATTGGACTCTCTGTTGCAACTCGAAACGTCTGGAAGATTTGTTGGCGCTCTATTCTCCCGATGCCATCGTGCTACGGGCCAATGTTGCCCCCGCGCACGGGCGCTCTGCAATTCGCCAACTGCTACAGGCCGCGCTGCAGGCCGGGTTGGGCGACGTCGAACTCGACTGCGCCGACGCCGGTGTCCTCGGCGATATCGCGTGCCTCACCGGACGCAGTCGCATGCTGGTCCCCACCGCCCCCGGCAAACGCCACGAGGAAACCGGCAAATTCCTGATCGTCGCCCGTCGGGAATCCGGCGAATGGAAGATCCTCGCCGATTCCTGGTGCATAGACGCTGTGCCGAAAGATCCCGTTCCGCCGACTCCTCCGGCTGCGCGTACTCCTGGCGTCAAGTAGCGATTTCTCTCCAAATCGGGCCGTAAACAGCCATTGCCCTCAGCCAACGAGAGCTGGATGCCCGGCATCTGAGTCACAGGAACAAACGAAAACACGGTAAGTGTTTCGACGGAAATCCGCGCCACGGCCGGATTCTTCTGGCTTTTTTTTGCGGCACTGCCATGAAACTTCATTCGGCGTTAACAATTCCGATGTGGGCAGCTTTGCTCTCGGCGCTCGCATTCGTCGGTCCTAAGGCCGCCAATGCTGCCGCTCCTTGCACGCTGAACCAAACCAATCCCTCGGTGACGGTTTGCAGTCCAACCCCCAATGCCCTTGTGCAGAGCTTGGTGCATGTGCTCGCCGGAAGCACAGATTCGAACCAGGTCATGGCGATGCAGGTGTACGTGGACAACAAACTCACATACCAAGCGAATGCCCCTACATTGGATACATTCGTGGGCCTTGCGGTCGGATATCACCTGATCACCGTGCAAGGATGGGACAGCACCGGAGCAACATTCAAGAGCAATGTCAACGTGGCGATGCAGCCGCCCTGCGCTTTGAGTCCAACCAATCGAAGCGTGACCATTTGCTCGCTAGTGGCCGGCTCGGTGGTGAGCCAGCCCTTCCATGTGATGGCGGCGGCCACAGATTCCAATCCCGTGAAGTCGATGACATTGCTGATCGACGGCGTGAGCAAGGGCAGCAACGCGAACGCGGCAATTTTAGACTTTTACGTAAGCTCATTGACGCTGGGAACGCATTCCGTTGCAGTTCAGGCACAGGACAGCGTGGGGGGCGTGTTCCAGCAGAAATTCAACATTAAGGTGACAGGCGCTGCGCAGGGATTGTCGAAACTTCGGCACATTATTTTCTTTGTGCAGGAGAACCGCTCTTTCGATAATTACTTCGGCATGCTAGGACCCTACAAAGCCTCGCTGGGTTTGGTCAATGACGTAGACGGCCTCAATTTGAACGCAACACCACCCAAGAATACCCAAGGGCAGCCGGTCCCCCCTTTCCATTATCAGACGGTTTGCACCGAAAACCTGAGTCCGTCGTGGAACGAAGCCCACCTTGATGTGAACGCTGGCAACATGGACGGATATATGCTGACGACTACGTCGGTGCCCTCGACGATTGATCCGACCGGCACGCGTGCGATGGGCTACTACGATCAGCGCGACCTTCCGTACTACTACGAGCTGGCAGCCAGATTCGCCACCAGTGACAGATTTTTCTCTCCCGTGCTCACCAACACGGTGCCGAACCGCCTGTATCTATTCACGGCGACTTCGTTTGGCAACATCGTTCCGCCTCCGAGTTCGTTTGAAGGCATTACCCAGCCAACGATTTTCGACCATCTGGACCAGGCGGGCGTGAGCTGGCGCTACTACTATCAGGACAGTGCAAGTTCGGCATTCATCCAGCAGTTTTCGACGTACAAGCGGGATGCCGCCAAGGTAGTGCCCATCGCCAACTGGAGCACCGATGTGCAGAACGACACCACCCTGCCTTCAGTTATTTTCATCGAGCGGGCGGGAACATCGGGACGAGACGAGCATCCCCTGAATAACATACAACTGGGCGCGGCGGACGGGGCGAGCATCATCAATACGCTGATCGCCAGCCCTTCGTGGAAAGATTCTGCATTCATCCTGACTTACGACGAGGGCGGCGCTTTGTACGATCACGTGCGTCCCGCGAGGGAAATCAAACCGGATTTGATTCCTCCAAAGCTGCTCTCCGGCGACAAGCCCGGCGACTTCAACCAGAGCGGGTTCCGCGTTCCCATGATCGTCATCTCCCCGTGGGTGAGGCCCAGTTTCGTTTCCCACACAGCGCGGGACTACACCTCGATTCTGCGGCTGATTGAAGACACATTCAACGTCCCGCCGCTCACGCTCCGCGACGCGAATGCCGACAACATGATGGAGTTCTTCAATTTTTCCGGAGCCCCTCCGTTATTGACCCCGCCGACGCTCCCCCCGCAGCCGACCAATGGAGTGTGCAACAACAGCCTAGAGAAGGCACCAGGATTCTGAGACTCAAGTTCCGTTCATCCACGGTGTCTGCGCAGTCCAAGAGTTCCAGTGAGGATCGTGTTACCCTGCAACGGTGAAATTCGTGCTCGCGCTCTTCGCGCTTGCTTTCGCGATGCCAAATAGCGCGCAAGCTCCAAGACAGCCCGTCTCCCCCCAGCTTTCTCGAAGGTTCAAGCTCTTCCGACACCATTCCACGATTGCGTGGTCATGCGGTTCATCAAGTGTACGCGCCTTTGTTTATGAAGCTGGTCTGGCAGTCGATGCAGACGGCGCCTTTCGAGCCTATCACCCAGACAATCGGCTGGGGCTCGATACCATTGAACATGCGGGTCATCCCGGCAACTGGTGGGCTTTGGTTACAGACACCGGCAAGACGAGCGGTCACCCGGTCGTGCAACGCAAGAATGATCCCGCGCCGGGATACTACATCTCAATGACTTCGCTTTTCGACGCCAGTAATCCCAACGAACGCGACCCACGTCGATTCATAGACGCCGCCAACATTCCATATGTAGTTCTCCCACCTGTGGGGTTCAAGCACGCCAAACTCGGAGACTTCGCAACCGTAGTCAATCTTCGAAATGGCAAAGTGGCGGGAGCAATTGTGGCGGATGAGAGCGCGCCGGAGCTAAAGATGGGCGAAGGTTCCATTGCTTTAGCGAATGCGCTGGGTATTGATTCCAATCCGCGAACGGGTGGGATCGAGCATGGCATTGCTTACGTCGTCTATCCGGGCTCAGGAAACGGCAACCCACGAGGCTCGAATGACATTGCCTCCATTTGCCGGCGACATTTTGAGCCGTGGGGTGGTCTGCAGAAGCTAAAAACCTGTTTAAGGTAGGGATCTCATTGTCCGGTCCCGAGGCCATTACTCGGCTGCTACAATGCAGCCCATGGCGGTCAACGCTTCGAGCGACATAGCTGGATCCAACGCGTCCACGTTGCACGAAGCAACCCAACCCGATTTGTTGACGATCGCTGCGATCGCGATAGCGGCCACGGTGATGGCGGATTTCATCCACGAAGGCATGGGTCACGGAGGCATGTGTGCGGCCACGGGCGGGCAGCCAATGGTGCTCTCTACTGTGCACTTCGAGTGCAGCGCGGACACTCGTCTGGTGGCCGCGGGCGGGACGCTCGCCAATCTGATCTTCGGAGCGCTGTTCTGGGTCGCTGCGCGCGCAGTCAAACGGACTGCATCCTGGCGCTACTTCTTCTGGCTGCTGATGACCTTTAATCTGTTCGACGCCGGGGGGTATTTCCTGTTCTCTGGTATCGGCAACTTCGGCGACTGGGCGGCGGTGGTGGCGGGGTGGCAGCCAGCCTGGGCGTGGCGCGTCGGCTTGATTGCACTGGGAATGGTTACCTATTTCTTATTGTTTGTGCCGCTTTGCTTGCGCGAGTTGTGTCCGTTCTTGGGGAGAGATGCGGAGATTCGTGTGCAGCGTGCGCGCCGGCTAACGCTCACACCTTATCTCACTGGGGGAGTCCTCTCCTGCGTTGCGGGCATGCTGAACCCCGTGGGGCCGCTACTGATTCTGGTATCCGCTGCGGCTGCGTCATTTGGCGGAAAATCCGCGCTGGCGTGGATGTGGATGCTGCTCCGCGGCCGGCTCATTCCCAGCAGCGAACTACAGATGCCGGAGATCGAACGCAGCTGGGGATGGATGGTCGCTGCTGTGATTCTGGCAACAGTATTCATCGCCGGACTGGGACCCGGCGTGAAGTTGCATTCGGGCTAGGGCTTATGGCTCTCGACAGTGAATCCGAAAACCCGCCCTACGATTGATCGCCGCTATTTGACTGAGAACTTTCAACCTGGTGTTAGGCTAGTCGGAGCTACCTGGAGAGACGATTCCTCGGCCCAGGAGCGTAAAATGGGCGCACTCAAACGGAGTACGGCTTACGGGATCTAAAGATAAATCGGCAGGTAATACGGTGGTGGAATTGGAAAACAGCGTTGAACAGCGGTTCGGCGTGCTCCCCAATTTTTTCCGCCTCGTTCCTGAAACTCCTGAGATCACGGAGAAACTATGGGGCTTTGCTCAAGCTGCCTACCTCGATAATCCTCTGCCGTCGCTGTTTAAGGAACGTCTTTTCGTTTCTCTCTCTCGCTTTTGCGCTGTTCGCTACTGTATTGCCCGTCACACGGGATTTTTGATAGGCCTTGGCCGCCCTTCTGGCGATAAGGCTGTCCGCGGTCAAAGCATCGTAGAAGTTGTTAACTTGCTCCGGCGTCCATTTCCACGCGGGCACGAATTAGAATTGCGCCGCTCTTTGTGCGCGACCTGTCCCGCGCCTCTGGCTGAAATACCGAGCGCCGACACACAGATGGAGGATGCAATCTTTGCGCTGGCGGGCCACGTGTTCTTGCAGACGCCCGATGCTGCCGCCTGCCTCGACGAACTGGAACGACTGTTAGGCGCGGCGCGATTTCAGTACCTGCTGGTATTCTTGGCTTTCGTCAGGGCTGCGCACTACTGGACCAGGGTCCATCCTAAAATCGAATTTGAGGATGACATTAAGCAGCTTCTTGCCACCGATGAAGCCTTAGCCGACTGCATCCTCAACGATCGGGAACCTAGTGTTGATAACGTCAGCCAATCGCTTTTGGACGAGTTGCCAGCCTTGCGCTTGGCTGCCGATAAAGCAATCGGATTGCTGGCTGCCATCGTAGATTCCTCCGATGATGCCATCGTCAGCAAGACCCTGGACGGTGTTATCACCAGCTGGAACGCAGGGGCGGAGCGACTATTCGGGTACACCGCTAAAGAAGCTGTAGGGCAGCACATCTCCTTGATCATTCCGATCAATCGCCGAGGCGAAGAAGTAGCGATTCTTGAGCGACTGAAACGAGGCGAACGGATCGATCATTTTGACACTGTCCGTGTGCGAAAAGACGGCACCACTCTTGACATATCACTAACAATTTCTCCGGTCCGGGACTCTGCAGGAAGGATTGTCGGTGCTTCGAAAATAGCCCGTGATGTCACTCAACGTAAGCGAGTTGAGCGGGCATTGCATGAGAGCGAACAACGGTTCCGTCTACTGGCCGATGCACTGGACACCCAAGTGCAGTTTCGGACTCAAGAACTACAGCGACGAAACGCAGAAATTCTGCAACAGTCGGAACAGCTTCGAGACCTTTCAGTGCGATTGCTGCAAGCTCAGGATCACGAACGGCGACACATCGCTCGGGAGTTGCACGACAGTGCAGGTCAGACCTTGGCTGCCTTAGGTATGACGTTTGCACGGCTCGCCGAAGATGCCAAGCACAATCCCACTCAACTTGCCGCAGGCTTCGAAGATGCCCAAGCATTAGTGCAGGATTTGACCCAAGAGATACGCACAGCCTCATATCTTTTGCACCCGCCGTTATTGGACGAAAGCGGACTTTCTTCTGCACTGGACTGGTACGTACAAGGTCTGGCGGAGCGCAGCGGACTCGAAATCGATCTGAAAATCGGCGAGGAAGTCGAAAGGCTTCCACCGGAAATGGAACTGGTCATATTTCGCCTGGTACAGGAGTGTTTGACAAACATCCATCGTCATTCGGGAAGCGAGACCGCGATAATCCGCATTAGTCGAGAATCGGACCGCATCCATGTGCTGGTTCGGGATGACGGCAAGGGAATGTCGCAGGACCGCTTGGCTGAGATTCAATCCAAAGGCAGTGGAGTCGGGATCAGAGGAATGCGCGAGCGCGTGCGCCAATTCCAAGGGGAACTGACTGTCGAGTCGAACGCCCTCGGTACAACGATTTCGGCTACCTTTCTTGCGACCAGGCTTACGCCCAGTGGGGAGAGTGCAATTCAACGACTTGATGTTGCATGACTCGTTAGTTCCGAAGTATTACTGACGGTAAGCGCGAATCACTCCACCCCCAGCCCCTGCAAATCCCTCCGCAACTGCGCCGGATCCTTCATCAGTACCGTCTTCATCCCCACCTTCGCCGCCCCTTCAATGTTCACCGGACGATCGTCAATAAAACAACACTCCTCTGGAGCGTGCTGACTGAGCTCAAGCGCCAGCCGGTAGATACGCTCATCCGGCTTCCGCATGGCCACGAAGCATGAACTCACAAAAAGCTCGCAGTAATCGACAAGCCCAAAAGTCTGTATCCGGTACTCGTTTAGTTCACGTGACTCGTTGTTGATAGTCGCCATGAAATACTTACTCGAAAGACTCTTCGCGATCTCCAACACACCAGCCTTCGGCCTTGAAAGCGAAAACATGAAGCGCTTGAAATCTTCCGGTGCAAAGGTACGCGGTTCGTAAAAAACAGTGCGCCGCAAATACTCGTCCAGACTGGTCCTGCCTTCCTCAAATGCAGGGACCAGTTCACTGTGGCGCGCCTCAAACTCAGTCTTGTCGAGCAAGAACTGAGTCACCGCGCGATCGCGTTCTTCGTGGTCCCAGGCGTTCGACAACAGAACACCTCCCACATCCCAGAACAAAGCGCGAATCTCTCCCATGAGGCCTCCGGCCAAGAAAAGACAGGTCAATCATACTGGGGATCGAGGAAACACGGAGCCGGGAGTCAGCGGAAGCAACTCGCACCCTCGTGCGTCATCATGGAAGAGCGGCGCTTCAGCGCCGCGTATGCGATTTCAAATCAACAGGCCTTCAGCTCCTGCGCTCTCTAATTCGGCGACACCGATTTCTCGGAAATTTACGCTTTGGCAGCTCTTGCCAGCCCTTTGGCCGGCGCGGTGCGTCGCGTACTGGGAACATAAACGCAGGAGCGAAAATCGTAATGCTCGCCCAAACAGCTTCCGCAGAGGTGAAGCTGGTGTACCCGGCAATTGACCACCGGTGAATCCGTTCCGCACAAGTCGCATCCCCCGCGTACTCGCTTAGATTGGGGTTTGGCCGGGCCCGCGGAGGCCGCGGTTTGCAAGGCGCTCGCCTTAACATAGATTCCGCCCGCCACCACCAGCGCGCCCATGGCAAACGCGCACATTCCCGCACCCAGAATGGCCTGGTCCTGGTGAGCACCCAGCGCCGCGGGCAATAAACAAAGCCCGATCAGCATCAGGAGGCATCCCAAGAAAATTGCCCAGCCACCGGCTTTCTGACCCATCAAAATACCTTCTTCCAATACAGACGGTTTGTTCAGCGAGGGAAACGGTTCCACGCTGACCATATCGGCTTCACGGCCTAAACTCCAGATGACGGAAGTAATGAAGCATTCAGCACTCAGCACTTAGCCAAGCCGATCTCGTGGAATCCCCCACAAGGTTTTCCCTGGCTGAATGCTGAGTGTTGAATGCTGAGTGTTTTTACGACCCGAAGAGTCGCTAGCCGGCCCGCAACGCCGTTTCCGCTGCCACCGCCTCGCGGAAGTAGTCGAGCGACAGCCGCAGCCCGCTATCGAGGTCCACCTTGGGTTCCCATCCCAGCAGGGTTCTGGCCTTGGTAATGTCCGGACGCCTTTGCTTAGGGTCGTCCTCGGGAAGTTTCTCGTGGCGAATCTGACTCTTCGATTCCGTCACCGCGATCACCTTCCGTGCGCATTCCAGAATAGTGAACTCGTTGGGATTGCCTAGGTTCACCGGCGCATGTTCCTCACACTTCGCCAACCGGAGAAACCCCTCAATCTCATCGCTGACGTAGCAAAAGCTCCGTGTCTGTGAGCCGTCGCCATATACCGTCAGGTCCTCACCGCGCAAAGCCTGCTTCATGAAATTCGGGATCACTCTGCCATCGTTCAACTGCATGCGAGTCCCATAAGTGTTGAAGATCCGCGAAATGCGCGTGTCCAACCCATAATAGCGGTGGTAGGCCATGGTCAGTGCTTCGGTAAACCGCTTGGCTTCGTCGTAAACCGATCGCGGCCCAATCGGATTCACGTTTCCCCAGTACGTTTCCTTTTGCGGATGCTCCAGCGGATCGCCGTAACACTCCGACGTGGAAGACACCAAATATTTGGCGTGATACTTATGCGCGATGTCCAACACATGCATCGTTCCCACCGAACCCACCTTCAAAGTGTCGATTCCGTGGACCATGTAATCCACTGGACTTGCCGGCGAGGCAAAGTGGAATACAAAGTTCACCTCGCCGCACTCAAAAGGCCGATTGATGTCGAGCTGCAGAAACTCAAAATTCCCCTCGCGCCGCAGGTGCTCGATGTTCGACAAGCGCCCAGTGAGGAGGTTGTCCACCGCCACCACGGAGTAGCCTTCCGCCAACAGTGCGTCGCAAAGATGCGAGCCTAGGAACCCGGCTCCGCCCGTAACCAATGCCCGAGGTTTCATGAATCAGTGCTCTTTTCTGACGGGAGGCGCAACAACCGCGGCGGCAGCGGCGCCTTCCGGACTTGCAGCGCTCCGGCCGACGCTGTAATAAGTGAACCCGCTGGCCGCCATTACCTCGGGATCATACAAGTTCCGTCCGTCAATCACGATGGGATATTTAAGCTCCGCGCGCAGCCGTTTCAGGTCCAGCGCCGCAAATTCCTCCCACTCCGTCAGGATCAGTAGCGCGTCAGCCCCACGGGCCGCGTCGTAAGCGCTTTCCGCCAGCCGGACACTCGAATTCAGTACTTCCCGCGCCCGTTCATTCGCCGCCGGATCATAAGCCGAAATCTCGCAACCTTCCTGCAACAGCGACTGAATCAGCAGAATCGCCGGCGATTCGCGGACGTCGTCAGTACCGCCTTTGAAGGCCAGTCCCAAAACCCCCAGCTTCTTGCCTCGCAGCGTCCACAAAGCGCTACGCACCTTGCGAATGAAGCGCTGCCGCTGTTCCTCATTGATGCGCATCACTTCCTCAAGTAGCCGGAAGTCGTAACCGCACTCGCGGGCCACCGCGCGAAACGCCATCAGATCCTTCGGGAAACAAGACCCGCCATAGCCAATTCCAGGATTCAAGAACCGCGGCCCGATGCGCGTGTCGGTGCCAATGCCCTGGCAAACCTGCTGCACATTCGCTCCCACGCTCTCACAGATCGAAGCGACCGCATTGATAAACGAAATCTTCATCGCCAAATATGCGTTGGAAGCGTGCTTGATCAGTTCCGCGCTCTTGGCGCTGGTCACGATCATCGGCGGCGGAATCTGCGCCCGGTCCGGCCGCGGAATCGCGTCCGCACGTTCGTAGTAGCTGCCATCCGCCAACGGCGCATAAATCTCCTTCAGCACCGCCGCGCACCGTTCGGTATCGGCACCAATCACAATACGGTCGGGATACAGAAAATCCGTGACCGCAGTTCCTTCGCGCAAGAACTCAGGATTCGAAGCGACATCGAATTCTCCCGCCACTCCATTGCGCAGAATAATTTTGCGCACCCAGTCGCTGGTGTACACTGGCACCGTGCTTTTTTCGACGATAATCTTGTAGTCATGGATAGCACCCGCAATCGCGCGGGCAACAGACTCTACATAAGAAAGATCAGCCTCGCCTTGTTCCGTAGGCGGTGTCCCCACAGCCACAAAAATGGCGGCACTCGCCCCCACCGCCGCCTTTAGATCATCGGAGAAATGCAGCTTATTGCCACGATGCCGTTGCAGCAATTCCGGAAGAAACTTTTCGTGGATCGGAACTTCGCCGCGATTGAGCGCAGCCAGTTTTTCCTGATCGTTGTCCACCACGATCAGGTCGTGGCCCAGGTCGGCAAAGCAAGCGCCTGCTACCAGACCAACATATCCGGAACCGATAACCGCAATCCGCATTAAAACTCTCCGCTATGGCGCGATACCAGAATGACTGCTCTAAAGTGCTTACTCTACCAGCTTATGTTTCTGCCGAAAATGCCCATGGGAATGACGGGCCTCCGCCGGTCCGAATCGGGAAACGTTAGGGGGACACTGCCAAAAAAGCGTCCAACGCGGCCTTGACACCGCCGAGTATGTTAGCTAATATGATCTAGCTAATGAAAACGATAACCATCCATCGGGCTAAGACCAACCTCTCGCGCCTCATCGAAGAAGCATGCCGGGGCGAGGAAATCATCATCGCCAAAGGCGATAAGCCCAAGGTGCGGTTGGTGCCCATTACCGAGCCGAATGGCAATCGCAAGCCGGGTCGATTGAAGGGTAAATTCAAACTCGGGCCGGAGTTCTTCGAACCCCTTCCTCCTGAAGAACTCGATCTTTGGTGGCAGTGACCGGTGCGCCTTCTGCTCGACAGTCACACCTTGATCTGGTGGGTCACCGGAGACTCCGCTTTACCAGAGACCGCTCGGCGACGAATCGCGCAGTCCCCGGAGGCTGTGTTCGTCAGCGCCGTTTCTGCCTGGGAAATCGCAATCAAACTGAGTTTGGGACGCCTTCCATCCGCCAGCGATCTTATGACCAACTTTGAACAGTCGCTCGGGCTCGATGGCTTCCTTCCTCTTCCCATCTCGCCCCAACACGGCATACGTGCCGGCCTATTGCCAGGCCCCCACAAAGATCCTTTTGACCGAATGCTGATCGCCCAGGCCCAAGCAGAAAATCTGGCTATTGTCAGTAACGACAAAGTTTTCGAGCGATACGGCATTAAGCGCTTCTGGTAGCTGCTCCGTTCACCCCTCCATTTTCCCCTCCCACTGCTAATCCCACGCCTTTCTTGGGCTTACATTGACCGACCCGGTTCTTTTCGATACCCTTTTCGTAACCAAACAACGGGAAAAGTGTATCCTTAAAGTACTAATTCAAAGGAAGAACCATTGCTAGAGAGCCAAGAAATAGAGAGCCCTAAAAACCAGGCCCAGAAAAACCTGCTTTTGCTCAAGCCCCGCGGTTTCTGCGCCGGCGTCGTCCGCGCCATTGATATCGTCCGCATTGCGCTCGAGGCCTTTGGTCCTCCCATCTACGTCCGTAAAGAAATCGTCCACAACCGCTTTGTGGTCGAAGAACTCCAGGGCAAGGGTGCCATTTTTGTCGATTCCGTGGATGAAGTCCCCAACGGCGAGCGCGTCATTTACAGCGCCCACGGTGTCTCCCCCGAAGTCCGCAATGCCAGCAAAGAGCGCCGTCTCCGGGTAATTGATGCCACCTGCCCCCTGGTCACCAAGGTCCACGTCGAAGCCGTGAAGTTTGCCAAAGAAGGCTATTCGCTGATCCTCATCGGCCACCGCGATCATGATGAAGTGATCGGCACCTTAGGAGAGGCGCCGTCCGTCACCCAGGTCGTAGGATCGCCCGCACAAGTTGATTCGTTGACCGTGCCCGACCCCAACCGCGTTGCTTACTTGACCCAGACCACCCTGAGCCTGGACGAGGCCAAAGACATCATCGAAGCCCTGCGCCGCAAGTTTCCCAACATTAAAGGCCCGCACGCGCAAGATATCTGCTACGCCACCGAAAACCGCCAAGTGGCCGTCAAGCACGTGGCCGAAGATGCCGACCTGCTCCTGGTTGTAGGTTCCGAAAACAGCTCCAACTCCAACCGCCTGGTCGAAGTCGCGCGAAACCTCGGCAGAGCCTCCCACTTGATCGATAGTTGTTCCGACATCCAGCCCGAGTGGCTCGAAGGCGTCAACACCATCGCCCTGACCGCCGGAGCCTCAGCTCCCGAATGTCTGGTCGAAGAGGTCGTGGAATTTCTAGGCACCAAGGGATTCAACAATCTTCGGGAAGTAGAGGTCATGCCGGAAAACGTGCGTTTCGGCCTGCCTCCCGAGATCGTCGAAGCCATTGCCGCTGCCCCGTCTGCTGGCGTCAGCGCCAATTAGGAGCACTAGCTGAACTATGGATGACTCCTCGTCCCGCATCTCATCTGCTCCTCAATTACGCTTTGGAAAAATCGATGACCTGGCCAGCCGTGTCGTCTCCGCCATAGACGGCGCGCGCAACTGGCTGCTTTCCCAGCAGCACGAGGACGGCTACTGGTGCGGCGAGCTCGAAGCCGACAGCACCCTCGAATCCGATTACATCTTGCTGCACACGCTCCTCGGCACCAGCAATCAGGAGCGTTTCCAGAAGTGCGCCAACTACATCCTCCGCCATCAGAACGAAGACGGTGGCTGGCCCATCTACACCGGAGGCCCATCGAACATCAGCGCCTCCGTCAAGGCCTATTTCAGTCTGAAGCTCACGGGATACAAACTCGATCACGCCGTGCTCGAACGCGCCCGAAAAAAGATTCTCGAGCTAGGCGGCGTCACCAAGGTCAACACCTTCACCAAGATTTATCTCTGCTTCCTCGGCCAGTACGACTACGACGCCGTTCCCGCGATTCCCCCGGAGATCGTTCTTTTCCCCAACTGGTTCTGGTTCAATATCTACGAAATTTCGTCGTGGTCGCGCGCCATCTTGGTTCCGCTCTCCATCGTGTATGCCAAGAAGCCGTTCAAGAAAATTCCCGACGAGCTTGCCATTGACGAACTCTACGTTGGCGGCCGCCACCGGTCGCGCATGAGATTGGAGTGGAGCGATAAACTCGTCTCGTGGCGCAATTTCTTCCTGGTGTTCGATCGCCTGACACACTGGTTTGAAGCCGTCCACATTCGCCCGCTGCGTTGGCTCGCATTAAAAAAAGCCGAACAGTGGATGCTGGAAAGATTCGAAATGTCCGACGGCCTGGGCGCAATCTATCCCGCCATGCTGAACGCGATCATTGCCCTCCGTTGCCAGGGATACTCCCTCGACGATCCCCAAATGATTCGCGCCCTGGACGAATTCGAGAAACTCGGAATCGAAGAGGAAGACACCTTCCGCATGCAGCCGTGCAAGCCGCCAGTCTGGGACACCGCTTATGCGATGTTCGCCCTAGGCGAAGCCGGCCTTTCGCCAACTGATCCCCGCATGGTGAAAAGCGCCGACTGGATTCTGCAAAAACAAGTCCGCCAAGCCGGCGACTGGACGGTAAAAAACAAAAAGGGCAAGCCCGGCGGCTGGTATTTCGAATTCAACAACGAGTTTTATCCCGACGTGGACGACACCGCCATGGTCGCACTGGGACTGGCCCAGGTCGAGCACCCCAACGGGCGCTATCAGCTTGAATCAGTCGAGCGCGCGATCGAATGGGTCATGTCCATGCAGTGCAAGAACGGCGGCTGGGCATCATTCGACAAAGACAACGACCGCATGGTCTTCCAGTACATCCCCTTCGCCGACCACAACGCCATGCTCGATCCTCCGACCGTTGACATCACCGGCCGCATTCTCGAAATGCTCGCCACCTACGGCTACGACAAAAATCATCCTGCCGTAAAGAAAGCCTTGAAGTTTATCCGCGACGAGCAGGAGCCCGACGGCTCATGGTTCGGCCGTTGGGGCGTCAATTACTTGTACGGGACAATGCAGGTCCTCCGCGGCCTCGAAGCCATGGGCACCGACCACCACGAGCCTTACGTGCAGCAAGCCGCCGAGTGGATCCGCATGGTGCAAAACCCCGACGGCGGCTGGGGAGAAACTTGCGGCTCCTACGACGACCCCAACACCAAAGGCATCGGCCCCAGCACCCCTTCGCAAACCGCCTGGGCCGTCTTGGGCCTCCTCGCCGCCAACGACACCCGCAGCGACTCCGTAGCCAAAGGCATCGCCTATCTCCTAAAGACCCAGAAAAAAGACGGCTCCTGGGACGAACCCTGGTACACCGGCACCGGCTTCCCCCGCGTCTTCTATCTCATGTACCACATGTACCGCCAATACTTCCCCCTGATCGCCCTGACCACGTACAAGAAAGTGATGATCGAGAAGAATTAGGTCGAACCAGAGCTGAGGCCCATCGGATGGGATTTGCAATCAGTTGGCTGGCAGTTCGCGGCAGTACCGAGGCCTCAGTGCTTGCCTCGCTTGGCCTCGAAAAAACTGGTGAACATAAGGAAAGCACGCAGGTGACTGGTGCAGCAAGAGCGTTGGCGATTGGACGGTCGTCTGGTCGCTTCAAACCGCGCAGGTTTCGCCATGCTCCGTCGAAGCTCAAGGGGGAAGTTGTTATCTGCGACGTTGAGGAGCACGTCATGTTTGTCTCCGCAGCGGCCTTTAACGACGCGACTCTGAGTTGGCGCATTGTGCACGATGCGCAACAGGCCCACGACCACTTAGCAGTTGAAGGAAAGCCGCCGGAATCTCTCGTCCGCATTCAAGCCGAGCAACTCGCGCGAGTGGGTGACGACCGCGAGGTTGACTTTGTTTTTGAAATTCCTGTTCGAGTGGCCCAAGAAGTGGTTGGGTTCCGGCACGAGGAGGGGGCGTCAACCTGGGCATTCGGTGTATTGCGCCAGGTCGCTCCAGGGTAGAAGGAAGTTCTGGCTACAGACAAAGAAGTCGCCCGCCGCATGAAGGATTTGGATGCCATCCCACCCAATCCGCTCATTACGCCCCATGACCCGCGCGGCCATAAACAACAAATGTCGCCAACAGGAAAAGCACAATGGTCATGATTGGTGGTTCGCGGCGGCGTAGGTGGAAGACGGTCGCTGACAGCATGATAACTGCCAATCCCGCCGCCGCCCACATGCTGAGCCAGGGAGCGATGTTGGCCGCCCCCGGGAGAACGACGCCGACGGCTCCCGCCAATTCGCCAATACCAATGAACGTTATCGTTCCGTGCGTTAATGTGGTCGGCCCAGTTTTCTCCAACATCGCCCTGTATTTCGGGTAGGCGAGCAGTTTCACGCCGCCGGCTCCGACAAAGGCGAACGCCAGAATTCCTTGTGCAACCCATAACGCTAAATTCACAGGGTGTTCCTTTACTGAATTCTTCTCATAACTGACCGGCGAATCGAACCAACGCATGTGCATATGCATGTGAAAAATCTGCTGCGTGGCCCGTCAATCATCCTCTTCCCTCATCCGCCGACGGCCCATAGATCGCTGGCACGCTCGCCTCGTTCAGCCGCAGATACACCGTCAGCTGTCCCCGATGGTGCGCCATGTGATTGAGCACGCCGTCACGGATCGCCTCATACCGCGTCTGTTCGCTCATCACCTTTCCCGCATAGAGCATGCGCCACTTGGTGTTCAGCAAGCGATCGTCCGTAGTCTTTTGCAAAACCTCGCGTCCCTTTTTCAGACTCGCCTCGAACTGACCGATCAGATCGGCCCGCGTCTTCCATTCCTGCCGTCTGTATTTCGGCCCACCCGGCGGATTGATGTCCAACTCGTCCATGTTCACGACCATGTCGAGCCAGCCCGGAGTGTTGGCAACAATGGTCGCCAGATAACCCAGCGGCATTGACTTCGGATGCGGCTTCCAGTCGTTCTTTTCTTCCGGAACCCGCTCCAGCGTCTTGCGGATCCCGACCGCTTCGCGGTCAAGTTCAGCCAGCAAAAGTTCGGTGATCTTCATCGGGTGTTCCATTGTCCGATTTTAGATCCAGTTCTAGTCGGACGGGCCGCCGGAGGAGCAGGCGCGGGTTGCCCCTTGCCTACCGCCTCAGAGCACTGCATCGAGCGGGTACTTTCTAAACCACTGCGAAACTCGCCGTCGGCTCCCTGTCTGCATCTTTAATTCATGTCCGCCGGACAGCTTGCCGCCACCCACTTACCCGTATAACTCGCATGCCCGTTCATCGTCTGGCCGTTACCCGTCAAAACAATTGCAAACGATCCAGTACCGTTTTCCGAGTCAAGTACATGAATTGTGCCGTGGGCCTCGGCCGTCATCCCCATGTTCTTGCCCATCTCGCACGACTTTCCCTCTACTTCCATGTCGGTGCCAGAAGACTTCAGGACCGTCCAGGCACACTTTTCTCCCGATCCGTTCCCCCACGGATTGCTACTCAAGTCCTTCTCCTTCACGCACGACGTGTACTTCACGGGCCGCCCATTCTTCATCATGGCCGCCATCTGCGGTGGAAGCCCGGTCCAGGTGATAATCTCGGTCATTTGCCAAAGCCCCGTCTTGACGTTCAGCGGATGCACGTCCCCCGCAGCCGTAGCCAGCGAAGCCGCCAAACAAATCACCGCCGCTGCAATTGCCTTTCTCATGTCGCCCTCCTCACAGGCTCGAATCCACAAGACGATACAGCGATATTCAGAAAAGTCAATGTCCTTTTCCAGCCAAACGCTCCCTGCTATCCCGCTGCATCGAACAAGAGTCCGGTACCACAAACCGCAAAAGGCTATGCTGTACATTTAATGAACTAGCCCTCAGCTGTCAGCCGTCAGCTGTCAGCTATCAGGAAAACTTGCGATCTGCCCGATTTCGCTTTTTCTGATGGCTGATGGCTGACGGCTGACGGCTGAATGCTAGCCTTCCTCACGGGTGCCACCGGATTCGTCGGCAGCCATGTCGCTAGCGCCCTGGCTGAACAAGGCGCCGACCTCCGCTTGCTGGTTCGCCAGAACAGTAATCTCAAGAACATCCAAGACCTCAAAGCCGACCTCTTCACCGGCGACCTTCGCGACCCCGCATCCCTTGCGAAGGGAATCTCCGGATGCGACGCTATCTTCCACGTCGCCGCCGACTACCGCCTGTGGGTCCGCGATCCCAACGAAATGTACCGCGCCAACGTCGAAGGCACTCGTGCCATTCTCGCAGCCGCGCGGAAGAACAACGTCCGCCGCGTGGTTTACACATCCAGTGTCGCAACCATGGGATTCACTCAGAACGGCACTCCCGCCGACGAAAATTCCCCCGTCGCGATCGAAGACATGATCGGCCCCTACAAGCGCTCCAAGTTCATGGCCGAGCAGGTGGCGATGGAAGCCGCGCACAGCGGTCTTGACGTAGTGATCGTCAATCCCTCGACGCCGGTTGGGGAGCGCGACATCAAACCAACGCCGAGCGGGCGCATCGTGGTGGATTTCTTGAAAAAGAGATTTCCGGCGTATGTGGACACTGGGCTGAATCTGGTGGCCGTGAAAGAGTGCGCCCGCGGCCACATCGCCGCGCTGGAGAAGGGAAGGGCTGGCGAACGCTACATCCTAGGCGGCGAGAACCTGACACTGAAACAAATCCTTGACAAGCTGGCCGCAATCACCGGTCTCCCCTCGCCCACAATCCGCGTCCCCTATATCGTCGCGCTGGCTACGGGCGTGGTAGATGAGCTAGTCACCGGCCGTATCCTGGGCCGCGAACCTCGCGCCACCATCGACGCCGTGCGCATGGGCCACAAAAAAATGTTCGTCTCCTCCGCCAAAGCCGAGCGCGAATTAGGATGGAAGGTGGTTCCTGTCGATGGTGCGTTGATACGAGCGGTTCAGTGGTTCCGAGAAAATGGTTATGTAGGGAACATGTGATATGACCTACATAGCTGATCTGAGCATCTACAACTACGGTCCGTTCCGTCAGGAGCATCCCGACCCAAAACTGCTGGCTGTAGGATGGCTTGATAGAGGCGTTGCCTACAACGAAGGATGCGTGCATCGCGATCTCGTTCGTAGGCTATTGAACCTCGCAGCTAATCCGGTGAACCTCACCAGGGGATTTCAAGCGTGTCAGTACTGCGATCGTTCGGGAACAGATCAAAATGGCGAACATGGCCCAAGAGGAAACGGCGAGATACGCGTGGCTGGCGCCAGCGGAGTAGTCTATGCGGCGCCAGTTCTGATTTGTCACTACATCGCGGAGCACAGTTATCGACCTCCAGACGAGTTCCTTGAAGCAGTCGCGGCACTGCCAGATCCGCCCAAGAAGTTCGCCATCATCGCCGCCCTAAACCGCGAACTCCACCCACTAGTAAAGTCCTGGCCCTCAACGACCGACCAAGAGTACACCTTCCACGAAAGCAATTACGCCGTCGCAGTCTGTGGCGGCATCGGCGCGGAATCCGCCCGCCGCGCCGCCGAAGCTTTAATCGCCAAATACTCTCCTGATCTCCTTATCTCCGCCGGACTCGCCGGTGCGCTAGTCGCAGATCTGCAAGTGGGCGCCACAATCTTCCCCGCCACAGTAATCGACTCACAAGACGGAAGCCGCCACGAAACCGCGATTCAACACTCGCTAGTCGGCAACACCTCAGTAGGGCGCACGATCCTGATCACCTACCCCGAGGTTGCCACCGTCGCGCAAAAACAGCAACTGGCGAAATCCTACGGCGCCCACGCCGTGGACATGGAGGCCGCCGCCATCGCGCGCGCCGCCCACACTCACACTCTCCCGTTCATCGCCGTAAAAGCCATCTCTGACGACGTAAACTTCGAAATTCCCGAAATGTCCCGCTTCATCGGCACCGGCCAATTTGACACCATCCGCTTCGCCCTTCACGTCGCTCTCCGCCCCTGGCTATGGCTGCGAGTCGTCCGCCTGGCCCGCAATACAAAGATCGCCTCCGAAAATCTCTGCGCCTGGCTGCGCGAAAGCGCCCTGACTAATACAATAGTTCCAGGCAGGACTACCGAGCACAAACCCTGATGGCTATCGCACAATCGACCCCTAGTCAGGCGCCAGGAAAAATCCCAGTCACCATGCTGGCAGCCGTCTATCGCGGCGTGAACAACGTCCGCCTCGAAACCGTTCCCGTCCCCAAAATCGGCCCCGGCGAAATCCTGGTCAAAGTCCATACCTGCGGCATCTGCGGCACAGACCTCAAAAAGATCGCCACCGGCTCACATTCCGCGCCGCGCATCTTCGGCCACGAAACCTCCGGCACAATCGCAGCCCTCGGCGCGAAAGTAAATCAGTTTTTCCCCGGCGACCGCGTGATGGTTTTCCACCACATCCCCTGCGGGCAGTGCTACTACTGCCGCCACAAGACTTTTGCCCAATGTGAAACGTATAAGAGGGTCGGATGCACCGCCGGATTCGAACCTTCCGGCGGCGGATTTGCCGAATACGTCCGCGTCATGGACTGGATCGTCGAAAAGGGCGCGGTTCGCATTCCCCACGGAATATCGTTCGAACAGGCCTGCTTCGTAGAGCCGGTGAACACCTGCCTTAAAGGCATTGAGAGGATGGCACTTGCAGCCGGCGACACCGTCGTCGTCATCGGTCAAGGGCCAATTGGCATCATATTAAGTGTACTTGCGAGACGGGCAGGGGCTAGGGTAATCACTTCCGATTTGTATGCGCAGAGGCTTACAATATCTAAAGACTTCGGACTCGAAAATTCCATTGACGCTTCGCGCACCGACCCGGTTCAGGAAGTGCGCAGGCAGACAGAAGGCCGTGGCGCCGACGCTGCAGTCTTAGCAGTCGGGGCCAACAGCCTGATTAAGACCGCAATGGATGTGGTTCGGCCTGGTGGTAGGGTTTTACTGTTTGCGCAAACCCAGCATGGCGAAGCAGTATTTGACCCGGCGGCAGTTTGCGTTGATGAAAAGACGTTGATCGGGTCGTACAGTGCCTCGGTAGATTTGCAGGACGAGTCCGTCCGGTTCGTGATGGGTGGAGAGATGAATTTGGAGCGGCTGGTCAGCCATCGTTTTCCGTTGGCGCAGGCCGCCGAAGCGCTGGAGTTGGCCGCCCATCCCCAGCCGGGATCGATGAAGATCGTGATTCAGTCAGAGTAGTTCGCGGGAAAGGCAGCAGTGAACGGAAAGATGACAGCAGCCGTCCTCTACGGCAAAGAGGACGTGAAAATTGAGAAGGTTCCCATCCCGCACGTCGAGGCTGGGGAAGTCTTGGTCAAGGTGCAGGTCGCGCTGACCTGCGGCACCGATCTCAAGGTCTATCAGCGCGGCTACCACGCCCGCATGATCGTCCCTCCTGCCCTGTTCGGACACGAACTCGCCGGCGTAATCGAAGAAGTCGGCCCCGGCGTTCGCGGATTCAAGAAAGGCATGAAGGTAGTGGCGCTGAATTCCGCGCCCTGCCAGATGTGCTTCTACTGCTCGCGCCACCAAGAAAATCTCTGCGAAGATTTACTGTTCAATAACGGAGCTTACGCCGAGTACATCAAGGTCCCTCGCCGCATTGTCGATCTGAACATGCTCGCCATTCCACCTCACATTAGCTTTGGAGAGGCCGCCATGGTTGAGCCGCTGGCCTGCGTGCTGCGGGGACTTCACGAAGCGGGCGTAGAAATCGGCGACACGGTAGCCGTAATTGGCGGCGGCCCCATTGGCCTGATGTTTGTTCACGTCGCACAAGCCGTCGGATGCAACGTGATCGCCGTAGTCAAGCGCGAGGCCCAGATCGAGGCCGCCCGCCGCATGGGCGCTCATGATGTCGTGCACATCGGTTCGGTAAAGGATCCCATTGAGGCGGTACGCGCGCTGTCTCCCGGAAACCGTGGCGCCGACGTAGTCGTTGAAGCAGTCGGACGTCCCGAAGCTTGGGCGTGGGCCACAGAAATGGTCCGCAAAGGCGGCACCGTCAATTTCTTCGGCGGCTGCGCCAAAGGCAGCAAGGTTGAGCTCGATACCAACCGCCTGCACTACTCGGAAATCACTCTGAAGGCCACGTTCCATCACACGCCAGATAGCGTGCGCAAAGCCTTTGCCCTGATTGCCGAAAAGAAAATCCGCCCTACCGATTACATCACCGGCGAAGCCCCGCTCTCGCGCCTGCAACAGGTATTGGAACACATGATGAATCGCAACGGAGACATCAAGACCGCAATCATCCCCGGCCAGTGAATCAGTTCTTAGCTAGACCTGTTCGGGTTCAAGCTAAAGCTTAGAGCTAAAAGCTACGAGCCGAATTTCTGAATGACTGCCGCCAATCAAATCTGGAGCCACGTTCCCGCGGAATACGCCATCCCAGACCGTGCCCCCTCCCAGCAGGAAGCCCGGTCCTATTGCGAACGCCTGGCCCGGTCCCATTACGAGAATTTCTCCGTGACCACGTGGTTTCTACCCAAACGCCTGCGCCAGCATTTCTTCAATGTCTACGCCTATTGCCGCATCTCCGACGACCTGGGAGACGAAACCGGCGATCGCCAGGCGTCGCTACAGTTGCTCGACGAGTGGGAAGCCGAACTCAAGGCCTGCTATGACAGTAGCCCTCGCCATCCAGTATTCGTTGCACTGGCCGGGACCGTCCGCGAGTTCGACATTCCCAAACAAACTTTTGCCGACTTGCTGACCGCCTTCCGCCAGGACCAGACTGTGACCCGGTACGAGACTTTCGACGATCTCCTCGGATACTGCCATTACTCGGCGAATCCGGTTGGCCATCTGGTGCTCTATCTCTGCGGATACCGAGACCCCGAGCGTCAGCAGCTTTCTGACTTCACATGTACCGCGTTGCAATTGGCAAATTTCTGGCAGGACGTCAGCGCCGATTACGACAAAGGCCGGATTTATCTCCCGCTCGAAGACCTCAAACGATTCCAGGTTTCAGAAGACGACATTGAAGCCCAGCGCAATACAGCACAATTTCGCGAGATGATGCGCTTCGAAGTCCAGCGGGCAAGGGAATGGTTTGATCGCGGCCTACCTCTTGTCGGCAAAGTCAGCCGCGAACTTGCGGTTGACCTTGAACTCTTCAGCCGAGGCGGCCAGGAAACCCTGAACGCCATCGAGCGTCAGGACTATGCTGTTCTCGGCAACCGTCCAGCGATTTCGAAGGCCCGCAAACTTGCTCTGGTCGCCCGCGCGGCCCTTCACAAACTGATATGAGCGCAGCAGTAGAAAACCCGCCCCAGTTCGCGCCCACGGAGTCGCAGCTTCACATGGCTTACTCGGTCTGTCGCGGAATCACGCGCTCCCGGGCCAAGAATTTTTATTACGGTTTCCTGGTCCTGCCCAAACGCAAGCGGCGTGCCTTGTGCGCGATTTACGCCTTCATGCGCCGTTGTGACGACATCGCCGATGATCCTTCACTCTCCGCCGCCGACCGCCGCCAGCGTCTCGATGCCTGGGTGGACGCATTCCACGCCGCTCTCGCTGGACTTCCCACCGACGATCCCATACTGCTCGCCATCACCGATGCCCAGCGCCGGTTTGCGATTTCCGTCGGCCTGCTCGACCAGCTTGCCTTCGGCACCGCAATGGACACCGAGGAACCGAACGCAGATCCCGCCGGTCCCAGCCGTCCCATCCGGTACCGCAACTTCCAGGAGCTCGAGCGCTATTGCTACAACGTGGCTTCGGTTGTTGGCTTGGTCTGCATTCGCATCTTCGGATACAACGACCCTGCCGCCGAACCTCTCGCCGAAAAATGCGGTTTGGCATTCCAACTCACTAACATCATCCGCGATGTAAAAGAAGACGCCGCTCTCGGCCGCATTTATCTTCCGGAAGAAGACTTGACGCGCTTTGGGCTTTCCCCCACAGATCTTGCTACATTGCCCGATCTTGCCCGCGTTCGTCCTCTCCTCAAACTCGAAGCTGAGCGTGCATTTGAGAACTACCGCGCCGCCGATGACCTGATTCCGTTAATTCAAGAAGACAGTCAACCCGCTCTGTGGGTGCTCGTCACCATCTATCGCAGCCTGCTCGAAAAGATTGTCCGCCTGAATTACGATGTATTCACCCGCACAGTCAGCCTCAGCACACGCGAAAAGCTGACCATCCTCAGCAAAGGATTTTTGCAACGAATCATCTGATGGCGGACCGCGCGCCCACAGTGGTAATCGTCGGAGGCGGACTCGCCGGCTTGTCGGCGGCGTGCGCCCTTGCTGGCAGCGGCTTCCACGTAACCGTGTTCGAACGCCGCCCTTTCCTTGGCGGACGCGCGTCTTCTTACGAACATCCGGGCACCGGCGAAGTTGTGGATAACTGCCAGCACGTGCTCTTCGGCTCCTGCACCAACCTGCTCGCGTTTTACAAAACCATCAGCATCGCAAACAAAATCCGCTGGTTCGATCGCATGACTTTCATCGAGCCGGGAGGAAGACAATCGGTACTGGAACCAACATTCTTGCCCGCCCCGTTCCATCTCACTCGCTCATTCTTAGGATTCAAATTCCTGAACGTCAGTGACAAATTGTCGCTAGGCCATGGACTGATGTCCCTGATCCTCCACAAGCCGCAAGGTGAAGACGACGGAACCTCTTTTCAAGACTGGCTGATTCGCCATCGCCAAACCCCTGCCGCCATCGAACGCTTCTGGAAGCCAATCCTGGTAAGCGCTCTCAGCGAAGACATGGATCGCATCTCTGTCCCGTACGCTGCCCAGGTTGTCCGCGAATCCATGAAGTCGCCTGAAGCCCGCCGCATGGGCATCCCGAATGTCCCACTCACCGAACTCTACAACGCCGCCCGCGACTACATCTCAGCGAACAATGGAACCCTCCGCCTCCGCGACCGCGTGCAGTCGTTTCTTCCAACCCCGCGCGGCGTGCGGGTCCAGCTTCAAAACTCTGAAGAAGAGTTTGATTATGGAGTGCTGGCGGTTCCGTTCGATGCACTGGCTAAGCTGCTGCCAGATTCTGCCGAGCCACCATCGTCGTCGAACCCGTCAAAAGATCTGCGCGAAAAGCTAACCCACTTCGAGACCTCTCCCATCACCGGAGTCCACCTCTGGTTCGACCGTCAGATCACCGACCTGCCCCACGCAGTCTTACTAGACCGCACCATCCAATGGATGTTCCACAAATCGAAATTGCTGGATTCGCCAGCCAGAAGGGAGGGCACGACTTCAGTCGCGCCGAATTCTCCATCTCAATCCTTGTCATCCCAGGCGGAGTCGAGGGACCTGCTGTCTCGTGCGGCGCCCAGCTACGTCGAACTCGTCATCAGTTCCTCAAAATCTCTCCGCCAAAAATCCCGTCAGGAAATTATTGATATTGCTCTAGCGGAGCTACGTGAATTCTTCCCCGCGGCTCGCAACGCTAACTTAGTCAAAGCCACTGTGATCAAAGAAGTGAACGCCACCTTCTCTCCCACACCCGGGATCGACCGCTACCGCCCCACCTCCGAAACTCCCTGGCGCCGCATCTTCCTCGCCGGAGACTGGATCGCCACCGGTTGGCCGGCCACCATGGAAGGCGCTGTCCGCAGCGGCTACAAAGCCGCGGAATCGATCACCAAAGACGCCGGAGCAGGGAAGCGATTCCTGGTTCCAGACCTGTCGCCGACAGGACTAATGCGGATTCTGAGTTAGCGAACCATCGTCTATCCTCCCCGCATCCAATTCAGTAGAATACAAATTCATGTACGAACTCCCTAATCCCCAGCCGCCGAACAACCCTTCCGCCGCCAGCCCCACTCCCCGCCGTGGCTCCCTCCTCTCCGTCTGGATGCGCGACCTGACCATCGGTGTCGGGATTGCCGCCTTCATTGTTGTTTTCCTTTACCAGCCGGTGAGGGTCGAAGGCATCAGCATGATGCCCTCCCTCGACGACCAGGAGCGCATCTTCATTAACAAGTTCGTCTATCGCATCGAGGCCATTCAGCGCGGCGATATCATCGTCTTCCGCTATCCTCGCGATCCCGCCAAGAGTTTCATCAAGCGCGTAATCGGCATTCCTGGAGACCACATCCGCGTCGACGATGGTCGCGTTTATCTCAACGGAAAATTGGTTGCCGAAGATTACGTTCCCCGCGCCTACCAAGACGACCACTCGTATCCCGAAGTGGTGGTCCCACTGGATTCGTATTACGTACTTGGCGATCACCGCAGCCTCTCCCAGGACAGCCGCGACTTCGGCCCCGTCCAATCCAGTTACATCTTCGGCAAAGCCGTCTTCGGATACTGGCCCATGGAAAAAGTCGGGCGCCTTCGGTAGGTAGAGCGGGAAATCTTGGATGGAGAAGAGTGTAGGCCAAGGGGAAGAACGCAAGGGGTGACCTGGCGGCCACCCCTCACATCGTCAACAACTATTGTTTCTTGTCCTCAGGCTTCGTGGCCTTTGGCGCCGCTGCCGCTTTCGGCTTCCAGAAGTCGGGATCAGCCTTCACCCACTCATCCGGTGGATAGCTCATCGCCGGGCTGAACTGGAACAGATTGCTTTGGTGGAACTCGACCGCAGACGACTCCAGCTCGCCGAGCTGTTTCATGCCGTCTCCGCCCATCGCTGCCACGAACGCCTTTTCCTCGTCAGCGGCGTGGTCAAGCTCGGCGGCAGACTTCCGGGGAATGATCACGACGTAGGTTGTGTCCTCCTGACCAAACATCGCTTCGTACATGGCCCAATGCGCGTCGGGGACCTTTTCGTAGGCCGCCTTGACCAGCTTGACTGCCTCGTTCCACTCGTGCCGATGTCCCGCGCGCACGCGATAAAGCGAAATCTCGAAATAGCGCATGTGGGCAATATCAACCGGCGCCCGCAAGCTCTGCTCTTCGTTATAGACCAGCAGGCTGGCGTCGGTCTCGCTCAGCAATTCGCCGTCGGCAACCGTGGCGCGGTCGAGCGCGGTGGCCAGGGCGGTGTTCTTTTGGATCGCTAGACTGTCTTTCTCCCACGCCTCAAACGACTCGTAGGGGATGAAAAACAGCGCCCGGCTCTTGCCGGAGAGAGAATTCATCGCCAAATAGTGCGTCGGCGACTTGGCGTGGGAAAACGCCTGCACAAACGCGCTTTCAGCTTTCTCGTGCGGCGCGCCCCCTTTGCCCGGTTTCAGGAACTCGCGAAATACCTGCAGCACTTTGGGCGGCGGTGTCAACCCAGTCATTTCCTGGGCTGTGGCCAGACTCAGCCCTCCGCACAAAACCATTGCTCCCAACAAAAAGCTCATAATTCTTTTCATGGACGTAACCCTCCTTCGGGTCGAGAAGTGGATTTTTGGATACGACTTGCTGCTGAGGTGAGACTTAGCGGACGCCCTGGACCCCAACCCCAGAGCACGCCGGAGATTATCTGAACCCCACCCCGAAGTCAAGCTGAGGCACCTATGGGACCTATGGGACCCGCCCCCCCGCCGGCGTTGACTTCCCATAAAAGAAGGTTCAGAATTCATGCGCCCAATAGTCAAAGCAACACGATCGACGAAAACATGATCAACGAAAAAGGAGGTCGCCAAATGCGAAAGCTATTGCTGATGCTTTTAGTGTTTTTAGCGGTTCCCGGATTCGCACAAAAGGAGTTCGATGGCACCTGGCGCGTGAATGTGCAGAGCGGCGAGTTCAAGGGCCATGACCGGTACGCCTTGCAGGATGGGGTGTGGCACTGTTACACCTGCGGGCCCGAGATCACGATCAAGGCTGATGGCAAGCCGCACAAAGTCAGCAGCTCGCCTTACTACGACACGGCGACGGTGCGCGAAGTTGACGACCACACGGTCGAGATCACGAGCGAGAAAAACGGCAAGCCCGCCGGCACAAACAAAATGACCACCTCGGATGGCGGTAAGGTATTAGCCTCCCAAGGTGTCTTCATCACCGACAACGGCCAGCAGATCAGCATGACGACGGTTTACGACCGGGTGGGCGAGGCCCCTGCGTCGGGCAATAAGGTGTCCGGCACATGGCAGCAGCGCAAGCTGGAAAATGCCTCGGAAAACATCACCAAGGTGACCTACAAGGCGAGCGAAGACGGGCTGGCGATGAGCGATCTGCTGGGGGATTCCTACGACGCCAAATTTGACGGCAAGGACTACCCCTACAAGGGCGATCCTGGAACCTCGAGCGTTTCGCTGAAGAAAATTGACGCCAACACCATTGAAGAAACAGATAAGCGCAATGGCAAGGCGATTAGCGTTAGCCGTATGACCGTGGCGGCTGACGGGAAAACCATGAAAATCGCCGTGCAAGACAAGCTCCGCAACCAATCCGCGAACTGGACGGCGGAGAAGGAGTAGCCGGCGCTGTTTGAAAGGGTGGGCTGCTAGATGTATTGACAGCCGCGGGACGGAATGCCCACCCGTTAAAAACCGCAAAGAGCCTGCCCTGAGCGAAGTCGAAGGGGTGGGCCAGCCTCGGACACTCATGTCCGACGAAAGTCCCGCTGAGAGGCGGGCTTCTTATTCCGGACCGTCCCTTCTTGTAATGCGTCATCGCGAAACTCGGCGTTTTTTCCAGCCGATTGAGGGATTTTGCGTGCAGTGCCATAGGTCTCCTCCTCCGGGCGGAACTATATTTCTCGTAGCGCGACATGCGACGCTTGCTCGAGGGGAAGACTTCGCGTGGGTCGGATACTCTTGTCCGACCAAGCCCCGGCGAAAGGCGGGGCTTCCCGTTACTCCGCTCTCCCCTTCACCCTGTCATTAGGAGCGAAGCAGATCGTTCGCTACGCGAATGATCTTCGCAGTCGAGGAATCTGCTTTCTCTCACCATTGCCAAAGCTGCGTGTCACGGCACGGCTTCAGCCGTGCCGTTGAAGATCGCAGGCGTGGAAGCTGTATCCATTAACGGCTCTGGTGCGGGCGGACTTGACCTGCCAGCGGTGGTCGCCAGTGTCGAGGATGAAGTCGTAGCGGTCGCTCTCTCCCCAGGGCTTGGACACGCTGAAACCGAGGCTGGCGGCTTTGTAGAGGACAGCGGCTTCGGCGACCTCGCCGCGGCGCTTGGTCGGGAGATGGACGGCGGGCGGAGAGGCGCGGCTGACTGGTGCGTCTTTAGTAGTCTGAGTCAGGGCGGCCTGAGCTAGTGGTTCGGTTGGTTTCTGCCGGGTGCCCCACCCTTCTCTCGCTTGCCCGAAGCCTCACAGCGGTGTAGCTTATTGCGAACGTTGAGGCGAACATCGGTTGGATCCATGCCGCAGGGGAGTGCCTGCGGCTCTCCGAACATTATCGGGGGATGACGGATGGTGAGCTCATCGCCATTGCGCGTGATCGTTCCTAGCTGAATGAAATTGCACAGCAGATTCTGGCGCAAGAACTCTCGCAACGAAAGCTGAAAGTAGAACCCGAGAAGCCGCGCGGCGAACCTGGCGCGGAAACACAAGACGCGCCGCGAAATTCCCACCCTTGCGCAAAGGGCGCCCAAGAATGGGGAAGACCGGTTGATCGCGGGGCGGGAGACTCCGCCAACGCCGATAATCCTGATGCTGCGGACCCTTATGCCGAGGACCGCAAACTGTTTGAGCTTTGCACAGTGTGGAGCTTGCGGGACGCGCTACAAGTGCAAAGCATGCTGGACGTGGCAGGATGCCTTTTTTCATGGGGGAGGAAAAGGCCACGGGCGTTGATTATGTGACTTCGAATTTTCCCCAGGGTGTGAGCGTGCAGATCATGCGCATTGGGTGGCCCTGGGCCCGCCAGGCTCTGAAACATTACAAACCATAAGGATGAGCCGGAGTCGGAGCAGGAATGGGACGAAGAGGTGGATGTGAGGTGTCCGAGCTGCCGCTCGAAGGACATTCTATGTGAGGAATTAGTGGAGACGCCGAATAGCGCGTCACCGAAATACAAGTGGACGTGCAGCGTGTGCGGCCATGAATGGCAGGACGATGGCGTAGCACGAAAGGATGACCCATGTCGGGCAGGCAGGCCCACCTTCCCTCACAAAGCTGCCCCTTTGACTAAGTATATCCTAATGTATATACTAAGCAACGGGGAGAATCACTATGGCACCGATATCCGTAGCCGTAAAGGCGCGAGTGCAGGTCGTGAAATGGGGTAACAGCCAGGGTGTGCGTTTGTCCAAGGAAGTTCTCAGGCAGGCCCGCCTCCAGGAAGGGGACGAACTCACCGTCCGGGTCGAGAATGGACGAATCGCACTGGAACCAGCCGTGCCCGAAATCACCCTGGAGAAATTAGTCGCAGGGATAACTCCTCGAAATCGTCATCGCGAACAAGACTGGGGCACTCCGGCCGGGAACGAAGTATGGTAGCGGAATATGTCCCCGACGCCGGCGATCTCATCAAATTGGATTTCCTTGGAGGACAAGTCGGACACGAGCAAGCCGGCTGGCGTCCCGCGCTCGTTCTCTCTCCCCGCGGATACAACAAGAAAACTCGCTGGGCTGTGGTTGTCCCCGTGACCAACGCCATCAAGGGATATCCCTTCGAGGTCAACTTGCCCCCCAGCCTGAAAATCGGCGGCACAATTTTGTCCGATGCCGTAAGAAGTATTGACTGGCGCGAGCGCCATGCCAAGTATTTCGAGAAGGCCCCCGCCGAAGTACTCAGGAACGTCCAAGCCAGACTCGCCGCCTTGCTAGGCCTTTCCAAACCATAAACTCACTCCCCGGGCTTTTCAGGTAAATGCGGTTCCAATTCGAGCAGCATCGCGAGGCCTGGTATCTCATGGGGCCGACAGGCGGGGAGTCTGCTGCAACCGACGCCTCTGTCGTCTTCTAAAACGCGTCCCACCCTGGGACGCTAAAGTCTGTTTTCATGACACGCTGGCCCAAGCTCCGATCCCCTGGATACGAAGCTTCGCGGGCGAGAGCCTACCCTGAGCCAAGTCGACGAGGCGCCCGCGCCACACGAACCAAAGTCGGGCGAGCTTCAGGCCGATCTTCCCTGCCCTGAATCCTCGGCGGCCACTTGCGAGATGGCGGACCAGTCGAGGGACTCGCCGCCGCGGGCCAGCAATGTCAGAAAGCGGTCGCGAATCAGGCTGGCTAGGGGCAGAGGGACGCGCAGGCTTTCTCCGGCGGCGAGGGCGAGGCGAACATCTTTCAGCCCCAGCGGAGCCGCAAACCCGGCAGGCTGAAACTTCTTTTCGATGATCAATGAGCCATAAGTCTTGTAAACCGGCGCAACGAAAAGAGTAGAAGTGAGGAAGTCGAGATACTGGCGCTGATCGATTCCGGCCTTGCCGACGAGCGCCAGGGCTTCGCTCAATGATTCGAGCACTGCGGCGATCAGGAAATTTCCGCTGAGCTTAATCAGGTTCGCGGATGAAGGATGGTCGCCGAAGCGAAAAGTTTTCTGCCCGATAGCTTCGAACAAGGGTGTGCAAGCTTCGACGGCATCAGGCGCGCCCGCCGCAACCACGAACAGCTTGGCTGCGGCCGCCGCCTCTGGGCGTCCGAACACTGGAGCTGCAACGAAACGATGCCCGCTCGCGGCGTGGGCCGCCGAAAGCTTCTCCGAGAGCGCAACGCTGATGGTACTCGAGGAAATGTGGATTGCGCCGTTACCGAGGCTGGTCAACACTCCGCCGTCACCGAAAACGACGCTTTCGAGCGCGCTGTCGTCGGCAAGCATTGTGAAAACTGCGTCGCCCTTGCAAGCGTCTGCGATTTTCGGCGCGAAGCGCGCACCCTGGTCAACCAACGCCTGCGCCTTCGCCGGCGTGCGGTTGTACACGACGACTTCATGTTCAGATTTGAGTAGACTGGCTGCCATGCCTGAGCCCATGTTCCCAAGTCCGATAAATCCGACTTTCATGTGTGTCGTTCTCCTTTTGGTATGGTACTTGAGTAACTTGCTGCTCGCTTCGCAAACCTCGAACATCTCCGGATGCGGCCACTTGCGCATAAGGAGAAACTGATGACGAAAAAGATTTTGATTGCGGGATTTGCGTGTTTGTCGCTGATGGTGATGGCGCAGGCCAGCGGAAGTAAGGACCAGGCTGCGAGTGCTTCTAAAGATCAGCATCCGAAGGAAGTGGCCAGTGGGCAGGCGTCTGGCAAGACAGTGGCGCCGATGAAACTGACGTCCGCGCAGCCGACAATAACAGATAACAACAAGACAGCCAGCAAGCCGGCGGGGAGCCAGGCGGAGCTTAATTCGAGTGATGCGGCAGCGAGCGAACAGGTTAAGGCTCCGCGAGATCTCGCGACAGGACAGGCCAGCGGCAAGCGGCAATATCAGCCGGTGATTATCCGAAAAGTGTCTGCAGACGAGGGAATGACGGCGCGGGAGCAGCAAAGTCCCAAGGCGACAGGCAAGACTGCACAGGATGACTGGCAGACTCCGGCAACCGCGAAAACCAGCGCTCCGGCGAATTCCAACGGACAAACCCGAGTTGCTACCGGCGATGTGAACGGCGATGGCAAAGCCGACGTGGCGATTAACAACAGCCATTCGAACATCAAGAACTCCAAGGATGCCGCTTCCGGGCAGGCGAGCGGAAAGCGCATGCACGGGGACATTACAGTTAGCAAGTCAACTGACGCAGCATCTCCGAAGCAATAGCATTCCTGAGTTCGGCGTTATTGGGCTCCGCTCCTAACCCGACTTTCGCAGTTGCGGGCACTTTTCGGCTTTTTTGTGATGATTTTCGTGTTTAAGTCTTGCGTTTTCACCATGGGCATCTGAAAAAACAGTAGAGTGAAGACCAAGTACCTTCCC
>Ga0073928_10002326_pt1 | contig 33051 bp, 24 predicted proteins | sample PaiPotPPA55metaG_FD_76969 | JGI IMG/M metagenome (GOLD analysis project Ga0073928, IMG submission 76969) | Iron sulfur acid spring bacterial and archeal communities from Banff, Canada, to study Microbial Dark Matter (Phase II) - Paint Pots PPA... ...
ACAAACCTCGGCGACGCGCGCTGATCGCCACACTTTCGCACTTCGGCGACCCGACTAGGGTCGTCGTCCTGAGCGACCAACGGGAGTCGAAGGATCTGATTTGGCTTCTCCGGCGCGCGCTGCCATTTCTAATAGCGAATCCGCGATTAGAATCATGCCTAAGCCAAAGAAAACAAACACCGGCAACAGGGTCTAATAGCGAATTTTTGCAGCTTTTTCCGCCCTGTCCAACTCTTCTCGGCCAACTCATCACAGTTTTTCTAATCGACAGAGAGTACCGATTAGAAAATGCGCTAAATCGCAGAAAACAAAGGGCGACTGCCAATTCTAATCGTCGCTGGATTGCGAACCCGCATCCTGCTAATTTCGTCGCTCGCATCGCACCTCTCGAATTATCAGGAGGCGAAAGCAGATGATCCCAATTCTCAGCAGCGCACTCGAGAAATACATTTACGGCATACTCCCGAAGCGCGATCCGGTGCTCGCGGAAATGGAGCGGTACGCCAAAAAGCGCGACATTCCCATCATCGGGCCCGCCGTGGCCCGCATGATTTATTTGCTGGCGCAGATTTCCGGCGCGCGGCGCATTTTCGAAATGGGCTCCGCCATCGGCTATTCAACGATCTGGCTCGCGCGCGCCGCCGGGCCGGACGCCGAGATTTATTACACGGACGGAGATGCGGCGAATGCCAAGCGGGCGCGCGGTTATTTCCATAAGGCCGGCGTCAATGAACGCGTGCAAATCCTCACCGGCGATGCGATCGAGCTGATCGACAGCGTGCCCGGCGAATTCGATCTGATCTTCATCGACGTCGACAAGTATCAATATCCCGCGGCGCTGCGCAAGGCGCTTCCGCGCCTGCGCAACGAAGGCCTGCTCATCACCGACAACGTACTGTGGTCGGGCCGCGTGGCCCGCCGCGCCAAGGATGGCAACACGCGCGGCATTCAGGAATTCAACCGAATGGTCTATTCGTCGAGCGTACTTTTCCCGGTGATTATTCCGCTGCGCGACGGCGTCGCCGTCTGCCGCAAGGCTTGAGAGATGAAGCCAGAGCGAGAGCGGGCTTCACGACCTCGAAAGGAGGTTGCGCAGGAAAAATATCAGATTGGCGGGACGCTCGGCGAGCCGCCGCATGAAATAAGGAAACCAATCGGTGCCAAACGGAATATAGACGCGCAGCCGGTAGCCTTCGCGCACCAGCTGGTCCTGAAGGTCGGTGCGGATGCCGTAGAGCATCTGGAATTCGAATTGGTCGCGCGCGATATTTTTTTCACGCGCGAATTCCTTGGTTGCGCCGATCATTACGGGATCGTGGGTGGCGATCCCGTGGTAGATGCCGCTTGGGAGAATCTGCTTCATCAGCTTCACGTAGTTCGCGTCCACATCTTTCTTTTCGGGAAACGCAATATCGGGCGGCTCCTTGTACGCGCCCTTGCAAAGGCGCAGGCGGCAGCCGGCCGCGAGCAAGCCCATGACGTCCTGCTCGGCGCGATACAGGTACGCCTGCATCACGGTGCCGACGTTTTTGTATTTCGCGCGCACGCGTTTCGTCATCTCGACGGTTCGCTGGGTGTACGCGGAGCCTTCCATGTCGACGCGGACGAAATTTCCCTGGCTGCCCGCGTGGGCGACAATTTTTTCGAGCAATTCCTGGCAGAGCGGCTCGCCGAGGTCGAGGCCGAGCTGCGTGAGCTTCAGCGACACGTTCGCGTCCAATTTTTCCTGTGCGATCCGGTCGAACATCGCGAGATAGCCGCCGGCGGCGAGGCGCGCGCCCTTTTCGTCCGAAACGTTTTCGCCCAACAGGTCGAGGCTCACCGAACGCCCGGCGCGATTGAGCACGCGCGCTGCTTCGATGGCTTCGTCCAACGTTTCGCCGGCGACGAACCTGCGGGCGACACGCCGGCTTACATTGTTGCGCATCATCAATGGCGCCAGCCGCTTGCTTTCGGAGAGACGGAGAAGGAGGGTTCGCATTAGAACGAGGCGAATCCCGGGAAGCGGAGAAATCGAGGGTGAAATATCATCCGGTGAGATTATGCCGCGAGAGCGGCTGCGAATCTAGTTCGTTGCAAGTTAAGACTTATGCGCGGTGAGAAACTTTTCCGCGTCGATCGCGGCCATGCAGCCTGAACCGGCCGCGGTGACGGCCTGGCGGTAGTGATGGTCCTGGACGTCGCCAGCGGCGAACACGCCTTCGACGTTTGTCTTGGAACCTTCGTGGGTGATCAGGTAGCCGTTGTCGTCCATGTTGAGCTGGCCCTTGAAAAGTTTGGTGTTGGGGTCGTGGCCGATGGCGACGAAAACGCCCGCGACGGAAATTTTCGAGAGCGCGTTCGTTTCCACATTGCGGAGCGTCACGACTTCGACGGACTTCTTATCCATGTCGTGGATTTCGTCGATTGCGTAGGGCGTCATGAAGACGATCTTTGCGTTCGCGCGCGCGCGGTCGAGCATGATTCTGGTGGCGCGAAATTCATTGCGCCGGTGAATCAGCGTGACGCGCGACGCGAATTTCGTGAGGAACGTGGCTTCTTCCATGGCGGTGTCTCCGCCGCCCACGACGGCAATTTCCTTGCCCCGGAAAAAGAAGCCGTCGCACGTGGCGCAGGTGGAAACGCCATGGCCCAGCAGATGTTTCTCGGATTCGATACCGAGCATGCGCGCCGATGCGCCCGAGGCGACGATGAGCGTTTCGCTTTCGTAGGTTTCTTTTCCGGCTACGATCTTGAACGGCCGCCGGCTGAGGTCCACGGACGTGACCGCGCCGGAGCGAAACTCGGCGCCAAATCGTTGCGCCTGCTTGCGCGTGTTTTCGATTAGCTCGGGCCCGAGAATGCCATCCGGAAAGCCGGGAAAATTCTCGACCATGGTTGTCAGGCCGAGCTGCCCGCCCGGCTCGTAGCCGTCGAGCACGACGGGCTTCAAGTCGGCGCGAGCCGCGTAGATGGCGGAAGTCAAACCCGCGCACCCGCTGCCGATGATGATTACCTTTTGCACTGAAGTTTCGCCGCCCATTCCACCCTCTTCAGTCCCGCGTTGTTCAGCATTCCATTTGATGAGCACACCGTGCGCGAGGACTCATCAAGGGAGCGCAGCATTGTAACACTCTGCACGCGCTCCGCCACGCTTCCTGGCATGAGGGCAGGTCCAGTTCCTTCGGCGTGATTTACTTCGAGCGGCGGGCTACGCGATAATGCGGCGAGAGACGGCGATGCCGACCACCGCGAATCTTCTGCGCCTGATTAACGAATTTATCGTGCTGCTGCTTGGCGTGTTTCTGATACTTCTGGCGAGTTCGCGGACGATTGCGTTTCCCTCGCGGACGGGGGTTTGGATCGCGCTTGGAGTGATTTTGATTTACTGGGGTGTGCGCGCCTGGGCGCGTCCAGAACTTCCCGCGCTTCGCAAACAGGCTACGATCCGCGGCGGGTCGCTAGTGCTGGTGGGCCTGGTGATCGTGCAAGTGCCGCTGATGCCCGTGCGGTTCGAGGCTGTGCTGCTGGGCCTGGCGGGAGCGATTCTTGTGGTGCGCGGAATTCTCGGCGGCATATTGCTCGCGCGCGCGTCCTGATCGCGGCTACTAATGGTGGATCAGTTATTTTAAGTTTGGCTTGTTAGCTAATTCTGCGGCTCACTGCCTGCAACAAAGCTTTCGGTTACTCGTTTTCGTGGAATAGGGTAGTGGCAAGACTCATTGGGCAGCTGGGTGTAGAATGCTTTAAACTTTTGGGAAGCTAAAGTGGAAATCCCGGTTGGAACCTAAAGTGGAAACCTTGGGTGAGACGCTCGTGGATCTCCTTCGGGGAAGGGCCATCCAGGAGCCCGACCGGCTTGCTTATTCTTTTCTACCTAGTGGCGAGACCGAAGAAGGCAGGTTCACGTACGCGGAGTTGGATCTTCGGGCGCGAGCTATCGGCGCTTGGCTGGGTTCGGCTTCGGCGGCCGGCGACCGAGTGCTGCTCTTGAGTCCTTCGGGGCCCGAATTCGTGTCTGCTGTCTTCGGCTGTCTTTACCGCGGGGCAGCCGCCGTGCCTGCCTACCCGGTCGATCCTGCTCGCATAGATAGGACCTTATCGCGCTTGCGCCGGATCCTGAAAGACGCTGAGCCAGTGGTGGCTTTGACGGCGGCGAGCTCGCTCGGATTTGTGGAAGACTTGGTCCGCAGCCATCCCGACTTGGGGAGCGTCCGTTGGATAGCAACTGAGTCTATTCCGTCGGAGCTTGCCAGAGACTGGGAGCGTCCACCTGTTCACGCCGACACACTGGCAATTCTGCAATATACATCGGGATCGTTGGCCTCGCCGAAAGGCGTTATGGTCCGTCACCGCAACGTGCTGGAAAACGAGAAAATGCTTCAGGAAGCGCACGGTTATACTGGAAACAATACGTTTGTGGGTTGGATACCACTCGCGCACGATTGGGGGTTAATCAATAATGTCTTCCTGCCTCTTTATTCAGGGGCGCCCAGCGTGCTCATGCCGCCGGAAGCTTTCTTGCAAAAACCGGTGCGTTGGCTGCGGACGATATCGCGATACAAAAATGTAACCAGCGGCGGCCCGGGGTTCGCCTACGAGCTGTGCGTCAGCAAGATTCCGTGCGAAGAGCGGGAAGACCTCAACTTAGAAAATTGGATCTGCGCCGGCATTGGCGCTAGCCCCGTGCGTCCGGCGACTCTCGATCGGTTCGTGGACGGATTTAAAGATTGCGGTTTTCGCCGTCAGGCATTCTACTGCGGATATGGTCTTGCGGAAGCCACCTTGCTGGTCAGCGATTCGGAAAAGTCCAAGGAACCAAGAATTCTACGAGTGGAGAGGACATCTCTGGAGCGAAATGATGTAGTCATTGATCCTCCCGAAGAGGTTTCGGCAAACTTTCTCGTGAGTTGCGGCAAAGCGCCATCGGCGAAAAGAATCGTAATCGTCGATGCACAATCACGGACGGCATGCCCACCTGGACGGGTCGGCGAAATCTGGGTCTCTGGGCCGAATATCACGCAGGGCTATTGGAATAATCCCAGCGAGACGGATCAGACCTTCCGTGCGTTTCTGAGTGATTCCGGGGACGGTGAGTTCCTTCGGACCGGGGACTTGGGCTTTCTTCACGAAGGTGAGCTTTATGTGACGGGCCGGCTGAAAGACCTCATTATAATCAGGGGCCGTAATCTTTATCCTGAAGATGTTGAACTGACCGTGGAAGGGCGTCACAAAGGGCTGCGGCCGGGCTGCACGGCGGCATTCTCGGTTCAAGATGAGTTTGACGAACGCCTGGTGATCGTTCAGGAAGTCCGAGCCTCTCACCAAACGGCCCTTGTTGAGATCATCGATACAATTCGCCAAGCCGTTCTGCGGGAGCACGAAGTGGTTGCGCACACCATCGTTTTAGTTCAAGAGAAAACCATTCCAAAGACATCGAGTGGGAAGCTTCAGCGGCCAGCCTGCCGGTCAGCCTTCCTGTCCGGAAGCCTCGAAGTCTTGGAGCAAAGCGTCCTGGCTCGCGACCGGAACGAACACAGACGGGGCCTCGTCGCGCCGCGCACGCCCCCAGAGAAGAAACTCGCAAGAATCTGGTCCGAAGTCCTGAATGTGGGACAGATCGGAATTCACGACCGATTCTTCGACCTTGGCGGCGATTCATTGGCGGCCGGCCAGTGCATGGCCAAGATTGTGGAGGAGTTCGCAGTAGAGCAGTTCACTGGGGAGATCTTTCTGTACGCGCCGACGTTGGCCGAGATGGCGAAAGCCATAACTGATACCGCCGGGTGGATGGGACGCGGGAATGAGGTGCTGCCCATTCAATCCAACGGCAGCGGTGTTCCGCTGGTTCTCATATTCCCCGGAACGGGACACCTGAGCTTGGTGCGGCATTTGGGTCCCGATCGAGATCTGTTAGGCGTCAGCTACTTCGGCATCGAACGCTTGCCAGCTCCCCATACCATCGAGCAGATCGCCTCGGAATGCGTGGCCCGCCTGCGCAGCCATTTTCCTAAGGGACCCTATGCCCTCTGCGGATGGTGTGCGAACGGAATCATCGCGCTGGAGATGGCCCGGCAGTTGGAAGAGGACCGCGAGCAAGTGGCGTTCGTGGCGCTCTTTGACGCGCGCGACATTTTCCTCCCGCCTATGAACCAGTCTCGCCGTTTGCTGGTTCGTTCCTGGCGCTTCGCTCAGAGGATTGTTTTTTTCGGGTCGCAGGTGCGCTCGCTGTGGCAGAGAGCGGCGACTTGGAACGTGGGAGTTCGCAAGGTTGTCCGCAGGTTCCAGGACCTAGGAGCCCGGCCGAGTGCCGTTCTCGCGCCGGCTTTGCGACATTACCAGCCAAAACCGTGGTCCGGTCGAACGCTTCATCTGTGGTCAGCGGAACGCCCCAAAGGCGCCTTTCGCGATCCTGAATTCATATGGGGGCACCTCTCGCCGGCGGGATTTGTATTTCACGAGGTACCCGGCGACCACCTCTCGATGCTGCGCGAACCGAACGTGAGCACGATCGCGGAGATACTCGGCTCGGAGCTGTCGGAAGCATACGCGAGACACAAGAGGCGCCAACCGATTACGACCGGCACGCCATAAGCGAGATTTTAGCTCAGCGTGATCGAACCGGGGCGTAATCCGGCAGCAGTCTAAGGATGGGGATAACAGGGGTTATCACCAGCTAAACAGCTGGTGCCTGCCTACCGCGATAAATGGGAAACCGACCAGTTCCCGTGTCCCCTGGCGCTTGCCAGCGCGAGTGGTTCCGGCTAATCTCGCGCGTGACAGGTGACGGAACGGCCGAGAGTCTTGTCCCAGCCAGGCTTATCGCACCAAGCTAATTTGCATTGAATGAAATTGGGGGGAATGATGTTCAACGAATTTAAGAAATTCGCAATGCGGGGAAACGTCGTTGATTTGGCGATTGGCGTCATAATCGGCGCCTCATTCGGAAAGATCATCACCTCTCTGGTGAGCGACATCCTTATGCCGCCTATCGGCTTAATTCTCGGGAAAGTGGACTTCGCGAACTTATTCGTAAGCCTCTCAGGAAAGTCCTATGCGACGCTGGCGGAAGCCAAAGCGGCGGGAGCGGCCACGATCAATTACGGGTTATTTTTGAACACGGTAGTCGATTTCCTGATCGTGGCATTCATAATTTTCCTGCTAGTACACGAGATCAACAAGTGGAACAAGCCGGCACCGGCCGAGCCGACGACGAAAGAATGCACCTACTGCGCGACGGCGATTCCACTCAAAGCCACGCGCTGCCCGAACTGCACGTCGGAGCTGCACGCTTCGATTTAGATAGCGATCGCCGGCCTACGGATTGGGGCGGAGCTTATCGATCTGGCGCAAGTGGTCGCGGAGACGTTCGAGGACATCGTTTTCCTGCCCCTGAGCCATTTCGCGCTCGACCTCGCCGAGGGCGAAATGGACGATGTCGTGGTGATGAACTTCCTGGCCCGGCCCCAGCCTATCGCTTAATTCGAGCCAAATCTTGTGGAGCAAATCGATTTCCTTGGGGGTGAGCCGCGGAGCGTGCGGACCGAGGTAGAAAATCTGTTCCTGGCCCGACGGCGTGAAGATATCAAGCGTAACGCGCGGCCGCGGCTCGGGCATACTTTCCCACGCGAGACCGACTTCGCGCGCCTGCTCGGCGACCGTCATTTTTGAGGAGCTGCCGACGGCAATGGTCGCCGATTGCAAATTCATCGCGGTGCGCAGAATGCCTTCCCACAAATTGTTCGCCGCCGCCACGGACAGCCGCACGGGCTTGCCTTCTTTTTCCGCGATGGCCAGCACTTTCGTGAACAGCAACTGCTCGATGGTGCTGAATAATTGATCCGCCGCGAGTTCGTACTCGCCGGAGGCCGCGCGCCGCAGCATGCGCACGTGCAGGACGACGATTTCCGCGCTTCCGGTGTTGCGGCGCATCACGTTTTCCAGGTGATAGAGCGCGTAATACGTGCTGACCGGAACCAGGATGTTTCCCGGGCGAACTCCTACGTTCGCCAGCGTAAGTTCGGCTTCCTGCGCGAGATTGAACTGATCAAGCTCGACGTGCGCCGCGCCTGCCGCATTCTTGCGCATGCGATGCTCGGAAATTTCGAAAACGGTGAACAAAAGGACCGAGAACGTAAGGCCGGCTACCGTGGCATCCGGCTTGGTGAACAAATTGATGACGGCGATTGCAAGTAGGACCAGCGTGATTAGGCCAAGGCCGATGGGAATTTCTTTGCCGAAGATTTTCGGGTTCAACGGGACGCGGTACTCGCGATCCTGCGGATGCGTGTAGCGCAGGACCAGCACCGCGATGCCCTTCATCGAAAAACTCCAGATCACTCCGAATGCGTACAAGTTGCCTAGGAAGGTGACGTCGCCGCGGCTTGCCACGATTGTGATGATTTGAAATAAGACGACCAGATTGATGATGCGATGGGTGGTTCCGAAGCGCGCGTGCGGGTGACGGAACCAGTCGGTGAGGACGCCGTCTTCCGACACGCGGTTCAGCACGCCGTTTGAACCTACGATGGCGGTATTCACGGCTCCGGCGAGAATCAGAGTACCCACGACGACGACGAACACGTGAAACGTCAGCAGCAATGGGAAGGATCCCGATAGGTGCATCGAGAGGCCGCCGATCAGGTTCTCGGTGAAGTGCTCGCGGACTTTGTCCGGAATGATCATCACCGCGAAGAAAGAGACCAGCGACGTGAATACCAGGCTGTAAATGAAAATTACCAGGCCGGCTTTCTTTAGGTTGGGCAGCTTGGGGTGCTCGATTTCACGATAGACCTGCGCGAGCGATTCCTCGCCGCTCATCGCCAGCACGGAATGGCCCAGGCCGACGAAAATCGCGATTATCGTGATCATGTGCGCCCACTGCCAGCGATCGAGCCAGCCGAGCGAACCTCGGTCGAGCTTCATGTTCTGCGGCGTCGGCCAAGGCGGAAGGTTGTGCCAGAGGCCTTTGGCGTACACCGTGTAAACGCACCAGGTGATCAACACCACCACCATGACAGTGGTGAGCTGCATGATTCGCAGGGCCTTGCCGCTGGACTCTGGGACGCCCTTGATGTTCTGCCACCAGAAATACATCGTGATGATCACCGCCACGGCTGCGGCAGTTGCGTTTACGGGTAGATGCAAAAAAGGAAGTTTCGCGTAATGGAAGAGCTCGTTGAGGACACCGACTAAATATTGGCCTGCCGAGACGCCGCTGATCGGGCCGGTGAGAACGTAGTCGAACATCAGTGCCGAGACGGAAAATTTTGCGAGCGTTCCGCCGAGCGCTTCCTTCACCACCCGGTAGACGCCGCCGCGCACGAACATGCTGCAGCTTTCGACGTAAATCGCGCGCACCGCGTAGGAAAACAGCATGATGCCGAGGATGAACCACGGGGCCGTTTTGCCGATGAATTGCTCGGCCTCACCGCCCGCGTAATAGGCCGAGGAGGCGAGGTCGTTGAGTACGATGGCCGCCGCACGCCAGAAAGAAATGAACGCCAGCATGGCCGTGGTGGCCACGAGGACTTTTGCGACGGGGCGGGCGGAACCCGGTGGAGATGGGGAACCCGTGAAGTTTGATGCCATGCGCTATCGATTATGGATGCGGGAAAAGACTATACGTCGAAACGAGGCCAAAAAGAAAGCAAAGCTAGGCCGTGGTTTCCTGCGCGGGAGCGCGGAAATTCTTCGCGCACTCGTCGCAAGGGCAAATCTCCCGCAGGTGCTCGAAGCTGTAAATTCCGGTGGCGTGGCCGTCGGAATATTCGATTTGGATCGCGTAGTTCCCTATCGCTGAGGCTTTCTTTGCTGTCACTTTTGGTTTAAACATCGGCAGCAGAGGATTTTGCACGAAGCCGCCGGACGGAATTGTGGCGTTCTGTTTCTTCTCGCGTTCGTCTTTGCACAGTGCGCACGGGCAGAGATCGCGGAGATAAGGAAAGGTGTAGCGGCTGGTGTGGCCGTCGGACCAAGCGATTTCGACGCCCTCGCCTGTGGAGACGCGAACTTTTACGTCAACTGGCTTCTTTCGTTCGTCAATTGGTATGGGCATGGTGTTATTGGCCTGATGATTTCCGCCACTGCAGGCATTCTAGCAGACCCGCGGCGTGGACTCTTAGCGCGATGGGCAGCAGCGTCCGGGCGGGATGGGATTGCCGTGCGGGCACGTTTTGGGGTGATCGAGAAACGTGCAGATGCGCTGATCGAGTTCGGGGCTGATGACGTGCTCGAACTTGCAGGCGTGGGAATCGGCTTCGCTGCCCGCGATCGAGAATGTGTCCGTGAGCAGGCGTTCGGCGAGCCGGCGGCGGCGGACGATATCGCGCGCGCGGCTTTCTCCGCGCGCGGTGAGTGTAACTTCACTCTCGCTTACGTTGAGCAATCCAAGCGCGGTGAGGCGCTCGACTAGCCGCGTAGGATCCCTGCCATCTTGTTCGCGCATGCGTTTCAGCTCCGGTGTGACGCCTTCTTCGCCGAGCACCCACACTTGTTCGAGAAGATGGTCGAAGCTGACTTCATCCTCGGCAGAAAACGAAGTGATCTGCGCGATGCGGCCGTGCGCGAGTTCGATGCGGCGGTCGGCGAGCTGACCGATCGACGGGGCGTGCGTGACCATAAGAATTGTGTGGCCTTCGGCGTGCAACTCGCGCAACAGACGAATCACCGTTTCTTCGTTTGCTTCGTCGAGATTGCCGGTGGGCTCGTCGGCGAGAATCAGTTTCGGATGATTGATCAGGGCGCGGGCAACGGCTACGCGTTGTTGTTCGCCGCCCGAGAGCTGCGCGGGGAGATGCTCGATGCGGTCGCCCAATCCGACGCGCTCGAGCGCGATGCGCGCTTCTTTCTCATCCGTCGTGCTGTGAAAATATTGCGCAAGCATCACATTTTCGACCGCGGTGAGATATGGAACCAGATGAAATTGCTGGAAGATGAATCCTATTTTTTCAGCGCGAAACCTAGTGAGGCCGGCCTCATCGAGACGGGCCACGTCGATGCCGTCCACAACCGCTTGGCCGGAATTGGGCGTGTCGAGACCGCCGAGAATATTGATGAGCGTCGTCTTGCCCGAGCCTGAGGGGCCCATGATGGCGATCCACTCGCCAGCTTCGACGGTGAAAGAAACGTCGTCGAGCGCGCGCACGTTGCCGAAATGTTTTCCCAGCCCTTCGACTTGGACTACGTTGGCCACGATTCGTCCTATTCGCCTCGCAGAATTACCGCGGGCTTTACTTTTCCGAGCAGCCGTAACGGCAGCGCGCCTGCCAGCGCTACGATCACCATCAGGCCAATCGTAAGCGGAAATATTTCCCAACGCGCCGAAATCGATGTGCCGAATACGCGCTCGCCCATCCAGCGTGAAAGCGCCACGCCCGCGACGCAGCCGACCAATCCGCCTGCGGCGCCGAGCACCCCCACCTCGGCCAGAAACAGGCCCACGATGCGCGCAATCGAGCCTCCGAGCGCCTTCATCAAGCCCACGTCGGCGCGCCGCTCCATCGCTAGCGCCGCCATCGTCGCGAGGACGCATAGCGCGGTGAGTATCAGGATCAGCGCCACCATCGACACAATCAGCAGTTGGATGCGATGGAGCATCGCGCCTTCGGCTTCGGTGATTTGCCGAATCGGCTGCACTTCGAATTGCGGAAGCGCCTTCGCCAGCTGCGCGGAGAACGCCGCGATCGCGTCCGTCGTTCCGTTCGCCCTTATTTGTACCAGACTAATTTGCTCGCCCACCCCGGCGAGCTGCTGCGCAGCGGGCAGATCTACGAAGATCTGGTTGTCCTCCGCGCTTCCGGTGTCCAATATCCCACTTACCGTGGCTGGAAGTTTGCGGTCGCCATACAGCAGTTCGAGCGAGCCTCCAAGACCAAGCTTCAGCTGTCGCGCGGCATTACGACCAACAATGCACCCTGTACTTGGGTCACTCGTGCGAGCTGGATTTGCTACGAATTTCGGAGCCGGATCGAGCTTCCAGGTGGGTTCGGCGCTCAACGCTTCGGCGAAGAATGTCCCGGCGACGACGACCGGCGTATTCACCACTCGCGCGACTATGTAGAGGTATGGAGCAACGGCTGTTACTTCCAATTGTGGCTGGAGCGCGCCAATTCGGCGGGCGATCTCGGAAGGGCGCCGCGGAAGCATCGCGTCGATCTGCGAGACGCCTTGTTTCTGGTCCATAAGCAAAGGCGTAGATGTTCCAGCATCAGCGGAGGAAGAGATCTGCTTGGGAGACACAATCAAGTTGGGGCCAAGCGTGCGGAACTCCTGCGTCAGCTGGTGCTCGACGCCTAGATCGAGATTGATGAGCGCGGAAATTACGGCGGCGCCGCTTACGAGCGCGACAATCGCTACCGCCAAGCGTCCGCGGCTGCCGCGCAACAGCTTCCAAAGCAGGCGCGCGAACATTTTACTCGCCCCGCAGAATCGGCGCGGGATTGAAATTCGAGGCGCGCCGCAACGGGATCAAACTGCCGGCGATGGCGACAATTGCGGCGAGGCCCAGAACCACGGGCAAAAGGATGATGCGCAGAGTCGCGGGGATGCCGAAAACGCTTTCGCCGAGAATTCGCGCGAGGGCTGCGCCGAGTACGAATCCCAACGCGCCGCCGGTGATTGCGAGCATGAGTTGTTCGGCGAGGAAAATTCCGGCGACAAGGGTGTTCGTCGCGCCAATGGCTTTCATGATGCCGATTTCGTCGCGGCGTTCGAGCACTGTGGTCGCCGAAGTGGCGGCAACGGCGAGCGCTGCAGCTGCGAGGGCGGCGAGGGTCACAATCCACAGCAGCAGGCCTACGCGCGAGAGCACGCGGCCTTCGGTATCGGCCACGCGGCGAATCGTTCGCACGTCGACACCCGGCAGAACCTGGCGAATCTGGAGGCTGATCGAGGAAATGTACGGCGAGCAGTACCAACGGTCGTATTCAGTCGGCGTCATCTTGAGCGGGTCGCGTTCCGAGAATGTGTCGGCGGGCTTCGTCAACGCGCTCACGAAAAGCTGACGAAACGCTCCCGGTCGATTCGTTATGCTCTGCGCAACGTTCAGCGGCACAAGAATTCCCTGGTCTTCGGTGCCGCCTGTCGAAACAATTCCGGTTACCGCCAGGGGCAACGCTTTCACGATCCCCATGCTCGGGCCCGTTGGAAACACGCGGAGAGTCTGGCCGAGTGCGGGGCTATCGAAATGCGCGCGAGCAAAGGCTTCTCCAACCACACATTCATTCGCGCCATCCCCAAACCATCGGCCTTGGATTTTCCACCACGGATGGGTGACGCTTGCGCCGGTCTTGAACTTCGTGCCGTCGGGAACCGGAACCTCATGCGCGTACCAAGTTCCGATCAGAGTCACCGGCATCGTTGGATTCGTGCGCCCTCCCGCGGTGCTTGGCGTCATGATGCGCGCCGGGACGTCGAGAAACGGCGTAAAGCCCACGATGTTGTGCCGCCAGAAAATGGTTCTCAACTTGCCGAGGTCTGCCTCCTGCAGGTACGAACCTTCGTCGACCGGGCGGTAATCCACGCCACCGATTTCAACTGGCAGCGTATCGGACTGAGGCGTGACCAGCAGGTTTGCGCCGAAGCTGCGGAATTCGCGCGCTAGACGGTCGCCCACGTCCAGCGCCACCGTGAGCGTCGACGTGGCCACGGCCATGCCCACGACGAGCGCGGCGGCTGTGAGCAACTTGCGGCGCGGATTGCGAACGAAGGATTCCCCTACGAGGCGGGCGAACATATTTTAGTGAGTATGGATCGTCGAGGCCGCACCGGCGAGCGACGACAAGTCCACGACGACTTCTCCCCCTTCGACGCGCGATTTCAGTGCGACCGGATTGCAGCCGCCTGATTCGCCGATGGAAGGAATATAAATCGCGGCACCGCAATTCCGGCAGATCACGTTCTGCCCGTCCTGCCGGTATCCGGACCAGCCGCAAATCTGGCAGCCGTCGAGAGCCGTGGTGTAATCGCCGTTGTTGCGGTGAACTACTAGGAAGCGAATCGCGGTGCCATTCGCCTCGGCCGTGTAATAGTGCAGGTTCGGGTCCGCCAGATCCGTCAGCGAGATGCGGACTTCATTGCCTCGCGCAACCAACCGCGTGGCTTCGATGGGCGCTGCTGCTGCGTGCGCGTAGACAAACTCCGCAGCGAGCGCGAGCACCACGCCCACGCAGAGAAACGCGGCGGCGAAACTCCAACGGCGCTGCCGGCGAAGCTCCCATTCCCGCTTGCGGCGGTCGGCGGAATTGAGCGCCGAATTTTCCGCGGGCAGTTTGGCGCTGAACCACTCGCGAAGGACGACGAGCGCCGCCGCTCCCAGAATCACGACGAAAAAGAACACCTCGTTGCGCACGATCGGCCCGATGGTGGCCATCTCTGCCTTGCTCGACGGCAGCCACATCGCTTCGCTCAATTCGTGCAATCCGGTGAGAGCAAGCTGGAACGCGACGACCATCAAAATCGCGCTGGTGGCCTTGAAAAAACGATGGAGGGGAATCTTTAGAGTGCCCTGGAAAAAGAAAAGCCCGACCGCGACGGCGATCGCGATGCCAAGCGCGGTCCCGATCCAAACTTGCACACCCGCGCTCGAAAGCTCCACCGCGCGAAGAATCAACACCAGCTCGGCGCCTTCGCGCACGACCATCAGAAACACAAAAAAAAGAATGCCCCAACCGGCCGCAGCCGTCGATTGTTGTGCGTACGCTTCGACGCGCTGTTCGATTTCTTTTTTGAGATGGCGCGCTACGCGGTTCATCCAGACGATCATGGTGACAACGAGCACGGCCGCGACGAGCATCAGGAGGCCTTCGAAACCGTCTTCGCTCACGCGCCAGCGCTGAAGTGCCGCAGCGGCACCAAAACTGGCGGCGACAGCCAGTGCAACACCCGCCCACGCATAGGCAACCAAGGCACGGCGCCCGGTTCGATTCAGATAGACGAGTACGATGCCGACGACGAGCGCGGCTTCAACGCCTTCGCGGAGAGCGACAAGGAGAGCAGAGAGCATCGAGTTCTAGTTGAAACTCATTTACAACTGACAGTTCGATTGTATAGTCGCTACTTCGCCATGGTCAAGGAAAATCAGTCCTTTGGAACCCGCGCCCGGACCGCTACGATTGCCTGTACAATAGCATCTTAGTTCCCAGAATGATGAGTCGCAGCCATTTGCGCACCGTGCTCGTCGCAGCCACAGTACCCGGCCTTATCGTTTTTTTGAGCCTTCCCGCCCGACCGCAAGCGCCTTCCAGCATGTCTCCTGCGCAGCAAAGCCAGCCCTCCGGCACGCCTGGAGCCGGAGCATCCCAGCGGCTAGCTCCACCGCCAGCACAGAGACCGGACATCAAACCCGACCCAAAGAAGGCGAAGGAAGCTTACAAGCAGGGGCTACGCGCAGAACAGGATGGCAACTGGCAGGCGGCGTACGACGACTATGGGGACGCGGTGAACTGGGCGCCGGCAAATGAGGATTATTTTCGCAAGCGCGAGATCGCGAAGAGCCACGTGGTTCAGGCGAAGATGGATCTCTCGGAGCGCGAAGCTGCTTCGGGCCGTCTCTCCGACGCGCGGCGCGAGATGCTGGCCGCGCGTTATCTCGATCCGAGCAACAAGGTGATCCGCGACCGGCTGGCGGAATTAACGGCGCTCGAGCCGCACAATAACAATCAAGGCGCAATCGAACGCGAACTCGGCGGCGAGGTCCATCTCGAGCATTTGCCGGGAAAGCGAAGCATCGATTTTCGAGGCAACACACAAAGCGCGTACGACGAAATCGCGCGCCAGTACGGCGTCGAGGTGGCATTCGACGTGGACCTTCGTCAGCGCCCGGTGCATCTGCGCACGGAAGACGAGGATTTCGCGACGACGATGCGGATCCTAAGTACCATGGCAGGAACATTCTGGCGGCCGTTGACGAAACGCCTCTTCTTCGTCGCGGACGATTCAGCGCAAAAAAGAAAAGACTACGCGCTGTCGGTGGTGCGCACCGTTCTGCTGCCCGCCGCGGAAACACCGGAACAGATGACGGAATTGTTGCGGATGGTCCGCGAGATTGCGGGGATCACGCGCTCCGATCTCGATACCCGCTCCCGCACGCTGACAATGAAAGCCTCGCCGCAAGCGATCGCGGTGGCCACGGACCTGATTGAGAATCTCGAGCAGCCTGTGGGCCAGATGGTGCTCGAAATCGAAATTCTCGACATCAACCGGACATACGCGCAACAGCTTGGCATCACGCCGCCGGAATCGTCGAGGGTATTGACGCTCAGCAAGGAACAGATTCAAGAGGCGCTCAGTTCGGAACAAGGATTGATCACGGTAATTGAGGAAGTGTTCGGGACGCCTTCATCGCTATCTGGGCTCTCTAACCTTCAAACCGCCTCGCTGCTCGGATCGCAGGCAAACATTCTGAGCACGCTGCTTCCGCCATTAGTCTTGTTCGGAGGCGGAGACACGAGATTCCTGGCGACACTTCCCGGCGCATCGGCGAATTTCTCACAAATGCTCAACGTGGTGCGCGATGGCCGGAGAATTCTGCTTCGGGCGGAGGACGGCCAGCCCGCGACATTTTTTGTAGGCGATCGCATTCCCGTGACGCTCGCCCAGTTTTCGCCCAGTGAAGGGGGCGCGGGGGTAAACATTGCGGGCCTCGCTTCGACAAATTTCCCGGAGACCGATTTCACGACAGGGAACGCGCCCGACTTCGTGACGACGGCAAGCCTTCGGAATAATGGATTCCAGGACATGATCGTCGCCAATCACACCGACAACACGCTTTCGATTTTTCTGGGCAACGGCGACGGAACGTTTTCGACGCCCAGCGGGTCGCCTCCAGCAACCGGGACGGGCCCGGTGTGGGTCGCGACGGGAACGTTCAACACCACGAACAGCCGAACGGCTGTGGACTTAGCGGTGGCTAACCAGACTGCGAACACCGTGTCCATACTCGCGAGCAATGGCGACGGCACTTTCCAACCGAAGGTTGACCTAAAGACGGGGAACTCGCCTTCTGCCGTGGTGGCTGTCGCGGTAAACACGAACAAAGACCCAAACATCGATCTGATCGTCGCGAATCACGGCGACAACACACTTTCGGTATTTCTTGGCGACGGCAAGGGCAACTTCACGGCTGCCGGGACGATAGCCGCCGGAGGCGGGCCGTCGTCGATTGCCACAGGTGACTTCAATGGCGATGGAAAGATCGATCTAGCGGTCACCAATCAAAACGACAATACCGTTTCCATTTTTCTCGGCAATGGCGACGGCACGTTTCAGCCTCGCGCGGACGACGCGACCGGCAACGGGCCCGTGTGGGTCTCGGTTGCGGATTTTAACGGCGATGGAATTTCGGATCTGGCGATCGCGAACAACGGCGCGCCCACCAGCGCGAACACAGGCAATACCGTTTCGATCCTTCTCGGCAACGGCAGCGCTACCAATACGAGCATCGGCAACGGCACGTTCAGCCCCGGCGCCACGCGAGATTTTCCGGCTGGCAACGGACCGACCTCGATCGCAGTCGCCGACTTCAACGTCGATGGACGGCCCGATCTTGCGGTTACCGATCAAACCGACAATGCGGTTTCTCTGCTGCTGGGCATCGGCGACGGGACGTTCGGGCAGAATTTTGAATTGCCTGTTGGCACCGATCCGGTTTCCATTGCTACTGCGGACTTCAACAGCGACGGCGTGCCCGACGCGGCGATCGTGAACAACGGGTCGAATACCGTTACTGTGATTCTCGATACCAGCTCGTTCAACGGAGCCGTGAACGGCCTCAACGGAACGCCTTTTCCGGGCGTCGAATATCTGGACATCGGAGTGAAAGTGAAGGCAACGCCGCGCGTGCATCAGAACAATGAAGTCTCGCTGCAGCTGCATTTCGAAGTGAGCAGCCTTGAAGGCGAAAGCATCAACGGCATTCCGGTGATTGCGAATCAGCAGGTGGACCAAACCGTGCGCGTCAAAAACAGCGAGACGGCCGTACTGGCTGGATTTCTGGAGAGGCAGATCAATCGCAATCTCAACGGGACACCGGGAATCGCCGCAGTTCCCGGCGTCGGGCTGCTTGCCTCGGATCTGAGTAGTCAGAACACCGAGACGGAGCTGTTATTTCTAATCACGCCTCACATGGTGTCGCTTGCGCCGCGCAAAGACCACGAGATTTACGCGGGACGCGGTGCGCTGGAGGGCCCGGGCGGCTTCGGCGGTAATCGGCCAGAGCCCCTCGGGCAACCGCGGCAACCTTTACCGCAAATCCCGGCTCCGGGGCAGCTCCCAGTACCCGCGCAGACACCCTCACCCAATGAGGCGCCGATTCCTGGACAGGGGCCGGTTCAGCCGCCTTCTGAGCCTCCGCAACAGCCTTCACCGCAATCCCCGCAACAACAACAGCCGCCTCCGCCGCAGCCCGCTCCTCAGGATTCGCCGCCCGCGCCGCCGCCCGGATAGCTCACGGTTGCAAAATTGGTTTACGGACACCCGCGACTACGGCGTGACTTCGAGGACTACTATCGGTTGATAGGTGCGCGGGACGACGGGCTCGGCAATGGCGATCAATTGCCCCTGCTGATTGAAGACGCGCAGGCGCGCGGGCTTCCAATCACCCGAGTCGAGCTGCTCGGGCGCTCCCCGAGCCGACGTGGCTCGGCCCGGCTGAACCTGCGCGATCGAAATATTGAATTTCGCGCCGTGACGGATGCGCTTCTCGACAACCGGCAACACGCTGGCCTTGGGTAAATCCGGCAACAGATTTTCGAGGCAGACGACGCGGCCGGTAATTTCGCCCACCCTGGCATCCTGCTCAAGCTCCGGAAGCGACGCCGCTTGATCGAGCGTGAATTCGCCCACCGCCGTGCGAACAATCTCCGCCAGATGCGCGCCGCATCCGTGCAGCTTTCCGAGATCGTGCGCGAGCGAACGAATATAGGTGCCCGAACCGCACTCGACTACGAACCGCGCGATGGAACCTTCCACACCGGTCAACTGGAATTCGAATACTTCGACTTCGACCGGTTCGAGTTTTACCGGTTTTTTCTTTCGAGCGAGCTCGTGCGCGGGGCGGCCATGAATTTTCTTCGCAGAAAAAGATGGCGGAGTCTGCTTGGTTTTACCAAGGAATTGTTGCGCGAGTGCTGCGATCTGTTCCGCATCCAGTGCGGGGGCGGAATCCGGGCCTAGCGCTTCGCCGTCGGCGTCATATGTGTCGGTGGCAAACCCGAAACGCACCGCGCAGGTGTAGCGCTTGCGGCGGCCGCCGTAAAACCGCGCAAGGCGCGTGGCGCGCCCCAACGCGAGGACCAGAACTCCGGATGCCAGCGGATCGAGCGTACCGAGATGCCCAATCTGCCGAAAGCCAACCAGTCGCCGAACAGATTCGACGACATCGTGCGAAGTTTTCCCGCGGGGCTTATCGACCACTAGGATTCCGTCAATTGGGGTAGGTTGTGGTGTAGGAGGCATGATTTCAGGCGTGACGTTGCGGGAATCGTGTTTCAGCGCGCCGACCGCTACGGGTTTTTTTCGGGGTCCTTGACCTGAACCTTTCGCAGCAGTTCGTCAATGCGCAGGCCGTACTCCTCGGAATCATCGGGGATGAAAAGCACTTCCAGCGCGCGGCGCAATTGCAGGCGCTCGATGAGCTCGTGGCGAACGTAGCCCGAAGCCGCTTTCAAACCGGCAAGAGCTTCCTTGCGGTCGGAATCTTCGCCCAAAAGCCGGACGAAGACGCGCGCGGTGCGAAGGTCCGGAGTGATGCGCACTTCCGACACGATAAGAGGCGCCGCCAGACGCGGGTCTTTCAATTCGCCGGCCAGCATCAAGCTGACTTCGTTTCGAATCTCTTCCGCAATCCGCTCGACGCGGTGTCCTTGTCCGCCAAACGTCATTCGCCGTCCTCGAAATACTCAATCTGCTGCGACACCAAGTTGCGTTCCAGTATCCGTTCCGACTCGGAGGCTATCGCCGCGAGCGATTCTTCCAGGTGCTTGCCGTCTCCCGAAATGCTTACCACGCCCACTTTCGCGCGCTGCCAAAGCTCCTGATGTTCGAGCTCAGCAATCGCTACGTTATAGCGCGCCCGCAAGCGGTCTTTCAAACTGCGCAGCACCTGCCGCTTGTCCTTAAGGGACCTTGCGTCGGGGATGTGAATTTCCAGGGTAAGGAGGCCGATCGGCATTGGCGCCCCGTCGAAAAGGGAAACAACGGGTGAATCGGATAGCGAACGGACTTCGGCTAATTCCGGTTCGCTTCCGCACTCGCTTGCATGTTGATGCGCGAATCGAGATTGACGGCGACGGGCGCGACACGCTCCATCTTGAAGCACTCCAAGATGTCGCCCGTCTTGATGTCGGCGAAATTCGAAACGCTGAGGCCGCATTCAAAGCCGGTGCGAACTTCGTTGACGTCGTCCTTGAACCGGCGCAATGAACTAATTTTACCTGTATAGATCACGACGTTGTCGCGAAGGACGCGAACGTCTGCGTCGCGCTTCACGAGCCCGTCCTGAATGTAACAGCCGGCGATCATGCCCACGCCCTTGACGCGGAAGGTGTCGCGCACTTCGGCGCGTCCGAGGTAGGTTTCCTTGATGACCGGAGCGAGGAGGCCAGCCACGGCCTTTTTCAACTCGTCAAGCAATTCGTAGATGATCGTGTGCAGGCGAATGTCCACGCCTTCGCGCTGCGCGAGTTCCGATGCCTTGCGCTCCGGCCGGACGCTGAACGCGACGATAATCGCGTTCGATGCCGAGGCGAGGAGCACGTCGGTTTCGGTGACGGCGCCGACGCTTGCGTGAATGACTCTGAGCTTTACCTGATCGTTTGAAAGTTTAGGAAGCATCTCGCTGAGAACTTCGACCGACCCTTGAACGTCCGCTTTGATGACTACGGGCAATTCCTTGACGTCGCCAGCCTTGAGTTGCTCGTGCAATTGATCGAGCGTGAGGCGGCCCGAGGAAGCTGTTTTCGCGAGAGTGGCTTCGCGCTGTTTTCCTTGCCGATATTCGACAATGTGCCGCGCCTTTGCTTCGTCCGCTACCTGGAATTGATCGCCCGCTTCGGGTATGCCCTGGAGTCCCAGAACTTCGACCGGCGTCGCCGGCGCGGCTATTTTAATGGGCAGAGCGCGATCGTCGAACATGGCGCGTACTTTTCCGTATACGGAGCCAACGATGAAGACGTCGCCTACATGGAGCGTTCCGTTCTGAACGAGAACCGTTGCAACAGGACCGCGTCCTTTGTCGACTCGCGATTCAAGTACGGTGCCGCTGGCAGGAGCGTCCGGATCGGCTTTCAGCTCGCGCAAATCGCCAACCAACAAAATCATTTCGAGCAGCCGCGGAATATTTGCCTTGGTCCTCGCAGAAACTTCGACCATCACCGTTTCGCCGCCCCACTCTTCCGGCATGAGTCCAAGGTCCGCGAGCTGGCGTTTTACGCGTTCGGGTTGTGCATCCGGCTTATCTATTTTGTTGATGGCGACGATGATGGGCACTTTCGCGGCTTTCGCGTGATCGATTGCTTCTTCGGTCTGAGGCATGACGCCGTCGTCCGCGCCAACAACGAGGACGACGATGTCCGTAACCTTTGCGCCACGTGCGCGCATGCGCGTGAAGGCTTCGTGGCCAGGGGTATCGATGAATACGATGCGCCGATCTTTCAGGTGCGCTTCGTAGGCACCGATGTGCTGGGTGATTCCGCCGGCTTCGCCCGCGGCGACTTCTGTTTCGCGAATGGCGTCGAGAAGGCTTGTCTTACCGTGGTCGACGTGGCCCATCACGGTGACGACGGGAGCGCGCGGCTGTAGATTTCCCGTCCGCTTCTCGGTGACCTTTTCTTCTTCGACGAGCTGTTCCTCATACGTCACGACTTGGACGATGCCGTTGAAGGCCTCGGCGAGGTTCGTAGCGGTAGGCACGTCGAGCGCCTGGTTGATACTGGCGAAAACGCCGCGGTCAAGCAGTGTTTTCAGCAACTCTTTCGCGCGAATATCGAGTTTCTCCGCCAATTCACGCACGGTGATGCCTTCGGTGACCGTGACCTCGCGCGGCTCGCGTTTTACCGGCACGACGGGTTCGATCAGGGTGGAACGGCCGGGGCCCACACCCGGACGCGTGCGAACGGGATGCAGCTTGCGTTCGCCTTCGGCAAATCGCTTTTCGATTAACGGCCGGCCTCGCGTGGACGTGGGAGGCTTACGCGCATACAGCGGCTTTCCTGGCTCCGCTTTCGGAACACCAGTGGCACCAGGACGCTGACCGCCGACAGGTTCATTCGAGGGAGGGCGTCCGCCGCCGGGACGCTGGGGAAATCTGGATGGTGGTCCGCTAGGACGAGCCTGTCCCGATGCACTTGGTCGGGCAGCGTATGAAGCCGGCGCGCCGGGCCGACCTTGCCCCGGGCCTGAAGGTCCACCGGGACGCGAAGGGAATCTTTGGCCTGCGGGCGGAGCGCCCGCAGGTCGTGGGGCGCCGGGAGCAATCGAAGGACTCGCTGCGACCGGACGCTGCGAATAAGGTGCGCCAGGTTGGCTTGGTTGTGCTGACCGCGGCGGAGGAAATGGTCTGGGGGTTGCAGCGGGAGCACCGGGACGAGCCGCTGCAGGAACAGATGTAGTCGCGGCTGGCGCAGCGGGAACCCCTGGTTTCGACGCCACGGGCGTTGGTGTGGCTGCAGCAGGCCGAGCCGCTACAGGAGCGGGGGCGCCGGGCACCGCTGATCGCGGCGGCACAATCGTCGGCTTAGCGGCTGGTGCGGTTGGTACAGGCGTTGGAACAGCAGCCTTTCCGGAAAGCGCCCGGGCACCCGCGGCAGGCGCAGCTGCGAGCGTCGATGCAGGAGCCGACGGCGCGGCTGGTCGTGGTGCTGTCGGTCGCGATTTCGCAGCCGTCGCCTTAGCTTGTGTCTCAGCCTCTGCCGCAGCTTCCTGCGCGGCGACCTGACCGAAGTGCCTCCGAACGAGCTCTGCCTTATCGAGATCGAGCGAACTCGAGTGCGTCTTTTTCTCGGCGACACCGATCTCCGGCAAATAGTCGATCAGTACTTTGGCCTTGATTTCGAGTTCGCGGGCCAGTTCGTTAATGCGAATTTGATTAGAATCTGGCATCAGCCTCTATTCTTACCGTTCTTAATTTTCAAAACTACTACTCAGAACCACTTTGCTTCCGGGCTTTTTCTTCAGACGTAAGCGCCGATTGCTCGGGCGCTTCCGCGTCCACTGCAGACGAAACCGCGGGTGACTCATCCGCTGCAACCGCTTCTTCGGTCGCTTCGGTCGCGGACTCCACAGTGGATTCCACGCCGTCTTCCGCAGACGGCTTTGCGGCGGAATCGCCTTCTTCGGCGGCAGGAAGTTCGGCAACCGGCGGCTCTGTGGCTTCCGCGACGATGGTCTCGGGAGCCGCGGTTGCCGCCTGTTCAAGCGCCTGGAAATACGCAGCGACGGATTGGTGAATCTTTTCGACCATCTTTTCGCCGATGCCCGGAATTTCTACGAGTTGTTCGGGCGTCATGTCGGCCAGTTTCTCGACGGACGAAATTCCGGCGGCTTCGAGCTTCTCGATTGTCTTCGGTCCGACGCCCTTCAATTCCGCAAGCGGCGTCCCGGGAGCGGTGAGCGCGGCCATCTGCGCTTCGATCTCGCGACGCTTCTCTTCTTCGCTCTTGATGTCGATATTCCAGCCAATCAGTTTGCTGGCGAGGCGGACGTTCTGTCCTTTTTTGCCGATGGCGAGCGACAGCTGCGTGTCTTCGACAATCACTTCCAGGCGCTTTTCTTCCGAGTCGATGATTTGGACGCGCGTGACCTTGGCGGGGCTGAGGCCTTTCTGGGCGAACGTGACCGTATCCTCGTTGAACGGGATAATGTCGATTTTTTCACCTCGCAGTTCGCGGATGATCGACTGTACGCGCATGCCCTTCATCCCAACGCACGCGCCAACCGGGTCCACGTCTTTGTCGCGGCTTTCGACGGCGATTTTAGTGCGTTCGCCCGCTTCGCGCGCGACCGCGCGAATTTGTACCGTGCCGTCGTAAATTTCCGGAACTTCCATCTCGAACAAACGCTGTACAAGAGCGGGATCCGCGCGGGAAACAATCACCTGAGGCCCCTTGGCGGCGCGTTCTACTGCGCGAATCGTGACTCGAAGGCGATCGCCTACGTTATAGGCCTCGAGGCGAGACTGTTCGCGTTTCGGGAGCCGCGCTTCGGTGCGGCCGAGATCAACGATGATGTCAGGACCTTCCATGCGTTTCACGACGGAGTTTATGAGTTCACCGACGCGGGTGTGAAATTCGTTGTAGATCGTGTCGCGCTCGGCTTCACGCACTTTCTGCAGGATCACCTGTTTAGCAGTTTGCGCGGCGATTCTTCCGAGCACGTCAGTGGGTTTTGTCTCAGTGACCTCTCCTCCGACCTCAATTGCGGGATTGCGCTTGCGCGCATCCGCCAGAGAGATTTCGCGAAGCGGGTCGGCGACTTCGTCGACCACGACGTGAACGGAATACACGTCTACCTGGCCAGTTTCCGCATTGAACTTAGAGCGCAGGTCTTCCTCAGTGCGGTAGTATTTCCGCGCCGCCACCACCATCGCGTCTTCAATCGCCGCGACGATGATCTCCGGTTCAATGTGCTTTTCCCGGCTGATCAGCTCAATCGTCTGGTACAGCTGACTCGCCATCCCGTTTCTCCCTAAAGCTCGACAACCAAATTCGCCTTGCGAATCCCGGCGTACGGCACCGACAGCTCTCGATCTTTCATCGCGATCTTCACGACGCCGTCCGCGTAACCTGCCAGGCGTCCCTCGAAAAACAGCCGTTTTTCGACAGGCTCGTTCAGCCAAATCTTTGCCATCCGTCCCACGAAGCGCTCGTAGTCCGCAGGCTTGATAAGCTTGCGGTCAAGGCCCGGCGAGCTGACTTCAAGAATATAGCTCGGTCCCGGCACGAGATCCTCGACGTCGAGAATCACGTTCAACTGCTCGCTGACCCGCTCACAATCGTTGTGAGTGATCCCCAGGCGCTCGGGGTTCGCAGGACCGGGCAGCCGGTCGATATAGACCCGGAGAAGCCTCTGCTTGCCAATCTTCCACTCAACGTCAAATACTTCGAGGCCCTCCGAACGGGCCACTCGCTCCGCTGCGTCTCGAATCTTTTCCAAGTCCATTCTGTTCGAACTGCGGCATTTAGGGTTGCCGAGACCCCTCGCCCCAGGCAATTGTTTCGCCCAACAAAAAAGTGGGCTCGCGCCCACTGGGTCGTCCGACCATTCTGGAAGCAACTCAGTATAGTTTCCCGCACCTCAAAACGCAAGGCCGTTGGAAACTGCCCGCTGGACGAGATTTTGCTCGTTTTCCGAGATCCCCGTTACGGGCCAGAGGCGGCAAAACAAAAGGCCTTCCCTGGTTTCCGGAGAGGCCTTCGAAAAACAGCGCCGGCCGAGCTACTGCGGCTTCGGAGTGGACGGTGCGGGGGTCGCCGGTTTAGGAGCGGCTGGCTTTGCGGCCGCCGGTTTTGCAGCAGCCGACTTTACGGGATAGGTCTGGTCATAGAGGCGGATAACTTCCTGCGTAACGTCGAGTTGGTTAGACGCAAAGAGGACAAGAGGCGTCTGCGACGACGTGTCGAGAACGACCGTGTAGCCGTTCCCTTTCGCGTACTTGTCGAGCACGTCGATCATTTTGCGGCCGATCCGATCAACCGCTTCGCGTTGCGCTTCGTTCGAATCGTCCTGAAACTCCTGCTGCTTGCGCTGGAAGGAGCGGGCCAACTGATCGCCTTCCCTCCCGAGACGCGCCTTTTCGTCGTCGCTTAAAGTGGTGGCGCCTGTACGCAGCCGCGTCTGGATGTCTTCGATCTGCCTCTGCATGTTCTGAAGTTCGGTCTGGCGAGGCGCGAATTGGGATTGCAACTCAGCCGCCGCCTGTTTTCCTTCCGCCGTGTTCGTGATGGCGACCTGGATGTTAATCACACCCACTTTCGTCGCCGGAGCAGCGACTGGATCCGCGGGGCGCGCGCCGCTCGTCTGCGCCCACAGAGCAGGCGCGGCCAAGACGGCTGCTACAACTGAAATTGCCAATCTCATCTTCATTCGAACTCCTTCTTCCGATATTGCATCCTATGGAAACTTTACATTATAGACGCGGCTGGCGGAGACGGTCAATTGGATTCAAAAAACACCGCCCCCGCGCTCAAGACCTCAGCCGGACCGCTTAACAGCTGCGGACTCGATCTTCTTTCCCCATACTTTGGGATGCGTTCGCAAGGCAGCGGGGTTGGCCTCCGAAAGCGGCCTCCATTATGCGCTAATGCGGCAGCGGGATGAGCAGCACCCGGCTATTGGCTTTGTCCACAACCACCGCGAGATTCAACTTGGGATCAATGGCGACAGCGAATTGCAGAAGGGTCGAAAATGACTGCGACCCGCTTAACCCGAGAACGGCACGCACTTGCGGGGCGCCGCAAGCGGGGTTCACGCCAGTAGGCGGACACACATAATCCAGCACGGAAATGGAATTACTCGCCGAATTCACAGTGACAAGCGTGCTCGTCTGGAAATTGTAATCGAGAGATGTTGGGTCGATTCCAGCGCGCAGCGTCGTGGAGTTGAATGTGACGGGATCGACGATCACGATTTGATTTTGCGCGCTGTTTGCCACTAAAAATACCTGGCTGACTGGATCGAAAATGACGCCGGTCGGAATCTGGAGGCCGAAAACGCGGTTCGTGGAGGGATTTCCGCCGATGGTTCCGATATCGAGCGCTCCGGCCTGCGCCGTGGTTGAGGTTGGAACGAGTTCGCAAGCCGTGGCCGTGAGATTCAGAGTGGGATCAATCGCGACGGCGATTGGATCCTGATCGATTGGCGGAGGACTCAGGGTAGCCGAGGCGGTTGGTATGTCGACGATGCTGACCGACGAAACGGCTGTGGGGTTCGTCGGGTTGCTCGACGCGCTGTTTGTAATCGCAGCTGTGAGGGTGTCCTCATTAATTGCTACGCCCACGGGTTGAAAGCACGACGGACACAGAGTGACTGTCTTAGGTCCGACCGTTTCAGTCTCATCGATGATGGTGGCGTTGTTACTGCCGAAATTGGCGACGACGGCCAGACCGAGCCGTGGCACAACAGCGATGCCTTCGGGATTCGTACCGACGGAAATAGGGGAGCCGACGACTGTCCCGTTGATCAAGTTCACCACGGACACAGTGTTATCGGCGTTGTTCGTGACGAGAGCAAAATCGCTGTCGGTGTCGACCGCGACGCCAAAGGGAGCGTTGCCGACGGCCACCGGCTGAATGACGGTGAAATCCGTGGCGTTCGATACGTCTAACTTTCCAGCGACCGTATTTTGCACAGTGACAATGTAGCGCCGCGCGGACGCAAGATACGCTGCAGGAACGGTCGCAAGGATCTGACGATCGCTCACGGCGTTCACCAAGTTTGCCGGCAACGGCGCGCCATCGAGCAACACCTGCGTTCCCGCAACCGAGAACCCGTGGCCGGTGATCGTAAGATTCACGGAGCCAGTTGCCGGAGTGAAGGTAATAGCGGGGCTGGCGTCCACAATCTGGAGACTGCGAAGAGTGCCAAGCGAAACGATTGAGACGTTGTTCGTGCCTTGGTTTACCACTACGGCCTCGCCGGTTCCTTGATCGACGGCAACCGCTTGGGGAAAGCTTCCTGCGGGGAGCGTGACATTCTGCAGGGGAATTCCGGTGGCAAGATTAACTACCGAGGCACTGTCGTCGTTTTCGTTGACAGCAATTCCGACGTTCGCCAGAGAGTTTACGCCGGTCGAAGTGAATCCTGATTCAATCACCGGAAACGAGACCGAACCGACGGATTGATCGAGCAAACTGAAAGTAAAGAGCGTAGTGCTTGCCGGGTCGCTCAGCAGCACCTGATGCGTTTCGGTGTCGATGCTCACGCCTTGGACCGTCGGCGTGAGTTGAAGCGTAGCGACAAGCACGGGCGCGCGGCCTCCATCTCCCGCGCTCGGGGCGCGGCCGAGATCGACGATATTAATGGTTCCTGCTCCGCCCGGGGTGACCACGGCCCAGTTTACTCGCGGATCGACGGCCACCTGCGGGCTGACGCCAGTGCCAAAGATGGTGAGATTGCCGCCGATCTGCGCGATGGGGCACGGAGCCGTATTGCAGGGAATCGTGGCACCAGGGTTCGCATTCACTAGATCGACCACGATGCCTACGTTTGTCGAAGCATTCGCCACAAATGCCCGGTGCGTAGCCGAGTTGATTCCGATGGAGAAAGGCTTGCTGCCTACCGGCACGAAACCGGTGAGGTTAACCGTTCCGATCACCGCGTTCGTATTGAGGTTGATCACGGAAAGATCGGGAGTAGCGTCGCCGCTATTCACCACAACTGCGATCGGGGGCGACAACAAATAGTCGACGGCTACTCCGGTCGGTGCTGTTCCTACCGGAACGGTCGCAATAACGGCAGGCGTCGCAGGTTTGAGGTCAATTATCGAGACCGTGCCATCCAAAGTATTGGCAACGATCGCTTCACCCGTCGCCGGATTGATGGCGACTGCCGAAGGACTCTTTCCGACCGAAAGACTAGGAACCACCGGCGCGGTCGGGATCGAACCCGACGCTGGCTCGACGGCAACGTTGACTGCAGAGACTCCCGCGGGTGGAGGAAGCAGGGGATCCAGCACGGAGGGGGGAACAAGTTGGCTGTTTTCAAGCACCAGCGGATACAACCCGGGAACGGTCAAATCACCCGGAGGCACCGTCACAGACAACTGCCGCGTGTTACTGGGAATGATGGGACCCAGGGATGTGCCGTTGAAAAATGCCTGTACAGATGGTGAAAAGTATCCGCCGGTGAGACTGACGCTAACCGAAGAAGCATTCTGCGAGACGCTTGAGGGCGAAGAAGCAACGATCGCTGGACGGGTCGGAATCATCGTCAAATTAACGGTCTGAGAGACGTCGCCATTCTGCCGCCGGATTTGAATCGGAACAAGCGAAGGATTTCCCGTCAGTTGAGCAGCGGGAATCGTCGCACGCAGAACTCCCGCGCTTGAAGCAATCAGCGTCGTCGGAACGGGCACGCCGTTGACGAGAACCACGCTGGTCGAAAGAACGTTCGAGCCGGAAAGGAAAATATCCTGCTGGACTGATCCCTCGTTCGCCGTCGGGGGATCGATGGAGGTGAGAACTGGATCCGCGGCGAGAGCCACCGTAACCGGAACCGTCGCTGAAACCGACGGATCTGCTGCGGACGTCGCCGTAAGGACGAACGCACCCGCGGTGCCGGGGGCCATGTACAAACCGCTGGGCGTGATCGTGCCGGTGACGGAATCTCCGCCCGCGATATTCGTTTCGCCACCGCCACTTACCGTCCACGCGACCGCGTTATTAGAACTTCCAGTGACGGTTGGAGTGAATTGCAGTTGTTCCAAAGTGCCCATCGAAGCTGAGGTTGGAACGATCGTTATCTCAACGCCGGAAGTAATCGTGACGAAGGTAATGCCAAACACCTTGGGGTCTTGGACGCTGGTCGCCACAATGATGAAACTGTCGGGACTTGGAATCGTCGCTGGGGCAGAATAGACAGCGCTGGTGCCGGCCGCATTCGGACTGATTGTACCGTAACCGGACAACGCAGTTTGCCCCTTGCTGTTCAATGGTGCATTCGGCGGTGAACACGTCGTGGGTACTTGGCCCGTAGTCGCAGGGGGTAGACAAATCTGCCAGGTCGCCGCGCCTGGAGGAGTGACCGCCGCGCTGAACTGCTGAGTACCGTTCCGAAGAACGGGAAACGCCGTCGCGGCCGACGCCTCCGTCGGTACGATCGTGACGCCTACGGGCGTGCTATTTCCTCCGCATCCTGCCGCCACGGCTGCGAGGACAGCTGCCGCGCCTAATCTCCAAACTCTCATTCCTGTTCCTCCGACTTCTCGATCCAAATTCTTTCTGCGCCGGGGAGTTGATTGGTCCTCTGCGCATTGAGCAGCCAATCGGCTGCGTTTAGAAGGTTCGGCTTACAGTGAAGCGGAACGTATGCTTCGGCTCGATCAGATTAGCCGGTAGACGCTGAGTCTCCGCCTGGCTGATCGTGTTCAAATCCGGGAGAATCTGCGTCTGCAAGACCCCCGGGGGTAAGGAATCCTGGACGGACTGACTGATACCGAACACGGGCGACGCGCCCTGGATTGTCGAATTCAAACGCAACCAATTATAAGCGTAATAAATTCGGAAGGGCGCATTCACAATGGGCAACTGAACGACTAACTCGACTCCGCTCGAGGTGTGCGGTTTGAAGTTAGTGTTGCCAATAATCGGAAGCCGGCTGGAGACCCCAACCGGGCAGGTCGGCTGATTCGAACAGAACTCTTCCTGAATTTGCGCGAAAGCGGCCGGGTCAATCTTCAATTGTGATTGATGAGCCACGCCATCTAACCCCAGATCGGTGAACAAACCCATGCTCACGGGACCGGCGATTGGGATTCGGTATTCAACGTTCGTGACAAGCTGGGTGTCTCCGCCCGGTCGCGTGGGAAAGAACTGAATCGTAGGCACGGCCAGAGTTTGCAGTGTGGGCGAACCGGTCGGACCAAGCCGCGTCGGATCTAGATAGGTAACATTGGTCGACGTGAGGCTCGGAATATCGACGAACGGCGAAATTGTGAAAAAATCGAAGCCGCGAATATCGTTCTCACCACCAAGGTAGAAGCGGTTGTACGGCACAATGTCTTTTCCGCCATAACCAGTTTCGGTCGCGGCCAGCAGCCGAAATCCGAAAACGTTCCTGCGTTTGCGCACAGGATGAAAATACGTCATCGTGAATGTATTCGAGAACACGTTGACGTTTCCCTGTAGCGGGCCGCCTTCGAACGTCGACCCCACATAAAAACTCTTCCCGTGCGTCGGATTGATCTGGCTATCCACAGTGCTATAAGAGAGCGTAGGCGTAACCTTACTTTCGCGGATGCCGCGCAGCGCCGATGGACCCGCCAGTCCGCGGAACTGGATAACCTCAAAAAGCAGTTGAGCGGATTGGCTGAAGGTGGTGATGTTCGTAGCCGAAAACCCGTAGGTAAGCCCAAGACGAGTGAACGAGAATCTCTTGATCGGGTAGCTCGCAAAGAGCGTGAAGCCCTTCGAGTCCTGCGAGTAGTTTTCCTCGAGAGCCGGATTCAGTGCGATTTGCTGACCCGAGAGGATGCCCAGCTCCCGCGCCTGGTTGTAGTTGAATTTGCTGACGAAGATCGTGAATCCGGTCGAAATGGGCCGGTCGAAAAGATACGGCTCAGTGAATCCAAACGTGAGGTTCGTTTGCCGGTCTCCCAGCTGTCCGCCCAGCGTGAGCGTTTCGCCCAGGCCCAAGAAATTGTTCGTTTGATACGTGAGACCGAGAAAGCTTCCGGCGATCCCGCTTACACCGCCAGAGAAGCTGATGGTCTGCTTGCCTTTTTCCTTTACCTTAAGGCGGATGTCCACCGTCCCCGCCTTCACATTCCTCTTCAACTCGGCATTTTCCGGTTTGATCGTGTCGAAAAAGTTGAGTTGATTCAGCCGCAGAATGCTGACTTCCCAAAGGCGGTTGTTGAAAATCTGTCCCTCGTCGAGCAGCAGCTCGCGGCGGATCACTTTATCGCGCGTTGTGGTATTGCCGGCAAACTCAATGCGCCGTACAAAGAATTGTTTCTCCTGCTCGAACTCCATGGTGATGTTGACGATACGGCTCTTACCCTCGATTTCAGTAAGAGGCGTGGCAACGAAGTCGATGTACCCAAATTCGCCATAGAGTTTTTTGTAAGTGTCGAGCCCCTTGCGGATTTTGTCAGCCGAGAACACATCACCCTGCTTCAGCGGAAACACGCGCTGCAAAACGTCGGGCTTGAACACCAGCCCTTGCTCCGGATCGCTGCTGCGAAAAGAAAGCTTTCCCATCCGATATACTTCACCCTCTTCGATCTTGATCGTGATGTCGGTGACCTTGCCGTGCCTGGCGCCAAACCCGGGCCACGGCCCGGGAATGCCCGGGCGCTCTTCGTCCACCGTTTTCAGGCTCGATACATCGACGACCGCCTTGGTGTAGCCGTGGTCTTGATACAGAGCGCGCACGCCGGCTTCCAAGTCTTCGTCGAGCTTGCGGCGGTCGAAGGTCTTATTCATGACGGGGATATAGGTGATATACAGCGGAATCGAATACGGACGATCGTGGTGCATCGCGCGGATAATTTTTCGGTCGGAAAATGCGTGGTTACCCACAATGGTGATCGTGCCGACTTTCACCTTCGGACCTTCGTCGATATTAAATACGAGTTTGACGGCATTGGTCGCGGCGATTCGCTCGTACGTCGGCTTCACCGTGGCGAACTGGCGGCCGTGCTCGGCCAGCAGTGATTTAATGACTACTTCAGCGCGCTTAATTTTCGTTGGATCGAACTGGCTTTCGACCGACAGCCCCACCTTCTTATCCTTAAATGCGTCGAGAATGTCGGACTCGGTGATGGACTTGTTCCCCTTGTACTCGATGCGGCGAATGATGGGACGTTCCGTTACATAGAAAATAAGGATTTTGCCGAAGGCTTGATTAGGATCGTCTTCCACTTCCAGACGAACATCCTCGAAGAATTGCGTGTTCCACAAAGCCTGGAAATCGCGGCGTACCCCTTCTTCGGTGAAAGGATCTCCTTTGCGCGAGAAAATTCGCGCGAGCAGCGTATCGCGCTGAACGCGACGATTTCCCTGAAACTCGATATTCGATATCACGTATTGAGGCCCGGCACTCTGTTGCTGTTGACCCCAAAGGGGTTTCGCGAACGGGGGTGCAACCAGGCACACAACAACGAGGAGTTCAAGTAGGCGCAGAAAAATTTTCTTGCTAGCGGCCATGGCTGTCAAGGCCGCAATCCCCCGCCCAAAATTGTTTACTCCCCCGCCGGACCGCTCCAGCCCGGCTTGCGCGTAGGATTCTTAGTGGGCCACTGGGGTTGCTTCAACTACAGGCCGGAACGAAAGGCCGTCGCTGGAGAGAAAAACTTCCAGAGTCGCCGGCCGTTGCAATCCGCCCTGAATCAAAGCTTCCGACAATGGGTCTTCGACG
>Ga0073928_10002327_pt1 | contig 33039 bp, 27 predicted proteins | sample PaiPotPPA55metaG_FD_76969 | JGI IMG/M metagenome (GOLD analysis project Ga0073928, IMG submission 76969) | Iron sulfur acid spring bacterial and archeal communities from Banff, Canada, to study Microbial Dark Matter (Phase II) - Paint Pots PPA... ...
ACCACAAAGTCATCGGAAAACAATACTACGCGCTGGCTCTGGTGGCGGTTTTTACAGGGATGGTGCTGTCGTGGATCATGCGCGTCCACTTGGGATGGACGAACCTGGCGATTCCCGGGCTGCATCTTCTCTCTAAAGCCGGCGCTCCCGGCGACGTGATGACGCCGGAGTTTTACCTGCAACTGATGACTATGCACGGCACGATTATGGTGTTTTTCGTGCTCACCACTGCGCCCTTCGCGGCTTTCGGAAACTATTTTCTGCCGATCCAGGTGGGCGCGGAAGACATGCCCTTCCCCCACTTCAACATGATGTCATTCTGGGTTACGTTCGTCTCCTTCCTGGTTCTGATGGCATCCTTCTTCATGGGTGATGGGCCAACTTTAGGTGGGTGGACCCAGTATGCGCCGCTAAACGCCGTAGGCGCGGTTGCCGGTCCGGGCCAAGGGTTAGGCGTGGTTCTGTGGGCAGCTTCGATCGGCATTTTTTGTGTGGGCCAGTTATTGGGCTCTCTGAATTTCATCACTACCACGCTCGACATGCGAACCAAGGGCATGAGCATGATGCGGCTGCCGCTGAGTGCCTGGGCATGGTTTGTGACCTCCTGCATGGGTCTCACCGCCTTTGCCGTATTGATGCCAGCTTGCATCCTGGTGATTCTGGATCATGTGGCTGGCACCAGTTTCTTTGTCCCGTCGAATCTGGTTCTCAACGATCAAATACAGCCGCATTCCGGCGGATCCACTTTGCTGTGGCAGCACCTGTTCTGGTTCTTCGGGCATCCCGAGGTTTATATTGCCATCGTGCCAGGGATCGGCATCGTCTCCCATATTCTCATCACTAACCTGCGCCGGCCGCTGCTCAGCCATCGCGTGATGATCTACTGCATGGGAGCGCTTGCCGTTCTCAGTTACATGGTTTATGGGCATCACATGTTTGTCAGCGGAATGAATCCGTACTCCTCCCTGGCATTCTCTTTCCCGACGCTGGTAATCACCATCCCGGCAACCATCATGGTTCTTATCCTGCTGGGCAGCATTTGGGGCTCTAGGTTGCGCATCAATACCGCCTCATTGTTCGCTTTGGGCTTCATCTCCATGTTTGTTAGCGGCGGAGTCAGCGGCTTTTTCCTGGCGCAACCTTCGGTCGACATCATGCTGCATGCGACCTACTTCGTGGTCGGCCACTTTCACATGGTAATGGCAGTGGCGGCAATTTTCGGGATCTTCGCCGGCACCTACTTCTGGTTCCCGAAGATGACCGGGCGCATGATGAACGAGACGTTGGGCAAAATACATTTCTGGCTCAGTTTCGTGGGCACGTATTGCATCTTCATGCCATTCCACTACCTGGGTATGGCGGGGAATGTGCGCCGTTATCAGGCCTTTGTCGATGATTTCATGCAGCCCCTGATTCCGGTTCACAAGTTCATTACGATTGCTGCGATCTTGACCGGCGCAGCGCAGTTCATTTTTCTCTACAATCTGATTCACAGCCGCTTCCGCGGAGCGCCTGCGCCGGATAATCCATGGGAGGCCACTTCGCTGGAGTGGAGCACGCCCACGACTCCCCCTCCGCATAACAATTTCGGCGATCACATGCCGGTGGTCTATCACGATCCGTATCAATACGGCGTTAAGAGTTCGACGGGCGACTACGTTATGCAGACTTCGCCAGAGGTGATTGCCAACGCGAAGGATGAGAAGTAGCAGCTAGAAGGGAATTAGTGCGATATGGCAAGTACAGTTCATGAACCGCCACAAATCGATGAGCTACGTTCGCCGGACCTGAAACAATCCGGTAACGGCGGTTGGCGGAGCCTGGTGCCGGCGAAGGGCGATCTGCGAGTGCTGCAGGATTACTCTCCGCCACCCTCGTCGACAGGAATTTGGGTGGTGCTGTTTGCCATCACCATGATGTTTGCCGCCTTCACCAGCGCGTTGGTAGTTCGTAAAGGTTCATCGCTGGATTGGCGGCACTTTGCCCTTCCCTCAATTCTTTATTTCAATACTTTCATCTTGTTGATGAGCAGTGTAACCCTTGAAGTCGCGCGCCACCGCGTTGCCGCTTTTATGGGCGGTCTGCGCAAGGAAAATGAAAACCCGGCGCGATGGTTGTACATCACACTATTTCTAGGACTGCTTTTTGTGGTTGGCCAATACATCGCATGGCGTCAACTAAGCGCCGAGGGAGTTTTTCTGGCCACCAATCCCAGCAGTTCATTTTTCTATGTACTCACTGCCACTCATGCGCTGCATGTACTGGGCGGCTTGGGCGGTATTATCTTTGTCATTCGCAAGCTTAATCGATCTGTGTTGCGGCGCAATACTTTAGTTGCGGCAGCGCGTTACTGGCATTACATGGATGTGCTTTGGATATACCTGCTGTTGCTGTTGTGGATGAATTTTTAATCGTCTCAAGAAAGCAGGAAGCGCCATGAGCCAAGCCGATTTGACAATGCATGGGCCCGCAGCAATGGTGGCGGGACGTCCGTTTTCCATGCCCACCAAAAAGTTGGCAATGTGGCTGTTCATCATTGCTGACACCATGACATTTGCCGCATGCCTGGTAGCTTACGGATTTCTGCGCGTGGGCACGCCCAACTGGCCAAGACCTTTTCACAGCATCACCAACGTCGCGGTGATGACCTTTATACTGCTCACCAGCAGCTTGACCATGATGTTCGGAGTGCAATCGGCAGAATCCGGCGACAAAGCGGGAGCCTTTCGCTGGACCATGATCACTGCGGCGCTCGGCATTGTATTCGCAATGCTGCACATTCGGGAATGGCTTGGTCTGATCGACGAAGGCATGACGCTGTTTAAGAATCCCTGGGGAACGGGACTTTTTGGCGCGTCATTTTTCAGCATCACCGGTTTGCACCTCACCCACGTTACCTGTGGCGTAATTGCGCTGATCGCTGTCGGCTTGCGTTATAAAGGCGGTCGTTACAATGCCGACGATCTCGAAATTATGGGCCTCTACTGGCACTTCGTAGATCTGGTTTGGATGTTTGTGGTGCCGCTTGTGTATCTGATGAACCTTTCCCACTAGACGGACGAGGGAGCTGAAAATATGGCAGTCACAGAACAACACAAAGATAATGCAACCGGTAAGTACCTGATAGTTTATGTCTGCTTATTGGCTCTGGCTGGAATCCAATTCGTCATCGCCTACCAGAATATTGATGCGGGCCAAATGTTCGTCCGCATGCTGATCGTCGCGTGCGTCGAGGCGCTGCTGGCAGTTCTGATTTTTATGCATTTGTGGGCGGAGAGCCGTGGCTTCGTCATTTTTGTGGCGGTGTTTACAGTTTTTGTGCTACTCGCGATGCAATATGGTTGGACGGACAGTTTTCGGATGCTGGTGGGAGCGGCGCCGTATTCGCGCTGAGATTTGAAAATGCAATTGCAAAGACCAATTCGGATGATCGCCTTAGCAATCGTGGCGCTGGTGGTGCTTGCCATTCCTGTGCCGGTGTTCGCGCAGAGCTGCGCGCTCTGCTACACTCAGGCCGCTTCAGCGGGCGGTCGCATGATTCAGGCTCTGCGGAGTGGAATTTTGATTCTGATACTTCCTCCCACGCTCATGTCCGTGGGTATGATTTTTATCGTTAAGCAGAAACGCAATCAGTTCAAGCGGAGCGAAACCGCAGACGATTCTGGTCAAGACTGGTAAAATGGCCACCACAACTTTAATGGCAAACTCTCCGCAGACTCTTACCACCAAGCTTCGGGATTACTACACTCTCACTAAGCCGGAAGTGAACCTGCTTATTCTGATGACCACGTCGGCGGGATATTATCTTGCCTCCCGCGGGCCGTTCCAGATTGCAGGCTTGGTGAACACGCTTGTGGGAACGCTGCTGGTTGCCAGCGGAACAGCAACGCTGAATCAATGGATGGAACGGGTCTGGGACGGTCAGATGCGTCGCACCGCAAACCGGCCTTTACCTTCGGGACGTCTCAGCACGCACGAGGCGCTTCTGTTTGGCCTTCTGTTGAGTGTTGCTGGCGGAGTTTATCTGGCGATTACGGTAAACCTGGTATCAGCATTTTTGGCAGTCTCGACGCTGCTGTCGTATCTGCTGATCTATACGCCGTTAAAGCGGAAAACCCCGTTGTGCACGCTCCTCGGAGCATTCCCTGGGGCAATGCCGACTTTGATCGGATGGGCGGGCGCGTCCAACGGTATTGACCGGCATGCGTGGTATCTCTTTTCGATCTTGTTTCTGTGGCAGTTTCCACATTTCCTCGCCATCGCCTTGATGTACCGCGACGACTACTCGCGTGCCGGATATCATATGCTGCCCGACTTTGATCTCGACTCCCGTTTCACGCGCGCGGAGATCGTAGGCTTCACTCTCGTCTTGATCGCAACCACCATGCTCCCTTTGGCGGGACGCGGCGGCCCGGTCTATGTTGTCGGCATGTTGCTGGCGGGAATCTTCATGCTTTATCACGTTGCCAGGCTGGCGCAGTCCACGTCGAAAGCCCTAGCCAGCCGCGTGGTTCATGCCTCAGTTATCTATCTTCCGATCGTCCTTCTGATAATGATCACTCACAAAGGCTGACAGCTGTAGGTTCACGGTCGTGCTTTTGCGCGCAGGTACAATGGCGGGCATGCGCATTCCCCTTTGGCTGAAGATTGGTTGGAGTGTGTGGCTGCTGGTGTGGATTCCGTTTTACTGGCATCAGTATGGAGTACAGAACTTTCTGTACTTTTGCGATCTGGGGAATTTTTTTATTGCGGTGGCGTTGTGGTTGGAGAGTCCGCTGCTATTTTCGTGGCAGGCGTGCGGGCTGCTGCTTTTTCAAACCCTCTACAGCATTGATCTGATCGGAGCGGCTTTAAGCGGCAAGCATATTATCGGGGGCACAGAATACATGTTCGATCCGCATGTGGCGCTGCCCATGCGGTTGCTGAGTCTGTTTCACGTCGTAGTGCCTCCGCTATTGCTTTGGGCGATCTGGCGGTTGGGCTACGATCGGCGAGGTTGGAAATATCAGACTCTGACCGCGTGGATCGTAGTGCCCATCAATTATTTCTGGCGTCCGCAATTTGATGTCAATTGGGCGCGCGGACTTTTTTTCCGTGAACAGCACGTCGTGCCAGGGATCGTTTATCTGTTGTTTTATCTGATCGCCGTACCATTGCTCGTTTATTGGCCGACGCATTTGTTTTTGCAATGGTGGGACGGGCGAAACGCCCGTCCTCCATCAGCGCGCGGATGCTAGCGCCTGCTGCGTGGCTTCCAGCAGCGCTTCTGGGCCGACTGGACGTCCCGTTGCGCGTTCCATCCACAGGTCTGGCGTGATGCGCCCCATCTTAGCCATACGCTCGAACTCAGGGCCGATGCTTCCCGCCTTCTTCATTTGTTCTTCGATCTGAAACGCGATCATGTGGCCGATCGGGTAATCGGGAAGATAGAGAAACGAATCGATCAAGTGCGAATAAACTCCGAGCAGAACGACGTCGTTTTTATGGAAGACCGGCGCGTAATAACGGTTCCAAATGTCTTTCGCAATTTGCACCGCAGCCTGATCGAGTTGCTTGGGCGTGGCTTGCGGATGGTCGTACATCCAGTGCCAGACGCTCATATCCACCAGCGCGACTCCCGCGATTTCGTAGGTGGCCCAGAAGTCGTTCAAGGTTTTTTCGGCTTGGCTTTTGGCGTCGGGCGCGGGCAGTCCGAGCAATTCGAGGTCGTGCCCTTGAAATACGAAGGCAAGCGCCTCGGTGAAAGCCGTATTGGGCACGCCTTGCAGCAGGGTGAAATCGTTATCGTTGAGCGAGAAGGTTTGCTCCACGTTGTGTCCCATCTCATGCACGGCGATGTTGAAGCCTTTGTAATTCATTCCGGTTTTTTCTACGCGCGTGCGCAGGTGGGCTTTTTCCGCGCGCATTGATGAACCCATCGCGTGCCCTGATCCGCGGGCCGGATCTACGATAATGTTTTCCGCGACGTGCTGGGCGCGGTCACGGAGGAAGCCAAGCTTCATCAATAGATTGGGAATGTCTTTCTGGTACGCCTCGGCGGTCGGATATTTTTTAGCGACGATCTCGTCAAGTTGCGCTTCGGTGTACTGGCTTCCCGGACGAAAACCGCTGTACCAGATATCGAATGGCTCCAGCGGACGGCCTAGCCGACCCTGGATCAGTTGCGCAGTTTGCGCAACCAGCGGCGAACTTAGCACTTGCTCCAGCATCGCCTTTACCCGGACTTCCGGAATCTCGCGATCCTCCTGGAAGCGGCGGTCGATCAGCGTCGGCGCAGTGGGAGAATAAGGATCAGCTTTCCTCGATGCGATGTAAGTTTTGAGCAGCTTGGCGTAACGCGTGTCTGGCTCGGGCGAATTCGTGATCGGGCGGCTTTCGGCTGCAACATCCGAATCTTTCGCCGCCGCCGGCTTCACTTCGTTGGTGTAGGGATTCCAGTCCACCGTGGGATTGTTGATCACGACCTGTGGAATAGTTTGAGTAACGATGCGCTCCATCACTTCCTGAATCATGCGCTGCTTGGTGAGGCCGCTTTGCTTGTCGGAATAATCGGCTTTTATTTCATCGCGCAAATTCCAATGGCTCAGCAAGCGCATTTTGGCCGGGAAAAGACGCTGGCCTTGCGGATCAAGCAGGTGATACATCCAGATGTTGTATTGCGCCACGTACTGCCCGGATTCGGCCGCGGCCTGAGCGATAGACAGGTTCACGTCAGCAGGGATGCGTTTGTCAAAACGTTCTGCGAGGCGAACCTCAGCCCATTGGCGGCGGCTCCAGTTCGGACCATTCTTCAGACGTTCGTCAAGCGTAGTTAGCGGAAAGTTCAGGAGTACGATGAAGGCGATTTTATTATTGAAGAAATCATCGAGCACGTGAGCGGATGGATCATAACCAGCGAACATTTCGTCGAAGGGAAGCACCGGACCGAGATCGAGATCGGATTGCTGGTTAAACTCGCGACTGATCTCGTGCATGTGGCCGTCGAGTTGTTCAAGCAAGCTCTGAAAGCGGTTGAACAGGGTATCGAGACCGGCTTGATCGCCGGCAAAATTTGTGCGAACGAATTCGTCGAAGGTGGCGGCATCGCCGTCATCTGTTCGCCAGAATTCGGCCACCTGATGCAGGCCCTGTTCAATCCTGGGTGCCTGTTGGGTGCCGTATTTCGCTGTTAATTCCTTCTGCATTTTGGCGGTTGAGTCGTTCATCCACGCCGGGGAAACAGTTGCGGCTGAGGTGGAAGCGTTCTGCATTAAAATCTCCTCTGAAAAAAGTGGAACCGTGAGCCACAAAATTGCGCTTGCTAACAAGATCAGGCGGAAGTGGGCTTTCATTTCCTGCTCCTTAATGCCGAGTCTGGCTGCGGATAAGGCAAGGTATTGCTGAACTCGGAGATGTCGTAAGTTGCGAAGTCGGGAAAAGGCAGCTTGTGGTTCTCCCGCCATTGTTCAACTTCATGCGAGACCGCAGCGGCTTTATCTTGATCGACGCCGTGATCGCGTCCCAGATAAACCGTGCGCGATGGGAATGCCAAACTGGTTCCCGAAGCTTCCACAATATCGGCGATTCTGAGCAGCAGATCTTCCTGAATGGCAAGAAATTCCGCGCCGTCACGAGTCAGAACGTAGCAAAAGATTTCGAGAGTCAGCGCATTGTTGTCGAATCCAATAAATCGAATACGAGCGCCGTCGGTTTCGACTTTGGGATGTTCATAAAGCATGCGCCGAATCTGGGCGAGCACGTAACGTAGTTGGTCCGCCGAAGTTTCGTAACGCAAGCCGAGCTTGCTATTGAAAAGGATTTTGTCGCGGCGGCTGAGGTTCTCGATGTTCATGGTAGCTAGCGAGCCGTTGGGAATAGAAAGCTGGGTTCGTTCCGGAGTGCGAATGCGCGTGGAGCGAAGGCTGATGTCTTCGACTGTGCCGGTCCGGTCACCGAAGCGGCAAACGTCGCCGACGTGAATGACTTCGTCTCCAAGAAGCGAAATACCGCCGAAAAGATTTTCCAGCGTTTTCTGCGCGGCAAACGCGACCGCAATTCCTCCGATTCCCAAGCCGGCGAGCGCGGTGGTCATGTTGAAGCCAAGCGTGCTCAGGATCAAGAACGCAGCGAGGATCAGAATCAGGGCTTTGAGGATGCGTTCGCCCAAAAGCATGACCGAGCCAGTGCCCGCTCGTCCCGCGTAGATGGCGCGCTCGCGAACTCCTCGCGCCAGCCGCTGCAGAATCCGCCACAGCAGCCAGTTGAAGCCGATAATCAGCACCACTCCAATCACCATCTGGTAGTAGTGGCGAGGTAGCAGCGGAAGCCGAAAATACCTTACGCAGGCCGCATGAATAATCGCACTGAATACGAGCCAGAGCGGACTGGAAATGGCATCCCACGCCGGACTCAGCGCTTGTTTCTGTCGTCGCAGCCAAATGTATCGCGGGAATTTCAGTAGTTTAACGGCGACCCATCCCAAGCCTGCGGCGAATGGTATAGCAAGCACAATCGCGAACCATTGCCATACCGGCAAGCCTGCGAACTCGTTGTGGACGAAGAATCCGGGAAGCCTGGTTTCCACCTGGCGCACCTGTACTTGTTCATAAAGTTCAGGAATTTTGGCCAAAGTGTCCGACGAGATTAACCAAATTCGCGCGCCGTTCGCGTCTGGAGCGTGAACCAAAGTCAGATCATCATCAATATCTCCGGCAGACAGAACTCCAATGCGTTGGCGGTCGAGCGGAACTCCTTCCTGCGGAGTGCCCTCGCGCTGATTGCTGATCGCTCTCAAATCGCCGGTGAAAGCACGATCCATTACTAATTTCAGTTTTGTGGCGAGGTCTTCTCCTTGCGTTAGGCGACGGGCGTTGGACAGTTGCAAATACTGCGCGGCGGTTGAATAGTTTCCCGCCTGCACGGCCTGCAAAAATCCGTAAACGGTTCCGCTGGGAGTATCGCGACCCAGCGGATCGTGCGCTGCATTCGCAGCTCCAGAGGTGGGCGCGGTTAATTCTGTGGGCAGGAGCTGTCCAGCGGCCGGCGCGGAAAGGGCCAGGGCCAAGAGAAGCCAGTGCGCCGGTTTAAGAAGAAAAGACATAATCCCTTCTCAAGAGGATGGGGCGATTGCAAACAAACTGCGCCCGCGACTGATGCTCTTATAGAGAAAATTCATTGTACCGAAAGGCTTGGTTACCGCGTGGAACGGCCGCGTCACTGGCGCTTGGGCCGGTACACGTGCGTGCTGGTGCCTAAGAAAACTTCAGCGGATTCCATGACTGTTTCCGAGAGCGTGGGATGGGGATGGATGGTAAGCGCAATGTCGTGCGCGAGCGCGCCCATTTCGATCGCGAGCACTCCCTCCGCGATCAGTTCTCCCGCACCGGCTCCGACAATTCCTACGCCCAGCACGCGCTCCGTTTGAGGATCGACGATCAGCTTGGTCGTGCCTTCAGTTCGATCAAGCGTCATGGCGCGCCCTGAAGCGCCCCAGGGAAACTTTGCTACTTTGATTTCGCGATTTTCTTTCTGCGCCTGAGTTTCGGTGAGGCCGCACCATGCGATCTCCGGATCGGTGAACACCACAGCCGGTATGGCGTTCGGCTCGAAGGCAACCTTGTGTCCGGCGATGGCTTCAACCGCGGTGCGTCCTTCGTGCGAAGCTTTGTGCGCGAGCATAGGCTCACCGACTACGTCGCCAATGGCGTAAATTGCGCGATCGTCGGTTTGTAACTGCTTGTTCACTTGAATGAATCCGCGCACACCGACCTTTACTTGGGTATTTTCTAATCCCGGAATTTCCGAATTTGGTTTTCGTCCCACCGAAACCAGAACTTTGTCGAATACTTTCTCGCGTTCTTTCACGTCGGGACCATCGAAAGTCACGCGAATTCCGCTGGATTCTTCTTTCACAGCGGAGACAGTAGTGTTGAGCAAAATGGAATCAAAAATCTTTTCCATGCGTTTATGCAGGGGCAGCACGAGGTCTCGATCGGCTCCGGGCAACAGTCCGGGAAGCATCTCCACCACCGACACTTTGCAGCCGAAAGCCGCATACACCGTGCCCAATTCAAGGCCGATATAGCCGCCGCCGATCACCAGTAGCGTGCCTGGGACGTCGCTCAAATCCAAGGCAGAGGTCGAATCCATCATGCGTGCAGTTTCAAGTTTGAGGCTGGGAACGATCGCGGGACGTGAGCCGGTAGCAATCACGACTCGGTCGAAGGTCAACGACCCTTCACTTCCATTTACTCGACTAACGCGAAGAGTATTGGAAGTTTCGAATGCGGCGCGTCCCTGAATATACTCGACTTTTCTTTGCTTGGAGAGTTGGCCGAGCCCGCCGGTCAATTTCTTGATGACCCCGTCTTTCCATGTACGCAGGCGAGGCAAGTCGATCTTCGGCTCGCTGTAGTCGATGCCCCAGTTTTTCGCGTGGCGCGATTCGTCAATCAACTTGACAACGTGCAGCAGCGCCTTCGACGGAATGCATCCGCGATACAGGCAGACTCCGCCCGGATTAAGTTCGGGGTCGATCAGCGTGACTTTCATGCCGAGGTCGGCAGCCAGGAAGGCGGCGGCATAGCCACCAGGACCCGCTCCGATTACGGCGATCTCTAAGTTCGAAGTGTCTGCCATAGAAAATCATTAACCACAAAGGACGCGAAGGCTCACAAAGGAATGCTGGCCGCGCAGGCTTCAGGTTTTCCTTTGTGTGACTTTGTGTCCTCTGTGGTTCTAGACTTTGTTTCACCCTTGAACCGACAGCAAGAACGGTTGCTCGAACGCTTCCGCGATCCAGCGCAGAAAGCGGGCAGCGTCAGCGCCATCGATCAGCCTGTGGTCGTACGACAAAGAAACTGGGAGCACCAACCGCGGTTCGAATTTGCCATTGAGCCATACCGGCTCCGTGCTGGAACGCGAAAGCCCGAGGATGGCGACCTCGGGATAATTCACGATGGGAGAAAATGCCGTGCCCCCGATCCCGCCGAGATTGGTAATGGTAAATGTGCCGCCTTCCATCTCCGCGAGGCTCAGCTTCTTGTCCTTCGCCTTTCGCGAAAGCTGCGTGAGTTCAGTGGCAAGTTCGACAATGTTTTTCTTGTCGACATCGCGAATCACCGGCACCAGCAGTCCGCGGTCAGTATCGACGGCCACGCCAATGTTGATGTATTGCTTGTAGACGATTTCATCTTTTGCCAGATCGATACTGGCATTGAATTGCGGAAATATTTTCAGCGCCGACGAGCAAACCTTGAGCGCTATCGCCGTCACCGTCATCTTGCCGCCGGCTTCCTCGGCCTTAGGCGCAAAGCGCGCGCGCAAATGTTCGAGTTCCGTGATGTCCGCTTTATCGTGCTGCGTGACGTGAGGAACTGTCGTCCACGCCTGCCACAAGTGTTCGGCGGTTTTGCGCCGCACGCCGCGAATTGAAACGCGCTCGACCTTTCCCCACTTGGTAAAATCGGGCAATTCCGGTTGGGCGAATTGAGGCCCGCGCGGCGCTTGCGCTGCTGCCGCGATTGAAGCAAGCAACGACTTCGAGTGAGCTTTAACGTCATTTTCACTGATGCGCCCACCAGGCCCCGTTCCTTTTACCTCGTGAATCTCGACGCCGAGCTCTCGAGCCAGTCGGCGGACATGCGGGGCCGCAGGCACCGGAGACCGATGCTCGCTGCCCGCAACTTTTTCCAGCTGCGCTGGCATGGCGAAGCTTGGAAGAATTGGCTGCGGCTGATCGGGCGGAAGCGCCTGTTCTTCGGTTTTACCTTCGGCATGGATAGCGGCTTGGAATGCGAGGCGCGCGCCTTGCTGTCCGGAGACGTGTTCGACCGGAGCATGCTTAGGCCGCTCACTTCGGGCCGCGGCAGCGCCTTCCAGTGTGAAGATTACCTGGCCAACTTTAATTTTGTCGCCCTGCTTAACACGAACTTCTTTCACGATTCCGCTGATCGAAGATGGAACTTCGATTACGGCTTTGTCAGTTTCCAGTTCCATCACCGGCTGGCCTTCGGAAACTTTGTTGCCGGGCGAAATCATCAGCCGCACCAGATCGCCCTGCGTGATGTTCTCTCCAAGTTCAGGCAGCTTGAATTCGGTGGGCGTTTGAGCTGCAGGGGACGGAGAAGCAGGTGCAGCGCGCCGCTCTCTTTGAACCGTTGCCGTCGGCGACTCCGGTGAACTCGCTTTCGTAGCAGAGGCTGACACGGTGGCGTGCTGGGCTTTGGGCTCCTGCGTGGGTTCCTTCGCAGGCGAGGGCACCCGCGCCACACCCCCTGCGCCGTTTTCAAAGGTGAAGATCACCTGGCCGACTTTGATCTTTTCGCCTTCTTTGACGCGAATCTCTTTGACTACTCCGTTAACGGTAGACGGCACTTCGACGACGGCCTTGTCGGTTTCGAGTTCCATCACAGCCTGACCTTCGGTGATGGCGGTTCCGGGCGAAATCATCAGACGAACCAAGTCTCCTTGGTCGATATTTTCGCCGAGTTCCGGAAGTTTAAATTCTGTCACTGTAACTTTTTCTCCCTTACTGGTAGAGCCGCTGTCGTGCGGGCGTCTCGCCCGCACTGCCCAGGGCAAGATGCTCTCGGGACAGCCGGCAAGAAGCCGGCGCCACTAACTGATCGCCGGGTTTGCTTTCTCCGGATTGATGCCGAGATCTTTGATTGCCTTCCGCAACGTACCGGCGTCTAGTTGTTTATCGTGAGCCAATGCGTTTAGCGTCGCCAGCACAATGTGCTTTGCGTCCACTTCAAAAAAGTCGCGCAGCGCTGCCCGGCCTTCACTACGGCCGAAGCCGTCCGTTCCTAGCGCCAACAGTTTACGCGGTACCCACTGTGCAATCGATTCTGGCAGCACCTTCATGTAGTCCGATGCCGCAACAAAAACTCCCGGCGCGTCTTTTAAACATTGGGTAACAAAAGGAACGCGGGGAACTTCGTCGGGATGCAGCATATTCCATCGTTCGCAATCATTGCCGTCACGATAGAGCCGCTTGTAGCTGGTCACGCTCCACACGTCTGCGGCTACTCCATACTTCTGTTCCAGAATTTCCTGTGCCTTGAGCACTTCGAACATAATAGTTCCGCTGCCGAAGATCTGGGCACGGAGCTTCGCATCTTTTTTCTCCGAAGCCTTGAAGCGGTACAGCCCTTTCAAAATTCCATCCCGAACGTCCACGCCCTGCGGCATTTCGGGCATCGGCACGGGCTCGTTAGTGACGGTCAGATAATAAAAGATGGATTCCTGATCTACGTACATGCGCTTGATGCCGTCCTGAATAATGACGGCAATTTCGTAGGCGAAGGCGGGATCGTAGGCCAGAAGGTTTGGCACGGATAGTGCCAGCACGTGGCTGTGACCGTCCTGATGCTGCAGGCCCTCGCCAGCGAGCGTCGTGCGGCCGGCGGTGCCTCCGATCAGGAAGCCGCGAGTGCGCATATCGGCAGCGGCCCAGATCAAATCGCCAATACGCTGGAATCCGAACATCGAATAATAAATAAAAAACGGAATCGTATTGATTCCGTGATTCGCATACGCCGTTCCCGCCGCGATGAACGAGCACATCGATCCGGCTTCGGTAATGCCTTCTTCGAGAATCTGTCCGTTCTTTGCTTCTTTGTAGTAGAGCAGCGTATCCATATCGACCGGCTCATAAAGCTGGCCGACGCTGGAGTAAATTCCGACTTGGCGGAACAGCGCTTCCATGCCGAAGGTCCGAGCTTCGTCGGGAATAATGGGTACGATGAGTTTGCCGATCTCGGGATCGCGCAGCAACTTTCCCAGCAGGCGAACGAAGACCATGGTCGTGGCGACGTCGCGGCCCTCGGTTCCTTTATAAAACTCCTCGAAGTGGCTTTCGGAAAGCGGTGCGATCGGCTTGGCGCGAACCTTACGTTCGGGTATATAGCCACCCAGTTGCTTGCGCCGGTCTTTCATGTATTTAATTTCCGGACTATCGTCGGCGGGACGATAGAAGGGCGCGTTGTGAAGCTCGTCATCAGGGATGGGAATTCCAAAGCGCGAACGGAACATTTCCAGCTCATCGTCGTTCAGCTTTTTCTGCTGGTGAGTGATGTTCTTGCCCTCGCCCGCTTCGCCTAATCCGTAACCCTTGATTGTCTTAGCCAGAATGATGCTAGGTGAGCCTTGGTGGTCGACTGCTGCTTTGTACGCGGCATAGACCTTTATGGGATCGTGCCCGCCCAGCCGCATGCGCGCCAGTTGCTCATCGGAAAGATGCTCGACCATTTTCAGCAGCCGCGGATCAGTGCCAAAAAAGTTTTGCCGGAAGTAAGCGCCGCTCTCGACGAAATATTTCTGATACTGGCCGTCGGCGATCTCGCCCATGCGCTTGACCAACAGGCCGTCGCGATCGGCGCGGATGAGACTGTCCCAGTCGCCGCCCCAGATTACCTTGATCACATTCCAGCCGGCGCCGCGGAAAATGGCTTCCAGTTCCTGAATGATTTTGCCATTGCCGCGCACCGGACCATCCAGCCGTTGCAGGTTGCAGTTCACCACGAAGATCAGATTGTCGAGACGCTCGCGCGAAGCCAGGGTGATGGAGCCAAGGGACTCAGGCTCGTCCATTTCGCCATCGCCCAAAAAAGCCCACACTTTTCCGTCAGTCGACAACTTCAGCCCGCGATTTTCCAAATAACGGATAAACCGCGCCTGGTAGATTGCCTGGATCGGTCCGAGTCCCATCGAGACCGTGGGGAACTCCCAGAAGTCCGGCATAAGCCAGGGATGGGGATAGGACGAAAGACCGCCATCAGGCTTCAGTTCCCGGCGAAAGTTTTCCAGCTTGTGGCGAGGAATTCGCCCTTCCAGATAGGCGCGAGCATACATGCCCGGCGCGGCATGCCCTTGAAAATAGACCAAGTCGCGATCGCCAGTTTCGGTCTGAGCGCGCAGAAAATGGTTAAACGCGACTTCATACAACGTGGCGGCCGAGGCAAAAGTAGAAATATGTCCGCCAATGCCTTCCTGGAGCTTGTTGGCGCGCACTACCATGGCGAGCGCGTTCCAGCGCACCAGGCTCTTGATGCGGCGCTCCATTTCCTGACTGCCCGGAAACGGCGGTTGTTGTACCCACGGGATAGTGTTCTGATAAGGCGTGGTCGCGGTGAACGGCAGGTTCACTCCCGCCGCGCGCTTGGCGTGCAGCGATAACTGCTGCAGCAAGCGTCCAGCACGTTCCGGACCGCCTTCAGCCAGCACATAATCCAGGGAATCAAGCCATTCCCGCGTCTCCAGCACTTCCAATCCGTTGGTCTTGGTTTCAGCCACGTCTAGTGTCTCCATTTTGTGAGCGGAATATTCCATGATAGACAATCGCGAGGAATTTTGCTGGAGCTTTGTTTGCGAAGTCGCTGGCAGGACTAGATTCTGTGCCCCAATGGGAATCCTTCCACGGCCCGAAATCATCCATACTTTTCGACGGACAATTTGCCGCTTAAGTTTTATTCAGCGATCACCAGCGGCACTCATCACCGACGAATTGCATCCAACTCAGACAGAATTAACGATAAACGAAACTTGAGATCAAGAGGAGAATCCCCATGGCGAAAAAACCTGCTTCCAAGATTACCGCCCAGCCACATATCCATCAAAAGGCAAATGAAATTCAGCAGTATGGAACTGTAACCCACGCCCTGCCTTTGGAATTAGAAGAGCCAGTGCGTCTGGAGATGACGGAACGCCTCAACCAAATGCTCGCCGACACCATGACCCTCCGCGACCTGTATAAGAAATCGCATTGGCAGGTCGCCGGACCGACCTTTTACCAGCTTCATCTACTTTTCGACAAACATTTCGGTGAGCAATCCGAACTGGTCGACACCATAGCCGAGCGCATCCAGTTGCTGGGCGGACTCAGCATCGCCATGGCGCCCGATGTGGCCGAGACGACTCGAATCGAACGGCCACCCAGGGGAAGGGAAGAGGTTCCGGTGCAAATCTCGCGCTTGCTGGATGCCCACCAGATAATCATCCGCGACTGTCGCGATCTGGCTAAACGGGCGGATACGCTCGAAGACGACGGCACCAACGACCTCGTGGTCAGCGACGTGTTGCGCACCAATGAGTTGCAGGTTTGGTTCCTCAGTGAGCATCTGGTAAGCATGCCCTTGGTGGAAGCTGTCGACGACAGCTCCGCCGCCGCTGATTGATCTCTGTCACAAAACAAGTCATTTCGATAAGGCCGGCCCCGCGCCGGCCTCAGTTTTTGTGCCTCTCCGCACATCGCTCGTTGATGTCCGCAAACAGGGAGTGACAAGCAGTTGCAAATCCTGTGAGAGGCTCAGGATGCAGTTTTGTTACGAATTCCGAACAAACCCGGCAGGCAGCGGTTAATATTCTTCCAGCCGAGGTTCGGCATGAAAACAATAATAAATATGTAAATCTTTGCACCAAGGACCGCTCCAAGTTGCTATTATTGCTTTACTTGTGGTGGTGTTAGAGGGGGGCGAATGTTTCCAGGCGGACAGAATCTACGTGTCTTGCGTGAGCAGTTGGGATTGACCATGCGCGATGTAGAGAACGCCAGCGCACAAATTGCGCAAAAGCGTGCTAACGATGAGTTTGCCATAGCTCCGAGCCGGCTTTCCGATGTCGAGACAAAAGGAGTCGTGCCCAGCATCTACCGCTTGTATTCGCTGGCGGTAATCTATCGCCGCGACATTAGGGAACTTCTGTCCTGGTACGGCGTCGACTTGAACGGCATGGCGACGGACATGGATTTCGTATTCCCGCCGAAATCCCACGTTTCAAATGCGCTCGCGAATCTTTCCAGCATTCAAATGCCGGTCCGTCTTGATCCCAGCTTCGATCCCCGGCGCACCGTCAATTTCGGACGCGTGGTGGAGCAGTGGGGACCTGTGCCGCTGGCTTATCTGGCGCAGTTTGCCACCTGTCAATACACCTACGGGTATATCGGCAGCGAGGATCTGACCATGTATCCCATCCTGCCGCCCGGCAGTTTTGTGCAAGTGGATGAGTCGAAAAACAAAGCGCTTGAAGGAGGCTGGAGATCGGAATACGAGCGCCCCATTTATTTCGTGGAAACCCGCAACGGCCACACCTGCTGCTGGTGCACCATGACCCGGGAAGAAATTATTCTGCAGCCGCATCCACTCTCGCCGGTTGCGGCGCGTGCTCTGCGATACCCTCAAGAGGCGGAGATCATTGGCCAGGTCGTCGGGGTCGCGATCCGCTTGGGGGATTGGCGTCCTCTCGCGGATTCTTCAACAAACTCGAAAGCGCGTGAAGCACTGAACTAAGATGCCGGGCAGATCCGGCTCCGGGCCCCTGCGGCAATAGGTCTGGGCTCGCGTTCGCCAACCGCTCCACGTACGCATCAGTTGGAACGCCCGCTACTTTGCTGGATTGTCTCGCATCTTCCGCGAGTTTCCGGATGGGCATAGCCAGAACCTTAGATAGCAAGGAACGGTGCGCCCGCGCCAGCGCTTTCCTGGCCGCCGAGTCGCCATAGACTCGCGATAGTCCCCAATGCTCGTAGCTCCCGTCCTTGCGCAATCCCGCCAGATATTCCAGCTTGTTGAGGCAGCCGGCGAAGGCTCTTAGCGTGGTTTCCTGGAGGTCTTCAAGTGCGGAATGGAGCGTCATGTTACGTTTTTGGAACGAGGAAATTACTTCGGTAACCTGCACGAAATAGCTTCGCCGACTACATTATCACGGGGTAATCCCACACTGGAAAGGAAATCAACCCGTGAAATCAAGTCTAAGATTGCTCCCTCTTGCAGTTCTGGCGTTAACGACTTGCCTGCCGGCGTCCCTATTTGCCGCGACCGCCAGCACCCCAGATGGCGATCCCACTGGTAAACCAATTATTATCCACCCGTCGCTGCCACCCGATGGAGATCCAACTGGGCCTCCCCACCTAGCACTGGTCCGCTAGTTCGCAAAAACTGAAAATTTAAAGATTCGTTGTGGGCCGCCGCGAAAGGATGGTATATTTTGCGCGTCGGCCCATGACCTTTTTGTCCATGGTCGGTTACTATCTGTGGATCACGCCTAAGGTCTTGCTGCTAGTTTTGTTGTGGATAATGGTACGGCGGGGACTTCATCGGAAGTTCCCGATGTTTTGCGCCTATGCCGCTCTTCAGGTCGTTCAGTCTGCCATTCTTTTCGTTATATCTAAACATTTCGGTTTTTCTACGCCCGAATATAAGCAAGTCTATTCGATGACGGTAGCGGCGAGCGCTGCTTTAAGATTCGCAGTAATCTACGAATTGTTTAAGGATTTCTTTCGTTCCTATCCGTTGCTGATTAGACCGGGAAGAATCTTGCTTCGTGGAGGGACAATAGTTCTTCTTTTGGCGGCATTGGGGTTGGCTGTCTTAGCGCCCGGCAATGGTGTTGAGTTACTCGTAAATGCAACTAACGTCCTGGATCGAACCGTCAGCATATTACAGTGCGGATTGCTGATCTCGCTTCTGCTGTTCTCACGGTACTTCTCGCTATCTTGGGGCAGCCCTGCCGTAGGCCTAGCCTTGGGCCTGGGAACATTCGCTAGTGTATCCCTCGCCGCCTCGAGTATCCGCCTTCATCTGGGACTTTTCAGCGTTCACGCTTTGGACATTTTCACCATGGCCACCTACCACCTCTGTGTCCTGATCTGGATGTTCTATCTCCTTCGTCCAGAGCGGGCCACGTCCTATGTTTTGAATCCACTTCCCAAACATGATCTCGATGTTTGGAACAATGAATTACAGCGTCTGGTACAACGATGACTACAACTATCATTCTCGTTCTGATCTCAGTGTTGGCATTAGCATGCTTGCTTTGGCTAGCCAAAGGCCGCACCGTTAGTGCCAACATTTTGCAAAACCCAACCGAGCACATGCGGGCGGTGGATGTCGAAGCCTTCCGCAACCTGGTGGATCCGGACGAGGAACAATTTCTTCGCACCAATCTTTCGCCGCCGGAATTTCGCAGAATTCAACGCGAGCGGCTGCGTGCAGCCGTGGAATATGTTTCCTGCGCGGCTCAAAATGCGGCGATCATGTTGCGCGTGGCCGATGCCGGTCGGCGCAGCTCCGATCCCGCAACTGCTGAAGCAGCCGAAAAGTTGGTCGACAATGCCATTCGCCTTCGCCTCTACGCTTCTCTTGCCATTCCCCGGCTTTATCTGGGCATGATTTTGCCGGGCGCTCACATTTCGCCGAGTCGCATCGCAGAAAGCTACGAGCAGATGACTCGCCTCGTAGTCTTGCTGGGATGCCTGCAATATCCAACGCGAGGGATCTCCGCCGCTCTCTGACCAGAGCGCTGAATCGAGGCCCAACAAGCCAGCTTGTGAGGCGTGTCCGGTCCTTATCCCTCGAAAATATTTTTCCTTCGCTACCCATTCCTCCGTAATTTCTGAACTCGCGGAACCATCACTCCTTCCGCGCTCCGCGCAAAATGGTGTCCTCCGGGTGTCCACGACTCAACGTCCACGAACTGGACGGCGAGGCATCTCGGCAGCTGGAAACTGACTTGCATCCAGCTTTCCGGGACCAGCCGCCCGAAATTCAAAGGACACCATGAAGATCAAGTGCGGCAAATATCTCGCCGACTGGCGCGCCAGCCACGGCGTCCGTCATCGAAAGGCATTCACCGCCAACAAGGCAGCCGAGAAACACCAGCTCAAAATGCGCATTGAGCGCGAGAACAACGTCCGCCCCTCGGACGCACGCCGACCGTCGCCCAGGCCGTCCGTGCGTTCACGCAAACACGGGCCAACCCAGCCAGGGAAGCGTGCGCACTTGCGACCCTCGGCGTGGGCAACCTGCACTGCTCACAACTCAACCGCTTCCTGCTGCAGCCCGGCATCGAGCGCTGGAAGAAGCGCTACACCACAACCACGCAACACCAGTACGTCAAACTTCTCCGCGCATTCCTCGCGTGGGTCGAGCGCCACGCCAACGGCCATCCCGCCTGCACCAATCGATCCGCCCGTAGTCTCGGTTACGCTCCGCCCATCAGCCGGGCTGCTCCCGCGGGTACAACGTCTTGATAGATCACAGGTGCCCCAGGTCTCGCGGATTTTGCGAAACTTGGGATTCATGGCCGGAGGAAACCACTTTATAACTACAGAATTGACTGTATTCCGCTTCAGCCGCTGCGTTCGGTATCGTACACACATGCCGGTCGCCACAGACCATCACCGCGAATTCGCCGAAGTAGAACGCGGCCTCGACGAAACAGTCTCCCAGCTCAAGGCGACCCACGACCCAAGGACAACGCGACGCCTGCTCAGAGAAATGAGACGCCTCCTGGTCCAGGCCGACCGCCTCCTCGATCTACAAACCGAATGAAAGACAAAAGCTTCCGCCTCTGGCTCCTCGTCGCTGCCGCCACCGTGCTGACAGTCGTCACGGTCCTGACAGCAGCAAGCGCGGGCCATCTGAAATAGCGCACACGCACCCGGACGCCGCGATCCACCGCCATCACCGCAGCAGGTCAGCCGCCAGCAAAAAGCGCTGGCAACTGCCCTGCACGCGTGGAAAGAGCATTCTGGTGTCCAAAACCGGAAGCATTCGCCCTACCTTCGCCCACGGTGTCCTGAAAATCATGGACACCACTCAAAAACCAGCGTAAGCTAAATCGGCAAGTCAAACAAAACGGGAACCCGCCGCAACACCAAAGCACTACAGAAATTACCTACGTAACTTGATGGTGCCAACTGCAGTACCTACGATTCGAGTATGAAGTACAACGCCCTTCTATTCTGCCCTGATGAAAAAACCGCGCGCGTAGTCACGCAAGTCCTTACTGACCTGGAGTTCCGAGTCGAACCCTGCAACGAGCCCTTTGCAGCAGTTAAAAAGCTGATGGCCGAGCACTTTGACGCCATCGTCGTCGATTGTGACAGCGAACAGAATGCGGCCCTGCTGTTCAAGAGCGCGCATAATTCCGGATCGAATCAATCCTCGCTCGCCGTTGCGGTTGTCGAGGGCCAAACCGGAGTCGCCAAGGCATTCCGCATCGGCGCCAATTTAGTTCTCACCAAGCCAATTAATGTTGAGCAATCCAAGGGGACGTTACGCGTAGCCCGCGGCTTGTTGCGGAAAACCGAAGCTGGGAAACCGGCGCCCGCAGCCGCCTCACCTGCGCAACCTGCAACGGCGGTGAAGACTCCGTCTGCGTCGCAGATGCCCACGCCGTCTGCATTTTTGCCGGCACAGCCCGCTCCATCCCCGATCCCAGCGGTGAGCGCATCTGTTTTCGAAGTTGAAGCAGATCCCACTCCCCAACCAGAGCCAGCCGAAGCGGCCTTGTTGGAATCGATGCCAGCTCCGGTGCCGCCATCCGCGCCAGCGAAAGATCATCCCTGGAAGCCGATTTCGAAGCCAGCCGCCGAACCCATGGCCACCGCTCTCCGCCGCGCTGCGGAAGTCACCGGAAGGTCGCAGGTTGATGCTCCGGCAAAAAATATCGCTGCACCAACCGTCGTTCCTCCCGTTCCAACTGCTCCGTCCTTTACGACCAGCACGGCATCAGGACAAGCCGCAGCCACCGAGCCAGCCAAAATCGCGCCCAAGGCCTACGAAGAGCCAGAGACCGCCCAAGTGGATGCGCCGGCATTTGCTTCGCTCGGCAGCGCGCCCAAGGAAGAAGCATCCGAGGGTGGTAACAAGACCATGATGATCGCGGCCGCCGCGGTGATTGCAGTCGCGACCATCGGCTATATCGGCTGGACGAAATTGCAATCAGGCCCAACTCCAGTTGCACAAAATTTCACCGCGCCCGCGCATATCGCTCAGGCGCCAGTTCAGCCTCCAGTTTCCGAAGACATTGCACAGCCTGCGAGTTCGGCCCGCAGCACTGCGAGCGCAGCAAAATCATCTCACTCGGCAAGCATGCCGGAGGTCAAACAGGGTCCTGATGTGACGCTTTCCACTAACACAGAGCGTCCTTCTACAGAGCGGCCTTCACCATCTAAAAAATCAAATTCCACAGACGAACCGAACACGGCGCCTAAACCGGCTCCGGTTACGAAGTCCGCACCGATCGTCGTGAAGAACGAACCCTTTAATCCAGTTCCGCCAAGTCCGTTTCAGACTGACTCGGCACAACCTCCCACTGCCGGATCGCTCGCTTCCGCTTCAAACACCAATGACGCCGCCATCTCCGGAATCATGAGCACAGTCACAGTGAGCACTCCACAACAAGCGCCGCAAAAACTGAAAGTGTCTCAAGGGGTTTCGCAGGGATTGTTGATCAAGAGTGTTGAACCCGTGTATCCCGCGCTGGCCCGGCAAATGCGCATCCAGGGATCTGTCGAGCTAATGGCAAATATTGGCGCGGATGGCAGCATCACGTCCGTAAAATTGCTCAGCGGCGATTCGATTCTGGCACAAGCCGCAATCACTGCGGTCAAGCAATGGAAATACAAACCGTACTATCTCGGAGATCAACCCGTGGCAATCCAAACCCAGATCACCATGAAATTCAAGCTTCCGTAGATTTTGGGTAACCGAGAATGTTAAGCGCGGCGCGGGGATTCCATCCTCGCGCCGTTCCAGTTTCGGCGCCCCCAAGCACCGTCGCAGTCCAACTGATCACGTTATAATCAAGAGATAACCACTCGCCGGATTCCTTCCTGCAGTGCGGCCTTGCCGATAGCTGACAGGTGAAAGCTGAGAGCTAGAAGCCAGGAGCTAGAAGCGTGACCATGGACTTCAAACTAGTCAGCGATTACAAACCGAAGGGCGATCAAGCCGCGGCCATCGAGGCTCTAACCCGAGGTGTGTTGGATCGCGAACAGCATCAGGTTCTTTTAGGTGTAACCGGTTCGGGTAAGACTTACACCGCTGCCAAAGTGATCGAGCGGCTGAACCGCACCGCGCTCGTCATGGCGCACAACAAAACCCTCGCCGCGCAGCTGTATCACGAGTTCAAAAACTTTTTCCCGCACAATGCGGTGGAATACTTCGTTTCTTATTACGACTTCTATCAGCCGGAAGCTTACGTGCCTGCGGCAGATCTCTATATCGAAAAAGAGGCCACGATTAATGATGAATTGGACAAGCTGCGGCTCTCAGCTACGCGCTCGCTGTTTGAGCGCCGTGATTGCCTGATTGTGGCTTCAGTGAGCTGCATCTATGGATTAGGCTCGCCGGAGGCTTATTACGGCATGATGCTTTTCCTCGAAAAAGGGCAGAAGATCAAGCGCGAAGACATTACCCGCAAACTCGTAGAAATCCTTTACGAGCGCACCGACGGAGATTTTCGGCGAGGTACATTTCGCGTTCGCGGCGACGTCATCGAAATTTTTCCCACCTATGACGATATGGCCTATCGTGTCGAATTGTGGGGAGACGAAGTCGAAGCGCTTTCGCAGATCGATCCCCTCTTCGGCACCGTCAAACAGAAATATATGCGGCTGCCGATTTATCCGAAAACCCATTATGTGATGAAGCCCGAGACCCGCACCCGCGCGGTTGATTCCATCCGGGAAGAACTGGCCTGGTGGGAAGCGGAACTGGAGAAGCAAGGCCACGTGGTCGAAGCCCAGCGTGTTCATCAGCGCACCATGTTTGATCTGGAAATGATCAAATCAATGGGCTACTGCCACGGCATCGAAAACTACTCGCGCCATTTCACCGGGCGACTTCCCGGCGAGCCCCCGCCGACTTTGCTCGATTATTTCCCGCGCGATTATCTGATGTTCATCGATGAATCGCATCAAACAGTGCCGCAGTTGCATGGCATGTATCACGGCGATCGCTCGCGCAAGGAAACCCTCGTCGAATACGGCTTCCGTCTGCCTTCAGCCTTGGACAACCGTCCGCTCACCTTTCCCGAGTTCGAGCATCGCATGGGGCAGATGATTTATGTCTCGGCGACGCCCGGCCCGTACGAGCTAACAAAATCTGCTGGCGTCGTGGTCGAGCAAATTATCCGGCCCACGGGACTCGTCGATCCTCCTGTCGAAGTACGTCCGGTGAAAGGCCAGATTGATGATTTGCTGCATGAAATTCGCGAACGCACCATGCGCGGCGAACGCGTGCTCGTGACCACGCTCACTAAACGCATGGCGGAAGACCTCGCCGAATATTATAGCGAAGTCGGCGTGAAGTGCCGCTACATGCACTCCGAAATCGAGACACTGGAGCGGGTAAAAATCCTGCGCGACTTACGCAAGGGTGAGTTCGACGTATTGATTGGGATCAACCTGCTGCGCGAAGGACTCGACCTGCCCGAAGTTTCGCTGGTCGCAGTTCTCGATGCCGACAAAGAAGGCTTTCTACGCTCGGCTGGTGCGCTCATCCAAACCATGGGACGCTGCGCCCGCAACCTGAACGGCCGCGCCATTCTCTACGCCGACCGCATGACTGACTCCATGAAGAAAGCGATGGGCGAGACCGATCGCCGCCGCGCCATCCAGCAAGCTTACAACGAAGCTAACGGAATTACGCCCGAGTCAATCATTCGCCCGCTGGACATGTCGCTAGCTCGCATCATCGAGGCCGATTACGCCGATCTTACCGGCGGCGAGGCCGGAGGCATTCCAGAATTTAAATCGCAGGAAGAACTCGATACCTACATCGGCAAGCTGGAAAGCGATATGCGCGAGGCCGCCAAGCGATTTGAATTCGAGAAGGCCGCAAAGCTGCGAGACACAATCAAAGAGCTACGGACGAAAGAATTCTTGTTCGCTTGACTGTCGGATGATAAGTGCAGCCAGCCCTCCAGTCCAGCCATATCGGTGATCTCGGGCAAAAGTTGACTACCCGCAAGTCCATGACCCACAAGAATTTACAGCTGATAGTTGCATGACTTCGGTAACTTTGCACCTCTGGTTCCAGGGTGTAATCTTCGCTCGTAATGTCCAACATCGGCCCATTCGTAAAAAAGGCGAATCCGGAGCTCTTTCCGGACAAAAGAGAAAGCTCGTCAAGCGCCACCGAATCAGCGAATGCAGAAACGGCTGCTCCCAAGTCCGGTCGTAAACGTTATCCCGAAGTACAAAGCGCAACTCGCTTTCCGATCAAGCTGCCCATTTCTGTAAAATCCACAACAGGCGAGCGTCATACTGAAAGCCAAAACATTTCCGCCAACGGCGTGTTATTTCAAATGGTGGATTCCGAAATGCCCATTGGCTCCATGGTAGACTTCACCATTTCACTGCCAGCCGATGTCGTTGGCGCAGAATCTGATGTGCGGCTGGATTGTCGCGGCCGCGTGGTGCGCAGTTTTGAAGATAGTGGCAGACGCGGCGTAGGCGTGGTCATCGACGAATATCGTTTCGACCGCGCTGAACGGCGAGGAGACTGATGGCAAGCACCCCGGTAACCGCGAAAATCGAGATCGAGCAACCGCCCGCGAGTGAGGCCAACGGCCAGTTCATTCGCGTAATCGTCGCGGACTCGCAGGCCATCTTTCGCGCCGGATTGCGCAAGATCTTCGCTCTCGAAGACGACGTCCGCGTAGTTGGACAAGCCGAAACTCTGCCCCAGACTTTAACCGCCGCCAAGAAGTTCACCGCCGACGTCCTCCTGTTCGAAGCCGCGATCGCAACCAATCCCATAGAAGCCGTCGCCGATTTATTGCGCCAAAATCCTGGCATAAAACTAGTTGTCGTAACTACCGAACCTGATCAGGATTTAACTCTCGAACTATTTCGCCGTGGCGTGCACGCCATCGTTTCGCGCGAGGTCGAACCCGAATTGTTAGTCGACTGCCTGCGCAAAGTTTCAAAAGGTGAGCCGTGGCTCGACGGACGCGCCACCCAGTGGGTGCTCGAAGCCTACCGCACGCAAGGCTCGCGCGCCGGAGCTCCGCGGCCCAAAGTGCAACTCACGCCCAAAGAAACTCTGATCGTATCCTGTGTCACTCAGGGAATGAAGAACAAAGAAATTGCCGTTCGCGTCGGAACCACGGAACAGGTAGTAAAAAATTATCTGCGCAAAGTCTATGACAAGCTGGGCGTCGCCGACCGCCTGGAGTTGGCTCTCTATTGCCTGAATAGCCGCATCCTGGACACATCAACGATCAAAGATATGGCGCCCAAGCCATCAGGTACCACCGAACAGCCTCAGAACGGCAACGGAGCAGCCACCGTGCCCACGAGCCCGCCCACCCCGGAAACAATCTCGTAATGTCGGCGCGGGCGTCCGCGCCCGTGCTTGCCCAGATCAGTCTCCTACTTCAAAATGAAATCGTTCGCCCGTAAATCTGGACAAGCATGGTCATCATACTGATGGGTGTCTCAGGAGCAGGCAAGACCACGGTCGGACAGCTGCTGGCCACGCAGCTCGGCTGGGAATTTGCCGACGCAGACGATTATCATTCAGCCGGTAACGTAGAGAAGATGCGCACCGGTATTCCACTAACTGACGTCGATCGCGCACCCTGGCTTGCAACCTTGCGTTCCCTAATCGCCGTATGGTTGACAGAAGGGAAAAATGCAGTGCTGGCTTGCTCTGCATTGAAGCACACATATCGCGAAATCATGCAGCTCTCGCCAGAAGTGAAATTCGTTTACCTGAAAGGAAATCCGTCCCTACTGCAGCAGCGCCTCCACTCCCGCGTCGGACACTTCATGACCGAACAAATGCTAGCCAGCCAACTGGCAGTATTAGAAGAACCAGACAACGCCATGGTGGTCGATGTCGACTGCTCACCGGCCGAGATCGTCGCCAAGATCTGGGCAAGCTTAGCGCTGACGGAAAAAGCTTAAGCCCTTGGCTAAACGTCCGAAACCGTGTTTTCCTGGAATTTGAAACACGGACTGGCAACCGCTCGCAGATCCCCTACGCGAATTGCAGTCGCTTGAGCCTGATCCGGTCGGACCGCACCTGCGACAGGTCGTAATGCGCCTGCTGCGTAAGCCAGGTTTCTGCGCTCCCGCCGAAAACCTTGGACAGACGTACTGCCATCTCGGGAGAAATCCCGCGCTTCTCGTTAACCAGTTCTGAGAGTGTCGTGCGTGTGACCCCAAGAGCTGCGGCCGCTTGCGTGATGGTCAAGCCCAAAGGCTCGATACACTGTCGCAAAACAAAACGACCAGGGTGTGGTGGATTCTTCATCGCCATGGTTAAGCCTCCTCACTGGTAATCGACATAATCCAGGTCTAGGGCGTCGCCCTCTGCCATGAGTGAACACGAGCGAGGACGCTCGCGCCTACATTGAATCTCTCGCGAAAAATGCCGTGGCAAAAAGCAAACGGAGCGGCAAAGCGCCGCCCCGGTTTGTCTGAAGGCTGAGAGCTGAAAGCTGAGAGCTACGTTCCCTCACTCCACCCGGCCAGATACTCCTCCTGCTCCGGCGTGAGTTTGTCGATCTTAATTCCCATCGACTCGAGCTTCAGCTTGGCAACGCGCTTATCTAAATCATCGGGCACGCGGTAGACTTTCTTCTCGAGCGATTTGTGATTCTTCACCATGTAATCGACAGAGAGCGCTTGATCGGCAAAGCTCATATCCATTACCGACGCGGGGTGCCCTTCAGCCGCAGCCAGGTTAATTAGCCGGCCTTCGCCCAGCAGATTAATCTTGCGTCCATCCTTCAGCGAATACTCTTCGACTGAAGTGCGCGTGGTGCGCTTCGAAGACGACAGCTTCTCCAGCGCCGGAATATCGATCTCCACGTTGAAGTGTCCGGAGTTCGAAATGATGGCCCCATCTTTCATCAGCTCGAAGTGATCTTTGGTGAGCACGCTCTTGTTGCCAGTCACAGTGCAGAACACATCTCCGATCTTGGCAGCCTCGGTCATCGACATCACGCGGAAGCCATCCATCACAGCTTCCAAAGCTTTTGTGGGATCGATTTCAGTAATAATCACCTCAGCGCCGTTGCCCCGAGCGCGGCTGGCCAGCCCGCGTCCGCACCAGCCGTAGCCGGCAACCACAAATTTCGATCCTGCCAGCAGGAAGTTAGTGGCGCGAATGATGCCATCGATGGTCGATTGCCCAGTCCCGTAACGATTGTCAAATAGATGCTTGGTATCCGCATCATTAACGGCAACGATCGGAAAGCGCAGCACGCCTTCTTTCGCCATGGCGCGCAACCGAATCACGCCGGTCGTGGTCTCTTCCGTGCCGCCAATCACCCCGGTCAGCGCGTCCTGGCGCTTGGTATGCAAAATCGTAACCAGGTCCGCGCCGTCGTCCATCGTAATATGCGGCCGGTGATCAATCGCCGCAAGAATGTGATTGTAATAAGTGTCATTGTCTTCGCCCTTAATCGCGAAAACCGGAATGTTGTGATCGCGCACCAGGCTCGCCGCAACGTCGTCCTGCGTGGACAGCGGATTCGAAGCGCACAGCACGACATCGGCACCGCCATCGCGCAGCGTGATGGCCAGATTCGCCGTCTCCGCGGTGACGTGCAGACACGCAGAAATGCGAATGCCCTGCAGCGGCTGGTTCTTGATGAATTCCTTGCGAATGATCTGCAGAACTTTCATCGACTGGTTGGCCCAATCAATGCGTTTCTTTCCCAGATCAGCAAACTCAATGCCTTTGATATCAGATTGCATTTGCGTTGGCGTAGTCGACATTACTTCTCCTGTGGCGCGAAATTAATCTTGATCGAATGTTTAGAACTTAGAAACCGAGTGCTCCATTTCTCGCGTCTTTCGCGAGAAGTGGGAATAAGGAACCGGGTGCCCCACCCTTTTCGCGTTCTGTGCGAAAGGGTTGGCCCGCCAAATCTACTTGTGCGCCGCGACCGGCTCGCGCAACCCCGCATCACTCGCCAGCTTCGCAGCTTTGTCGGTCAACTCCCACGTGAAGTCTGGATCAGTGCGCCCGAAATGCCCATAAGCCGCCGTCTTGCAGTAAATCGGACGCCGCAGGTTGAGCGACTCAATAATGCCCTTCGGGGTCAACTTGAAATGCGATCGCACTAGCTCAGAAATAATCGCCGGATCAACCTTGCTGGTCCCCTGCGTGTCCACGCGCACGCTCACCGGCTCAGCCACGCCAATCGCGTATGCCAGTTGCAATTCGCAACGATCAGCCAAGCCAGCCGCCACAATGTTCTTGGCAATGTGACGCGCCATGTACGCGGCCGAGCGGTCCACCTTCGTGGGATCCTTGCCGCTGAAAGCCCCGCCGCCGTGCCGTCCCATGCCACCGTAGGTATCGACGATAATCTTCCGTCCGGTCAACCCGGTATCGCCCATGGGCCCGCCAATCACAAACCGTCCCGTGGGATTAATGTGGTACTTGGTATCTTCGTCGAGCAGATGTGCAGGAATCGTAGCTTGAATTACGTGCTTCAGAATGTCACTGCGGAGTTCGTCATTGCCCACGGTTTCAGAGTGCTGCGACGAGATCACCACCGCATCCACGCGAATCGGCTTGTGATGATCATCATATTCAACTGTCACTTGGGATTTGCCATCAGGCCGCAGGTAGGGAAGCTTGCCACTCTTACGAACTTCCGAGAGCCGCATGCACAGTTTGTGCGCAAATGAAATTGGCGCCGGCATCAGCTCCGGCGTTTCGTTGCAGGCGAAGCCAAACATCAGCCCCTGATCGCCCGCGCCTCCGGTGTCAACGCCCATCGCGATGTCGCCAGATTGCTTGTTGATGCTGGAGATCACGGCACAGGTATTCGAATCGAATCCATAAAGCGCGTTGTTGTAGCCAATTGATGAGATGGTGCCGCGTACCAGGTTCTGGAAATCAACGTAAGCCTTGGTGGTGATTTCACCCGCGATCACTACCAGGCCGGTTGCGGTCAATGTCTCGCAGGCTACGCGGCTGGAAGGGTCGTCGGTAAGGCAGGCGTCCAGGATGGCGTCAGAAACCTGGTCGGCGATCTTGTCAGGATGGCCTTCGGTTACGGATTCAGAGGTGAATAGATGGCGATTCTTCGACAAAATTGTTCTCCTTAAACAATCTGGGCGTTACGTCTGATTGTTTGTGGGGGGAAATCAGTACACAACAGCCATATGAAATGCGAGCTTTTAGGGCCTCAAAAAGGCTACCAGAGAATGAGCCGAGGCGCAATCTTTTTGGTTCAGCCTGCTGCTACCGGCAGCGAGCGGGGTTCCGCGATGGGCAGGGTGTCGCAACCTGGCTTCAAATGGGATTTCAGCAAGTTGCACCGGTACTGCCGCGTGCGTTTTCATAGCCCGTTGTGTTCGAACGAGCATGTAGGACTCACCTAATTTCGTGAACTCACTTTCTTAATCCTCTTCGCTGAGCGTCCGTTCAATTAACGCGAATGCCGCATGAACCTGACCTAATTTACGGCTCAGGGACAATGGCAAAGTCCACATCCTGTACTGGTACGCCGGTAATCTTGTGTCGGCCATCAGTCCAGCTGCTATAGGCAGTGCCGGTCTTGTTGCCCGCGTCAGCCGCGTTCAGAGCTATGTTGTAATCGTAATCGCCCGCGTAGCAGGACACAATTCGGAGGTCGTCCTGTGTGGGCTGTGTGATGATGTGAGTGCTGATTGTGACCTCTGGTAGCCATGAAGCGCCATTGGTCTTCGACTGACGGCCCACGCGCTCGTAGTTACATCCTTTGTCTCCAACCTTGACGCAGGAGCTGGTGGATTTGCGACGATCATACCAAGAGGCGGTGACGTTGCCATCCGAGGTAGCGGATAGCGACGGCATCCATTGCTCTCTGAATTGATTATCCTCGTCGGTGTTGAGTTTGACTGGCTTCGACCAAGTCTTGCCGTTGTCGGTGGAACGTGTGTAAAAAATGTCCCCATGGTCGCCGTTCGTACCCGCTGCGGCAAAGTCGTAGTGGACCACGCCATCGGGACCAACTGCCGGCTGCCCCCAGCCCATATACCGGATTATGGGATTGACCTGCCAGAAGTATGAGTTGCCGGGGCAGGGCCCATCACCGGGTGGGTTGAATCGCCGACCCATAATGACTTTAGTCCAAGTTTTGCCGCCGTTGGTTGAGTTGTACATAATGTTCTGGCGGGTGTGATTGCTGCCTCCACCCGCGTCCAGGGCGGCAACGAATACCGTACTGTTCCCTCCCTTACCTATCTTGGCACCCCGCGGTGAGCCGGTGACTTGTACATCAGTAAAGTAGGCTGGACTGAGGGCCACCGGGCCTTTCCAGGTAGCTCCGTCGTCAGAGTAGACTAGGGAAAGAGCCCCGTTTTTGTCGAAATCATTGAATGAGATATACATGCGGCCGTATGTGCCGCTGGCCGGTTCGTTGTCCGCCCACATTGATGGACGGTCATCGCCGCCGCCATTATGGGCGCAGGCTCCCGTGGTCCAGGCCTTGCCATCGGTAGACGTCCACAAACCAATGCCCTGGTAGCCGCAATCCCCCACCAAGTCGCCGCCGAAGAACATGCCCAGCTTGGAGTTGTAAACGACGAGCGGATCGCCATAGTTGACGCCATGCCCGTTCAGAAAAGGGGCAGGTTGAATTTCGGTAAAGGTCTTGCCGCCATCCGTGGAATACGACGTACCCGTAGCGCCCGAGGCGTTGTCATAGTTCGCGTTGTAGTTGACCACTACGGTCTGTCCTTTATCCGTAGTGCTGACCGCCACCATGCTTTCGCTCCCACAAATGTCCAAAAAGCTATCGCAGTCTGATCCGTTGCTAACCCGGATGTTGGGCGGAACTGGAGGCCTGTGATCTCCAACCGTCGGCCGCCCGCCTTGCACGATCCCGCATTCAATCAGGATTAAGCCAGCGCGCATGTTGTCCTGTTTCATAAGCGACCGGACGTTGATCTGTGAGCAGTCAACGCCGACCGAAGTCATTTGGGCGCTGGCCAACGACGGTTGGAAAACGCACGCCGCCAGTAATAGCGTTGGCAGTGCCACATAGTAGAGCATCCTACTTCTGTGGTTCATTTTCATTGTTGCTCTCCTTTTCTTGCTAGTTCTTAGAATCGGACTTCGACTCGCTGAATACAGAGTGAATAGGTGGCAGCCCCAACGCCAGCCGCTTCAGCCGAAATCGCGTACATGTTGAGTTTGTGAGGAGACGAATTGGAAAGCTTATTGGCTTACAAAGGGCGCATTTGCCCAAGAAACGGCGGGAATTATACTGCTCTCTGGGATTTATTATCAAGCGCGTCATTCAACCCCTCCTCACTCCCTACCGAAGAAATCGGCAACGGCAGGGAAAAGACGACACGTGAGGGCAAGAAATTTCTTTGTAGCTGCGGGCGGAACTGGCAAATCAGTTGAAAAGCAGCCATGCGTGCTATAGGTGGTTTCTCGGCAGGAAGATAGGGCAAGTCAATCAGCGAGAAGGACTTGGGTGACGCCATGAAGGTGAAGTGGCGATAAATCTCTATAGCACTCACAATCCAGCCCAGCCTCTACTTGCAGCCATGCCCGGCGGCAGAAAATTTTATCCTCCTCGAAGCTGATCAACGGTTTTACTAGAAGTGACGCTGGTCGTGGTCTTGGTCGTCCTCGTCGGGGCTTTGTTGCACCAGTTGCACTGGCTCCGCTAGCGGGGCGAAAATCGCGATGATAGGGCCTGACCGAATTGGCGTCACCGGTCTGGTTTTTTACGGACAGTCACCGGCTCGAGGTTCTGGTCAGACGGCGTTAATCATGCGATTCCCACATTCGCGGGGGAAGCTTGACCGGTGAACTTACGATTCCTTGGGCGTTGTAGCCGCCGCTTCCGCCTGGACTGTGACTTCGACGTGCGCACCTGGTTTCAGGCTTACTTCCTCGCCGTGTTCATCCGTGAGGGCATTGTCGATTCGTATTTCCCGGTACAGATGGTCTGCCCCTTCGACATTTATCTGTGCTTTGTCTGGTTCGTTAGGAATTCGGGATTCGATGATCTTTTCGACCGTTCCCGGTAGGGTGGTGCTGGGCTTTTCAGGCATATAAGGAATTTAGCCCCGCTCCATAATAAAAACTGAGCCATAGTGACCAGTACCCGTAGTTTGTCTGGCGCTGCGGTCCGGCATTCGCCCTGTGGCGAACAGATAGCGGAATTCGACCTTCAACTAACGGGTCCAATGGTTGTGATTGCGCTGGTAATCGTGGAGCCGGTTGACATCGTCGTTCAACACATCTCGATCGCGAGGAGACAACCGTTGGTCGTTAGCCGACTTTCTGAGCGAATCAATGA
>Ga0073928_10002331_pt1 | contig 33002 bp, 32 predicted proteins | sample PaiPotPPA55metaG_FD_76969 | JGI IMG/M metagenome (GOLD analysis project Ga0073928, IMG submission 76969) | Iron sulfur acid spring bacterial and archeal communities from Banff, Canada, to study Microbial Dark Matter (Phase II) - Paint Pots PPA... ...
AGGACGTCACCGACATCGTGCTGAACATCAAGGACATCTCGATCAAGATGCAGGGCGAAGGCCCCAAGCGCATGGTCGTGAAGAAGCAGGGCCCGGGCGTCGTCACCGCCGGCGACATCCAGACCGTCGGCGACGTCGTGGTGCTCAATCCGGACCTGCAGATCTGCACCCTCGACGAGGGCGCGGAAATCCGCATGGAATTCACGGTCGCCGCCGGCAAGGGCTATGTCGCCGCCGAGCGTAACCGGCCCGAGGACGCGCCGATCGGCCTGATCCCGGTCGACAGCCTGTTCTCCCCGGTCCGCAAGGTGTCCTACAAGGTCGAGAATACCCGCGAGGGCCAGATCCTCGACTACGACAAGCTGACCATGACGATCGAGACCAACGGCGCGATCACGCCGGATGACGCGGTGGCCTATGCCGCCCGCATCCTGCAGGATCAGCTCAATGTGTTCGTCAACTTCGAAGAGCCGCGCAAGGAAGTGACGCAGGAGATCATCCCCGATCTCGCGTTCAACCCCGCCTTCCTCAAGAAGGTCGACGAGCTCGAATTGTCGGTGCGTTCGGCGAACTGCCTGAAGAACGACAACATCGTCTATATCGGCGACCTCGTGCAGAAGTCGGAAGCGGAAATGCTGCGCACCCCGAACTTCGGCCGCAAGTCGCTGAACGAGATCAAGGAAGTGCTGGCCCAGATGGGTCTGCATCTCGGCATGGAAGTGCCGGGCTGGCCGCCGGAGAACATCGACGAGCTCGCCAAGCGCTTCGAGGATCATTATTGATTTCGTCATTCCGGGGCGCGCGTGAGCGCGAACCCGGAATCTCGAGATTCCGGATCGCCGCTTCGCGACGTCCGGAATGACTGGGGCGAACGCAGGCGGCCCACCTGAGCAAATTGTCCGACGAGCCGTCGCGACAGAACAAGGTTTTAAGGAATACATCATGCGTCACGGCAAGGTTCATCGGAAGCTCAACCGCACCGCCGAGCATCGGCGTGCGATGTTCGCCAACATGTGCGCGGCGCTGATCAAGCACGAGCAGATCGTCACCACGCTGCCGAAGGCCAAGGAATTGCGCCCGATCGTGGAAAAGCTCGTCACGCTCGGCAAGAAAGGCGGCCTTTCGATGCGTCGCCAGGCGATCTCTGAGATGCGCGACCAGGATCAGGTCCGCAAGCTGTTCGACGTTCTGGCCACCCGCTACAAGGACCGCCAGGGCGGTTATACCCGCATCATCAAGGCGGGCTTCCGCTACGGCGACAACGCCCCGATGGCCGTGATCGAATTCGTCGACCGCGACGTCGACGCCAAGGGACTGGACTCCGGCCCCGAGCAGGAAAAGGCCGCCGCAGAAGCGGCGTAATCGGTGTCGTCCCGGCGAAACGCCGGGACCCATAGCCACCGATGTCAGTTGTTCGAAAGCCGTCTGGCCCCAGCGCTAACTCGCTCCGCCGCGGCGTATGGGTCCCGATGTTCGCCGGGACGACAACAGAATAACAAGCGGCGCCATGTGCGCCGCTTTTTTATTGGGCATCCCTGGTGACCGGCGATTGCGCCGGTGCGGGCCGCTCCCGATATCTCCGTCATCGATGATGGAGATGGCTCATGAAAATCGACCTTTCGGGAAAAACCGCGCTGGTGACGGGTTCGACGTCCGGCATCGGCCATGCCGCCGCCAAGGGGCTTGCCGCGGCGGGCGCTGAGGTCACGGTCAACGGCCGGGCGCAAGCCAAGGTCGACGCCGCGGTCGCGGCAATCGCAAAAGCGGTGCCGGGCGCCAAGGTCCGCGGCGTCGCCGCCGACGTCTCCACCGCGGCCGGATGCAAGACGCTGGTCGCGGCGCTTCCGGAGGTCGATATCCTCATCAACAATGCCGGCATCTTCGAGCCGAAGGCATTTCTCGAAATTCCCGACGAGGACTGGAGCCGTTTCTTCGAGGTCAACGTGATGTCGGGCGTGCGGCTGTCGCGCGCCTATTTTCCGGGGATGCTGAAGCGCAACTGGGGCCGCATCGTCTTCATCTCCTCCGAATCCGCATTGAACATTCCGAAGGAGATGATCCACTACGGCACCACCAAAACCGCGCAGCTCGCGGTGTCGCGCGGGCTTGCGGAAATGACAAAAGGCACCGCGGTGACCGTCAATTCGGTGCTGCCGGGGCCGACCATGTCGGAAGGCGTCGAGACGTTTGTGAAGGAGCTCGCGAAGCGGAACGGACAATCGGTCGAGGAGGCGGCCTCGGAATTCGTAAAACAGTTCCGCCCGACCTCGCTGCTGCAGCGCTTTGCGACCGTCGAGGAGATCGCCAACATGGTGGTCTATGTCGCCTCGAAGGAGGCATCGGCCACCAACGGCGCCGCGCTTCGTGCCGAGGGCGGCATCGTCCAGACCATTGCTTGAGGTAAGAGATGGCCGCCTATGTGATTTCCGAACTCGAAGTGCGCGATGATGTGGCCATCGAGACCTACCGCAGCATCGCCGCCAAATCGATCGCGCAATATGGCGGCCGCTATCTGGTCCGCAACGGCGCCGCCAGCGTTGCGGAGTGCGGGCCGCCGGTGAAGAGCATTGTCGTGGTCGAATTTCCCTCGATGGAGCGCCTGCGTGAATGGTACGCCTCGCCGGAATACGCCGAAGCCCTGAAAGTGCGTCAGACGGCGCTCGACCGGCGCCTGATTTTTGTTGAAGGTGTGGTGCCGGTGTAAAGGTCTTCACCGCTCCCGTAGGATGGGTTGAGCGAAGCGAAACCCATCAATGGCTTCCGATGGGGTGATGGGTTTCGCTTGCGCTCAACCCATCCTACACCCTCCGACTCCTACCACCCCTCCAGCACGATCTTGCCGCGCGATTTGCCGGATTCGAGCAGCGCGTGGGCCCGCTTCAGGTTCGCCGCGTTGATCGTGCCAAACGTCTGGTCGAGCGTGGTGCGCAGCACGCCCTTGTCGATCAAGTCCGCGACATCGTTGAGCAGATGATGTTGCGCGATCATGTCAGGGGTCTGGAACGAACTTCGCGTGAACATCGATTCCCAGTGCACCGAGACCGCCTTGCCCTTGAACACGCTGACGTTGAATTCCGGCGGATCGTCGATCAATCCGAATTTGCCCTGCGGTGCAATGAGTTCCGCCAGCGCCTTGTAATGCTGATCGGTATTGGTGAGGCTCGCGATCAAACCAACCGGCGGCAATTTCAATTTCTCGATCTGCTCCTTCATCGGCCTGGCATGATCGATCACGGCGTGGGCGCCGAGATCGAGACACCATTTTTGCGATTCCGGCCGCGACGCGGTGGCGACAATGGTCAGGCCGGTGAGGCGGCGCGCGAGCTGGATCAGGATCGAGCCGACACCGCCGGCGCCGCCGATGATCAGCAGCGTGCGCGGATCGAGGCTTTTGCCGGGCACCGCGCCGAGGCGGTCGAACAGCAATTCCCAGGCGGTGATCGAGGTGAGGGGAAGGGCTGCGGCCTGCGCGAAGGAGAGCGTCCTCGGCTTCTTGCCGACGATGCGCTCATCGACCAGATGAAATTCGGAATTGGTGCCCTGCCGCTGGATCGATCCGGCGTAGAACACTTCATCGCCCGCCTTGAACAGCGTCACATCCGGTCCGACCGCATCGACGATACCGGCGGCGTCAAACCCCAAAATCTTGGTTTCACCTTCGGGAGGTGCTGCGCGTTTGCGCACCTTGTAATCCACCGGATTGGCCGAGATCGCCTTCACCGCGACGCGGATGTCGCGCCCCTTCGGCTCCGGCTTTGCGGTCTCGAAATCGATCAGTGCATCCGTAGCATCGATCGGCAGCGATTTTTTGTAGCCTACGGCTTTCATGTCCGTTGTCTCCCACTTGCTGGCGTGAAAACGCGCTCCGCCTAATTGTTGCCCCGGCACAAATTTGGCAAGTACTGTAAATCCGAGGATATAGTCCTTGTTTGGATACTGTTGGAAAAACCCCAATGAAACGGCGAAATTTTGCCCGGCGGCCAATCTGGTGATCCGCAAGGTCTATGCGGAAGTCGCGATCGACACCCTGAAGGCGTGGGGGGAGAGGGCCATCAGCAACGACTGTCCTGCGCGCCCGCCGGAGCGCCCGTAGAGGTATCCAAGCGCGCCGCCTGAAGGTCCCGGGGCCGCAGGAGCAGCCGTGGCTGCTCCTGTCGGAACCGGCGAGGTCGCCAAGCTGCTCGCTCAGAACGCGACCTGCGTCCGCATCGCGAACGCATCGAACTTGGCGCCGGCATCGCCGAAGTTGGTGGGGCTTATCTGCTTGGTGATGTCGCCATGGAGATAGTTGAACATGAACCGGATGTTGTCATTGACGTACCAGTTCAGCGCCAGCGTATAGATGTTCTGCCGCCCGCCGGCGATGCCACTGGCCATGGCCAGCTGATCGTTGAGGTCCATGGTGCTGTAGCGGCCGGCAATTTCCCATGCGCCCCAGCCGCCGCCGCTCAACGAGAACGGATTGGCCGGCGCCACGCCGCCGTAAGAGGCGCTGGGCGCATTATAGCGGCGGGTTTCGCCGGTCAGCACATAGGCTGCCTCGGCATAGCCGCCCTGGAATTTCAGGCTCGGCAGCGGGGCGAAGGCGTTGCGATCGACATTGAACCAGAAATATTCTCCCTGGAAGAACAGCGGCCCGTACGTCGCCGCGGCTTCGGCGCTGTAGACCTGGGCGCCGGATACGCCTGCGATCGCGCCCGTCGAGAGAATGGTGGTCGGGTCGATGCGCAATTCCGGACGGTCATTCAGGGTGAGCGTTTGCGTCCCCGCGATGAGATTATGCGGCGGCTGGATCAGCCATTCGGCATCGCCGCCGATGTGCAGCGAGTAGTCCTTGCCGCTGACGATTTGGCCCGCGGCACGGGCGATGGCGCCAAATTGTTCCGTCGTGCCCGGAGGGTTTATGCTCGAGGCAGAGTGTATAGCCCCCGTAGCGGGCCCCGTCGCATAAGCCCCGGCCCAGAACTGGTCGGTGTACCAGCGCGCGCCGGCGGTGGAGCGGAAGTCACCGGCCGCGATGTTCTGCGCGATGATTCCGGACGAAGCGCGCTCCATGAACGGGATGTTATTCGAGCTCATCGCCTCGTCCAGCGTGTAGGGCAGGTCCATCACGCCGCCTTCGATGGCGAGCTTGCCGCCGAACGGCTTGAGGCCGGTGTAGCTGAGGTAGGCGTTTTCGACGCCCGATACAGCGCCCCCCGGAAGAAATCCGACGGCACCGCCGCCGACGCTGGCCGTGCCGCCAAACCCGTCCGAAGAACCGCCGAAGTCGTAGATCAGGGCATAATCCCAGTCGTCCAAGAATTTGCCGATCACCCCGATCCGCGCACGACGGAGATTGACGCCGTCATCGAGGTGTTGCGGCGTGGTCGCCGCGGTATTGGGCCGGTAGTTATAGCCGCCAACATCGAAGTGCACCCGGCTGGTGATCGCAACGCAATTCCGACCGTCGTCGGTGCAGATGGTCGGCCGGTTGCCCGGCATCGTCACGACCGCGCCGGACGGTGCGATCGGGTCCTTGATCGGGTAGGCGGCATTGGTGTTGGCCACCTTGACCTTGGCATCGGCCTTCGCGTTGGCGGTTGCCGCCGCGGCGGTATTGGCGGTCGTCTGTTTTTGCAGCTTGTCGAGCTTCTGCTCCATCAGGCGCAGTTGCTGCTTCAACGCGGCAATCTCGGCGTCGGCTCCAGCAGACTGCGCGCTTGCTTGCGATGTGACGAAGACCCCGATCAGACAGATCGCGGCCATCGTAGTCAGTTTTGCTATGGACATGACATCACCCCTTGCTATCCAGTTGCGAGTTCCGCCGCGTTTCGTACGCGAACGAAGACAGTCGTATTCGATTGCGCGAAAGCTTCGCGACAACTTGCAAATTTCGACCGCGGCACTGAGGCCCGCCCGCCGATCGCGGCAAGGCGAGGGATAATCTACGACGCCCTCACGGTGCGGCGATATGGCAAAGGCAGCTCGCAATCGCCGCGCGACGCGAAGGTTTTCACATGTTGTATCGGCGCCACAGTATGATGGTCGTCATGTGACCCTGGCGCGGTGTCTGAAACGGGTGATTCGACGGAACGCGAAACCGCGCCAATCCGGCGTCGGACGCCGGGAGAATGAGGAAACGGCTCTTCTATTGGCTGGCCGAAGCGCTATATTCCCGGCCAGTTCCCTGAGAGGTCCTAGATGTTCAAATACTTTGCGATCATCCTGCTAAGCGTCGGCGCTTTGGCAGGCGCAGTCGATCATGCGGCCGGGCAGGACCGGCGCGTGCCGGCCTCACCGGCGGAACTGCGGCTTTCCTACGCCCCGATCGTGCAGCGCGTGCAGCCGGCGGTGGTCAATGTCTATGCCGCCAAGATGGTGCAGAACCGCAATCCCTTGCTCGACGATCCGATCTTCCGCCGCTTCTTTGGCGTGCCCGGCCAGCAGCCGGAGCAGATGCAACGCTCGCTTGGTTCCGGCGTGATGGTCGATCCGTCGGGCCTCGTCGTCACCAATGTCCACGTCATCGAAGGCGCCGATGAGGTCAAGGTTTCGCTGTCGGACAAGCGCGAATTCGAGGCCACGATCATTCTCAAGGATCCGCGCAGCGATCTCGCCGTATTGCGACTCAAGGGTACGCATGAGCAGTTCCCGACACTCGATTTTGCCAATTCCGACGAGCTGATGGTCGGCGACGTGGTGCTTGCGATCGGCAATCCGTTCGGCGTCGGTCAGACCGTGACCCACGGCATCATTTCGGCGCTGGCGCGCACCCAGGTCGGCATCACCGACTACCAGTTTTTCATTCAGACCGATGCCGCGATCAATCCCGGCAATTCCGGCGGCGCGCTGGTCGACATGACCGGCAAGCTCGCCGGCATCAACACCGCGATCTTCTCGCGCTCCGGCGGATCGCAGGGCATCGGCTTTGCCATCCCCGCCAACATGGTGCGCGTCGTCGTTGCTTCCGCGAAAAGCGGCGGCAACGCGGTGAAGCGGCCCTGGCTCGGCGCGCATCTGCAGGCGGTGACGCCGGAGATCGCCGAGACCTTGGGGCTTCGGCTGCCGAGCGGTGCGCTGGTCTCGAGCGTCGTCGCCAACAGCCCGGCGGCCCGCGCCGGCCTAAAACTCTCCGATCTGATCGTCGCGATCGACGGGCAGGCGGTCGACGACCCCAATGCCTTCGACTATCGCTTTGCGACGCGACCGCTCGGCGGCACCTCGCAGATCGATGTGCAGCGCGCCGGCAAGCCGATCAAGCTGACGGTGCCGCTCGAGACCGCACCCGATACCGGGCGTAATGAAATCGTGCTGTCGACGCGCTCGCCGCTCCAGGGCGCCACCGTGGCCAACATCTCGCCTGCGGTTGCCGACGAGCTGCATCTGGATGCGGACATCGAAGGCGTCGTGGTCACCGGCCTGGGCGACGACACCACGGCTGCCAATGTCGGATTCCAGAAGGGCGATATCATCGTGGCGGTCAACAATCAGAAAATCGCCAAGACCAGCGATCTCGAAAAGGCGACGCACGAATCCTCACGGCTTTGGCGCATCACGCTGGTGCGCGGCGGCCAGCAGATCAACGTCACGCTCGGCGGATGAGCCCGAAGCGACCAAGCGAGGCTCAAAACCTGTTCGCCGCGGCAGGAATGGAACAGGACGCGCCGCATCCGCTTCCCGATCGATTGCGTCCACGCGCCCTGTCGGAGGTGGTCGGGCAGGATCATATCCTGGGAGCGGACGGCGCGTTGACGCGCATGCTGGCGAGCCGAACGCTGGGTTCGCTGGTGTTCTGGGGACCGCCGGGCACCGGCAAGACCACGGTGGCGCGGCTCTTGGCGGATGCCACCGATCTGCATTTCGAGCAGCTTTCGGCGGTGTTTTCCGGCGTTGCGGACCTGAAGAAGGCGTTCGATGCGGCGCGGGCGCGGCGCGAGATGGGCAAGGGCACGCTGCTGTTTGTCGACGAGGTGCATCGCTTCAACCGGGCGCAGCAGGATTCGTTTCTGCCTGTGATGGAAGACGGCACCGTGGTGCTGGTCGGCGCCACCACCGAAAATCCCTCGTTCGAGCTCAACGCCGCGCTGTTGTCGCGGGCGCGCGTGCTGGTGTTTCATTCGCTGGATGCGGCCGCGATCGAAAAGCTGTTTGCCCATGCCGAAAAAATCGAGGGCAAGAAGCTGCCGCTCGATGAGGAGGCCCGCGCTGTGCTGGTGCGGATGGCGGACGGCGACGGCCGCGCCGCGCTGACGCTTGCCGAAGAGGTCTGGCGCGCCGCGCGCGAGGACGAGATTTTCAATGCCGCGCAATTGCAGGACATCCTGCAGCGCCGGGCGCCGATCTACGACAAATCCGCCGACGGCCATTACAACCTGATCTCGGCGCTGCATAAGTCCGTGCGCGGCTCCGATCCGGATGCCGCGCTCTATTATCTCGCGCGCATGATGGATGCGGGCGAGGACCCGCTGTTTCTGGCCCGCCGCGTGGTCCGCATGGCGGTCGAGGACATTGGGCTGGCCGATCCGCAGGCGCTGGTGATCTGCAACGCCGCCAAGGACGCCTACGACTTCCTCGGTCATCCCGAAGGCGAGCTCGCGATCGCTCAGGCCGTGATCTATCTCGCCACCGCACCCAAATCCAACGCCGCCTACATGGCGTTTGGGGCTGCGATGCGTGTGGCAAAGGAGGGCGGTTCGCTGCTGCCGCCCAAACATATCCTGAACTCGCCGACCAAATTGATGAAGTCGGAAGGCTATGGCGGCGGCTACGAATACGACCACGACGCGCCGGACGCCTTTTCGGGTCAGGAATATTTCCCCGATGCGCTCGGCCATCAGACCTTTTACGATCCGCCCGACCGCGGCTTCGAGCGCGAGATCCGAAAACGGCTGGATTACTGGGCGAAGCTGCGCAGGGAGCGGGGACCGAAATAGTTCGAAAGCCGCGCTATTTTCCGGTTTTGACAAAATCCGGAATCTGGTCGGTCAGGCGCGTATCCGCGGTGTTGATCGAATACACCTCCGACAAATGACTGTGCTGCGGCAACATGATTGCGCGGGCGCAGCCGCTCGCGCCCTTGCAGGTCGCCTCCTTGAGGAGGTCGAATTGCCGTACGAATCCGGGCGGGTCCAGTTCGGCCGAAACGATCATCAGCGGTATCTTGGTCGTCTGCAGACCCTGCAGCGAAGATTCTTCGGCGTAGCGTGAGGGATCGGCACCGAAATAGGCGCGCTCGGGATTGCCCAGCTGCATCGCCGTCAGATCGTAAAGACCCGAGACCAGGATCGCACCGGCGAGGCCGCCACCCTTTATCTTGTGAAATTCCGGGTGCGACACATAGGACGCGACATGCACAGCGCCCGCCGAATGGCCCATCAGATAGATGCGCCTGGGCTCGCCGCCGCGTTCACCGATCTTGTCCGCGACCCACCGAACCGCCGTGGCCAAATCCTCCGCGCCGGCCGGCCAGGCCGCCTGCGGTGCGAGACGATAGTCGACGTTGACGCCGACAAAGCCGTTCTTGACCGCCCACAGCATGATGTTGTCATAGAACGGGCTGCCCGGCTTGCGCTTGTCGCCGCCCACGAATGCGCCGCCATGGACGAAGATCAGCACCGGACGTGGCGATGCCCCCGTGTCCGGCATGAAGACATCGAGCAAGTTGCGGTCCGCCGTGCCGTATTTGACGTCGCGCTCGATCTTGACGGCGGGGTACGGCTCTTTTTCCTGAAGCGGGGCATAGATCGCATCGGTCTCCGGTCCGCCAGCGACGCGGCCGATTTCCAGCAGCTTCCAGGCGATCTCCTCCGGCATCGGGCTTTCCTGCGCGATCGCCGCCGTCGCCGCGACGACCAAGGTCGCAAGAATGACAAAGGCCGATTTCAGTGGCGCCATCCGGGATACTCCCCATGGTTTGGCCGTTTCGCGGATGATGACCGATCCTGCGCGGTTTTGTACTGATTTCACCGTGACGATTCGCTGCTTTTGCGCTACGCAACGGCTTGATCTGGAGCCACAAACCCCATGAGCCGTCGCGTCAAGAAACCACTGAAGGCGAGGGGCGATCGCCCGAAGGGCGCGCGTCCGTACCGGGGCTCGCAGGCCGAGCGGTCGCATGGGCATCGTCCGGGAGGCAAGCCCGCGCGCGTTTCCGCGCCGCGGCCTCCGAAGCCGGCCCCGTTCATCGCCGAGCCTGAAAAGATCGCCGCCGAGCCGGCGCCGCTGCCGACAAAAGTCGAGACCGTCGTCGTCACCGCGGACGAGAACAACATGCGCGTCGACCGCTTTCTGGAAGCGCGCTTTCCCGGCCTGTCCTTCTCCCATATCCAGCGCATCGTCCGTAAAGGCGAATTGCGCGTCAACGGCAAGCGTGCCGACAGCAAGGACCGGCTGGAGGAGGGGCAGAGCGTTCGCATTCCGCCGTTAAAGCTCGATGCGCCGAAAGCGACCGCTCATCTTTCGGAAGCGGGAGCGAAGACGCTGCAAGCGCTCAGGGACATGATCCTGTTTGAGGACGCCGATGTCATGGTGCTGAACAAGCCCGCCGGCCTCGCCGTGCAGGGCGGATCCGGCACCACGCGGCACATCGATCAAATGCTGGAAGTGATGCGCGATGCGAAGGGCCAAAAACCGCGGCTGGTGCACCGGCTCGACAAGGAAACCGCGGGTTGTCTGCTGGTGGCGAAGACGCGCTTTGCCGCGACCGCGCTGACCGGATCGTTCCGCCATCGCTCGGCGCGCAAGATCTACTGGGCGCTGGTCGCCGGCGTGCCGAAACCGAAGCAGGGCCGCATCTCGACCTATCTCGCCAAGGAAGAGGGCGAGGAAGACACCATCATGCGCATCGCCGCCCATGGCGATGAGGGCGCGAGCCACGCCGTGACCTACTATGCCGTGGTGGAAACCTCGGCGCAAAAATTGGCCTGGGTGTCGCTGAAACCGGTGACCGGGCGGACGCATCAGTTGCGCGCGCATATGGCCCATATCGATCACGCGATTGTCGGCGATCCCAAATATTTCAACAAGGAGAATTGGGAACTTCCGGGCGGTCTGCAGAAACGGCTGCATCTGTTGGCGCGGCGGATCGTGATTCCACATCCGCGCGGCGGGTTTATCGATGCCACCGCGCCGCTGCCCCCGCACATGCTGCAATCATGGAACCTGCTGGGGCTCGAGGCCGACCGGTTCGATCCGATCGAGAACGCGCCTGAAGAATAATTTAGTTGCGGTTTGCCGGGGCGAACACAACATATCGCCGGTGAAACATCGATCAATCATCGTCTGCGCAGTCCTCGCGGCGCTGCTTTCCGGCGGTGTCGCCTCGGCGCAAATCCTGCCCCCCGGCACGACGCCACTCAGCCCGCCGCTGCCTCCTCCGTTGCCGCAACCGAAGATCGCGCCGCCGGTGCTCCCGCAGATGGATGCGCCGGCGAGCCAGAGCTATGCGCCGGCGCCGCGTCCCTCCTTCAGCGACCGGATCAGCAGCTGTCTCGATCAAGCCGCGGCCAGCGGGTTCGGCCCCGGAGACCGCGAGACCTATTCGCGCTCCTGCGCCAATCAGTGATCGCGGCCGGGATATTGCGCGAGAAACATCCGCAATGAATCGTGCGGGCTCTCGACATCCGTAATCACCCAGCCGTCGGGACTATTCACAAGAATAAAATTCAGCGTGACGCCGCGGCCGTGATTGTCAAAGGCGACCCCGACATAAGTCTTGTCGAATTGCTTGCGCAGGATCGATATCGAGATCGCGCCGAGCTTCCAGGTCGGGCTCTGGACCAGAAAGTCATACGGCTGGTCCTTTGAAGACGTCCAGTCCGCTTGCAAACTCGGATCGAAAAATTGTCGGGCGGTGGCGGCATCGCGGGGCAGCCCGCTCGACAGCTCGGACGAGCGGTCGCCGTAATAGGCGTAGACATTCCTGACGAGCGATTCCGGCGAGCGGAATCCGCTCCAGGCACTCGAGACGCCGAAAACCGCAAGTACAACCCAAAAAGCCCCGAAAATCCTTGTCATTGCTGCTCGCTTTATTGGCGTCGATCCCTATCATATCGGTGCAGCGAGATGTGCCGCTGGCAACGAAAGCCGAAAAACCTCCGTAGAACCTCCAAAGAACCTCAATGCGCGAATTGTTCGACGAAGCGTCCGGAAAATCGCCGCTCGATCCGGAGGAGGCGGTGCGGCGCACGACGCGCACCGTGCGCCGCAAGCGCTTTTATGCCAAGGCCGGTGTCGTCGATGCCCCGGAGGGCTTTGCCGTCACGCTCGACGACAGGCCGATCCGCACGCCCTCCGGGCGCCAGGTGGTTGTGCCGGTCAAGGCGATCGCGGATGCCGTCGCCGCGGAATGGGATGCGCAGCAGGAACTGATCGAACCGCTGACGATGCCGATGACGCGGTTTGCCAACAGCGTCGTCGATGCCGTGGTCGATCGGGTCGATGCGGTCAAAGAGGACATCGCGAAATATTTTCAGTCGGATCTGCTGTTCTACCGCGCCGGGCATCCCGATGGGTTGGTTGAGCGCGAAGCGGCAGTTTGGGATCCGCCATTGTTCTGGGCGGCGGAGACGCTCGGCGCGCATTTCATCCTTGCCGAAGGCATCGTGCATGTCCGCCAGCCCGAGACCGCCGTGGCAGCGGCCAGCGCGGCGCTGCCGGATGACCCCTGGAGGGTCGCGGCGCTGCATGTGATCACGACCTTGACGGGCTCGGCGTTATTGGCCTTGGCGCTGTCGCGCGGCGTGCTCGATTCCGATCAGGTCTGGGCCGCCGCCCATGTCGATGAGGATTGGAACATGGAGAAATGGGGCGTCGATGAAGAGGTCGCCGCGCGCCGCGCCGCCCGGCTGATCGATTTCCGGGCTGCCGCCGGCATTCTCAAGAGCCTGGATTCCTAGCGCTTGCTATCTCTAGCGCTTGATGGCGATCCAACTGCCGACACAGCCGTCGGAACGGCTGAACGTCCCGGCACCGGTATTGCCCGTCAATCGTCCGACGGCGGTCAAGGTCATGCCATTGCCGGCGCCCACCGAATGCAACGTACCGTCAGGATCGACCTGGCCGCTGCCGCCTTTGACGATAATCTTCCCGCCAACAATCTTCGCCGGCAATGAACCGGTGTATCGGCAGCCGGCGCTGGTGAATATCCATGCCCCGTCAAAGCTCGCGTTGTCCTGCGGCAGCGCGGGACGAGGCGGTAGCTCGGCAGCCGGCTCCCCGTCATCCCGTGGCTCGGACAGGAATGACATTCTGATGTTACCGCTACCCGCCTCGATCCAGCCTGCCTGAGCGAGGGGCGCCCGGCGGGTTGGATGCCGTGATGAGCAACGCGCATCCCAGCGCCATTCTCAGCCACATCTGAAAAATACCGCTCACGGGGTTCATCTTCGGCCAACGGGTCCTCGAAGCCCGCGAAGGGGCCAAAATCCGTACCCGGTTAACGCGAGGTTTACGACACATCGATAGCCTCGGCCAGTCCTGCTCCGGTGAAGCCAAGCCCGATGCCGATCGTCGTCAACTCGAACGTCTCTCAGGCCGCCGCCCAAAGTGCTGCGCCGACGGTCGTCCTGCAGCCGGGCACGGTGATCAGCGCCCGCGTGCTGCAAATCCTTGGCAACGACACGGTGCGAATTTCGATCGGCGGCCAGCCGATCGACGTGCAGTCGCAGGTCCCGCTGCAAGCCGGACAGACGCTGCAGCTCGCGGTTTCGCAAACGCCCGGTGGTATCCAGCTCGCGCTGGTCGACCAGCAAGCCGGCGCCGCGCCTGCTCAGGGGCCTGCGGTTGCCGCCAACGCGACGACCACGTCCGATACCGTGACGCTGGCGCCCGCTGCGACCGCTGTAATCGGACCCCAAACGCCCCCGGCAGCTGTGGCATCGAATATCCAGCTCACCGCGCAGCAGGCGGTCGCGGTATCGATCGCGGCCGAGACGGCGGCGACCCAGCAGACCAGTCTCGCGCCGCTGTTCGCCAATTTGGATGTCGCCGCGGGGCTCAACGGGCTGCCGCCGCAGGTCCAGCAGGCGATCGCGCAGGTCCTGACGCAGCGGACCAGTCTCGACCAAACCTTGACCGGCCAAGACATCAAGCAGGCGTTCCAGAACTCCGGCCTGTTTCTGGAAGCTTCGCTCGCATCCGGAACCGTTCCGCCATCCGCCGCGCCCGATCTCAAGGCGGCATTGATCGTGCTGCGGCAGGTGCTGACGACGTCGCTGGATGGAACGACTCCGGTCACGGCGAACGCGGTGGCGACGCCGGCGGCGGTTGTGCGGCAGGGCGCGCCGGTACCCGGGGTCGCGCAGGGCACGTCTGCGTCAGTGGTAGCCGTTCAGCAGAGCGCGACGCAGCCGGGGGCGGTCCAACCGGGCATTGCGGCGGTCGCCTCAGCAGTGCCGCACGCGGCGACGTCGGCGGTGCCGGTGGCGCAGCAGGCAGCGACGGCGGCGGCAATTGTGCCGGAGCAGGGCGCCGCGCCAATCGTTCAAGTGTCGCCGCAGCCGGTCACGATTACGCTCGTGCCGGGAACCCTGACCTCCGCGTCGCCCGCGCTTGCGTCGCTGCAGGGCGCGGCGCCGCCGATTCAGCCGGATGTGCTCGACCTCAGCGCCGTGGGCCAGATCATTCTGCCCACCGCGGCGCCGGCCGATGCGGCGGCACGTGCCGCCGCGAGCAGCGTGGCGCTGAACCTGCTGCAGGAAGCCGTGCAGGCCGGTCCGCCGGCGGGAATTTCGCCGAGCCTTGTGTTCGATAATAATGCGATGCTCTCGCTGCTGCCCGCGGTAGCCGGGGCTCGCTTATCCAGGGTTGATGAGGGCGAATTCGCCCACACCAATGTGCCGCCGCCGCCGATCGGCGGCGCCTTGCCGGCGGCGCAGCCCGTGATGCCGGCCACTCTGGTGTCGAATTCGCCGGCGGATGCCGCGATGCGCCATCTGCTCGCCGATACCGACGGCGCAATCGCGCGCCAGACATTGCTGCAGGTGGCCTCCTTGCCCGGCCAGACCGAAGCTGTGGCGGGACGGCTCGACCCGGCAACGCCGCGGTGGAATTTCGAGATTCCGTTCGTGATGCCGCAGGGCACGGCGATGGCGCAGTTCGAGATCTCGCGCGATGGCGGCGGCAACGAAGTCGAGGCCGCCAAACGCATCTGGCGGGCACGGTTCTCGCTCGACGTCGAGCCGGCAGGTCCCGTTCATGCGCTGGTGTCGCTGAGCGGCGAGCGGACGTCGGTGCGGATGTGGGCGGAACGGCCGGCGACCGCGGCGCAACTGCGCGCCGGTGCCGCGCAATTGAGCCAGGCGCTGAGCAGGGCCGAGCTTCAGCCCGGCGACATCGTGATCCGCGACGGCACGCCGCCGCACGTCGCACCAGTCCGGGCCGGGCATTTTCTGGATCGGGCGCTATGAGCGTGAAGACGAAAAGCCAGCTTGCGGTCGCGCTGCATTATGACCGGACCGGCGCGCCGCGGGTCATCGCCAAGGGCAAGGGCACCATCGGTGAGAAGATCATCGAGGTTGCCAAAGCCCATGACATCCCGATCGAAGAGAACGAAATGCTGGCCGGCGCGCTCTCGAATGTCGAGCTCGGGGATGAAATCCCGGCCGAACTCTACAAGGCGGTCGCCGAAGTCCTGATCTTCGTGCTGCGGCTGTCGGGGCGCGTTCGCTAGGCTTTTTCGACGGTCACCTTCCGATTGTCATTGTTTTACCACGATGTCGTCAGCATCGTCGCCGCCGTTCTCTTCACCAAATCGGATTAGCCATGATCAATCGCCGCCATGCGCTCGGTCTCCTGGCCGCCGCGAGCCTCCTGCCGTCGCGCAGCTTTGCCGATGTCGCGCCCCAGCGCAGTGAGATTCACGACGACCTCGCCAAGCATTTCCTGGATGTGGGAACGGTCGGTACTTTCGTCGGCTACAAGGTCGATGACTACCTCATCATCGCGAGCGACAAGAACCGTTCCGGGGAAGCGAAGCTGCCGGCCTCGACCTACAAGATCCCGAACTCGCTGATCGCGCTCGAGACCGGCGTGGTCCAGGACCCGGACAAGGACGTCTTCAAGTGGGACGGGGTCAAGCGCAGCATCGAGGCCTGGAATCAGGACCACACCATGCGCTCGGCGATCGCGGTCTCCGCCGTGCCGGTCTACCAGGAGATCGCCCGGCGCATCGGGCAAGAGCGGATGCAGAAATATGTCGATCTGTTCGAATACGGCAACCGCAATATCGGCGGCGGGATCGATCAATTCTGGCTGACCGGAGATTTGCGCATCGACCCGGTGCAGCAGGTCGATTTTGTTGACCGGCTGCGCCGCGGCGTGCTGCCGATTTCGAAACGCAGCCAGGATCTGGTCCGCGATATCCTGCCGGTGACCAAGGTCAGCGATGCCACGATCAGAGCCAAGAGCGGCCTGCTCGGCGCCGAAATCGGCAAGCCGTCGCTCGGCTGGATGGTGGGCTGGGCCGAAAAGGGCTCAGCCCAGACCGTGTTCGCGCTCAACATGGACGTGCTGGAGCCGCGCCATATCCCGATGCGCATGACGTTGACGCAGCAGTGCCTCGCCGACATCGGCGCGATCTAGGCTAGCCCAGTTTGAACAACCCCTGCAAAAACTCGACCACGGCCTTGCGCGCCTGATCGGCGGTTGTGGGATTGCCGCCGACATGCGGATTGAGCTCCATGCAGGAATCCTTGTAGCCGAACGGCGCCTCGGTATCGGCATTCAGCAGCACGCCGCCTTCGCCTTCCCGGATGTGACAGTGGCGTGCGGTCTGCGCATTGGTTGCTACGCTCACCGCGTCGTTGCCTACGAGGCCTGCGTCAAAGCCGTGCGCGGAGTCCGGGTATTCGGTCAGCACCGCGTCGCGCTTGCCGTCCTGCAAGCGCGCGACATAGGCCTTGCAGCTCGCAACCGGATCATAATCGTCGGCGGCGCCGTGAAAGATGCGGATCGGGCGGGCGGCAACGTCGGTGTCGGTCAGATAGGTCGTGGAGCAATCCGGATAGAACGGAATGTAGCCGGCGACCTCGACGCCGGATTTATTCCAGAGCTTGTTGAAACGATCGAGGCTCGCAAAGAGCGCGGCCTGTCCGCCGCGCGAAAATCCCATCAGCGCGATCCGATCAGGGTCGACGCGCGGATGTTTCGCCAGAATGTCCAGCGCGCGGTAGATATCGACGATAAAATTGAGACGGCCGAGCAGCGCCTGGTTCGTGCTGACCGACGTCAGTCCCCGGCCGGTCAGACCGTCGATCACGAAGGTCGAAATCCCGATTCGGTTGAATTGGTGCACCCAGGCTTCGACGTTGGCGCCGACACCGCCCGATCCATGCATCAGCACGACGACGGGAAGCCGGCCGCTTCCTTGCGCGATTCGGAATTCGCCGCCGACCGTGACCGGTTTGCCGTTAGCATCGCCGGTCAGGAATTGTTGATCGGAGATGGTCAGCGATGGGATCGCATAGAGTTCGACACGCGGCGCAATTTCCTTCGGCATCGATTGGGCGTTGGTTTCGATGCCCGCCAGCAGAATGCAGGTGCAGAAGATCCAGGCCGCGATGGCCGCACCCATCCATGTCCGCATCGTTGCCCCCCGATCGTGATTTCGCCGCAGGCGGCGCTGCGCGGGAATAGACCAAGTGGGGGATGGGCTGTCAATTTAGCCTTGGTTGGTTTGCGCCTTACCGATCCGGCCGAGATGGGTGAAGCCAAATCCGGCCGAGTATTTCAGGCCGTAGCCGAGGGCGCGGTCGATGCCGATATGCGCCATCCAGATCAACGCGATGGAAAGCCAAAGCGGGGAGGCAAGCGCGAATCCGAATGTCATCAGCGTTACCGGCGCCATGTAGCTGTGGGCGGCGTTATAGACGATCGCACCGGTCCTGGAGTCGGCCAGATAGGCCGCAAAGCTCAGATCGGGCGCCAGGAACAGGATGAAATAGATCCACCACGATCCGCCCCAGACCGCGTAAAGAAGGGTCATGCCGGCAAACAGCGTCAGCCCCTCCAGCCGGAGCAGCGTCCGCAAGCCGCCGGTCACAGCCCCTGTCGTCTCCTGGCTTGCGATATCGTTCATGGCACAGCCTCCGTTGAGGCGCCGGATATAACGTGCGCCGGGCAGGGGTGCCAGATGCGGTGAGGGGCGTTTCCAGCCGGGAAAAGGCCTGTTAGAACCCGTCCAAGTCCTAGGCAAATACGGGCGGGAGCAGATGAAAGAAATCCTGGATATCCTCGAGGAACGGCGCGCCGGGGCCAAGTTCGGCGGCGGCGAGAAGCGCATCGAGGCGCAGCACGCCCGCGGCAAACTGACCGCGCGGGAGCGCATCGAGCTTCTGCTCGACAAGGGCTCGTTCGAGGAATTCGATATGTTCGTCGAGCACCGCTCGACCGAATTCGGCATGGAGAAGACAAAAGTGCCGGGCGACGGCGTCGTCACCGGCTGGGGCACCGTCAACGGCCGCAAGACGTTTGTGTTTGCCAAGGATTTTACGGTGTTCGGCGGCTCGCTGTCGGAAACCCACGCGCAGAAAATCGTCAAGATCCAGGACATGGCGATGAAGGCGCGGGCGCCGATCATCGGGCTCTATGATGCCGGCGGCGCGCGCATCCAGGAAGGCGTCGCAGCGCTTGCGGGCTATTCCTATGTGTTCCGCCGCAACGTCATTGCGTCCGGCGTGATCCCGCAGATTTCCGTCATCATGGGTCCGTGCGCCGGCGGCGATGTCTATTCGCCTGCCATGACCGACTTCATCTTCATGGTGAAGAACACGAGCTACATGTTCGTCACCGGGCCCGACGTGGTCAAAACCGTCACCAACGAGGTCGTCACCGCCGAAGAGCTCGGCGGCGCCTCCGTGCATGCCACGCGCTCCTCGATCGCCGACGGCGCGTTCGAGAACGACGTCGAGACGCTGCTGCAGATGCGCCGGCTGATCGACTTCCTGCCCTCCAACAATACCGACGGCGTGCCGGAATGGCCGAGTTTTGACGATATCGGCCGGGTCGACATGTCGCTCGACACCCTGATCCCCGATCATCCGAACAAGCCCTATGACATGAAGGAATTGATCCTGAAGGTCGTGGACGAGGGCGACTTTTTCGAAATTTCCGAGGCATTTGCCAAGAACATCGTCACCGGGTTCGGCCGCATCGCCGGGCGCACGGTGGGCTTTGTCGCCAACCAGCCGATGGTGCTGGCGGGCGTGCTCGACAGCGACGCCTCGCGCAAGGCCGCGCGGTTTGTCCGCTTCTGCGACGCTTTCAATATCCCGATCGTCACCTTCGTCGACGTGCCCGGCTTTTTGCCCGGCACCGCGCAGGAATATGGCGGCCTGATCAAACACGGCGCCAAACTGCTGTTTGCCTATTCGCAATGTACGGTGCCGCTGGTCACCGTGATCACGCGAAAAGCCTACGGCGGCGCGTTCGACGTGATGGCGTCAAAGGAAATCGGTGCCGACATGAACTACGCCTGGCCGACCGCGCAAATCGCCGTGATGGGCGCCAAGGGCGCGGTCGAGATCATCTTCCGTAGCGATATCGGCGACACCGACGCCATCGCCGCCCGCACCAAGGAATACGAAGACCGCTTCCTCTCCCCCTTCATCGCCGCGGAGCGCGGCTATATCGACGACGTCATCATGCCGCACTCGACCCGCCGGCGGATTGCGCGAGCGCTGGCGATGCTCAAGGATAAGCAGGTCGAGATGCCGGCGAAGAAGCACGACAATTTGCCGTTGTGACGGGAAATTGCATGAACCTCAATGGCCCGCACACGCTATTTTTTAATTTTGCAACCTTTAAGTTTACCGGATGTTTACAATGTTCATGGTTTGTTCTAATTTCACGAATCGTACTGGGGCGATTAGTTAGCTTTCGCGAGGAGACGCCATGGACGCAGAGACTTTAATCCTAGCCGTGTTGGATGCTATTCCAAACAACCAGATTCAGGGAAAAAAACGGCTTCAGAAAATGTCCTACTTCGCTCTTCAGAAAGGGGCGGTGGCAAGCGTACGTTTCTTTTTGCACGACTTTGGCCCGTTTAGCTCGGATATTGCGAGTGCTACAGATCTACTCTCGTTCCTCGGGGACATTAACGAACAAGAAGTCCAGCTTGGTCGGAACCGACTATATTCTAAGTTGTATCGATTAACTGATCCGAGCAGCGTACCAGAACGTCTTCCTGAAGAAGCAGCAATTGCAATCAGGGTGCTCGATGAGTTTTCAACCATCGAACTCGAAATTGCGTCCACGATATTCTATTTCATGTCATCAGAGGGACTGAATCAGTCAGGCGCAACTGAAGCTACGAAACGACTGAAACCTAGCAAGTCTCAGCCGGGAATAGTTAAGCGCGCGCAAGATGCGCTTTCCAAGGTGGGATTGTATGAAAGAGGAAGAGCGAATTAGATGCCCGGTGCATGACCTAATTAGTTTCAAATCTCAGCGCCCCGAGGATGTCGTTTTATGGAATTTGCTGCAGACGCCCGCTGTACAAAGACTGCGGCGCATTAAACAACTCGGATTTTCCGAGTTTGTTTATCCTGGGGCAACTCACACACGTCTCTCCCACGTGCTTGGCGCCATGCAAATGGCCCGACGAATGTTGGACGTACTTCAAAGAAATAACGCTTTCGGTGAGGTTGCAGAGTTGGACCGTCAGCGGTCTGCTACGTTAGCCGCAGCATTACTCCACGATGTCGGGCATGGTCCTTATTCCCATGTCTTTGAAGAAGTCTGCGAAGCGTTGGGCGTAGAAAAGAAACATGAGGCCTACACGCTTGAATTTATTGATGCTGCACCCATAAAGCCGCTGCTAGAACAAGCGGGTATCTTTGAAGAAACGAGACGGTTCTTTACCGAAGAGCCGGGATATGGTGTTTTCAACTCAATAATATCCAGCCAGTTGGATTGCGATCGGCTAGATTTCTTAGTGCGTGATCGCCATCACAGCGGCATTCGAGCTGCGAATATTGATCTCGCTTGGTTATTTGATAGCTTACTGATTGAAAAGGTCCTCAATGATGATGGCGATTCCGCATATTCATTCGTTTTTTCTCAAAAAGGATTAGCCGTCGCGGAAGAATTTGTACTCGCTTACATCAAAATGTATCAATCCGTCTATTTCCATAAGACGACAAGAGGCGTTCAACACTTAGTTCGCGACATGCTTGTAGAAATAATTCTGAAGCACCATGACAAGCCGCAGCTAAAAGATCTTCCGCTGATTAAATTCTTCAAACAGGACCAAGCCCTAGCGCGTTACCAGTCCCTAGATGACAGCTCGGTTCTTACCGTTGCGCATCTCGCAGCTGATGCTGACTGGGGATTGGCGTCCAACCTCGCGAAAAGATATTTGGAGCGTGACACGTATAAGTGCTTTGAGTTGCCGAGCACTTCGACCGGTAACATCGGTAGAAATAAACTTGTTCGATTCCGTGATGCGTTGAAAGAAAAAGAAATTTACTTTGTAGAGGACAAGCTATCCCATCGAAATTACAAGCAACATGCGGTAACTGACGAAAGTTTCCTGAAAAACATCCTCATAAAGATGGATGGAGAGCATGAATCTCTGGGCAGCGTGAGTCCCCTTTTGAAAACTCCAGTTGTTCGAGTTGTTCGAGTTTATTTTCGAAGTACGGAGGATTGTGTTGCTGGTCGTAAGCTTTTTAACGAGCTGTGATCGTTGAGTAGTCGGCGCCGCCGCACCAACACGTTTTTCGTCCCCCGCGCACGGTTTCCCATCCCGCTAACCGCAATCCAGTTATCTGCGAGACGAGAAATTATTTGATCAGTCTCCGTCTTGGCCGCAATTTATCCTCTTGCTCCAATATTTCTGTTGCTCGCTTCGACCGGCGGCAGCGTTGCGCGCGAACTATGTGCGAACGTTCGCGGAGCAGCAATAGGGTGCCCTCACAATATTAGATCAACTCATATGTGTTTCCGCAAATAGGACAGTAGTAATACGGTCCTACCTTTCGCGGAATCTGACCCCATGTGACTCCACTCACTTAACGGAGATTTAAAGAATGGTCAGCCCCAAAAGCTTTTCCGTGGCCGTATCCGGGAGAAGCACGTGAGGATTCCTGCGCTGCGGGCCGCAGCTGCAAGAAAGGACGGCTACATTTCTACCAGTGATCTCATTAGGCATCTATCTGACGAGTTTGCGCCAACCGGGGAAGATGCGGAGATTCTCGATGGACGTAACGACACGAAGTTCAGTCAAATCGTTCGCAATCTGAAATCCCACAAGAATACCTCGACAAGCATTTTCACAAGGCGGTTTGCAGAAGAGACTAACGACGGGATCAGAATCACCGACGCAGGAAGGAAATTTTTAGCTCAGCATCCTGAGTAACGCGCCTTGTAACCTGGCTTGAGCCACTTCAGTTCTGTCTTGCTCGGTGTGCTCTTGTCCCAGACGAACCAGGCGTAAGCCGTCGTGCCCGATCCTTTGCGAGCCGCGCCTTTTTGATAGAATGTGATCCGCTCGCTAAAAACGTGAATGCGAGAAGGTGGTGAACTAGAGAAAATCGTATTCGCACGATTTGCGCCTTCGAGAAACGCAAGCCTTAGCAGCAACGCAAATTTCTTCCTTGCTTGAGCAACACCGGTACGCACGAACCCCTCCGCGCTATTATAAGGAGGGTTCGTAACAATATTGTCCGCAAAACGTCTTGTTGAAAGAAAATCGATACCTGTTTGTCCAAATCCGCGGTCAAATAGATCAGAGCTAAATACGATTTGCGAAGTTCGCTCGAGTACGCGTGTCATGGCGCCATCACCACAGGCGCATTCCCAGATGTCGCCGTCGAATTTCTCGTTGTCAATGAGCGCGAACGTTGCCCAAGCCGGCGTCGGAAAAAAGTCCGGTCCCTCTAAATCGGCGCTGCGCTTTATAGTAGGTTTGAAACCGCCGTTTAAATTATAAGTTGGGTCAGCCATCAGCGCCTTATAGACCGTTAATGTGATTCTGACGAGACAAAGCTGGTCCTGAACGCGGGCCAGATATTGTAACCCAAGATGCGCCTCGTAGCGCAGGTCCGGAGTCCAAACTCTCCCGATCGTCGTCTTGGATTCCGGGCTCATCGCTGCGCGGTGCCCCGGAATGACGAGCGGGAAGGTCTGTCCTCAGCCACCCGAGTTGATTATATTGATCCCATGACCGACGCCCTGAAAAAGCTCCTTGAAGCCGCCAAGGCCGCCAAGCCGACCCCGGAGCAGCGGGAACAGCAGCGGCGCAGCTTTGTTTGCGGAAACACGCATTTCGAGAGCGAGCTGATCACGCGGGAAATGGTCGATCGCGAGGCCGAGAAGCTGGCCAAGGATCAAAAATGACGGGTGAAGAGCGTGATCGGCGGGATAGCCGCGCGCTCGAACCTGAATTGATGACAGACCCCAAAGCGAAGGCTGCTGCCGAAGCGCGAAACGGCTTCCGCTCCTGGGCTCGCTGCTCGCAAACCAGCTTGCTCAGTTCTACAAGTCTGTTGGGGGTAAGCTCCCAAGCTAGAGCGCGCAGGGCGGATTAGCGTGAGCGCCATATTCCGATCATCATACTCAGGCCCTGATCCACTGAAATGCCGCACAGCAATGGGTCGTGCGCGGCACTCGTTCGGGAGTGTGCGGATGTGCCCTGTCGTACGGCTTGTTTTGTTACTGTCGCTCGTCGCCACGATTGTTTCCCCGGCGATGGCCGCGGGCGCGCCGGCTCAGCAGATGGTCATCATCGACACCGACATCGGCGACGGTTTTGACGACGCGTCGGCGGTGGGGCTGGCGCTATCGAGCCCGGAATTGAAAATTCTCGGTATCACCTCGGCCTGGGGGGATACGGCGTTGCGCGCGCGAATGCTCGATCGTTTGCTGTGCGATGTCGGGCGCGCCGATATTCCGGTCGCGGTCGGTATCGAGAAGCACGCGCCGGGCCAGGCAGGATTCACGCAAGCCCGCTGGGCGGCCCGCCAACCGGTCAGGACCCATCCGGCCGCGGTCGATTTTCTGCTGGAGCAGATCCGCCGCTATCCCGGTGAGATCACGTTAATCGGCATCGCGCCGTTGACCAATTTTGGCGCGGCGATCGAACGAGATCCCGCCACCTTCAAGAAATTGAAGCGGATCGTGATCATGGGCGGCTCGATCCATCGCGGTTACGGTGATGTTCATATGCCCAACAACCACCCCGATGCGGAATACAACATCGCCATGGATGTGGCCGCAGCCAAACAGGTCTTCAACTCCGGCGTGCCGCTCTATGTGATGCCGCTCGACGCCACCCAGCACAAACTGGATGAGGTGAAACGGCAGCTTCTGTTCACCGAAAGCACTGATCTCACGGACGATCTGTCGCTGTTGTATCTGCAATGGGTCGCAGGGTCCCATCAGCAGACGCCGACCCTGTACGACGATGTGGCGGTGGCCTATGCGATCGATCCTGATTTGTGCCCGGTCTTGCCCATGAGGTTAGATGTGGACGACAAGGGTTTTACGCGCCCGGTGCCGGGAGCGGCGAACAGTTTTGTGTGTCTTGGCTCCGATGCCGACAAGTTTTTCAACTTTTACATGGCGCGCATGATGCAACAGAGGCTTGCCGGCTCGTGCCCGAGGTGAGCAGAGAATCGTAGCGCGGGTTACGGCTTTGCCTGACGCCCTACGATTTGCCCCATATTGCTTCCACCTTCGTTCTGCTTACACTGCTGTGCAAAATGGAGCCCGTGCCATGTCCACGCTGTTCGCGTTCCTGCACCACCTCTGCGCCTTCACCCTGGTGTCCGCGGTCGCCATCGAATTTGCGCTGATCCGCGGGGAATTGACGCTTGCCTCGGCGCGCAGGCTTCAGGTCACCGACCTCGTGCTCGGCATTGCGGCCGGTGCGCTATTGATCATCGGGCTGTTGCGGGTGTTCTTTTTCGAGAAGGGCGCGGAATATTATTTCCATAGCCATGCCTTTCTCACAAAGCTCTTGCTCTTTATCGTTATCGGGTTGTTGTCGATCATCCCGACGGTTGAATTCCTGTCGTGGCGCGGGGCGCTGCAGGCCGGGCAGGTGCCTGCGATTGGCGCGAAGAAACTGCGACTGGTCACGGCCGTGATTCACGGCGAACTTTTCGCCATCGTCATCATCCTGCTCTGTGCCGCGATCATGGCGCGGGGAGGGTGGGTTTAGCGCGCGCCTTGCGCTATCCTCGCGGCCTAAAAATCCGTTCCGGAGGAAGCCATGCCCGCCGCGTTCTTTGTCGTTCGAGCCACCGTTTCCGATCCCGCCAGGCGCAAGGCGTTCGATGCCTGGTACCAAAATGAACATCTGCCGGACGCGGTAAAATCGTTCGGCGTGAAAAGGGCGTGGCGGTTCTGGAGCCTCAGCGACCCCGCCATTCATCAGGCGACGTACCAGTTCGCCGACCAAACCTCGCTCGACCGTGCGATGAACGGTGCGGACCTCAAACGGCTGATCGCCGATTTCAATCGCGACTGGCCCGATGTGACGCGCACGCGCGAATTGTTGGTGCTGGCGGAGGAGTTCGGCGCGGCATGAGGCGTTTTGTCGTCCCTGCTTTCGCGGGGACGGCACTGAGTTAGTTGGCCCGCGCGTCTTGCCAATATTTGGCAATATTTAATGGCGCCGGTTCAGCGGCCATTCATATCGACGCGGTCAAAATCTCCTCGCATCACCTGCCGAGCCGCCGAGCATGAGAGGAAGATGTCATGGAGCGCCGCCACTTTCTGAAATTCGCTGTTGGATTTGCCGCGGGCGCTGCCGCCGCCGCGAGTGCCCGGGCCGCGCCGCTGGCGCCCCAGCCGCTTGGCCGAGATGAACGGCTAGCGCCGTTGGACGAAAACCTCCGTCCGGCCGTTACGACCAAAGGCGAAGTCGACCGCCTCAAGCCGGAGGAAGTACGCTGGGGCCATCATTGGCACCACCGTCACTGGGGCTGGCGTCATCGCCATTGGGGCCACCGTCATTGGGGCTGGCATCGCCGACACTGGCGCCGCTGGCACCGCCGTCACTGGTAACGTGTTGGCAGCGTTACCAGGCTGCCAAATTGTTGGTGTAAATGTGAACCCGCCGCGTTCCGGCGATATTGGAAGGAAAGGATAAAGCCTATGAAACTGCTTGCTGCATCTATGTTCGCTATTGGCCTCAGCCTTGCGGGAATGACTGCGTCTCAGGCAATGCCGGTGGCCCCGCTCGATCAACAACCCGCATCAGCCGATATCATCCGCGTCGCCGGTGGCTGCGGATGGGGCGGGCATCGGGGTCCCTATGGCGGATGTCGCCCGATGTATAATTGCCCGCCCGGCTGGCATTCCGGGCCGTACGGCCGCCGTTGCTTTAGGAATTGGTAAATTTCGCGACCGGGCGGGGACCGCGTTAGCGGTTCCCGCCTTGGCGCGCAGCAAAATGATTTTCGCTAAAGATTAAATGACTTCGCTAAAGATTACTTGGCGAGAAAGCCGAGCATCAGCTCGTTGAATTTCCGGGGCGCCTCGAGAAATACCAGGTGCCCGGTATTCGGGATCACCTCGGCGCGGGCGTTCGGCATCTTCGCCGCCAGGGCTTTGGCGAGTTCGGCGTTCTGCCCCATCTTCGGCCGCAGCGCCTCCGGCGCATTAGGCTTGCCCGGCGCATTGTGATCGTCGGCGCCCATGATGAACAGCGTCGGCTCCGATATCAGCGGAATCTCGTGCACCACCGGCTCGCGGTAGATCATTTGTCCGGAGGAGACGAACGCGCGCAGCCAGCGCGGGTATTCGGCCGCGCCCTTGATGTTGAAGCGCGCATCGATGAACGGCGTGATCTGGTCGGGCGGCAGTTTTATCGAATAATTGGTCTCGAGCTGCCTGCGATAGCCCTCGGCGGTCAACTTGTCCTCGTTCTCCAGGATTTTTTCGGTCGGCGTCGGTGGCGTGTAGAACCGGTAGTCCTCCAGCCCGATCGGCGCGGCCAGCAACAAATGCTGCACCCGGTCCGGATAGGCGCGCGCGATTCGCACGCCCAGCATGCCGCCCAGCGAATGCGCGACGATATCGGCCCTGGCTATTCCCAGATGATCGAGCAGCGCGATCGTATTGCGCGCCAGGGTGTCGAAATGCAATTCGCCTGACGGTTTTGAGGATTTGCCAAAGCCGATCTGGTCCGGCACGACCACGCGGTAGCCGGCGTCGGTGAGCGTCTTGATCACCGGCGCCCAATAGCTCGACGGAAAATTGCGGCCGTGCAACAGCACCACCGCGCGGCCGTTCGGCTGCGCCGGCGCCACGTCCATATAGGCCATCCGCACCTGCTCGCCGTCATTGGTGAGCGGCAGCATGTTGACGGGATAGGGATAGGCAAACCCTTCGAGGCCGATGCCGTAGGGTTCGCGTTCTTCGGCATTGGCTGCCGTAAACGGTGATGCGAGCAGGGCGGCGGCAGACAGCGCCGCAACGAAAACACGGTTCATTAAAGGCTCCGGAGACATTTTTCCCGTCATGCCCGGGCTTGTCCCGGGCATCCACGTCTTCACTTGGCGGGAGATAAAGGCGTGGATGGCCGGGTCAAGCCCGGCCATGACGGATAAATAGCAGTGCGATGTTTATTCGACGCCGTCACCGAACAGCGCCGCGAACCGCCTTTCGCCGTTGCGGCTGAAACTGACGACGCGGCTGCCGGGGGCGGGATCGCGCGCGGCCCATTTCAATTCGGTGAACCGGCTCATAAGGGCCGCGCCCAGCGTGCCGGCGAGATGGTGGCGCCGTTCGCTCCAGTCGAGGCAGGCCTTGCACAGCGGCCGGCGCGGATGGGCAAGCGCTTCGGCATCGATCTGCAAAGCGGTCGCCATGAAGCGCGCGCCCTCGGCGGTCAGCTTGATGTCATGCTGCAGCTGGCGGACCAGTTTTTGCCGCTTCATGCTGTCGAGCATCTGCACGCCGAGATCGCCGGCGAGATGATCGTAGCACACCCGCGCCCGGCGCAGCGCCGGATCCTTCGGCCCGGTGCGCACGCGCATGTGGCCGGCGCGCGCGGCAAGGCCCGCAAGGCCCTCCAGCACGCCGGCGACATCGGGATCTCTGAGGCGGTAGTAGCGATGGCGGCCCTGCTTTTCCTGCTCGATCAGCCCGCCGGTTTCCAGTTTCGAAAGATGCGAGCTTGCCGTCTGCGGCGTGATGCCGGCCTGGTGCGCCAGCTCGGTCGCGGTCAGCGCGCGGCCGGTCATCAACGCGGTCAGCATGTTGGCGCGCGCGGGATCGCCGACCAGCGACGCGACCATGGCGATATCGGGACCTGCTTTCATAGTTCGATGATAACCGAAGCATTGGCGTCGGGCAAGCGGCTAGTCTGGAAAAAATTCGAAGCCCCGGAGGTTCCCGTGATCACCGTCTTCATCCGCTACCAGCTCGATCCGTTCAAGCGCGCGATGTTCGAGCAATACTCAAAACGCTGGCTCAGTATCATTCCCCGCTGCGGCGGCGTTCTGATCGGCTACTGGATGCCGCATGAAGGCACCAACAACATCGCGTTCGCGCTGATTTCCTTCGAAAGTCTCGCGGCCTATGAAAACTATCGCGCGCGGCTTCGCACCGACCAGGAGGGCATGGCGAACTTCAATTTTGCCGAGGAAAACAAATTCATCCTCGCCGAGGAGCGGACGTTTTTGCGCAAAGTCATCGCATAGCGATCCGCGGTCTGGCGGCAAGCCTGCGGCATCGCTATCCTTTGCATGCGGGTACAACGAGAACAAAAGGGAGAGACCATGCCGGTAACGTCAGCAGACAAGCGCGCGACATTCCGCAAGATGCACGAAAGCGGATGCTTCGTGCTGCCCAATCCTTTCGATGCCGGCAGCGCCAAGGCGCTGCAGCATCTGGGATTCAAGGCGATCGCCTCTTCGAGCGCCGGCTTTGCGTGGGCGATCGGGAAGGCCGACAATCGCGTGACTCTGGAGGAGGTGCTGGCGCATCTCACCGCGCTCTGCGATGCGGTCGATCTGCCCGTCAACGCCGATTTCGAGGGCGGTTTTGCGCACGAGGCGGAGAAAGTCGCCGCCAATGTCGCGCGCGCGGTCAAGACCGGCGTCGCCGGGCTGTCGATCGAAGATTCCACCGGCGACGCGGCAAAACCGCTTTACGAGCGGGCGCACGCGATCGAGCGCATCAAGGCGGCGCGTGCCGCGATCGATGCCGACAAAAGCGGCGTCGTGCTGGTCGGCCGTTGCGAGGGGTTTTTGGTTGGCCAGGCGGACCTTGCCATGGTGATCGACCGGCTCAACGCCTATGCGGACGCAGGCGCCGATTGCCTTTATGCGCCGGGCATCCGCGCCAGGGAGCAGATCGCCGAAGTCGTCAAGGCCGTGCATCCCAAACCGTTCAATCTTCTGCTTGGCTCGCCCGGCATGAGCGTCGCGGAAGCAGCCGGGCTCGGCGTCCGCCGCATCAGCGTCGGCGGCGCATTGGCGCGCGCCGCCTGGGGCGGTTTTATCCGCGCGGCGCGGGAGATTGCGGAGAAGGGGACGTTCACCGAATTGGGCAACGGCCATCCCGGCGGCGAATTGAACAAGATGTTTTCTTGACGCGCGGAAAATGCAGCGGGCGGAATGCCCGCTGGCTTGCGCAACCGTGCCCCGCCGCTATTTGGCTGGCGCGTTGCTGGCTGGCGGATTGGCGGGCCGGTTCATTTGCGCCGGTGCGGTCGCCGGCGGCATCTGCGGCTGCGCCGGTGCCTGGCCGGTCGTTATGCCCTGATCGGTGTTGGCGCGCGGGGTGACGTCGCGCATGCCCGACGGGGCTGCGGGGGGCGAAGACGGCGTGTTTTGCGCCGTCGAAGACGTCCCGTCCTGATGGACCGACGTGTTATTCAGGCCATAGAAAACCGCGCCGAGGACGACGGCGATCGCGATCGCAAACAGCGCAATCCTGCCGCCGCCGGCGGGACCCTCGGCGAGTTCGGGATCGGGCTGCAACTCATTGTCGAGGCGGGCCGCGCGGCGATATTCGTCGTCGGCACGATAGGGATCGCTGGCGCGATAGGGATCGTCCGGACTGTAGGCCATGGATGGGTCCTCCCGTTAGCGTAGGGCTCAATCGCCGGCGCTCGCGGAGGTTCCGGGAACCGCGCTCCCGCGCGCCATTTTTCAACCTGTTCAGAAGGGAACCCGCGACGTAAGTTCCAAAGCATGATTCCCCGAGGTTGCGATGTGGGCCCTGCCGCCGACCGATACCGTCCTGCACTGGCTGCAACTGGTGGCGATGGCAGCGCAGGCGATGACGGCGGCGCTTGCGGCGGGCAGGCGGCGCATGGATTGGGTCGGCGTATGCCTGCTGGGCTGCATCACCGCGCTTGGCGGCGGTACGATCAGGGATGTCGTGCTCGCGCACTATCCGCTGCTGTGGGTGGAAAACCCGTTTTATCTCGCGCTCACGGCAGGTAGCGCCTTCGCCACCATCCTGATCGCCCGTGCGGTGCATCGGCTGAATGTGGCGTTTCTCGTCCTCGACGCGATCGGGCTTGTGGTTTTCACCATGGCCGGATGCGATGTCGCCTGGCAGGTGAACGCGTCGCTGCCGATCGTGATCGTGTCGGGAATGATCACCGGCTGCACCGGAGGTGTCTTGCGCGACATCCTCTGCAATGACGTGCCGCTGTTGTTTCGATCCGAACTTTACGCCAGCGTTTCCGTCGTCACCGGGCTGTTTTATGCCACGGCCTTTGGCCTGAAATTGACGGACAACGTATGGACGGTGCTTACGTTTGTCCTCGGCCTGTCATTCCGCCTGCTGGCGATCCGCTTCAAATGGGAAATGCCGAAATTCGTGTTCGACGCGGATCGGAAGTGATGCTCACCGCCGCGCTTTCCCGACCTGCGCCGGCGTCACCAGCGGCGCGGCGTTGCCCCAGGAGTTGCGGATGTAATTTGCGACGTCGGCAATCTGCTGGTCCGATAAATCCTTGGCGTAGGCCGGCATCGATCCGGTATTGGGGGCGCGCGGCGTCGTCATGGTCTGGGCACCGTCGAGCATGATGCGAAGCGTGCTGGAGGGATCTGTGGACTGCAGATTGGCGTTGCCCGGCAGCGGCGGATAGATCCGCGGCGCGCCCGAGCCGTCGGCCTCGTGGCAGGCGATGCAGGCGTGGTCGTAGATCGCTTTTCCTGCCGTCATTTCCGCCGCCGGCGGTGGCGCGACTTCCGGCTCCGACCTGCCGGGCGGAAGATCCTTCAAATAGACCGCGATGGCGCGGATGTCGGCGTCGCTCATTTTCGAGGTGGAATTTTTCACGACTTCGGCCATCAGCCCGCCGGCATTGCTCTTGGCATTGCGGCCGCTCTCAAGGTATTCGACGATGTCATCGACGCTCCACGATTTCAGCCCGCTGCGTTCCGCGCTGTCGAGCCGCGGCGCAAACCAGCCGTCGATCAATCCACCGCCAAACGCCCGGCCGCGCCGGTCGGCGCCGAACAGGTTTTTCGGGGTGTGGCAGACGCCGCAATGCGCTATGCCCGTGACGAGATAACCGCCGCGATTCCATTCGGCGCTCTTTTGCTGATCCGGTTCGAAGATGCCGGGCCGGAAAAACAGAAAATTCCAGACGCGCATCAGCACCCGGTAATTCAGCGGCCAGCGCAGTTCCGGCGGCGGCGGCTCGTTATGAACCGGCGTCAGCGTCGCGAGGTAGGCGCGGATCGCCAGGATGTCGTCGCGGGTGAGCTTCGTGAAATTGGGGTAGGGGAACGCCGGGTAATAGCGCGAGCCGTCCGGGTCCAGGCCGTAACGCAGCGCACGGGAAAAGTCGCCGTCGCTCCAGCCACCGATCCCGGTCTCGCGATCCGGCGTCAGGTTGGGGGAATAAATCCCGCCGAAGGGGGTGTCGATGCGCTTTCCCCCGGCGAACGGTTTTGAGGGATCGGCGGTATGGCAGCTCGCGCAATCGCCGGCTTCCACCAGCTCCTTGCCATGCCCGATCGTCTCCGCCGAGGGCTCGGCCAGTGCGCCGCCGAAGCCTGACGCGCCGCACAAAAACGCCGCCGCGAGAATCGCCCGCATCCCATCTCGTCCCTGCACCGGATTGGTCCTCCTTGACCGCATTATAGCGCGAAACCGTGCGGAGCGGGCGCCACGTCGTTTCGCGCCAGGGCTACGGGACGACACAAAGCGAAAAGTGCTACCGCCGTTTGACGCATGAAATTGCGATTCCCGGATGCGGGGCTCCATTGTCCAGATTTGTGGTGCGCCGCTTGCGAAAACCGACATAGACTGGCGCCGGCAGCGGGGATGACTAGCTAACAAGACTAGCTAAAAACAGCCGCCCGCGCCAAGGCTTGGATTTGAGGCTTGGATTTGAGGCCTGGATTTGAAGGCTTGGATTTCAAGGCCTGGATTTCAAGGCTTGGGCTGACAGGGTGGCAAGCTTACGAGGGTGGAATGGGAATCAACCAGGGTCCGATCAGTCTCGATCAAAAATACACCCAGGGCTCCGGCCATGTTTTCCTGACCGGGATTCAGGCGCTGGTTCGCCTGCCGATGGCCCAGATTCGCCGCGACCGCGCCGCCGGCCTCAATACCGCAGGCTTCATCTCGGGCTATCGCGGCTCGCCGCTCGGCGGCTATGACCAGCAACTGTTTGCCGCGCGAAAGCACCTCGAACAATACAACATCAAATTCCAGCCCGGCGTAAACGAAGATCTCGCTGCCACGGCGATCTGGGGCTCGCAGCAGCTCAACCTGTCGCAAGGCGCCCGCCACGATGGCGTGGTCGGCATCTGGTACGGCAAGGGCCCCGGCGTCGACCGCTGCGGCGACGTGTTCCGCCACGGCAATGCCGCGGGCTCGGCGAAAAACGGCGGCGTCCTGTGTCTCGCCGGCGACGATCACGGCGCGAAATCCTCGACCGTCCCGCATCAGTCGGACCACGCCTTCATCTCGGCGCTGATGCCCTATCTCTACCCTTCCAGCATCCACGAAATGATCGAGATGGGCCTTCTGGGGATCGCGATGTCGCGCTACTCCGGCTGCTGGGTCGGCATGAAGGTGATCACCGAGACGGTGGA
>Ga0073928_10002333_pt1 | contig 32996 bp, 31 predicted proteins | sample PaiPotPPA55metaG_FD_76969 | JGI IMG/M metagenome (GOLD analysis project Ga0073928, IMG submission 76969) | Iron sulfur acid spring bacterial and archeal communities from Banff, Canada, to study Microbial Dark Matter (Phase II) - Paint Pots PPA... ...
CACCTGCTTATTTCTGACCTGTCTAACGCTGCGTGTTTCCCGACCTTACTCCTTATCGTCCTCCGTCATGGAAATTGCAAGGCTATTCATCAAACTGATTACTGTCTACGATTCCGTACACAGGACGCCAACCATGCGGCCCCCATTCGAGACAGGTGCGAGCTACGCACTCTGTAACCTTTTGACTCTTCTGGTTTTTAGGGATGGAAGTCTCTCGGCATCGTACAGCTTAACTCACTTGTTATCAGCTACATACCAGAACGCCAGTTTGGAGTGGGACATGCACCTAGGGACCCCGATTGGTAACGCGCGCCTAAGCGCGGGCAGGTCAAACGTCTCGCGGTTGCACTTCAAGAGGGCATCGTGATTGCGAACAGCAGGAATTCGACGGCGAAAAGAACCCGGGGATTCAGCGTCCTCGAGTTGATGATTACAATGGCCATTATCATGGTCGTTGCGGGCATCGCCATTCCCAACTTCATGGCCACCCTGCACGCAGCCCGATTGAAGGGCGGGGTTACCGATTTTGCCAGTCTTTTGCAGACCGCACGAATCAAGTCGGTGGATGATGACCGCTATTATTCGACGTATGTGCTCGCCGCAGCAGGCAACAATCCTCAGCAAGGATTTGTGGACATTTTCCCGCAAAACGCGGACGGAACCTCAGGTAACGCGGGGCAGGCTTACAACCTTGGGGATCCCCTGGTGGTGATCTCTCCGGAAGTCGTCTTGAAAGCCCAGGGAGCAGCGCCCAGTACAGCCGCTCTCAAAGCGCTATTGTTGCCGGCAGCTTCGCCAGTGGTGCCTCAAGACGAAAGCGTGGCTGCGACAGCCATCACCTTCAGTCCTCGTGGTCTTCCCTGTAAGCCCCTCGCCGGGGTTTGTGACACCCTCGGAGGACCTCAAGCTTATTGGGCTTTTTTCCAGGACAGCGTTTCACAAAATTGGGGCGCCGTCACCGTGACCCCCGCCGGCCGAATTCAAAGATGGCTTTTTATGGGCGGAGCCAACGGCGCTTGGGCCAAATTCTGATCGCCAGATACCGATAACCGGAAGGACTCCATGAACCACAGAGGTAAGCGTATGGCCGTTTTCAAGAAGCACTCCGAACGCGGAATCAGCCTCATCGAGTTGATGATTGCCATGTTGGTGCTGTCCGTCGGGCTCGGGGCTCTGACCACCCTGTTTGTCGCCAGCATCGCGACCGACAATCGAAATTCCAAGGACACCTCGGCTACCCTTCTTGCCCAGAAGGTCATCGAAGAGCTCTCCGCGCAGAGCACCAATTCCACAGTAGCGGTTACCCTTACCGATTGCGCTGGCAACGCCTGGCTTATTCCGTCCACCCAGGGCGCCGCTGCCCCCAACGGACAAGGCGCGCCTTTGGCCACTACCGCGGGCAGCCCCTACTACGGCGGTATCGATTTCAATCAACCCATTGGCGCTGTTCCCGCGGGTTTTGGTATGCGGTATGTGGACTGCAATCAGAACGGTGGGCAAACGACCTATGACGTTCGCTGGAACGTGATGAGCGTCTCCGCAAACAGCACGCGCTTGATTACCGCTTCGGCGCGGCAACTGACAACCACCGGTAACGGCGGCTTGTACTTCGCTATCCCCGTAACCTTGCGCACTGTTGGCGGAAGCTGAGAGGAAATCGGGAATGAAGCCTATGAGCCCTAACAAAAAGAAAGTTTTGGCGAACGGATTCACTTTGATCGAGTTGATGATCAGTGTGGCCATCCTGACGGTCGTGGTCGGCGTCGTGGTACAAGGCCTGACGAAGTTGCAGCAGAGAAACACCGTGGAAGCACAGAAAGTCGACCTCACGCAGGAATCGCGCGAATTCTTGGACCAGATTGTGAGCGACATTCATCAGTCGGGTTACCCCAGCTTGAAGATGTTCGACCCGGCGACTAAACCTCTCGGGTTACTTGATCCCGGCGTTTCTCAGGGCTTTGTGAACGTGACCCCGAGCTCCTTGCAGTTCGAGGCGGATGTCGACGGAACCGGTACGGTCAGCGAGGTATTCATTCAGTTGAACCCGCTCAATGGCCCCTGCCCTTGCATAATCCAGCGCGGAACAATTCCCAAAGCACAGTGGCAAGGCGGAACCCTGCCGTTCTACTACACCGAAGTCAATAACGTTAACAATACAATTATCTTCCAGGGCTACGACAACGCCGGAAACAACGTCGCGCTCAATGGCGCGCCCACCAACAATCTGGCGGCCATCGAGATCACTCTCAGTGTGCGCTCGCCGGTTCTCGATCCCAGCGGAACGTATCCCACCATTACCATGTCCACGGCAGCGAAGGTCGCGAACCTTTACTAGCGGAATCGAAAACGCTTTACGCGGAGGAATTATATGCTGATAAAAACTAAACACCGAAAGAGCCATCCGGAACGCGGCGTCGCCCTGCTATTTGCCCTGTTTACCCTGCTCTTGCTCTCCGCGATTGCCGCTTCGCTCATGTTCATGACCAATACGGAAAGCTCGGTGAACTCCAACTACCGTTCGGAGCGTCTATCCGCATTCGCCGCCAAAGCAGGTATGGAAGAGGTTCGCGACCGCATGCCCGCCCTCAATACCGCTGCAAAGCTCCCGACCACCCTTCCTCCCTTGGCGGGCAGTGTGCTCTACGTGTTAAACGAAGGAGCTGCGCCCGGTACGGTCAGACCCTGGGTTGCGGGGAACGCCTACATGGACGACGAAATGTGCCACGATTTCGCAGTGGTGCAAGGGCAACAACCCGCGCCAGACGTTCGCTGTACCTCAGCGCCAAGCTCCGCATATCTTGTAGCGGGAACCCTTGCCGCGCCCGTGACCAGCAACTACCCCTGGTCCGGCACCAGCGCCGCTTTGAGCTACAAATGGATCCGCGTCACTTTGAAGCAGAGCAATTCCGTCCAGCTCTATCCGGTTAACGGCGCCACCGCAACCCAGGTGTGCTGGAATGGTTCCACAGAATTGCTTCTAAGCGGCGCTGCGACCTGCCAAACCATGTCGCCGTCCACCAATCCCGTCTACATGATAACCAGCTTGGCGGCCAATGCGTCCGGTAGCACACGAAGAATGGTGCAGGCCGAGGTGGCCCTTTCTCCAGCGCAGCCCTTCCCCTACGGCCTGTTCGCCACCGGTACCGCCTGCCCGGCGTTGAACTTTCACGGCGGCGGTAACAGCGATCCCGCTACCGACAGCTTTACTACCGCCAATAATGGAACTTACGCCACCACTCAGTCCGATACCCTCGGAGATGTCGGCGCCAATGGCGGCGTTCTCCTGTCTGGGCACTCGGAGATTGGCGGTGCGGTCGCTGTGCCCAGTTTACTGGCGACGCCGCCTGCATTGCCTAATCCCTGCAGCGGCTCACAGGGCGATTACAGCACAAGTGGCGCAAACGCAGGCACCTACAACCCAGGGGCTTTCCCAGGCAACGTTCCGACGCAGTCAGGGCCCTATACATTTCCTACGCCCCCGGACCCCATCCCTGCTCCACCGAATACTGCCTATGCCGGTGGCAACACCTTGGTGCCTGGGACCTACGGCAACATTTCTACCAATGGCACGCTCACTTTGGCTCCAGGCGTTTACAACATGTATAGCCTCTCCATCGGGGGAGGATCGGGAACTGTGACCGTAAGTCCCCCGGGCGTGGTGGTAATAAATTTCCCGTCAGCCAGCGCGAACCCTCTGAGTATCTCCGGCCAAGGCATCGCGAATCCCACGCTGATAGCGAACAACTTTCAAATCAACTACGGCGGCACCGGCACGATGAGCATCGCGGGCAAGGGTTCGGAGTATGCGATCGTAGATGCTCCGAATGCCGCGATGGCCGTTGCAGGTAACGGAGACTTCTTCGGACGCATCGTCGCGAGGACCATTGACTATGGCGGAAATGGAAAATTCCATTTCGACAAGAATAGCGCGCTGGGCCCCCAGTCCAACGGCGGCTACCAATTGATCAGCATGCGGGAGATTTCCTATTGACCGGAATTCCGAACTGAACGAAGAGTCTGGAGTCTTGATCGCCACGCCGCAGTCGAGTGGCGCCCGCTGTCCTCAACGCAAGACTTCGGAGTTTTTCTCGACGGATGCGTTTTTGCTTGCAAGCATATCGTTTTCGGACGAAATACGCGTCCATCTGGGAAGCAAGAGCGGCTGCAAAAATCCCGGGGCATTCCGCTGAGCGCGAAGTCGTAGGCGCAAAGAAGCGCGTTTTCTCGGCTGCTGGCAGAGCGGCGATTGTGAAGGCGGCGAAAAAGCGGTGCGCGAAGGTTAGGGCGCAGACCCCCAAAGCAGCATAGCAGGCTGCGGAAAAAGTCGGATTTGTCATCCCGAACCCGCGTCGTTTGCGGGTGAGGGATCTGCTGTTCGCAAGGAAACCAAAGAAAAAGCAAATTCCTCACCCCGTTCAAAAACCGAACGGGGTTCGGAATGACATATTTTTTAGTTTCTCCGCAGGCTGATAGGTCGCGGTTCGAGCGCTCGCCCTCGGTCTCGTCGCCTATCTTGACCCAGGAGCCGGAATACAAGGACGATAGCTCAAAATCACAGGTTGATTCCCGAGCCGTTACTCCCTCGCGTCGGTACTTTCGCCTACTTCATCGCGTTCAACGTCGAGCCTGCGTCCTGATGCTAGGCTGAAAATAACATATTCGCCGGGAACACATTCCACTAGTTCTTTGACCCGAAGCTTGGCGGCTTCAAGGTCCCCGACCACTTCTAGCCAACGCACAGCACCGCCAGGCTGTCTCTTGAAAATATCGAATGGCGGCATCATAGATGGGTTGCTAGTAGCAAGATCCGTGAAGACCCTAATGACGTGCGTGCGTTCAGCCTTTCTTAGCCCTTGCGCACCGTTTCCTGCATCCATTGAACCAGGACGTAGAGCATGAACCCGCAACCGAGTAAACCAACCGCTATTAATCCGATGACAGCCATCGCACAAATAGGTTGATGCACCATCCGAGCCTGTCGATACAGGCTTTTTCGTTTTTTTGGAGCCCCGTGGCGACGAAAGCTCCTCATATCTATCAAAATCAGCGACACACGAATTTAAAATGTCCGAGTGTATTGAGGCTTATCGTCCTGGCGGATTGCGTCAGGCCTTGGCCGTTACGCGCCAACTGAATTCCTTGTTGGTCTTGTAGTTCCACAAGGTGACCAGGCCGATGGCGATCAAATTCGCCAGGTAGCGGTTCATGTGGAATAAATTGAATTCAATGTTGATGATGACCACGTTGAAAAAGATCCCGAGCGAACAGATGGCGTTGAATTTCAGGAAGCGCTTTACGCGCTGGCCGAAGCTGGTCTGATGTTTGGCGACGTGGGCGAAGGTCCAGTGGTCATTCCAGATGAAGTTGTTGAGCAGCGCGGCCTCGGCGGCGAGGATCTTGCTGCGCGTCAATCCCCAGCCGAGCATTTTGGGGTCGCTCAGCAGAAAAAGGAAAGACATGTCGATCACCACGCCACTTGCTCCAACGACGCAGAAGCGAAAGAAACTGGAGATATGTAACAAGTACAGGCGCAGCCGCAGCAGATGCTGGAAATATTCCAAGTAGATGCGATTGGTCAGTTTGCTTGAGCCTTCCACGCGCTCGCGGAAGGTGTAGGGAACTTCGCTGATCCAGCCCACTTTCCCGCGCCCCAGCACTTCGACCAGGATCTTGTAGCCAAGCGGGCTAAGCGTACGATCCTGAATGGCAGACCGGCGAATCATGAAGAAGCCGCTCATGGGATCGCTGATGCGGCCGATCACTTCGGGGAGCAGCATGAACCCGATCATCTGTGCGCCGCGGGAAATGATGCGGCGAGCGAGACTCCAATCGCTGACGCCGCCACCTTCGACGTGGCGGCTGGCGATTCCGAGATCCGCGCCGCGAAGCATCTCCTTGCACAGGTTGGCAACGACTTCGGGAGGATGCTGCAGGTCGGCGTCCATGACGCCAAGAATGCGTCCTTGTGCAATTTGCCAACCGCGAATCACGGCGGTAGAGAGTCCGCGCTCTCCTTGCCTGCGAATCACGCGCACCTGAGGAAACTTGTCGGTCTGGCTGAGGGCGATTTCCCAGGTGCGGTCGGGACTGTCGTCGTCGACCACAATGATTTCGTATTGAAGATTCGGGACGGAGTCAAGAACCGGAACAAGTTGCGCAATGACGGCGGCGATATTCTTGCCTTCGTTGTAGGTGGGAAGCACCAGCGACACATCCACGCCGGACTCGCCGTTTGTGGCAGCGACCACCAGGGGACCGCTGGGGCACGTTTGCAATGAAGCCATTGTTAGCATTTCTCTATCGACCTCAGTCCGCGTGTCCTGCGGCAGTTTGCCCGCTGCAAATCATGGCGATCTCGCTCACTCTCAAGATTGCGCTACCTTTGGCGTATACGCGAAAGATTTTGGCGAAGCTGAAACGTAATGCGCATCCAGATCGTAGGAATTCGCCGCTAAAGAGCGCGCCGGAGTACCAGGTTTTTCCTTCCGTTTTCTGTCCGAACTGGCCGGCGGCCGATCCGATGGCAACGATAACTGGTTTCCCGGGCTGGAACAAGAAATGGTGCCGGATTCGTCCCTGAAGGGTAATAGGGTAGATCGCGTACCCGGCGGGTTGTCCCGGAGGTGCGCCAGCCTCCACAGATCCTTCGCGGCTCAGGGATGTATCCAGGTTGTTCCAAAATTTTGTGTAGGGGCGGGGCTTGCCCCGCCCGGCGTTAACCCAGGCACGGTTTAAACGGAGCACGTCCGCTCTCTGCATTTCTCGCAGCGTGTTCAGCCGTGCTGTAGCTGAAGCCGAATCACCAAGCTTTAGCTGCTGTGGGCTTCTTCACTCAGTTCTCGCACAAACTCATAGTCCCGGTTAATTCCGCCCGCTGCCGTCCACCTCCGGATTCTTCCCATTCGATGCATACCACTTAGCTAATTAACGTCCATGTGCTATGCTCCACCGTGTACGCCGAATTAAATCGTCGCCGACTTCAGCCTTCCACGCCCGAAGCCGCCCAAGCAAGCTCTCCCCCGTGCCCGCGTTTCACTAAGTCGTCTAAAATGAATAGTTACGAAAGTCTATCAAAACAAGCAACTTTAACTACCTTTAGAATGAATACTTACCAAAAACCAGGGGGGAGGGTGGTTATGGTTAACCTATTTTCACTCGTAGGACCGCTTACGCTACCTATTCGGCGCCGAGGAAGGCGTAGCGCAGGAGGAACAGAACGGAGAGGATCCAGATGAGCGGGCTGATTTCACGATACTTGCCGGTGCCTACCTTAATAAAGGTGAAGGAGAGCATGCCGAGGCTGAGCCCGGTGGCGATGCTGAAGGTGAGCGGGGTGGCGACCAGGGTTAGGAAAGCGGGAAACGCTTCGCTGAAGTCGTCCCAACGGACGCGGGCGACCGCGCCGCACATGAGCGCGCCAACCAGGATCAGCGCGGGTGCCGTCGCGTATGCCGGGATCGCGGCGACCAGCGGAGCGCAAAACATGGCGACCATGAAGAAGCCGGCAATCACCACATTGCCGAGGCCGGTGCGGGCTCCTGCGGCTACTCCAGCGGCGCTTTCGATATAACTGGTCACCGTGGAGGTCCCTGTCAGGGCGCCGATCATGGTACCGAACGCATCGGCAAGCAGAGCGCGGCTGGCGCGTGGGAGTTTGCCCTCGCGCAGGAACCCGCCCTGCTCGCAGACTCCGACGAGCGTGCCGACATTGTCGAATAGGTCGACGAAGAAAAACACAAAGACGAGCTCGCCGAGGCCGATTTTTGCGGCGGAGCGCAAGTCGAGTTTGAGGAACGTGCCGCCAGGATGCGGGAGCGAGAAGAGATGCTCCGGCCAGTGGTCTAAGCCCAGAGGAATTCCCGCCAGCGCGATGGCCACGATGCCGATGAGGATGGCGCTGCCGACGCGTCGAGCCATGAGGATGGCGATCAGAACCAGGCCGGCGGCAGCGAGCAGGACCTGGGGATCGGAGGCTTTGCCGAGGCCAACAAAGGTGGCGGGATTGGCGACGATGATTTTTGCGTTGCGCAGACCAATGAACGCGATGAAGAGGCCTATGCCCGCGGCGGTGCCATGCTTGAGGCAGTCCGGGATGCCGTTGACGATCTGCTCGCGGAGCTTGGTCAGCGCGAGGAGGAGGAAGAGAAGACCGGAGAGGAAGACGACGCCCAGAGCAGTCTGCCACGGGATGCCGCGACCGATGACGATGGAATAGGTGAAGTAGGCGTTCAGGGACATGCCCGGGGCGAGCGCGATGGGATAGTTGGCCCACAGACCCATGATCAAGGTGGCGATGGCGGCGGATGCGCAGGTGGCGAAGAGGACGCCTTCGACGGGCATGCCCGCTTCGTTAAGGATGCGCGGATTCACCACCACCACGTAGGCCATGGTCATGAAGGTGGTCAGGCCGGCAAGAAGCTCGCGGCGGACGGTGGTCTGGTTTTCGTCGAGGTGAAACAGGCGCTGGAGCAAGCGGGAATTTTCCCCCGGGAAAATTGGGCCACTATAGGTCTGGCAGCGAGATAGTGTCAAACGCAAGAATCAACTGCAGGAAGAGTCTGGAACCGATCATTGAGTTTGGAACCGATCGTCGACCAATCGTTGAGTTAGGAACCGATCGTTGATGGCGGGCGGAATAATTGTTTTTTCGATTTTGACCAGAGGCAGGTTTTGAGCAGGGGCAATGCAAGCGATGCACAGAACGTTTACACCAAGCGATGCAATCGGCTGGCGTTGGAGACCGCTTCGTTGACACTCCGATGCGTGGTTCGCTAGACTGAAATCGTTGGAAAGAAAAGCTCCCGCGCTAACGTTTCCCCGGTAGCTCAATGGTAGAGCATTCGGCTGTTAACCGAAGGGTTGCTAGTTCGAATCTAGCCCGGGGAGCCAAATTCTTGTTTCTCGATGGTTTGAGTTGAGCAAGAGCATTCGGTTTCCTGCCGAAGGGGCCGATTCAGAGCCAGAGGCTTGAGCATTTCTGTAGCAATTTTGTGTGAGGCAATCCGGTCACCGAAAGACCGACACTTGGGAGCAGCCTAATAGTCTCGAACGGAGGATGCACCGAACGTGGGAAGATTGGATGCGTTCCAGCCTCCTCCCAGCGCCTTGATCAGGAGCACACTCGCGTCCAATCGACGGCGCTGAATATCGATGTCATTTCGCTCATTAGCTAGCTCGATGGTCTGCGCGGTGATGACCTGAAGGTATGTGTCGACACCGCCCTTGTAACGATTCGTAAAAAGTTGAAGCGATTCCTCGGACGACGCAATGGCCTGCTTTTGCTGCTGTCCTTCGTTCTCGAGGATGCGCAAGGCGGCGACGTTGTCCTCGACTTCCTGGAACGCTGTCAGTGAAGTCTGACGATAAGTTGCGACCGTTGCATCGTAGTTCGCGCGCGCCGATTCGGACGTGGCGCGACGGCGCCCCGCGTCGAAGAGGGTCTGCGCCAGGGCAGGACCTACGGCCCAGAAGCCGCTGGGCCAGCTAAACCAGTTCGAACCCTGAGTGCCGGCGAATCCGGCCGTTCCTCCAAGGGTCACGGTGGGAAAATACGCCGCGCGGGCGATGCCGATCTGCTGATTGGCCTCCGCCACTCGGCGCTCCGCGGCGGCGATGTCCGGGCGCCGCTGCAATAGTTCGGAAGGGAGTCCAATCGGAATGCTGGGAGGTTGGTGGTTGAGCGGCGCGACTGCGAGGCTAAAGTCCGCAGGCGGCTTTCCGATCAGAATCGCAATAGCGTGTTCGAATTGCGCTCGTTGCACGGTGACATCGGTGTCCTGCACGCGGGTGGTGTCCAACTGGGTTTGCGCTTGCGCAACGTCAGCCCTTGGAGCCACGCCTCCTTTGAAGCGCCTGAGCGTGAGCTGCACATTTTCGGTATAGGCGCTTACTGTATCGTCTAGAAGTTGTTTTTGAGCATCGGCGCTGCGCAGTTCGAAATAGTCCATGGCCAGTTCGGCCTCGAGACTGAGCTTCGCGGTGGCGTAATCGGCGGCGGTGGCCTGCGCTTCTTCCCGCGCGGCAGCGACGCTGCGCCGTACGCGGCCCCAAAGGTCCACTTCGTAGGAGAGGTCAAAGGGCAGCACGAAACTACCAGTGTTGGCCTCTTGTATCTTGGACGGAAAGCTCGGGGAAAAGTCTGAATTCTTGACATAGCTGGCGCTCGGCGAAGTGGAGATGGTCGGAAATTGCGCCGCGCGATTGAAGCGAATGGCTGCGCGCGCTTCGCGGAAGCGTGCTTCCGCTACTTTCAGGTCCTGGTTGGAATCGGCAATTTGCTCTTCGAGCTTGTTGAGTTCCGGATCGCTGAAAATCTCCCACCAGTTTCCGCGGTTCGCCTGATCCCCGGGATGCGCGGGCTGCCACTGCTCTGATTCCTTGAATGAAGCTGGCGTATCTTCCTTATAGGCCGGTGTGGTAGGCACGGAGGGCTTGACGTATTTGGGACCGACGGTGCAACCCTCAAGCGCCACGATGAGGAGCACTAGAAGGAGCGCGACTACGCCAGTGAGGATGAAACGCATGAGGGCAAATAGATACTTCATTGGCCGGACCCGCCAGCTGGTTTGTTGCTCACGCGGACGGGCATGCCATCGACGAGCGAATCCGACGGGTCAATGATGACCGCATCGGTTGGCTGCAGGCCCGAAATGATTTCTACGGCGTTGCCGAAGTCGTGGCCGATTTTTACGGGAACCAGAACCGCTTTACCATCGCGAACGAGCCCGACCTGCAAGCCTTCTTTGCGGAAGATGAGGGTATTCGATGAAACGACTACGGATCGAGTCTGGTCAGGCAGTTTGAGGTGCACAAAAACATACGCACCCGGCAAGAGCCGGCCAGTTGCATTATCGATATCGATTTCGACGAGCAACGTGCGCGAAGCCAGGTCAATGGAATTCGTATTTCGAACAATCGTACCGCGAAACGTTTCGCCTGGAAATTCATCGAGTGTCAGTGTGGCGGAACCACCGGAGTGCACGCTCGGGGAAGACACTTCAGGGACGGCCACGTAGACGCGCAGAGTGTGAATGGCCGCCATGTGGAAGAGTTCCCGCGGCTGGGTGCTCGCTCCTGCATCGATCAGCGCTCCGATATCCGTCTGACGGGCCGTAATGATTCCATCAAAAGGGGCGTAGACTTTTTCGAAGGACTGCAACTGCTCGAGGCGCCGAACGTTGGCGGCATTGGATTGTACGGTGGCTTGAACCGCCTTCAGGTTGCTGAGCGCCTGATCGGTTTCTTGCTGGGAAACGGAACCATCCTGCACCAAGCCCAGCCAGCGGTCGGCGGTGATTTTGGCGATCGCCAGGTTCGCCTGTGCGGTGTCCAGGTCCGCTCGAGCCTGTTGCGACTGTTGGTCGACTTCGGGCGTATCGATCTCCGCGAGCAATTGGTCTTTTTTCACGCGCGCGCCAATATCAAAATACCAGTGCTTCAAATACCCATTGGTTCGCGCGTAGATCGGGGCGTCGATAAAGGCCTGCGTAACACCTGGCAGCACAATTTCATTTGTCGGTGCGCCCTGGCGGGGAAGGATCACGGTGACCGTTGGGATGGCCTCTTCTTCCGTTTGTTGCTTCAGCCGCGATTCGGCTGCCGCTCGCGAGTGGATACCCAAGTAAATCACCGCGCCGACGAAGGCGGCGGCAATTGCGGCAAACAAGGCTACCCCTCGATGACGCATCGGCCCGGGCGCCACTCCGCTCGGGTGCGACCCGGAGCTTTTCAGCTCCATCGCTTCCGGTTCGGGAGTTGTGGCGACATTATTTTCGCCGGTAGTCATTGATTCTCCTTCACTCACGCTGGATTTGACCCAAGCGAGCCATTCGACGGTTCCTGACCAGCCGAAGAATCACGCCGGTGCAAGAAACTAAACACCGCTGGGACGAAGATTAGAGTCGCCACAGTGGCGCACAACAGTCCCCCAATCACTGCGCGACCAAGAGGCGCGTTCTGTTCGCCACCGTCGCCTACGCCCAGAGACATGGGAATCATACCGATGATCATCGCCAAGGCGGTCATGAGCACGGGGCGAAAACGGGTGAAGCCGGCTTCGATGGCCGCCTCGAGGGGATCTCCATGGTGAAGTAGCTGCTCCTTAGCGAACGAGACGACGAGAATACTGTTTGCTGTCGCCACACCCATGCACATAATGGCACCCATCAGGGCGGGGACGCTGAGCGTCGTATGCGTGACAAACAGGAAGCCAACGATGCCTGCAAGCGCGGCGGGAAGCGCCGTGATGATAATGAACGGATCGAGCCACGACTGAAAATTCACCACGATCAGCAGGTAGACGAGAACGATTGAAAACACGAGTCCGGTCAGCAATCCCACGTACGAACTACGCATCGTCTGCAGCTGGCCCTTGACCGCCACGAAGCTGCCACGCGGCAAGAGTTTTCGATCGGCATCGACGATGCGCGTGATTTCGCGGCCCACGGCTCCGAGGTCGCGCCCCTGGACTGCCGCGTAAATGTCCACGACACGACGAATGTTGTAATGCGAAACTACTTCCATCTCGTTTGCCCGTTTGATGGAAGCAACATCCGCGAGAATTTCCGGTCGCGTAGCTGCAGGCGAATTGAGCGGTGTGTTTTGGAGGTCTTGTAGGGACTGAACCGAGTATTGTGGAGTCTGGGTCACCAGGTTGTAGCTAACGCCGTTCTTCCAATTGAGGAAAAACATCGGAGTGATTTGGAAGCTGCCGCTCAGTGAATTCAATAGGCTGTTGGCGATATCTCGTTCTGCGTAACCGCCCTGGGCCGCCTTAGTGCGGTCCACGTTCAACTCGAACGTCGGATAATCGAAGGCTTGCTGTATGCGCGCATCGGCCACGCCCGGAACCTTGCCGATTTCGTGCAGCATCCGCGCAGCGACTTCTCGATTGTCATCTATGTCGGCTCCTTCGATTTGCACGTCGATGGGTGCCGGTAAGCCAAAGTTCAGTACCTGCGTAACGATGTCCGCGGGCAAAAAGTAAAATGTCGTGCCTGGAAACTCCCGCGGCAGCTTTACGCGCAGGCGCTGAACATAGTCAGCCGTAGGATGGTGGTTCTCTTTGAGAGACACAAGAATATCGGCATCGCCGGCCCCTATTAGACCCGAGGTGCTGTGCATGTAATTGATCGAGCTGTAGGGCAACCCGATGTTGTCAAGTATGCTATCGAGTTCCTGGTTCGGAACTTCGCTCCGGATTGAGCCCTCCACGAGGTCGCACAATTTCGCAGACTCTTCGATTCGCGTGCCCGTTTTGGCGCGAACATGGAGGATAAATTGACCGTTGTCCGTGCTCGGAAAGAAATCCTGGCCGAGAAATGGCACCAGAAGAAACACCGCAAGACACCCGAGAAGAAAGCCGGGGATAAACAACGCTCGCCGGTGCACGACCGCCGTCAGCAGGGAGCGATAGCCATTTCGCAGTTGCTCAAATCTCCGCTCGAAGGCCCGTTGAAACTGCACAAGAGGATTCCGAGACCTGCCGGCGTGCTGGTCTTTTGCTTTGAGTAGATACATCGCCAGCGTAGGAACCAGCGTTCGCGAGAGGATGTAAGACGCGAGCATGGCGAACACTACCGCTTCGGCGAGGGGCACAAACAGGTAACGCGGCACACCGCCTAACATGAACATCGGTAAGAACACGATGCAGATGCAAAGTGTAGACACCAGCGCGGGCACAGCGATCTGCGCCGCACCCTCCAGGATGGCGTCACGCTGGGCGTGACCTTCCTCGAAGTACCTTTCGATGTTTTCTATAGTCACAGTGGCATCGTCCACCAGAATTCCGACAGCGAGCGCCAAACCGCCGAGCGTCATTACATTGATCGTTTCACCGAGAAAGCTGAGGATCATGACCGACGTCAAGATCGACAGGGGAATCGAGACAGCGATGATCAACGTACTCCGCCAGCTTCCCAGGAACAGCAGAATCATCAAGCCGGTGAGGCATGCGGCGATGATCGCCTCGCGGATCACACCGCTAACCGCGCCGCGTACGAAAATGGACTGATCGGCGAGCGGTACAATTTTCAATTCAGGCGGCAGTGTCTGTGCCACACGAGGAAGAAGGCTGCGAATGCCTTTCACGACATCGATCGTGGAAGCGTTGCCAGCCTTGAGGATGCTGACCAGGGCACCGCGATGGCCATCCTGGCGCACGATGTTGGTCTGCGGTGCAAAAGCGTCGCGCACATTCGCTACATCACGTAGATAGATGGTCGAATTTCCGACCACCTTAACTGGTAAATCATTCAGTTCCGGAACCGTTTTCGGACTGAAGTTCGCGCGAACGTCGTATTCGAAAGTGCCAATTTTTGCGGTCCCCGACGGCGCGATCAGATTTTGCAGCTGCACGGCATTGAGAATATCTTGTGGCGCCAATCCTTTGGACTGAATCAAACCTTCGTTCAAATCGATCATCACCTGGCGCTGCTTGCCGCCATATGAGTAAGGAATCACGGCCCCGGGAACGGTGACGAGTTGTGGCCTAAGAAAATTCTGGGAGAGGTCGTTCAACTGCTGCTCCGAAAGCCCCTGTCCCGATATGCCCAGTTGCAGAATCGGAACACTCGACGCGCTGTAGTTGATGATTAGTGGCGGCAGTGTGCCTGGAGGCAATTGCCGGAGGATAGTCTGAGATGCGGCGGTCACCTGGGCATTAGCGGTGTCCAAGCTGGCGCCAGGTTGCAGGTAGATCTTGACGATCGCTTGCCCGTTTACAGTTGTAGACTCAATGTGTTCGACGTTGTCGACCAGCGCGGTCAGCACACGTTCGTACACGCTGGTCAACCGCCCCTCTAGTTCCTCCGGGTTCATGCCAGTGAACTGCCATGCGACGGCGACCACCGGTATGTTGATATTGGGAAAAATATCGGTGGGCGTTCGCAAGATCATCACCGGGCTCAGAATCAGGATCAGCAGAGCCAAGACGATGAAGGTATACGGCCGGTCTAAAGCGACTCGAACAATCCACATAACTAGAATTCCTCTCGGTGAAGCTTGGCTTGCTTTTCCTCAGTGACGATGCCTTGCGCCGATAACCCCGTCGGGACCGGTGAAACAAAGAAATCCCAAAACTGCCAATACCGCGACAAACAGAAACGTGATCATGAGGCCTCCCACATGTCACCGATCGTTCGCTAAACGCCCCTTGCGGAGGCCCACGCTGACCCGGCGAAGTGATTCAATGTTTGGCGCAATTTTCTTCGCCCGTGGAACACTCGAGCCTTTACCGCGCTAACGGAAATTCCCATGATTTGAGCGGTCTCCTCAGTCGATCGCTCGTCAAGCTCACGCAGTTCGATCGCTTTTCGCATTCCTGGCGTCAACGCATTCAGAGCCTCGGAGAGGATTTGTTGCTGTTCCTCCTGGGCACAGAGTTGTTCGGGATTCAGGCCATGGTCTTCGATATCGATCCGATAGGACGAGTCTCCGGTTTCGGCCGATTCGTCGAGCGACACATCCCGCAAGGGATTCTTCTTGCGTAGTTTCATCAACGCAGTATTGATGGCAATGCGAGTCAGCCACGTGGAAAACCGGGAATCGCCATTGAAGCTCTTGAGATGAACAAAGGCCTGTTGAAACGATTCCTGCAGTACGTCTTCGGCATCCTCGTTGTTCCGCATCATTCGCCGTGCCACATTAAAGACCGTGCTTGCGGCCTGTTTGCAAAGGGTTTCGAACGCGGCCGAATCTCCACGGTTTGCGGCGGCCACAAGCTCGTATTCCTCTCTGGCAAACGTGCGTCGGCTGACCGACTCACCCGTTCCTCTTCTGCTGTAATTCTGCAAACTTTGCGCGGGCATGTGGGCTGCTCCTTTCAGGCAATTGCAACTGGTAATTCCGTCTCAAAGGTTGAGTGACGCGCCGCCGCGGCGAAGAATCGATTCGTGGTGAGGTTGATCCAACCGCGTTCCCGCGCCACATGGGTCATGACCTGTAGGGAAATTCTCCCGTGCTCGTATTGGACCAACAGGAAACGCTCTACGGCCTCGGCGTCGTTTATCGTTTGCAATAACCAGTTCAGTTCTTCTCTATTCACGACGTGCTCCTTTCCTCACAGCTGACCAATCGATTTTGTTGCTCTCGATGTCGTGCACGACGTGCCGGGTGTAACAACCGGCCGCGACGAGTTCCGCGCCGTCTTTGTGCAATTTGGCGAGCGCCTTCTCCCCGCTCTTGTCGATGAACGTCACGCCCCTGAGGTCCACTACGCACTTGCGATTGCGGCGAGCGGTTTTTGTTCTCGTCCAGGTGGACCTCAGTTCCGAAATCCACGGATGAACCAGTTGGCCTTCCACCGTCCACTTTTGTTCGGTCGGCGTATCGGCGATCGTGATTCGTAGCATTCCCATGACTCTCGCTTCGTCCACTGTTGGCGTTCTATCGATCACCCACCGCGCTTTGCGGCCTCAATTTCGAACGTATTCCCGGGTCTGGCCTTCACGAATGAGACGTGGTTCGCGAACGCTTGCGCATATGGACTTCCGAACCGCCTCGTTCAAAATGCAAATCGTCCATGTACGTTTTCATCAACTGGATGCCGCGACCGTGTTCGGAATCGGGATCCGTTGCGATGCCGTTACCAATTACCTTTTCGAAGTCGAATCCTTCTCCCTGATCCGTCACGACGATGGATAGTTCCTTGCCAGGCTGGCAGCGGCAGCGAATGTGTACTTTTGTTTCTGGATCTTCCCGGTTGCCGTGGACGACTGCATTGTTGAGCGCTTCCCGGAGCGCCAACTCGACGGCGAATTCTTCTCCCGGAACACATTGAGATCCTTCAATGAGTCTCATCAAGCGATCGACGAGCGGCGAGATCGCTCGAACTTCGCTGCGCATCCAGGATTCAATTTCGAGAATGGAAGAACGAGAGCGTTTTCTGGGGAAATGCGATTGAGAATCTGTCGCTCGGTTTAGGCTTCGTATTCCACGCATGGCCAACGCCTCGCTGAGAGGAACGCACGACAGGGACCAAAGCGCGAAGGGTCTCCAAGTTTGCGGAACTTATTGATTTTGTTGTGGGATGCCGAACCGAAAGAGAGGTATTCAGATTTACGCTGCCACCGTGGCACTGCCACCAACGTGGCGGGCTGCCCGTTTCGGAGCACCGACAAAGAAAGGTGAAGGCAGGAATATTTCGGTCCAGGAATATTTCGGCCAAGGTTTTGAATGAAAGAGCGGCGAGAGACTACGCTGAGCTGCGCGCAATTCCGAGCTTAAGCACTCGCTTTTGGAGCGTGGATCGTTTCATTCCGAGGCGTGTCGCTGCGCCGTGAGGGCCTGCCACAACCCAATTGCACTCGTTGAGAGCTGCGAGAATTTGCTGACGCTCCGTTTCCTGCAAAAGGTCATGAAGAGCCCCGTTTGGAGGAAATTTCGGAGTCGCAAGTCCTTCTTCCGAACGAGTCGCCTTGGGAAATTGCAGATCGGCAACATCGAGGTCCAGAACGGGCCCTGTCGAAAGTATTACGGCGCGTTCGATTACATTCTGGAGTTCTCGCACGTTTCCAGGCCAATGATATCGGCACAGAGCATCCATCGTCGGTGATGGAATCGTTTCTATGAACTTGTTCATACGTCTGGAGAACTGCTGCGCGAAGTGCCGCACCAAATATGGAATGTCCCCTTCACGCTGTCGTAAGGGTGGAACCTGGATAGGGAAGACATTGAGACGAAAAAATAGGTCCGATCGAAACTTCTGCTCTCCCACCATCGCTTCCAGATCGCGGTTCGTTGCAGCAATCAGACGTGCATCGGTGCGAAGCGTGTGCGAGCTTCCCAGCCGCTCGAACTCCCTCTCTTGCAGCACGCGGAGCAGCTTGGTCTGCAATTCGAGAGGAATCTCACCGATTTCATCCAGAAAAATCGTGCCGCCATTGGCCACTTCGAAGCGGCCAATACGTTGCGCGATTGCTCCTGTGAATGCGCCCTTTTCATGTCCGAACAGCTCGCTTTCCAGTAAGCCGGTCGGAATTGCCGCACAGTTCAACTTGACGAATGCCTTCGTGCGCCGCGGGCTCAGATCATGAATGGCTCGCGCAACCAGCTCTTTTCCCGTCCCGGTTTCTCCGTAAATCAGCACCGTCGAATCAGTCGGTGCGACGGTTTCCGCGCGCTTCAGGACTCTGCGCAGAGAAGCGCTACTCCCGATGATCTGAGCGAAATTCATTTCCGCGCGGAGTTCATCTTCCAAATAGAGTTTTTCCTTCGAGAGCTGCTCTTTCAGTTCCCTGATCTCACGGTAGGCAACCGCATTCTCGACAGCGAGAGCAATCTGGTTTGCGACCTGGGTAAGGAAATCGATGTCGGCCTGACCGAAGGCATCGCCTCGGAGCCGGCCGAGAACCAAGACGCCTATCGCGCGATTCCGGCTGATCAAAGGCAAAAAGCAGAAGGACCGCAAACCTTCACGAACAGCGATCTGAACGATCGGGTAATTGAGCCAACCGGTGAAAGGGCTCTGGAGTGTCAGAGCCTTCATGGTTCGAAATGCCGTACCGGAGGGCGCCCCCTCGATCGGATAGTGTAAGTCTTCTCGCAGAAGCCCCTTTCCGTCCGGAAAGTCGACCGCATAGAGTCGCAGCTGTTTGTTTTCCGCATCCGGGAGCGACAAGCCTGCGTAGTCGCACTGCATCACGCGCCGGACGTCTTGCGAAATGGCACGCAGCAGATCGCGGAGCTCCAAATTTGAGACCACCTGATTGGTGACGTCCAGGAGGAGTTGCAGCCTCTCGTTCTTACTCCGAAGTTCTTCAGTCGCCCGCCGCAACGCCGCTAAATTCAAAGCGTCGTCGAACGCCAGCGCAATATAGCCCGCCACTTCAGACACGAATCGGACTTCTTCTGGCGAATACGTATCGACCTGCCTGCTGCCGAAAGTGATGGCGCCCAGTTTGCGATGCGCCGTCGTCAACGGTAGGGCACAGATGGAGCGAATGTAGAGCCTTTTCAACATCGCTTGCAGCCGTGCACAACAGGGCTCCATTTCGCTCGTTGATCTCAGGATAGGTTCTTGTCGTTCGTAAACCCGCAAGGTGAGCGTCTCCTCGGGTGTTAACGTCTCCTCGGGAATCAGCTCTGCCCGGCTCGCCATATCGATGAAGTAACTTTGAAACGTATCCGAGTCTTTGTCGCGAAATGACACCCCGATGAAGTCAAATTGCACGACTCGGTGCAGTTCGTCGGCCAGCACGGCGAAAAGCTCTTTCGGGTCGCGGTGCGCTGCGATCGCCTGGGACACACGGACGAGAGTCTCGAATCGAGTCTCCAGGGCTGGGGCGGCAAGAATTTCCGAATCGTTGCCCACGATTTCGCACCACCGTAGCAAGTTTTAGAATCTATTCCATCGGATGCCCGACTCGCGACAAAGGATACAGATTTGTATTGGTACGGAAAGAGTTGTGGCGCTGGGCAGACTTCCGCCTGGTCGTCAAGATCTATACGCAGCAGGCGGCTACTCTCAGTGCGCGCGGCACAGGAGGCATCAGCTCGAGCGGAGCGCCAGGGACGAGGTTTGGGTAGCTCCGACTGCCGATGTGCAACTACCTACCCAAGTCATTTCTGCAACGTCCTGGACGTCACTCCTTGGCGCCGTTTAGAAAGAACAGCATCGTCACCGGTGTTGTGCCCTTATTTCGCCACGCGTGGCGAGTACCGTTTTGTACGACAACATCGCCACGCTTTAGAGGAATGGTCTTGCCATCGTCAAGTTCCAGCCAGATCTCACCGTCATAAACTACGGCGTAGTCGACGGTGTTCGTCTTGTGCATTGCAGGGTCATCTTTTTCAAAGTGATCGGCTAGACCTCTGAGGCGAATGAGAGCCTCGCTGCGAGCCGCTTCGCCGTCGAACGACGGGTCGACAAAAACCGAACCCGGGGGAAAAGTCACGAAATGAAGACTTGTGCCGCCAGGTCCGGGAACGACCGAGTCAGGATAGCGGTCAAACCTTTGTTCCTCGCGAAAATCGGGGGTCTCCGGGTTGACCCAGATAAGCGTGTGCTCGTAGCCGGGGACAGTTTTGAACTCGTAGGGCGGCAACGGTTCGTCGCTTTGAAGGACGGCTTTCCCGTTTACATTTGCCGTTACTACACGGCGGTAAGTACTCGGCTTATCAACACGCTTCGATAATTCTTCTTTTCTAGAGGCTCTTCCATTCATGACGCTTCTCCTTTCCACGTCAATGTCGTCACCCGACCCTCACGAACGATCGCACCAAGAGAGTTCGCCCTTTCGGTTAGATCTGGGCTCTGCCGCCGTCAACGAACAGTTCGATACCCGTGACGAAACTGGAGTCATCCGAGGCCAGAAACAACGCGACCTTAGCCACTTCCTCAGGTTCTCCCATACGTCCCATCGGGACGGTGGATACAATCCGGGCAATCAGGTCGGCGGATTGCCGATTCGCCAGCGAAGTATTGATTGGACCCGGACTAACAACGTTCGAGCGGATATGACGGTCCTTCAGATCCGTAGTCCAGGTTCGCACGAAGGAGCGAATGGCAGCCTTACTCGCGGCATACACACCGAAGGCGGCCGTGCCCTTAACACTCGCGACAGAACCGTTGAGAATGATAGAGCCGCCATCCTTGAGCAACGGTAAGGCCTTTTGCACGGTGAACAGTGTTCCCCTTACATTGATGTTGAATAGTTTGTCGAAGTGCTCTGCGGTGACGGACCCGATGGGAACAAATTCGGCAACGCCGGCGTTGGCGAAAACGATATCGATTCGCCCCTTCTCCTTAGAGACGGTCTCGTAAAGGCGATCAAGGTCGGGCAGTTTGGCAATGTCGCCCTGAACCGCAGAAACATTGCTGCCGATTGCCTTCACGGCCTCGTCGAGTTCCTTCTGCCGGCGGCCCGTGATGAAGACATAGGCGCCCTCTTGGACGAAAAGCTTCGCCGTGACTAAGCCAATCCCTTCTGTACCACCGGTGATGACCGCGATCTTACCTTGGAGCTTTGTAGGCATTGCTTTTCTCTCTTCTTGCCGAGTCTTACCGAACTTCCGCGCTCTGACTCATTTGTACTTTGGGAAAGTCTTTCCGAACATCGGAGCGCCGCTTTTCGATTGCTCTTCCGTGGCCTCATCCTGAATGACATCCCAATGCTCGAGAAAGATTCCGTCTTGAATGCGCAGAATATCTGCTGCGATCCAATTCACAGGAGCACCGAAACCGCTGAATCTCCCGTGCACGATCACGAAGTCTGCCTCGGCCACGATCGTTCCGGGTTCGTACTTCAACGTTGGCGGTAGGCTCTTGACGAGATTGAACAGACCCTCGCGCCCGGGTGCGATATGAGCGCTGTGCTGAATGTAGTCAGGCGACCAGAATCGCTCAGCGGCTGCATAGTCGCGCTTGTTGAACAGCGTGTCGAAAGCTGCAAGAACGAGTGCCTTGTTCTTTTCCTGGATACTTGGGCTCATTGTTTTTCCTTTCAGGAAAACTCGTGCGTCGTTCTTCTCAGAGTCTTGAGACCCAACCGATCAATCCTTCTTTCCATTGGGAAGCTGCTCTGCTATCTCATCTACGCGCTCGGGATAGAACGCGACATATCCTCTGATGTGCGCGACTGCAGGGAACGGGTCCTCGTATGACCACACCGCGTTGACGGATTTCTCTCCTCCGGCGGGAACGCTGTAGTAGTTGCAATCGCCTTTGTAAGGGCAGTAAGTGAGGTGATCGGTCCGTTCCAATTGCGAAAAATCAACATCCTCGGGTGGAAAATATTGAACAGGTGGATACGCGGCTTCGCGGAGCGTCAAAGCGTTACGGCTGTCGGCCACCACACGGCCGGCGACGGATACGACGACGCGAGCGGGATTACGCTCGATGGAAATTGGGTGATCCGGACCTGGAAGCCTTACTGGCTTTTCCTTTATGGTCTTGGTTTCCATTTTCTGTTCAGCGCAACTTGGTGCAACTTGGTTTGACATAAAACGCTCCTGTTCATTGAACGTTTGCCGTTCGGTCGCACAGGCGCACGGTGCGCGTTCAGGCATTCATTCCGCCGTCCACCGTGAGATTGGCGCCGGTAATGTACGAGGACTCCGGTCCGGCGACAAAAGCCACCGTAGCGGCGATCTCATCCACACGCCCGTAACGGTCAAGCGCTGTAGCGGCCTTCTGGGGTACCGCCCAATCCCCCGAGGCGGGATTCAATTCCGTGTCGATCGGACCGGGCTGCACGTTGTTGACCGTGATGCCTCGGCTTCCGATCTCTCTGGCCAGCGCTTGAGTGAACATCTTGACGGCTCCCTTCGTGCCCGCGTATGGCACAAGCCCGGGCGCCGCGACACGCTCACCCACGGCCGAACCGATCATGATGACGCGACCCCCGCTCTTCATGTGCTTCAGCGCCGCCTGCGTCGCGACGAATACACCACGAACATTGATGTCGAGCACGCGATCCATCTCTTCCAGCGTCGCCTGCTCGAACGGTTTCGGAATGGCGGTGCCGGCGTTGTTCACGAGCACATCCAGTTGACCGAAGGTTGCAAACGTCTTTTCGACCGCGGCTTTGACCGCGTCGGCATCGGCGGCATCCGCCCGAATCGCGATCGCCTTCCCACCAGCACGTTCAATCTCTTTGACCACCGCCCCGGCCGCGTCGGCGCCTTTCGTGTAGGTAATGGCCACCTTCGCTCCATCCGCCGCCAAACGCTTGGCGATTGCGGCGCCAATGCCGCGCGATCCGCCCGTAACCAGTGCGATCTTTCCTTCCAGTTTCTTAGTCATTGTTTTTCTCCTATTCCTCGATCTCGCTTTTTCCCTTGCTGCTGACATTCACCGCCTCGTTGGATGTTGGCGTGCCGCGTTTGCAACATACTTTGTTAAGCTGGCATCGATGCCTGACAAGCATGGGAGCTGAAAATGGAATTACGGCACTTCCGCTACTTCGTCGCGGTCGCGGAGGCAGGAAGTCTGACGGTGGCAGCAGCACGAAAGCTGCACACGTCACAGCCTTCGTTGAGTCGGCAGATTCGAGATCTTGAGAATGAGCTAGGCTCCCAACTCCTGACGCGCCGCGCTCGCGGGATTGAGCTGACGCCCGCGGGTCGAGCCTTTCTCGATCACGCGCGTTTGGTGTTATCGCAGGTTGAAGCGGCAGCTGAAGCTGCACGCCGGGTCGCTCATCCTAGCAAGCCATGCTTCACGATGGGCTTTCTGACCGGACACGAACTGAGGTGGATGCCGGAAGCCATGCGGATCTTACGCGACGAACTGCCCAATATCGACGTGATGATATCGAGCCAATACTCGCCTCTGCTTGCGGATGGCCTATCGAAAGGAAAAATCGACGCGGCCTTTCTTCGGCGGGAAACGGGGCTGCCTGACCTGGCATTCCGTCTTCTCGTTAAGGAGCCTTTGATGGTGGTGTTGCCGAGTGACCACCGTCTCGCGGCCCTCAAGGCCATCAGTCCGAGGGACCTAGTGGGCGAGACATTCGTGGCTGTGTCGAGCACGGCTCCTGTGCTTCGGGCGATTGTTGACAAATACCTGAAGCGCTCCGGAGTGGATATCACGCCAGACCACGAAGCAGACCACCTCTCGATGGGAATGTCTTTAATAGCCTCAACAGGTGGCGTTGGGCTATTGCCGGCGTACGCACGAAACTTTCTGCCTTCGTCTGTGACTAGCCGCCCTATCAAAGGGGACGCCCCCACTGTCGATCTCGTACTCGGCTACAGAAAGTCGAACCAGTCTCCTATCCTAAAGCTCTTGCTTTCGAGATTGGACGAGTTGGTCGCTCGTGCGTCCAATCAGGCCCGATAAAAACCCACGTATGGCTAATGATTGTCGAGCCATTTGTGGATGTTCGCGACAGTATCCTGGTAGAAGGTTTTGTAGAGGCCGCGCGATACGTAGCCTATATGCGGCGTTGCCAGCACGTTGTCGAGCGTCCGAAAAGGGTGATCCGGAGGCAGCGGCTCAGTGTCGAATACGTCGATTGCCGCGCCGGCGATTCGCTTGTTCTTCAACACGTTGATCAAAGCTGACTCTTCGACGATGGCCCCGCGCGACGTGTTGATCAACCAGGCCGTTGGCTTCATTTTGTCCAGCTCCAAGGAACCTACTAGCCCGCGCGTTCGGTTGCTCAACACCAAATGCACTGTAAGGATGTCGGCCCGCTCGAACAGCTGGTCCTTGGAAACCAGGAGTGCGCCCGCTGCTTGGGTGGCCTCAGGCGTCATGTTCTGGCTCCAGGCAATCAGGTTCATTCCAAAAGCGCTCCCAATCCGCGCGACCTGTGATCCGATCCGCCCAAGTCCCAGAACACCCAGAGTCTTTCCACGGAGATCCGAACCCACTGTTTGCTGCCAGCCGCCGGATCGGACGGATTTGCTCTCCGTCACGATATGTCGCGCGGACGTCAAGATCAGCGCCCAGGTGAGTTCGATCGTCGGGTCCGACTTATACCCGGTGTGAACCACCGCGATCCCGCGACCCGCCGCGGCGGCGACATCGATCGACGCGTTTCCAGATCCCGTGGAGGCAATGAGCTTGAGATTGGGAAGGCGCTCAATGACGTTGCGGAGCAGCGGAGTCCGCTCGCGCATGACGCAGACAACATCAAACGGCTGCAACCGCTCGATGACGGCGTCCGGATCGGCGAGGTGGTCCCGAAATACGGCGATGTCCGTTCGATCATAGAGCTCCGACCAATCGGCGCTCTCAAGAGCCACATTTTGGTAATCGTCCAGAATAGCGATCTTGTATTTCTTAATAGGCATCGATCCTCGGTGGTTGATTCTGCCCTTCGCCTCCCGCGACGAGGGCTCGATCTACCGAATCGTTAGTTTGTTTGTCGCGGTTTGACATTAGTCTCCGCACCCCGTTCGATGGCCAAGAGTAAGTCGGCGGATGGAAATCTTTCTCTCATGGCATTAATAAGGCTTTCGGGGTCTTTGGCTTTTTTGAGTTCTTCTTCAAAAACCGATAAATAGTCTTCCGTAAAATCCACGGCGGTACTCGCGTCAAGGGAAGCTCCAACCTTGCTGTGCCCAGGGATGACAACCGCAGGTTTTAATTCTCTGATTTTATTTAATGAGTTCAACCATTTCCCTCTAGCCTCACTGTCCGTTTCCGCGGTGTAAACGTGCATGTTGTTGAACAAAACGTCACCGGCAATGAGAATTCTCTGTCCGGGAATCCAAAGCATCGTATTTTCATCGGTGTCGCCTTGGACGTCTTTGAGGATCTCTATTTTTGAGTTCTCAAATTCAACAAAATTGCCGTCGAATTTTTCGATAGCAACCATGCGAGAGGTTGCACCCGAGCCCAAGATCTTTTTCCATTTATCTAATTTCTCTTGATAGACCTTGCCGATTCGGTCCGTTACCGCGGAATTCGCGATAATCCTCGCTCCCGGGTATGCCTCTCTAAAAACCTCCAGACCAAGAAAGTGATCGGCGTGCTCGTGAGTAATATAGATGATGGACAGCGGCTTTTTAGTTTCTCTAATTTCCTGCAATACTCTTTCCGCATTGGTTTTTGTTAACTGCGCGTCGACCAACATCACTTCGCGGGTCCCTTCGATGATCACGGAGTTAGTCCAAAATTGATCGTCGCGAGAGGTGAACACCTTGATTGAAAAAAACTGCTGACCAGCCGCAAATGCAGATGGCCACGAAAATAGGAATATGAGGCTAATCACCGCCGAACCAACAGCAAGACGCTCCATAAACTCTCCTATCTTGATTAATACAGGCAGTTACTTCGCCCAAAATTCGGCGGCAAGGCAATTGTCGAATGGCCGGGTCTAGCAATGCCAATCCCAACTTGACCCGTCGGCTTGTCACGCAGCGTTACTACTTCTGCGGTGAAGACGTGTCCTCGTCCCATCGATCGGTAAATACAACCGGCACCCAGCTATACCCACTCCCCTCCTTGCGCAAGCGGCCCAGGGGAGGAAATACCGACGAATGCGGAACCGCAATCAAAACATCCGCGCCCGCGAGCTTAGGCAGCAATTGATTCCGCGTCCCCGCGGCCGCAGTCTGGTCGATGTCGAAATTCGCGGTGACCTCGGGATGCTGCAGCTGGACGCGCTGTGCATGGACGATATCGCCCCAAAACAGGATTTCTTGTCCCTTCGAAGAAAATTCATAGCCGGTATGTCCCGGGGTATGACCAGGCAGCGAGACGATTTGCATGCCGTCGACGATTGGCTCGGAGCCCCTGAACGTGTGCCACTTGCCGGCCTTGATATACGGCGCGGCGATGGCTTGCGCGCTCTGGAAGAACGGTTGCGCATCCTTCGGTGCCTTAGCAGCAATTTCCGGCGAGAGCCAAAAGTCGTTTTCGGCCTTCGCGACGTAAACATCGGCATTTGGAAAGACGCGCTTTCCGTCCTGCGTCGTGAGACCGCCGACGTGGTCGGAGTGGAGGTGCGTCACCAAAACGAGATCGACTTCTTCCGGCGTGTAGCCTGCGCTGCGGAGACTTCCCGCCAAGCGCCCGAGGGCTCCCCCACCCCACCAGGTGCCGGCACCCGCATCCACGAGGATTAGTTGCTTGCCGGTGTTGACCAGGAAGCCGCTGTCGACAACGTCCAGCATGTGCGGATCTTCGTGCAGTCCCTTGACAACACCATCCATCGTCGCCTTCGTTCCGTTCAGCCAGTGCAGATCGAATACGCGGGTGCCATCGTATAGGGACGTCACTTCGAGGTCGCCGACTTTCAGCCTGTAGAAGCCCGGGACCTGATCATGATGCTCGGGTGCGTCAGCCGGAGCTGCGTGGGGAACAGCGACAAGGCTGGCGAGTGCTGCCAGGAGAACGGCGACGAAGCGCGTCAAATTTCTCTTGGACATGTTTCTCGTCGTTCGTGCGGAGAATTCCACTGGTTTGTCCATGCTTTTCATTGGCATGCATCCCTCCTCTGAGTTTGAATTCGGCTCTGGTATTGCATTTGGGCACTTGTAAACGGATGGATCGAGCGACCTGCCTTCCTCCAGCCTGGTCGCATGATGCAACTACCGATAGGATGCTCGGCGATGGTATAATGATGCAACCAGATTTTCTGGTGACTAGCTACGAGGAGCTAATGCGACACAAATCCTTCAAAGCCAACCTGTGCCCCGTGGCACGCTCGCTCGACACCATCGGCGAATGGTGGTCTCTGCTCATCGTCCGTGACGCCCTGGGTGGCATACGGCGCTTCTCCGATTTTCAGAAGAGCTTGGGAGTGGCAAAGAACGTTCTGAGCACGCGCCTCAAGAAGTTGGTTGCGTGCGGAATCATGGAACAGGTGCCGGCTTCGGACGGCAGTGCATACCGGGAATATGCCCTAACCCAAAAAGGCCGAGAGTTGTTCCCGGTCATCGTTGCTTTGCGTCAATGGGGAGAAAGTTATCTCTTCTCCCGCGGCGAGAAACGTCTTCAAGTTCTGGACAAACGCACCGGAAAACCCTTTAGAGTGGAAGTGCAAAACGCGAAAGGGGAAATCCTTACGGCGGACGATCTGGAACTGGTTACGGTTGAGAATTGAACGGACGTTTGAGCGTCCAGCCTTGCTAGCGGACTTCTCACATAGTCGCGTCCGAAATCACCATACAAATCAATGATCGAGCACTATCCAAGCGGGAGCGTGGTCGCTCGCGTTCTCCTCACCGCGAACCCATCGGTCTACCCCTCCGTGCGCGAGTCGATCGCGCACGGTTGGAGAGAGGAGGAAATGATCCAGCCGCATCCCCTTGTCTAAAGGCCACCGATTGCGCTTGTAGTCCCAGAAGGTCCAGAGCGGCCCCTCAGGTTGCAGTCTGCGCAGAGCGTCCGTCCAACCCTGAGCCAGCAGCCGGGCGTACGCATGGCGACTCTGAGGTTGAATCAATGCGTTGTTATCGAGGGATCGGGTTGGATAGATGTCCTGCACAGTGGGTACGACGTTGTAATCGCCGGCCAAGACGACAGGCACGCCGGCCTTCATGAGTTCCGCGCCGTGCTCGATTAAACGCTCAAACCACGCCAATTTGAAATCGAACTTCGGACCCGGTTGAGGATTTCCGTTCGGCAAGTAGATTGAAGAGATCAGCACGCCATTTACCGCCGCTTCGACATAGCGTGCCTGGCGATCCTGAGGATTCCCAGGCAAGCTGGATCGCGTTAGCACTGGATCGCAGTCCCGCGCCAGGATCGCCACGCCGTTCCAGGAACGTTCGCCTAGCCAAACTCCGCGATAGCCGAGGTCACGAAGCGCGCTTGCCGGAAATGCTCGCTGCTCTGCCTTGAGTTCCTGGAGGCAAACGACGTCGGGCTGCGCCCTGGCGATCCACGCCGTGAGATTATCCAAACGCTTGTTGATGTTGTTGATGTTGAAAGTGGCGATCTTCAAGGGTCGGCCTCATGCGACAAGATCATTCTGCCCTGACCCGAGTCTCATACTGCAAGCACTCGTTTACGTAGGCGCGTTTCGGGGATGAAGTCGGCATCGCCGTCGAGTGTAGTGTGAATCGGGTGAGACTGGCATCTACTACGATGAGAAAGGCCAACCGATGCTCGGCTCCGCGCTCGTGCGCGACCCGACGTTCCAAGACCGCGTCGTCGCTGAGACGCGTGCCTTGCTGTCGACGATTCCAAAATGAAACGGGTACTTGGGCCCTTTGGGATTTGTCCTGCGAAGTCGGCTTGTAAGAAGACTTGGCGTATCCCATCAACAATCTCGCCGTCACAGAACTGTAACAATAGGGGTTCGCGTCATCTGCAAGGGGCGGCCATGAGGTCCAGACTACTGGCGCCCCGCGGGTCTTCCCGGCGTGGCATCCATTTTTTCCGACGAGGAATCCTTTCTTTTGGCCTGATTTCTACCTAAACTACAGATAGCAACGGTGGACCTAGGTCCGCTCCAGATACCTAGTACTTCGGCCGAACGACAACCCGAACAGTCTGCAGGCAGCGCCAGACCTCGCAGACTCAACAGCCTACGGGCGAAACATTTCCGCCCTTCGGACCGTATGTAAGGTATCGGACGACAGGCACGTTTGGAGTCCCGCGCGGGTGGTTTCGCCGCGGCAAACCAAGAGGAAACACCATGAAGACGTGGCAGAAAGTAGGTATCGGCGTCGGTGCCGTGGCGGTTCTGGGCGGAATTGTGCTTTTTAGCGTAAACCAGGCCAATAAGGGCGTGGTGACCGTGCAAACCGCGAAGGTCGCTCCGCAAGAGAGTTTAATCTCCCAGGTCACCGCTTCGGGAGAAATCAAGCCCACTACCTATACCAATGTGACCGCTCAGGGATTTGGCAGAATCACGGCGATCGTCGTCAAGGAAGGCGACCACATCAAGAAGGGTCAAGTCCTCTTGACTCAGGAGAACATCCAGGCCAACGCCGACGTGCAAGCTCAAGCGGCCTCCATCAACTCCGCTGAATCCGGAGTTCAGGCTGGCGAAGCAAGCTACAAATCCGCGCAGTCCGACCTGCTGCAGGCACAGGCCAACCTGGAAAAAGCAAGACTCGACTGGGAACGAGGGCAGGGTCTGTTCAAAGACGGCTTGATCCCCAAACAGGATTACGATCAGCGCAAAACCACCTACGACGCCCAGTTCGCTGCCGTCGATTCGGCCAGATCGCACGTGCTCTCGTCGAAGGCCAGTCTCGACCAGATGCGTTCGCAGGTAAGCCAGGGACGCGCCGTCCTCGTGCATACGCAAGACATTCTGCACACGACCACGTACACCTCGCCGATCGATGGCATCGTCAGCTATTTACCGGAACGCGTCGGCGATTACGTGGTCCCCGGCATTCAGAATTCAAACGGCAGCTTCCTAATGACTCTTTCGGACATGTCCATCGTCACCTCCGAAGTGAAAGTCGATGAGACCGACATCGTCAACGTGAAAATTGGGCAGGACGCCGACGTCACCATCGACGCCATCCCCGGAAAGATCTTCAAAGGCAGAGTCACCGAGATTGGCTCGCAGGCCGTCTTGCGCACGTCGGGACTCGCAACCACGCAATCCACCACCAGCAATCAGGAAGCGAAGGATTTCAAGGTGGTCGTGACGCTTGCGAACCCGCCGGAAAATCTGCGCCCTGGACTTTCGACCACGGCCAAAATCAAGACCGCTGAGAAGAAGAATGTCCTGGCCATTCCCATTCAGGCGCTGGCCGTGCGCACCCGCAAGGATCTCGAAGAAGCGGCAAAGAATTCCAAGCCAAAGTCCGGTGTGACGCTTGCCGCGCCTCCACCAGCCGCTCCCGGTGATCCGAAGAAAGATGAAATTCAGGGCGTCTTCGTCGTCAATGGAAAAAAGGCGATCTTCCGTCCCGTCGACACAGGCATCTCCGGTGTCACCGACATCGAAATCACTAAGGGCCTCCAGCAGGGCGACGAGATCGTCGTGGGTAGCTACAAGGCTCTACGCACCCTCAAACCCGAAGCGAGCGTCAAGGTCGACAACACCGCCCCGAAAAAGACCGAAGATCAGCAGAACTGACGCGAGAACCGTTAGAAGCGATGGAGAGCGCATGCCTTTGGAAACAACGTCTGCCGAATCGTACCGCGAAGATCTGGTCGCAACCGGCATTGTAATCAAGACCGAAGATCTCGCCAAAGTGTACGAAATGGGCGCGGAGCAAGTGCGTGCACTGAACGGTGTCGACCTCGAAATTCGCAAGGGCGAGTACGTCGCGATCATGGGTCCGTCGGGTTCCGGTAAGTCCACGCTGATGAACTTGATCGGCTGTCTCGATTCACCCAGCTCCGGGCGATATTGGCTCGCCGGCCGGCTAGTCAGCGATCTCGACGATGACGAGCTTGCCTATATTCGCAACAAAGAGATCGGATTCGTCTTCCAAACATTCAACCTGCTTCCCCGTGCAACCGCGCTTCATAACGTCGAACTCCCGCTCATCTACAATGGAACTCCGTCCGAAGAGCGCCTGGAACGCGCCAAGAAAGCCCTGGAAAGAGTTGACCTGGGCGATCGCATGAATCACAAGCCGAATGAACTCTCTGGTGGACAGCGCCAGCGCGTGGCCGTCGCCAGAGCGCTGGTGAATTCCCCCTCCATCGTCCTCGCCGACGAGCCCACCGGAAACCTCGACTCGAGAACCGGCGATGAGATTATGGCCCTGTTCGCGAACCTCCATTCCCAGGGCAACACCATCATTCTGGTGACTCACGAGAACGATATCGCCCAGCACGCGCACCGCATCATCCACATCCGCGACGGCAAAATCGCCTCTGACCAAGCCGTTAAAAAGTAGCGTTGGAAAGTAGCGTTTGGGAAGTAGCTCGTTCCGCGCGAACCGCTCAACGCCGCCCGAGCAGGGAAAGCGCCCAATGCGGCTCTTTCACTCACGTTGTACTTGGCTACCCTAAGTTCCGCAAAGTTCCAACGAGGACGGCCGTGTCCAGCGATCCATTTCGCTCTTTGGGCCGCCCTGTAGGGGAGGGGATTGCCCCTCCCGGTGTGCACACGATCATCGAACCGGAAGCGAAGCTTCTGTGTCTAGAAAGGCAGGCCGCGATGCCCGCAGAAACACGTCAGCAAGCGAGCCAAGTCACCATCGACGCCCTGAGCGTAGCCGTCCAAAAAGCGCGCCACTACATCCAAAACGTCGCCGATCGCGGTCTCGCGCCCAGCGAGAAAGCACTTGCTGCTCTCTCGAAGTTCCACGAACCGTTCCCCGAGCGCTCCACCGATCCAGCTGAAGTAATCTCGATGCTCGACGAAATTGGCTCGCCGGCCACAGTGGCTTCCACCGGAGGTCGCTACTTTGGTTTCGTGATTGGCGGCGCAGTGCCGGCGGCAATGGCGGCCAGTTGGCTCGCCAGTTCCTGGGATCAAAACGTCGCCCTTCGCGTGATGTCTCCCGTCGCCGCGGAACTCGAAGAAGTGGTCCTCCGCTGGGTTGGTGACATCCTTGGTCTGCCCGCGGAATGCGAAGGCGGCCTGGTAACCTGCGCCACCATGGCCAACTTTACCGCGCTCGCTTCCGCGCGTTATTCCTTGTTGGCGAAATCCGGATGGAACGTTGTCGACGACGGAATGTTCGGCGCTCCCCCCATCGAAGTTGTAGTTGGCGAAGAAGTTCATACGTCAGTCCAGAAGGCGTTGAGTCTCGCGGGTTTCGGAAAAAAGCGCGTAACTATTGTCCCAGCGGATGGCCAGGGCAGGATGCGCGCGGACAAGTTTCCTAAAATTGGCTCGCGCACGATCGTCTGCATCCAGGCAGGCAACGTGAATACCGGCGCGTTCGATCCCGCCGAAGAAATCTGCGCGCGCGCGAAAGAACAAGGCGCCTGGGTTCACGTGGACGGCGCATTTGGCCTCTGGGCCAACGCCACGCCAAAACTTCGCCACCTTACACGCGGATTCGATCAAGCCAATTCCTGGGCCACCGACGCTCACAAGTGGCCAAACGTCGGCTATGACAGTGGAATCGTGATCGTGCGCGAGGGAAAAGCATTGCGCGGCGCCATGACTTCGACCGCGGCCTATCTCCAACCGGGAGCACGCCGTGAGCCTATGAACCACACGCCGGATGCCTCACGCAGAGCGCGCGCTGTGGAACTTTGGGCCGCGCTGAAGTCTCTCGGAAAATCCGGCCTGGCTTCGCTCATCGAGCGAACTTGCGCTCACGCACAAAAATTCGCAGAAGGATTGCGCCATGCGGGATTCGAAGTGCTGAACGATGTCGTCATCAATCAAGTGCTCGTCTCTTTCGGTACTGCCGAGACCACGCGCGAGGTTATCCGCCGCATTCAACAAGACGGCACATGTTGGTGCGGATCCACCGTCTGGCAAGGGAAGACCGCGATGCGCATCAGCGTCTCTTCCTGGGCAACCACCGAAACCGACGTCGAGCGAAGTCTCGCGGCGATCACACGCATCGCCCACGAAGTGAACTCGCGTTAATGAAAACGTCAGGGCACGGCTTCAGAGTCTGTGTCGCAACTGATCAAGCTTTGAGCTTGAATGACTGGGGGAAGTGAGGCAAAAAGGGGCAGAGGAGAGAATCGATGCCCTTTCAAGAGTACAGTCCGG
>Ga0073928_10002334_pt1 | contig 32992 bp, 24 predicted proteins | sample PaiPotPPA55metaG_FD_76969 | JGI IMG/M metagenome (GOLD analysis project Ga0073928, IMG submission 76969) | Iron sulfur acid spring bacterial and archeal communities from Banff, Canada, to study Microbial Dark Matter (Phase II) - Paint Pots PPA... ...
CGACTTGCCCACACAAATCGGTATGGATTCCGATCATCCTCTGGCCCAGGGAGAAGTAGGCAAAGGCGGCGTGGCCATCGATTCCATTGAGGATATGGAAATTCTTTTCGACCGCATCCCGCTCGAAAAAGTTTCCACCTCCATGACCATCAACTCCACCGCGGCAATTCTTCTTTGCCTTTATGTAGCGGTGGCAAAAAAGCAAGACGCCGACCTTGCCAAACTTTCAGGCACGGTGCAGAACGACATACTCAAAGAATATATCGCACGCGGAACGTACATCTATCCGGTGCGCTCGGCCATGCGCATCGTCACCGATATTTTTTCCTGGTGCAGCGGCAATCTGCCCAAGTGGAACACGATTTCCATTTCCGGCTATCACATTCGGGAGGCCGGCTCCACGGCCATTCAGGAAGTGGCCTTCACGCTGGGGGACGGCATGGCGTATGTGCAAGCTGCGCTTGATGCGGGACTGAATGTCGACGATTTCGCGCCGCAGCTGTCGTTCTTTTTCAACGCGCACAACGATCTGCTGGAAGAAATCGCCAAGTTTCGCGCTGCTCGGCGCCTGTGGGCGCGCATCATGCGGGAACGATTCCATGCGAAAGATCCACGCTCGTGGCTGCTGCGTTTTCACGCGCAGACCGCCGGCTCTTCCCTTACCGCGCAACAACCCGAAAATAATATTGTGCGCGTAGCGATTCAGGCATTGGCCGCGGTGCTGGGCGGGTGCCAGTCGCTACACACCAACTCGCTCGATGAAGCGCTAGCGCTGCCCACCGAAGATGCCGCGCTGATCGCGCTGCGCACGCAACAGATCATCGCGCACGAAACGGGCGTCACCAATACCATCGATCCAGTGGCGGGTTCTTATGCCATCGAGCAACTGACCAACGAAATTGAAGCCGGCGCACAAACGTACATCGACAAAATTCACGCCATGGGCGGGCCGCTCGATGGGACGCTGCGCGCCATCGAATCGGGTTTCATCCAAGGCGAAATTCAAAAAGCGGCGTACGAATTTCAGCGCGCGGTCGAAAGAAATGAGCAAATCGTGGTGGGCGTGAACGATTTTAAAGTGGAAGAAGAACGGCCCATTACTATTTTGCGCGTGGAAGAGCACATCGCTCGCGACCAGATCGAGCGGCTCAGAGCTTTCCGGTTGAAGCGAGATGCGGCGCCGGTCAAGACTGCTCTTGCCGAATTGGCGCGCAGAGCGGCAGGCACCGAGAATCTTTTGCCGGCCATTCTTGACGCGGTGGAAAATAACGCGACGGTGGGGGAAATTTCAGATACGCTGCGGAGCGTGTTCGGCGAATATCAGGAATCTGTCGTAATTTAATTCACCACATGAAACTGATCCTTGCCTCCGCCTCGCCGCGTCGCGCCGAAATTCTTCGAGACGCGGGCATGAACTTTAGCGTTATGTCTTCGGCTATCGATGAAACGCCGATGCCTGGCGAATCGCCGAACGAACACGTTTACCGGCTGGCTTGTGCCAAAGCGGAGTTGGTCGCGGCACGCTCGATAGGTCCTGCGATTGTTATCGGCGCGGACACCGTGGTGGTCCTGGACGGGCAAATCATCGGCAAGCCTCGTTCCACGGAGGACGCGCGGCGAAGCCTGGAGTGGCTCTCCGGGCGCACCCATTCTGTGGTGACCGGCGTCACGATGATTCGTCTTCCCGATGCGGAGCGTCGCGCTTTCGTGGAAACTACGCTGGTCCAGTTTTCCGCGATTTTACCGGAAGAAATTTCGCGCTACCTGGCCACCGATGAGCCTTACGACAAAGCGGGCGCGTATGCTATCCAAGGCCGCGCCGGGCGCTATATTACGCGGATCGAAGGGTGCTATTTCAACGTGGTGGGTATACCGCTGGCGCGGTTGTGGCACGAACTCACTGTGCTGGGCTGGTCAGATGAATTTCGTGATTTGAAGCCTCTCCCGGCGATCCTGAAGCACAAATTCATTTTCTGAGGGCGTCGCCGTTCGAACGCTAATGTCGGCGCGTCGACAATTGAACGACATGTCGATGCGCCGACAATTGCCCGTGGTGACTCCCGGCAAAGTTCCATCCGGAACCAAAAAAATCTTATTGGTGTAACGGAATGTTGTTTCACGTGGAACAAAATGTTGTTTCGCGTGAAACAGATTGCGTTCGAACGTGCGCGTCATTCGAATGCGCGGGTGGTTCGAATAGTCGGCGAGCATGCCGGGTAGGATGTGACCTGCCTTGCGCCTCGCGGGAAGTAGCTGAGATCAATGCATTCCGCTATCGAGATCATTACTTCAGCCACGATGAGAGGTGCCCCCAACCTATTAGTAACCACCTTCTTTTGCCGGTTGCGAATCCGGCTAGGGTCAAGCTCGCTATCAGCGCTAAAAAGCTAGCCCGGCCAACTGTCTTCCAAAGTCCGCGAGGCGGCGTCATTCCGTGCGGGCTGCCGCCGTTGTGAAAGCAGGAAAACCAAGAAATTAAATCAAGGAAGGTCGCAGCAATCGCGAGTATCAAGGCGCCCATTTCGCAACGCTTCCTCCACTGAACATGCTTCTCGAGCTCAGTTTTTGCTAAGTCGGCGGCTCTCGCCCAGCTGAACCAAGCTCCTGAAAGGAGTGACACGGATAGGACGAACAAGATAAGGGTCGCGATGTACACGGATTACGTCTCAGCGGACGACTGTAAGTCTAATACACTGAGATTTTTGAGCGGTAAATAAAAAAGGCGGCTGGTTCGCCGCCTCTTTAAACTGAAAATTGTTTGCGCGATTTAGTGGGGTCGCCGCTAGCCGCCCTTATTCCGGCTTTTTCTCTTCACCCGGCTTCTCGGTGGGCAGCGCTGGCTGCGTCGGAGGCACAACGGTCTGCGATTGTGTCTGATTCCCGCCGTGCATGCCTTCCTTGAATCCACGAACGCCTTCGCCCATGCCGCGCATCAATTCAGGAATTTTGCGCCCGCCAAACAGAACCAGAATGACTACCAGAATAATTAGCCAGTGCATCGGAAATTCCATAGCCGCCTCCTGCCACTCTAATAATCGTCGAAAAGCCCGCTAAATATAGCTAACCGGAAGTTAAAGTATAACACGCTCGTCGCCCGCCCGGCGCGTCACCCTTTCGCGGTCCAAGTACTCAAGCAGGGGTATTGCATACTTCCGGGTGATGCCAGTCAAGTCTTTGAAGGCCGGCACAGAAATGCGTTCTCCCTTGCTCTTCTTGTACGCTGAAAGCCGCTCTTTCAGATGCGCGAGGGCGGCTTGATGGAAAATCAGCTCGGGCGATACGCGTATCAAGCTCTTTTCGCGCAGCAGGATGTGCAACAACTTTTCGGCACGCTTGGCTTCCACGGAGAGCGCGGCGAGCACATCTTTCAACGCAGGCACGGCCAGACCACCGGCTCGAAAGGCCGCCTCGATTTTGCCCTTGGCGGCTTCCTCGTCGGGTTGCAGAGTGATCCCGGTGCCGGCGCGCTTAACAATTTCGCCCTGTACCTCTAATTTTTTCTGCGCAATCAACTCGGCGAGAGCGGCACGAAATACCTCCGGTTTTACTCGCCTTCCTATACTAGACCGCAATTCTTCCCGGGTTATTCCAGGCATCAGCGGATTTTCGCGCTGAAAGCGTTCTATCTTTTCGCTAATCGCGGTGCGGGTATTTTCAAATATGGCGCCGGTTATCAACAATGGGCGTTCATCGCCAATGCTTTTCACGACTTTGGAGGACGAAAGGTGCTTTATGGTTTCGTGGATTTCCGTTTCGCGCCATCCGGTGTGCACCGAGATTTCTTCATAACCCAATCCCATAGGCGCCCGCTCGACCATGGCGGCAAGCACCTCATTACACTCGCCGTCGCGAAGAGTTTCCAGAAATTTGACTCTGCCGGTATCGCGCGAAAGAGGGCGGCGCGCCAAGGGATCAAGAACCACGCCTCCGCCGAGGGTGGTGACGGGGGAAAATTGCCGCACGATGAAGCGCTCGCCGGTCACCAGCACCATTTCATCCTGAAGCAGAAGATGAGCAAGCGCGGTTTGTCCTGGTGCAAGTTCGGTCGCGCCATAAAGGAAGATTTCCGCGATGGTTTCGGCGGTTGAGGCATGAAAATGTACGCGCTCGCGATGCTTCAGCTTGTGCGTTCCAACCAGCAACGTAAATTGCGCATCAAGCCTGCGCGTTCGGCGAAATTTTCCAGGCTCGGCCAGGGTCATCCCGCGCCTGACGGCGGTGTGATCGATACCCGCGAGATTCACCGCGGTGCGTTGACCCGCGGACGCTTGCGCAACGGCCTGCCCGCCGGTCTGCACACCGCGAACGCGAAGACGCTCGCCGCCAGGCAACAGCTCCACCTCGTCGCCAGTTTTCACAGCGCCGGAGATCAACGTGCCGGTTACTACCGTGCCAAAGCCTTTCATCGCGAAGGCGCGATCGATCGGCAAGCGAAACGCGCGCGTGGCGTCCTTGCCGGTGACTTGTGTCGCGGCGTCACGCAGGGCTCGTTTTAATTCCGGTAGGCCGGCGCCGGTTTTTGCGCTGACCGGGACAATTGCCGAGCCCTGTAGAAAAGATCCCCGCACATAATCTTCGATTTCCAATTGCGCCAGGGTTAATCCGTTGTCGTCGACCAGGTCGCTCTTAGTGAGCGCGACCACGCCGTGTTTCACGCCCAGCAATTTGCAAATATCAAAATGTTCCCGCGTTTGCGGCTTGATGGATTCGTCGGCGGCAATCACCAGCAACATCAGATCGATCCCGGCAGCGCCGGCCAGCATGTTGCTCACAAATCGCTCATGCCCGGGGACATCAATGAATCCAAACTTGATGCCGGCGTCTTCGAGAAAAGCAAAGCCGAGATCAATGGTGATGCCCCGGCGTTTTTCTTCTGCAAGGCGATCCGGATCTGTCCCGGTGAGAGCTTCGACCAAAGAAGATTTACCGTGGTCGATGTGCCCGGCGGTACCGACGATCACGCTTTTAAGATTTGCTGGCATAGGAGATAATTTTCTTCGAAAATTAAATTCGCGTCTCAGAAAGTGCGGCAGCGCTGTTCGACTTTCGTTCAGCACTCTAAGCACTGCGTGCTAGAATCGGCGCATCCGTCATGACTCGCCTTTGTTGCACGCGTTTCGAACGCGCGGCCCGCAAGCTCGGCTGGACGCGCATCGCCGGTCTCGATGAAGCCGGACGCGGCGCGCTGTTCGGGCCGGTAGTTGCCGCCGCGGTGATTCTGAATCCCAAGCGGCGCATCGTCGGGCTGGACGATTCCAAGAAACTAGTGGCCGAACGCCGCGGCGAGCTTGCGCCGCGCATTCGCGAGCACGCGCTGGCCTGGTCGATCGCCGAGATCGATGCGCAACGCATCGACGCCTGGAATATTTATCAAGCCAGTCTCCAGGCGATGACCGCGGCGCTTAATCAGCTTTCTATCTTTCCTGATTATCTGCTGCTTGACGCCGTGAAACTCGATGTTTTGATCGAGCAAAAATCGCTGATCCACGGGGATGCCCGCAGCGTGTCGATAGCGGCTGCTTCCATCCTGGCCAAAACGCATCGCGACGCTCGCATGCAGGAGTGGGACGCAGTTTATCCCCAGTACGGGCTGGCCCGGCATAAAGGGTATGCCACCGCCGACCATCTGGAAGCTTTGCGGCAGCATGGGCCGAGCCCGCTGCATCGGCATTCGTTCGCGCCGGTACGCGAATCGAACTGTTGGGCGGTGGGAGCTACGCAAATCTCGTTCCTGCAGGACGTAGAAACACCAGAAAGAGCGGCAGAGGCCCCGCCAGAGCGTGCCCCCGAGCCCGTGATTGTTCCACTGCAAAATGCTTAATATGAACGAGAAAAGAGTTGCTACCCGGGTTCGCCGTGGCTTCGGCGCGCGGTTCTGCTGTGAACGGTGATAACTGGCTGCTCACAGGGGACTTTGCCTTCATTGACTTGTTTTTCTTCAGCCTGTTAGCGTAACAGGATAACGCTGCGGGTCGCCACCGACCCCCAGCGATCGAGGAGAACGTCTCGGACAGAGTTCACAGGCGTCCGGTGTAGTGCCAGTTAGCAGCCCGGCGGTCGAACACGTTTATTGTCCCGGTTAACGCATGGCTTACAACAAAAGCAAATACGTCGAAGCCGCTCAGAAGCTGTTAAATCAAGGCAAAGTTGCACAGGCTATCGCCGAATACCAGCAAGTCCTGAAATTTGAGCCCCGCGATCAAGTCACGCTGATGACCGTGGGGGAGCTGTACATTCGCCAGGGCGAAACTTTCCAGGCCATCGATTATTTCGAGCGGTTGGCGCAGATTTTTGTGGGCGATGGGTTTCTTACCAAGGCGATTGCCGTTTACAAACGGATCGCCAAACTTGCGCCGGAAGAAATTCGGCCGCTTGAAAAACTTGCCGATCTTTACGTGCAGCAAGGGGTGATGAGCGAAGCGCGGCCGCTGTTTCTGCAATTGGCGGAAATACATTTGAAGCACCATCGCCAGCCGGAAGCGGTCAACCTGCTGAAGAAGCTTCTGATTGCCGAGCCCGACAATTTGCGTATACAGGTGCGGCTTGCCGACCTGTATCACGCGATGGGACAAAACAAAGAAGCGACGGAGGCTTACGTGTCCGCGGCGCAACGCGCACTGGCGCGCGGTGACCAGGCGGAATGCGAAAAATTGGCGGACAAAGCACTGAAGATTGAGGCGCAAAATCTGGCCGCGGTTATCGTCAAAGCGCGGTCGTACTCGGCGCGGGGGAATGTCGCGCAGGCTGCCGAACTTCTCGAGCATGTCCCGGATCTGGAAAAGGGCGGCGAGCAGGCCGAGCTGCTGCTTGATTTCTATCTGAAGACTGTTAGTTGGGATAAAGCCAGCGCGCTGGCGCTGCGAATATTTGAAGCCGACGAAAAAAACTTTGGCCTTACGCAAAAAGTTGCAGAGGCATTGCTGCAGTCCGGTCAAAGCGAACAGGCTATGGCCATTATTGGGCGCATGCGCATCCCCATGCTGGATGCCGGGGAGCATGAAGCGGTCAGCAAACTTTTGAATGACCTGGTGGAGCGCATGCCGGGCCGGGTGGAACCGCATGAATGGCTGGTAGACAGCTATGGGCGCACCAGCGATTCGTTTCGCCTGCCTGATGCTCTGGCGCAGCTTGGCGACGCGTTGGCGGCCAAAGGGGAGATGGAGCGCGCCAAGACGGTATTTGAACAGTTAGTCGAGCGCGAACCGGAAAGCGAATCTGCCAAGCGCAAGCTGAATAATCTGCTGCAAAAAATGGGGATGCCAGCAGCGGAGGAGGTTCAGCCTTCTGAGGAAAACCTAAAGGCCGAATTGCAGGCCTCGCCGGCACCGAAGATCCACCCGGATCTCGACGAACCAGTCTCCGCGGCGGAAACTGCGCCTGTGTCGCACGTCGTAGCAGGAGCTGGCGAAGCCGCCACTTCGCTGGACGAAGAAACGCAGAGATTTATCAGCCAGTCGCTCACCGACGTGGACTTGTTTGCCAGCTATGGATTGACGCAGAAAGCGATCGGATTACTCGAAGCTATTTTGCGGCGTGCGCCCCGGCACACGCCGAGCCTTGAAAAGCTTCTGGACTTTGTTCTCGGCGCGGGGGATGACCGGCGCACCGCGGAACTTGCTGCGCGCCTTGAAAAACTTCATACCGAAGGCGGAGATAAGAGCGGCGCGGAACGATTTGGCGAATTGCGGCGGCGCTTCCAGCGCTCTGCGGGTCTGACGGATGAACAGCTGGCGGCGGCCTGCGAAAAGGCTTTGATAGAGCGGGCGCATGTGCCGGCCGAATCCGCCGATGTCGAGAGCGATGAGTTTGCTACGTTTGAAATCGCGTCAGAACCGGTGGCCGGGGAAAATGTCTCTGAGCCGTCTGTTGCTCCGGTTGAAGCAGCATCGCAAGACTCCGGGTCGGGGCCAAGGGATGTTCACGAAGTTGATTTGTCCGAGGAGTGGTTGTCGGTCCTTAAGGAAGTGGAACCGGGGCACCCTGGAGCGGAACATGCCGCCGGTGACGCGGCCGCGCACGAAGCTGCTGCCCATAAAGCTGCCGGGGATGAGGCGGGTGTTCCGGTCGAGAGTTCTGCATCTCCTGCTGAATTTGAAATCAATGCCGGGCCGCCAGGTGCTGAACACGATACGCAAGCATCGATATTGGAACCCGCACAGCCGGCAGCGCCGCTCGTTCCTCCTCCGGACACGCCTGCGTATGCTGAATTCCAGGTCTCTCCGCAGGAAACTCCGGCGGAGACGAGCGAATCGGCGACAACTGCTGCTGCTGACGAAGCACAAATTTCGGGCGCGCCGGGAACGCCCGACGAACAGATTCCGCCGGCGGAAGCTGTGGCTGAGGAACCTGCCGTTGCCGCAGAAGAGAAAATTCCGGAACTGGCTGGTGTTGAACAAAGCCATGCGCCCGCAAAACCGAGCGAGCCAAAACCGGAATCTGAGTTTGAAGGGGATCAGGATTACGACCTGATTCTGGAGCCTGAAGAACTGGTGCCGGCGCATAGCCAAAAGCCTCCTGATGTTCCGCTGCAGGTTCACGCATCGGAGTCCGACGGAAATCGCGAACACGAGCACGCTGGTCGAAATTCCGCTGGGCCACCGGCGGGCAGCGATTTTGCGTCCGATCATTTCCTGGCCGACCTCGCCAATGAGATCGAGGATCTGGGGATGGGCGGCCTGACACCGTCGTACTCAAAGCCCGCGACGGAAGCGCCGGTTAGGAACGTTGACAAATCAAATCTCAGCGACTCCGGGCCATTGAAAGAAGTCTTTGACGAGTTCCGCGCCGAGCTCGGGGAAATGGGCGCCGAAGACGAGGATTTGGAGACGCACTACAACCTCGGCACGGCGTTCCGCGAGATGGGGTTGCTTGAAGAAGCGATCAGCGAATTTCAAAAAGTGGCCAAAGCCAACGAGCGCGGGCGTCCTTTCCGCTACGCGATGCAGTGCTGCACGCTGCTGGGTCTGGCGTTCATGGAGAAGGGACAGCCGGGCATCGCGGCGATCTGGTATGAGCGCGCTCTTGAGACTCCCGGAGTCGAACCGGAAAGCATTCTCGCCTTGCGGTATGATTTGGGCATTGCCCAGGAATCGGCTGGCGAACCCGAAGCGGCGCTAAAGAGTTTTTCCAAGGTGTACGCGATGAATATCGACTATCGCGACGTGGCCGAACGCATCGCCGCTCTCCAGAAGCCTAGCCGCTGACGCCTGGATGTTCGGATAGGCGGAGACCCCTCACTGATGAATCGTGCGTTACGCGCGTTGCTGATTATTTTATGTTTTGAGATGGGCGCTCTGCTGCTGTATCTGCCGTGGACGAATTTCTGGGAGCAAAATTATTTTCTAAGCCATTTTCCTTCGCTGCTGCCGATTCTTTTGCATCCATCTTTCCGAGGTTTCGTGAGCGGCATAGGAGTGTTGGATATTTTTTTGGCTTTTGGTTTGCTGCGTCCTCGACACAATACTCCGAGTGTTCCCTCCTAATAAATTGTCGCGCCTGCCTATTTTTTGTTATGTCACAGATCGAAAGAGTCTTGCTGCTGAAGGCAGCGATCGGCATGAGGCGCTGCTCAAGCGTGTCAGGAGTGCTGCCGCGGCGGGGATTGATTGGATCCAGATACGGGAGAAGGATCTGTCGGGCAAAGAGCTTTCTTCCCTGACGCGCGATGCCGTTGCGCAAACGAAACAGATAAATGGTCGCGACGGGCGAACTTCGCGCATTCTTGTGAATGAAAGGCTCGAGGTGGCCTGGTCTGAACGCGCGGGCGGTGTACATCTCGGCGAGCTTTCTTTGCCGGTCCATGATGTTCGCAGATGGCTGGCTGCGAAGGCGGATGTCGCCAGGCATGACAAATTTCTAGTTGGCGTTTCTTGCCACTCGGTGCGGGCCGCTACGACCGCGGCGCGGGAAGGCGCGGATTACATTTTCTTCGGGCCGGTGTTTGCCACGCCGTCTAAAACGTCATTTGGCGCGCCACAAGGCCGCGAGCGGCTCGCTGAAGTTTGTAGTTCCGTAGAGATTCCGGTGCTGGCCATCGGTGGTATTACTGTCGATAACGCTTCCGATTGTTTCGCCGCGGGGGCAGCGGGCATCGCCGCCATCCGCCTTTTTCAAGACCCTGCCGCGGAAGACCTCGCGGCCCTCGTCACCGACTTATATGCCAAATTCCCGCGCAGTTCGCGCTAGCCGCCGCCCCCCATCGGAATCACGTGGGGATCCTTTTTAAAGCTCTGCCCCGAGTCCTTGACCACGATGGTGTATTTATAAACTTGTCCGCGATGCCCGTTCTGCGATTTAACCGTCTGCCTGTCAGTTTCACTCTTTGGACCGCTGGAATGCGATTGAAGGCTTGGTTGCCCAAAAAGGTCGTTGGCGTAAGGGTCCGTGAAAGTGATCGCGATAACCCCAGTACCGCTCTGCATGAACCACGAGACCTTATCGCCCTCACATACAACAATCGCATTGTTGGCTGGGTCTTTAAAAACGTCTTGGGTCGCTACGACTTCGATCGCATGATCTTCTGGAGTGGCATTGGCTGGACACGTCCGACCCTTGTAATTTACGCGGGGCCCCGCTCCTCCGCCCACCACGGCTGGTTTATTGTCCTTGCATCCTCCGCAAACTACTGTCACCGCAAAAAATGCTGCGCACATCGCGGCCGTCGGCAAAAACCGGGTCTTCATCATGTGGACTTTCCTTTCCTATGCTCTTGCGAAATCAGGGCCCTGAACCGCGGATCGTTCTGTAACACGGAAAAATTTGGCGTATCGCGCACGCCTGCTGTGGGGTATCCCGCAGCCACGGCGCTCTCCAATTTATCCAGCGATTTTCTCTGATCGCCCGCCTGCACATAGACCATAGCGGCGTAATACAGCACTTCCGGATCGCGCGCGGCCAGCTTCTCCGCCTCGCCAATCAGAAGCTGCGCTTTTTGCTTTTCGCCCAGCATGGCGTGGTATTCCGCCAGGTAGCTCAACATATGCGCATCTCGCGGATTGACTTTGCGCTGCTCTTCGCCCAGGTCCAGAGCCTTGCGGTAAGCGCCGCTTGCGCGCTCGCGCATCCCGGGCGCCCAATAATATGCGTCTCCCAGGTTTCCCCAGATTTCGTAATTGCGGGCATCCAGAGTGGTGGCCTCTTCGAGCGAGCATGCCGCATCCGCGTAACGGCCGGATTGAAAATAAGCGGTAGCGAGGTTCGACATTCCATCGCCGGTTTTGCGAATCTTCAAGGACTGGTTCAACGGCTCAATGGCTTCGCTATAGCGCCCTTGCTGGATGCGGGTAATGCCGAGGTTCGCAAAACCAACGAAGCTGTCCGGAACCAGTGACGCGACTTGCGTGTACATCTGCGCGGCTTCCTCCAGCCTGCCATGGCGCAAATAAAAGATGCCCAGCCGGTTGTATCCAGCCCAATAATCGGGGCGCAACGCGATTACCGCTTTGTAGGATTGCTCCGCTTCCTGCAAACGGTTCAGGCTCTCGTAGGCGCGGGCCAGCCCAGTTTGCACGGCGTCCAGCGTCGGTTCGCTCTTGGAGGCTTGCTGATATTCTGCCGCAGCCAATTCGTATTTTCCGGTGCCCTGATATACATGCCCGAGGCAGGTATGTCCCTGCGTCAGGGTGGGATCTTTCTCGAGAGCAATCTGACAGGCTTTGGTGGCGTCGCTCACTAGACGGTTTTCGTGGGTGTGCTCGAATTTTTGCCAATAAGCCTGGCCCAAACCGGCGTAGGCGCCCGCGAACCCGCTGTCTTTTTCAAGTGCGTGACGAAATACGCTGATGGCGTTATCGACATTTTCTTCTTTATCGTAATTCTGCAAATAGCCCAAGCCTCGCAAATAGAAATCATAGGCGGCCGGTTCGGAGGTGCCGTGAGCCGACAATGTTTTCTTTTCTTGCGGCTCCAGCTCCAGTTTTAAAAGCTCGGTCACGCGCGCGGAAACTTGGTCCTGCAGCGCAAAGGGATCGGTCGCTGCTGCGGTAATGGTGCCGCCGCGAAGCTGTTCATGCGAACGCGCGTCGACCAGGGAATAATTCACGCGCACTTGTCCGGCGGCGCGCTGGATGTTCAACATTAATCCGTAGTTCACGCCGAACTCTTGCCGCGCTGCGTCCAGGGTCTGTACGTGATGCGCGCGCATTTCGCTGGGCGGAATCACCGCCAGGTGGTGGCGTTCGGACAATTCCGTCAAACCGGAAGTAAGGGTGTCCACCAGGCCGCTGTCGAACGCACCCTCACTCGGCTGCGAATTGGTATCCGGGGAAATCACGGCGAGCTGCGCGCGCTCACCCGCGACATTGCCGGGGACGGTGCCGCTAACTGCGCCCGTAACGGCGGTCGATGTCTTCGTTGCGTGGAGGGATCTTTTTGCCAGCCACCATGCGCCAGCGGTGATCAAAGCCAGCATGACGGCGGCGGCCACCCAGCTTAGAACTCCAGGCTTGGGTTTTTCGCTTGCGGTGGAAACGAGGCCCACCGCCGAAGACGGTTCCAGCGCTTCCAGAGCAGCGCGAACTTCGGCCGCTCGTTGATATCTCCGCGAGGGCTCTTTCTCAAGACAGCGGCGAATCACGGCCACTAATCCAAGCGGCACCGTTTCGGGGAGCGCGGGAATGGGCTCATTGATGATGCCGGTGCAAAGACGATAAAGATTGTCTCCGTTGAAGGGCTTTACTCCCGCAGCCATTTCATACATGACGATGCCAAGCGCCCAGATGTCGCTGCGGGGTGAGGTATCGCCGCCCTCGAGTTGTTCGGGGGCCATGTACGGCATGGTTCCTGCCAAGCCGATGGTGGTGGCCGTTGCGGCTTGCAACGACTTGCGATTTACGTCGTTGGGATCCGTGCGCTTGGCAAGTCCGAAATCGAGGATTTTGGCGTCACCGTCGGGAGTAATTACGATATTTAAGGGTTTCAGATCCCTGTGAATCACGCCGCGGGCGTGCGCGTGCTCCAGAGCTCCGGCGATTTGACGTGCGTATCTCACAACGCTGGACATGGACATGCGGCCGTCGCGAATCGCTTCGGACAGCGGGCGGCCCTCGACAAACTCCATGGCGATAAACATCTCGCCCTGTTCTTCAGCCACTTCGTAAATGGTGCAGATGTTCGGATGGTTCAGAGCGGAGGCGGTACGAGCTTCGTCGCGAAAACGCTGCATTTGTTTGGGATCATGAACGATTTGAGGCGGGAGAAATTTTAGTGCGACGGTGCGGCCCAAGGTGGTGTCTTCAGCCCGATACACCACACCCATTCCGCCACTGCCCAAGGGCTCCAAAAGCCGGTAATGCGACACCAAGGCGCTCGGCACAGGCACCGCCAGGGGAGGAGACCAACACGCTTGCAGACTTCGCAACGTGCGTTTTGAGAGTAAATCGCTGCGCGCAGTTTAGGCCGCGGTTAACCCGCAAGTCAACGCGCAGTTCATTGCGCCCCCGCGTTGTCGCGTCAACTATTTGGAGGTCCAGCGAATTCAGGGATTTCGGTGCGGTCGAAAAGGCAGGGTAAACAAAAGCATTACTCAGCGCTTAGCCAGCGGCCTACTGGCTTCCACGATTCGGTGTGATCGCAAATCACGCGCAAGGACGCCGTAACTGGAATGGCCAGCAACAATCCCATTCCCCCCCAGATCCACCCCCAAAATAACAGCGCGATGGTGATGGATAAGGCGTTTAGTCGCACCTTCTTGCCCACTAATGCCGGCGCGAGCAAATTATTGGATAGCATATGAATCGCCATCAAGACGCCGGCGATCAGCGCGTAGGATCCCGCGGAGTGCAACTTCGCAAGGGCGATCAGGAATGGCGGCAACCAGGAGAGTACCGCTCCAAAATAGGGGACCATATTCAGCAGGCCCGAAACGATGCCCGTCAAGATGGGATAATCCAATCCCATGGCCCAGAAAAATAGGCTGCTGGCAGCGATCACGATCAGGGTCATGAGCGACATACCGACCAGGTAGTCGCGCAGCACGTCGCGCAAATCTTCCAAGGTTTCCTTTACCGACGTTCGTCGCGACACTGGAAATAATTGCAGCGTGCTGTGCCACACCCCCTGTTTTTCCGAGAGCATAAAAAATACCAAGAAAGGAACGAAGGTAACTTCCAGCACTAGCCCGGACAACGATCCGATGAGGTGCACCACAGCCGCGCGCAGGGCATTTTCCGCGCCGGCAAGTGTCCGGGACCGTCCTTTCTGCTCGGAAGTGGGCTCACTGACCTGCCTTTCGAGTCCATTTAATTTTGTTTCTACGGAATTCAGAGCTTCCTTGAGCGTCCCGCTATATTTCGGCCAATTCGCCGCAAAATCCGACGTCCGCGAATACAATCCGTATCCCACTGCCAAGAGAACTCCAATTAAGAACAGCACGGTAATCATCGAGGCCAGGGTGCGCGGCATGCGCATTTTTTCCAAAAATTCCACGACGGGATCCAGAAAATAGGCAACCAGAATTGACAACAGCAGGGTAATAACCACGCTGGCGGCAAGATAGAGAAAGACGAGAATCAGCGCCAATGCCAGAAGCTTAAGACTTACGTTGGAAATCAGAACACGATGGCCGGGGGCCGGGCTGCGTCGCGATTCGGTGGTGGATAAGAGCGGCTCCATGCACGAAACGGTAACATATTCATGAATGGTGGCCGCATTTTGTGCGGTGAAGGGTCGCTCAAATCAACAATGCGTGTTGCTGGAGTCGCGTTGACGGAAGCCACACGATGGAAACTTTAGGGGGATTCTTGTTCTGGCCGTTCGCTAACGGCGTGCTAAACTTTTTTGCCGGGTGCTCGCCCACGGCATTCGCTCATTTTTTCGCGGCTCGAATCGCGCCGACGTTTCGCATAATTTCATCAATGCCTAAATCACTCTTTGGTACCGACGGTATTCGCGGCGTGCCTGGCACGGCACCGCTCGACGATGCGACGTTGTTTGCGACCGGGCACGCTCTTGGCGCCTATTTGCATCGCGAACATTCTGCCGCGCGAGTGCTTATCGGGATGGACACGCGCGAATCCGGGCCACACATTGCCGAGGTCCTTGCCGCCGGCCTGTCGCAGGCTCGCGCATCGGTGGCCTTCGCGGGAGTGATTACCACCCCAGGAATCGCGTGGCTTGTGCGCCAGAATGATTTTGAAGCCGGCGTGGTGATTTCCGCGTCGCACAATCCGTTCCATGACAATGGCGTAAAACTTTTTTCTCATGAGGGGATGAAATTCCCGGACGCGACGGAGGAATTATTAGAAGTAGAGATCATCGAGCATCGCGAAAAAAATAAATCCGCGCGCACTTCCGCGCCTGCGCTCGCGGCCGATCAATCGTTGGACGCGGAATATCTTGCTTATTTGCGGGGGCGAGTCATACCGGGTGCGAAGCTGAATAGGCTTCGCATGGTGCTGGATTGCGCCAATGGGGCAGCGTTTAGGCTAGGACCCGAACTATTTCGTTCTTTGGGCGCGGAAGTAATCTCCATGGGGGATTCGCCGGATGGGCGAAACATCAACGCAGGCTGCGGCTCACTGCATCTCGAAGGGCTGCGGAAACGCGTGCTCGCGGAAAGGGCCACGCTGGGTGTGGCGTTCGATGGCGACGCCGACCGGGCTTTGTTTGTTTCGGCTGAGGGACACATCGTTAATGGCGATGGGGTGATGCTGGCTGCGGCACGCTTCCTGAAATCCGAAAATAAGCTCAGCGGCAACCGCGTGGTGGGAACGTCGATGTCTAATTTAGGCTTGGAGCGTGTGCTTGACGCCGAGGGCATCACGCTGGTGCGCACTGACGTGGGTGACCGCTATGTGCTGGAGGAAATGCTGCGCAGCGGGAGCGTGCTGGGCGGCGAACAGTCCGGGCACATCATCTTTCTGGAGGACAGCCCGGCGGGCGATGGGCTGCTGACCGCGCTGAAGATTGCTTCGCTGGTTTCCATGAACGGTGAACTTGCGGAGTTGACTAAGGGATTGAAGGACTACCCGCAGATCATCGTCAATGTGAAGGTTCGTGCAAAGCCTCCGCTCGATTCGCTCCCTGAAGTCTCGCGAGCCCTGTCTGACGCTAACTCCGCGCTGGGCCAAAGCGGGCGCATAGTTCTGCGATACTCCGGCACGGAGCCGCTCGCGCGCGTCATGGTGGAGGCTGAGCATGATGCGGATGTGCAGCGCTTCAGCCAGTCGCTGGCCAATGCGGTGCGTGCCTCTATCGGCGCTTAAACACGCTGCGGTCAAATTCGAAGAGTTCGGATGTTCAAAGGGGCGCGAAATCTGCGCGAGGATTGCTCCACAAATGCGTGGGTTCGATTTGCGTGAAATGCGCGTGTGATCGAAAACAAAAAATAACGATATTGTCGTTTGGGCCGGAAAAATTCGTGACGAGTCCGAGGCTCGAAGTTCGGAGGTGCTCCCAAACAACATAGAAGTCACACGAAATTCTGTGAGATTTTGTAGGCTGGCGGCAGCGTCACAAGCCGTGACTAGGCGGTTCACTTCAGCTAAGAGTCGTGCTTTCAAGTACTTTGAATTGTAATTTCTCCCGAACGGTCGCTGGCACAACACTTGCTCTTCTCCTGGTAACTTTAAAAAGATTGGCTTCCCGGGGTGGCCGGACCCGAACCTCGACTCGGTTTCCGGTTTTGGGGCGTCAATTCAAAAAGGGGGCTTGCACCAGCCCCCTTTTTTCATTTCTAGTCCTCGCATTTTAAGCCCACCCTCGTTGACAATTCGTAGACAAATGAAGCAGCCATTAAACTTATCCGCTATTCAGAGGGGGTGTGAACCTACGTCGACTGGCTTCAGGGGAAAAATGCGGCGGAAAAAGATGAGCGGCCGGTGGGGGTTCCGGCCGCTCGGGCGTGGGGATGGAGGGAAACGTAATCCGAAGTTGCTCGTAACTTCCCGTCATTATGCTGCGCTCGCGAGCAGCACAACGGCACACAGGAGCAGCCTTAACTGCCCCGGAAGCCGTGATCAACTTCCGATCACAATTGTGATTGTGCTCGGCGGCGGCGTGACGGTCGATAGTTCCCTGGTTCTATGTCCGCCGGTACTTTGCGGGCCATGCTTCCGTACCGTTCTATAAGTACTTTGGTACCGTCTCCCTGCACGCTCCGTCGGCGGTCTCAATTGCTTCAACCGCTCGCCACTTCCTACCGCGATACGTTATTCTTCCATGCCATGCATGATCTAAGTTACTTCCGAGAGCACCTCGATCTTTTTGCTGACATGGCTGCCAAACGTGGCGCCACGCTGGATCTCGACGCGTTCCGCGCTCTCGACAAAGAACGTCGCGAGCTCATCACCAAAAATGAGCAGCGCAAAGCGCAACGCAACAAAGCCAGCGAAGAAATCGCGCGCCTCAAAAAAGAAAAACAGCCTGCCGATGCCATCATTGCGGAGATGAAACAGCTGTCTGAGCTCATCAAGCAATCGGATGAGCGCATTACCCAGCTGGACGACACGCAACGCGAGCTGCTGCTCACGATTCCCAATGTGCCTCATGCCAGCGTGCCGGTGGGTTCCAGTGCCGCGGACAACGTAGAAGTACGCCGCTGGGGCGCCCCGCCAAAGTTTGAGTTTACTCCGCGTCCGCACTGGGAAATCGGCGAGCGCGCGGGTATTTTGGATCTTTCTGCCGCGGCCAAAATCACTGGGGCGCGGTTCGCGGTCTATAAAAGCTGGGGAGCACGGCTCGAACGCGCACTTGCGAATTTCTTTCTCGATGTACACACCGGCGAACACGGGTACACGGAAGTTCTGCCGCCCTTTTTAGTGAACAGCGCGTCGCTCATGGGTTCCGGCCAATTGCCGAAGTTCGCTGCCGACCTCTTTAAGATAGAGGGCACGGACTTCTGGCTCACCCCGACTTCGGAAGTGGAGCTGCACAATCTGTATTGCGACGAAACGTTGACGGAAAGCCAGCTGCCTATTTTCCTCACCGCGTGGACCGCGTGTTTTCGTTCCGAGGCAGGGGCGGCGGGTAAAGACACGCGTGGCATTCTCCGGCAGCATCAGTTCCAAAAAGTTGAGCTTTTCAAATTTACTCATCCGGAAAAAAGTTATGAGGAGCACGAGACTCTGGTTCGGAATGCTGAAACGATTCTGCAAAAGCTGGGGCTCCACTATCGAACGGTACTCCTCTGCACCGGAGACATGGGATTTGCCTCCGCCAAAACCTATGACATAGAAGTGTGGCTGCCGTCTGCAAACGAATTTCGCGAAATCTCTTCGTGTTCAAATTGCGAGGCATTTCAAGCGCGTCGCGCGGGGATACGTTTTAAGCCCGCGAGCGGCGGGAAAAGCGATTTTGTGCATACGCTGAATGGCTCAGGACTCGCGGTGGGGCGCACCTGGATCGCGATCGTGGACAATTATCAACAGGAGGACGGGTCGGTGGTAATCCCGGAAGTGTTGCGCCCATACATGGGCATTGACCGAATTCCGGGGCCTGAGGCACCTAAGCGTTAGGAGCAAGGTTACGAGCCCGTTCCTCCTCTAACTTTAAGAAGACAATTAACTTAAGGCTGGTTCGCGGCCCCGGTGCTGATATTTGCTGGCGAACCGGCTTCCGCAACTTACTGAAATTACACCTTTTCGTTTGACGAGCCCTTTTGACCTTGCTTACACTCGGTTCACCGCGTCCTTTGGTGAGTTCCCGGGTATTGGCCGTCGTTGCCGTTCCGCCGACGCCGATGGGAATTCGCTCAACATCATTAGCTCGCAAACAAGTGCCGACGCGGTCGCAGAGATAGCTATGAACTTTCTTGCTCGATTGATCAGGTTTTTGCTTTGGGTGGTGATTGTCTCGTGGGGCATTCGCCTCGCTGGGCGATTTATATCAGGCTTGCTGCCATCCGGCCAATCACGGGAGCCGTTTGAGCCCACCGCCGATTTGAATGCCGGGCAAGGTACCCGCCTACTGGTGCGCGATCCCATCTGCGGAGTGCACATCGCGGAGGTGCTCGCAATTCCTCTGCGTGCAAATGGTGAGTTGCTGCATTTCTGTTCGGTAGCCTGCCGCGATGCCTATCTAAGCTCTTCGCGGAAGCTGGCGGCGAACGCATGACACGGCGTGAACTGACGATAGTTTGAATATTGCGTTAGACGAACCGACTTGAGGAAAGGACCCGAGCCGATGGCCACGGTCGCAAAGCCCACAGCCCCGACGAGACAGATTGGCGCGCCTCCGATGGTGCCGCGCATCGCACCGCGCGAAGATTTAAACCCGTTTCGCATTTCGCAGATTCAATTTGATATGGCGGCGGAATTCCTGAAGCTTGATCCTGGCCTGCGGCAGATACTTCGCACGCCCAAACGCATTCTGGAAGTTTCCGTTCCCACCAAAATGGACAATGGGCAGGTGAAAGTTCTCACTGGCTATCGCGTGCAGCACAACGTGGCGCGCGGGCCGGCTAAAGGCGGGGTTCGTTTTCATCCCAACGTTACGCTGGATGAAATGAAAGCTCTGGCGGCGGGGATGACCTGGAAGACGGCAACCGTGAACGTGCCTTTTGGGGGCGCACAGGGCGGGGTGATCTGTGATTCGAAACGGATGTCCAAAGGCGAGCTTGAGCGCGTAACGCGTCGTTATGCCAGCGAAATTCTGCCGCTCATCGGGCCGTACCTGGATATTCCTGCTCCTGACGTGTATACCGATGCGCAGACGATGGCGTGGATGATGGATACCTACGCGATGACCGTGGGGCACGCCGCGCACGGGTCGGTTACCGGGAAGCCGTCGTCGATCGGCGGTTCGAATGGACGCGAGGAAGCCATGGCTCGCGGCTTGGTCGCCGTGGTGGAAGAAGCTTGCAAGCTTAAAAAAATCGCACTGCGCGGAGCGACCATCGCGATTCAAGGGTTTGGGCATTCGGGGGCTACGGTTGCGCAGCTCTTTGCCGAGAAAAAAGCCAAAATCATCGCCCTCAGCGATACTCGTGGAGGGGTGACCAATCCGCGCGGCATCGATCCCATCAAGGCCATGCGCTATAAAGAACGCTCTGGCACTGTGGTAGGCATGCCTGGGGCTTCGCGCACTACCAACGACGAGTTGCTCACCATGAAATGCGACATTCTGGTGCCTGCTGCGCTGGAAAACGTCATCACGCTGAACAATGCGGAAGCCATCAAAGCGCGCATCGTTGCTGAAGCGGCCAACGGACCGACCACGCCGCACGCGGATGAAATTCTCGCGCGTAAAGGAATTACTGTACTGCCAGACATCCTAGCCAACGCCGGAGGCGTGACCGTCAGCTATTTTGAGTGGGTGCAAAATCAGCAAGGGCTGATCTGGGACGCCGAAGAAGTAAATGCCCGTCTGCAAAAAACCATCGTGCGCGCTTTTCATGAAATGGTGGAAACCATGCGCAAGCATCACGTGCCGCCGCGCGCCGGCGCGATGATTCTCGCCGTTGGACGCGTCGCGGAGGCCACCCTGGTACGCGGTTTGTTCCCGTAACGCTGAAATATTTCTGAGCTGCTCACCTCACCACAATTGTTAGAAACCCTACGCTGCATTTTTTCGCAAAGTTTTTCTTGCGTCATACTGCTGGCACGCGTACATTCGCAATTGCCGGTGCGTTTTTGGTTGGTTCGCCAAAAGCGCCCGGCAATTTTCGCTTGGAATGAACGCTGAAGTGAAACAGTGGCGAAAGGGCGGCGCTGGTTTTTTGACGTGAAACTCGTCGCACCGCAAGAGACTAAAAATTTGTGCGGCTTGCTGCATAAGCCGCTGAGGATTAAGTACGAAAAATGTCCAACCACATGAATTTGGCTCCCAATTTATTGCTCACCATCGGTGGATTCGATCCATCTTGCGGCGCGGGCATCGCGGCCGACCTAAAAACTTTTGCCGCTCACGGTTGTTACGGCGTGGCGGCGATCACTTCGCTAACGGTGCAGAGTACCGAAGGCGTGCAAGCGGTCCACAACACTCCGAGCGCTGAACTGCGCGAACAATTGGAAATATTGGCTAAGGATTGCGACATCGCGGCAGTAAAGATCGGCATGCTCGGCAACCGCGGAAACGCTGTGGTCGTGGCCGAGTTTCTGGATGCGCACGGATTCGCGCACGTGGTACACGATCCGGTGATGAAATCTTCCGGCGGAGTGGAACTGCTCGACGCCGCCGGGATCAAATACCTCGCTACAGAATTGCTGAAGCGCTCGACGGTGATCACTCCCAATGTGCCCGAGGCGGAAATTTTAGCGGGGCTGGAGATCAAGGACGTGGCGGGCATGGAGGCTGCCGCCAGAAAGATTGTGGAGATGGGCGCGCAGGCGGTAATCGTAAAAGGCGGTCATATGGAGCGCGCCATCGACGTGCTTTTTGACGGGGAAAAAATCACTCAACTGGGCGGCGACCGGGTGAAGGCGGATAATTATCACGGAACGGGTTGCACGTTCGCGTCAACCATTGCGGCGCAGCTGGCTTCTGGCCGAGGGCTGACGGAAGCCGCTATGCTGGCGAAGGCGTATGTGACGAAAGCGATTGAAAAGGGTTACGCCATCGGCAAAGGACGGATACCGTTGGATCACTTCTACCGCCTGCGCACTGAGCCGCCGGCGCGTGGCATCCATGAGGTTCCGCAACACGGGATGCATCCGGCCGCGGAACCGACGGCCCACTAATTCAGTTGGAAGATACAGCTGAATATTTTTCGCGAACGAATACGTTAGATTCCTGTTCCGGGTAGAAGTTTGTGGCTATCGTTTCCAAACTATACGGCCGGCAACAATCGTGGCCATCGGCGCGCCCTTGAAATTCTGGCCGTCAAACGGTGAGTTGCGTGATTTGCTGGATGACTCCTTCACGTTATAAGTCCAATCGTGGTCGGTGGAAAAAATGGTCAGGTCCGCGGTTTCGGCCCTGGCAATTTTTCGTTCGAGGCCAAGCACTTTCGCCGGACCGGTGGTGAATAGCTCCACCATGCGCATCAGCGTGATCTTTCCGCTGTGCACGAGTTTCAGCGCAAGCCCCAGCGCGGTTTCAAATCCCAAAATTCCGAAAGGCGCGCGATCAAACTCCACGTCCTTCAAAGCGGGCTCGTGAGGCGCATGATCCGTTGCTATCGCATCGACGGTGCCGTCCGCCAGTCCAGCCAGCAGTGCGTCACGGTCTTCGCGCGCGGCCAATGGCGGATTCATTTTGAATCGAGAATCGTACTGCACGTCCTCATCGATCAATGTGAAGTGATGCGGGGTCACCTCGCAGGTGACGTTCAACCCGCGTTGTTTCGCGCAACGCACCAGTTCCAGCGAACCGCGCGCGGAAAGATGTGCAATGTGCAGCCGGGCTTCGGTCAATTCCGCCAGCTGAACGTCCCGCGCCACGCAGACCGACTCAGCGGCGGCAGGCATTCCACGTAGACCCAGTCGCGTGGAGGTAATTCCTTCGCGCATCACCGCGCCATGCGCCAGAGAAACATCTTCGGCGTGTTCAATGACCGGCAGATCGAGCGAACGGCAATAGTCCATCACCTGCCGCGCCAGTTTTGCGGTAGCGATGGGCCTGCCGTCATCGGACACGGCAACGATTCCGGCGTGTTTCATCGCGGCAATTTCCGCGATGTTTTCTCCATTACTTCGCACCGACGCCGCGCCGATCGGCCACACCCGCACGCTGCCGGTGGCTTTCGCGCGATCGACAATAAATCGCGTAACCGATGCGTTGTCGTTTACCGGTTTGGTGTTTGGCATGCAACACACAGCGGTAAAGCCGCCGCGCGCGGCCGCTCGCGTTCCAGTCTCGATGCTTTCTGAAGATTCCTGGCCCGGTTCTCGCAAATGCACATGCATGTCGATAAAACCCGGCGCGATGATCAAACCGGCCGCATCGAAAATTTCGGCGTTTCGCGCGGGGGTAATTTTTCCGGGCGCGCTGATTTCTGCAATTTTCTCCCCATCGAGAAGAATGTCTTGTGCTGCATCCGTTTTCGTCGCGGGATCCAGCACCCGACCGTTCTTAATCAGCAGCATGCGTGGATTCCTTTTTTTCTGGCGAGGCGCTCGGGGTATCCAATGTCCCATCCGCGACCGGGCTTTCTCCGCCTTCCGTTGCGCTGGACATCAGTAAAAATAGGAGCGCCATGCGCACGGCAATGCCGTTGGTCACCTGTTCGAGAACGCATGACTGCGCGCCATCGGCGACTTCCGGCGAAATTTCCACGCCGCGATTCATGGGACCTGGATGCAGGATGAGCGCATTGGGATTGGCCAGCCGCAAGCGCTCGGCGTTCAGCTGATACAGCAAAATATATTCTTCGGCGGAAAGTGTGGGCTCGTACATTCGTTCGGTTTGCACTCGCAGCACCAGAATCACGTCGGCGTCTTCGAGGCCCTCTTCGATTCGTGAGACGCGGCGAATCAGGCATCCCGGAGGACCAATTTTTTCGAGTTCGCGCGGGATCCACATCGCGGGGCCGCACAGAGTGAATTGGCAGCCGAATTTTCCCAGCAAGTGAATATTCGAACGGGCCACGCGACTGTGTTGAATATCGCCCAGGATGGTGACTTTCAAATTTTCGATGGAGCCGCGGCGGTCGCGGATGGTCAGCGCGTCCAGCAATCCTTGCGAAGGATGTTCGTGCGTGCCGTCACCGGCGTTGATCACCGGGATATCAAGATTGCGCGCCACGAAATCGGCCGCGCCGGACGCGGCGTGGCGCATCACCAGGCAATCCGGTTTCATGGCGTTCAGGGTATAGACGGTATCCAGAAGCGATTCGCCTTTTTTCAAGCTGGAGGCTTCCGCTTGGAGATTCATAGTGTCGGCGCCCAGCCGCGATGCCGCGGTATTAAAACTAATGCGCGTACGCGTGGAATTTTCAAAGAACGCCAGAGTCACGGTTTTTCCGCGCAAGGTGGCTAGCTTTTTTAGGGGATGGCGCTGAATTTCCTGAAAGAGTTTGCTCTGGTCCAGCAGAAAAGTTAACTCGTCCGCGCTGAGCGGTTCAAGGGCCAGGAGATCGCGAAAGCGGTAGGTCACAGAGTCACTTAATTACGGCCAATCTACTTAGTGTCGAACAGCAGTGAAGCACTGATCGATTCCCGATCAATTCGTCATGAAAATATTCCTACGGATCCACGCGATCGACCAGCACCACGCGCTCTTCGCTGTCGATCTCGCGCAGCCGTACTTCCACAATTTCTGTGTCGCTGGTTTGCACGCCGCGGCCCACGTACTGCGCTTCAATGGGCATTTCACGATGGCCGCGATCAATCAGCACACACAAGGACACGCGCTTGGGCCGGCCCAGATCGAACAAGCCGTTCATCGCAGCGCGAATGGTGCGCCCGGTATATAAAACGTCGTCCACCAGCACCAAGTCCATGTTATCGACGCCAAAGGAAATATCGGAAGATTGCAGCACGGCATGCGAGGCCACTTTGGAGAGATCGTCGCGGTACAAAGTAATGTCGAGCGTTCCGACGGGCACTTCCACGCCATCGATTCCACGCATGGCTTTGGCGATTCGTTGCGCCAGGGGAACGCCTCGCCGCCGCACCCCGATCAAGGCCAGATGTTTCGTGCCGCCGGATTTCTCCACAATTTCGTGCGCCAGGCGCTGAATGGTGCGATCGATTTCAGACGCGGACATGAGCTGAGACTTTTCTACGATGCGCATAAGTTCGCGTAATCCTATCATTGCTGCCACACGGCGGCCAATGCAACCGTGCGGTAACATTTGAATGATAGACTGCCGAAGTTCTTCTGGAGGAATTGAGGATGGCTGCTGGGATTGCGAGCGTTTTTGATTGTGCAAATAAAATTTTGACGGGCGCGGCGATAGTGTTGTCGCTGATGCTGACTGCGGCGACGCCGATCGCAGCGCAAAAACCTACGGCACAAACTGACGCCCACAAAACCAGCACCAAAGAGGGCTCCGGCGATTCCAGTAAGCCAAAGCTGGTAGTCATTCTGGTAGTCGACCAGATGCGCAGCGACTATGTCGATAAATTTCAGCAGCAGTGGACCGGCGGTTTGAAGCGACTCGTCGATGAAGGTGCCTGGTTTCACGAAGCGGCCTATCCTTATGGCGCGACGGAAACGTGCGTGGGCCACGCCACGATTTCGACCGGGGCATTTCCCGCGAGCCACGGGATGATCGGCAATGAATGGTGGGACCGCGAGCAGCAGAAGGATGTTACGTGTACCGCCGATGCGTCGGTAAAAAATATGGCCTACGAAGGCGCGAGCGCTCCGGCTGCAAGCAATGCTGCGGGCAGCGCGCCCGGCGCAACGTCACACGCCGCGGGAGACAGCGCCACCAAAATGCTGATTCCGGCGTTTGCGGAAGAGTTGAAGTTCCAGTCGGGCCCGGGCACGCGTGTGGTGGCCATGTCGCTCAAAGCGCGCGCGGCTATCACGTTGGCGGGACATCAAGCTGATTCTGTGACGTGGTGGGATGGGGGTACAGGTTTATGGCAAACTTCGTCCGCATACGGGCAAGCGCCGTTCATCGCGGAATTTGTGAAATTGCATCCGGTTACGGAGGATTACGGCAAAACATGGGCGCCTCTTCTGCCGGAATCGGCTTATCTATATGACAAAAGCGCGGTCAATGTAGGATCGCCTGCCGGTTTTGGAGCCACATTTCCGCATCCTTTGCGTGGAGCTGCGGATGGCAAAGGGCCGGACGTTTCGTTTTATTTGCAGTGGGCTACGAGTCCCTACGCGGAAACTTATCTCGCGCACATGGCAGAAGACGCGGTGGACAAGCTGCAGCTTGGCAGGGGCCTCGGCACTGATTTTCTCTCGGTGAGTTTTTCTTCGGTCGACTATGTGGGACACGCTTTTGGTCCTCGCAGCTGGGAGATCCAGGACGAACTGGCGCGGCTGGATCGGGATCTAGATGAGTTCTTTGCGCATCTTGATAAAACCGTGGGGCACGGGAAATATGTGGTGGTCCTCAGCTCCGATCACGGAGTCGCGCCCGTTCCAGAAGATTTTCGCAAGACAGGCGTAGACGCAGGGCGCCTCAATCTTGAAGAGGTAAGAAGCCGCATCGAACAGGCGCTTGAACCGCTTCATTACGCAAAGCCTGCGGTAGCTAAAATTGACGGGGCGGATGTGTACTTCAATCGCGGCACGTATACGAAGCTGAAAAGCGATCCGCATGCGTTGCAAGCGGTGCTCGAGGCGATGCAAGGGACGCCCGGGGTAGCTCGCGTCTATCAAGCTGAGGAATTGGACGACCGGCCGGCCACGAGCGATCCGATTCGCGCGGCAGAAGCCGCCGGATTTTTGAAGGCGCGCAGCGGTGATTTGCTCATCGTTCCTAAGCCCTACTGGATCTGGGATTATTCAGCGCCAGGAAAACCGGGCCGCAATGGCGGCACTTCGCACGGGACACCAAATTACTACGACCAACGCGTTCCGGTGATTCTGATGGGCGCGGGAATTCGTCGGGGAAAATATTATGAATCGGCTACGCCCGCGGACATTGCGCCGACGCTCGCGACTCTTTGCGGCATCACGCTGGCCGCGCAAGATGGGCGTCCGTTAGTCGAAGCCCTTGAAGGGTCTCAATCGACCCAAGAGCCTTCCGCTTCGCGGACACGATCAACAAGCGATGCGCATCGGTAGAATACTCGTCACAAACACGTAGAGTTTCGGGCGGGAATTCGCGCCGCGTCGCTCGTACTTCGTGTTATTCTGCAGGCGATGTGACCTCCGCTGGCCCTGTCGATCTCAGCGTTAACATCGGCGCTTTGCGCCTCAGAAATCCCATTATTGCGGCCAGCGGCACGTTTGGTTACGGCCTCGAATTTGCCCATCTTGTCGATCTAAACACAATCGGTGGATTTGTCACTAAAGGGTTATCCCTCAACCCCATACAGGGTTCTCCCGCGCCTCGGCTTTGTCATACACCTTCGGGAATGTTGAACGCCGTCGGGCTGCAAAATGTGGGTGTGCGGACGTTCGTGGCGGAAAAACTTCCCGTACTAAGAAAATACGATACTCCCGTATTAGTTAACATCTTTGGGTATTCAACGGAGGAGTATGCCGAGGTCATCTCCATTCTGGAAAATGCCCCGGGCATAGCGGGGTATGAGCTGAATATTTCCTGCCCCAATGTGAAACAGGGGGGCATCCAATTTGGTAGCGACCCGGGCATGCTTTCTCAAGTGGTCGGCGTCGCGAGGAAAGCAGCAGCGAGTCGCCCGCTTTGGGTGAAGCTGTCGCCGCTCGTTACAGACATTAGGGTTATCGCCAAGGCGGCAGAGGAAGCTGGCGCGGATGGGCTGACGGTAGCCAACACCTACCCCGCCATGTCGATTGACGTCAAGAGCCGCAAGTCCAGGCTTGGCTGCCCTACCGGAGGCCTTTCCGGGCCGGCAATACGGCCAATAACGGTCCGGCTGGTTTGGGAGGCGGCGATGGCTGTGGGGATCCCTATTGTCGGGCTGGGGGGCATCGAGACGGTAGATGACGTGCTTGAATACTTATCTGTGGGAGCTAAAGCGGTCCAGGTTGGTACAGCTAGTTTCGTGGACCCGGGTGCGATAGGAGGCTTAGCCGCTGAGTTGGAACGGCGGATTTCTGGATATAAATTACAGAATATAAGAGATTTAACTGAAGTTTTGGTACCGAAGTTGGATTGACCCGAGGGGCCAGGGCTGGTACACTTTTCAGTATGATGATGCGAAAAAGACACAACATGCGACGTTCCATTCACATCCTCTACGCCTTCTTTCTATGGATCCCGGTTATGTTTTTGGCCGCCCAGTCGATCAACGCTCCTCTGGTGGCCAGGTCGAACGAGCCGGTTAAGCCGCTCAAGACTTGGGTGGGGAACGCGAGCTGGTATGGCAACAATTTTGACGGCAAGAAAACCGCGAATGGAGAAGAGTTTGACCCCGAGGCGCTGACTGCGGCCCATCCCAACCTGCCGTTTGGGTCCATCGTGCGCGTAGTGAACCCCAGGAACGGAAAATTTGAAGTAGTACGCATTAATGACCGTGGGCCCTATCAAGAGGGACGCGAAATTGATGTATCCTATCGCGTGGCCAGAAAGATTGGCCTGACGCACGCCGGAGTTACCAAGGTCCGGCTGGAATTGATGCAGTTACCTCAGCGCCCATAAAGCCCCGGAAGGTCGGGGCCACAAAAGTGACCTTGACCTTTGACGCTCATCCACGAAGTAACCTGATCGTAGCCCTCGATTTTGACTCATTATCAACGGCCGTAAAGTTCGCCAAACAGATTGCTCCGCTGGTGGGCATGTTCAAAATCGGCAGCCAGCTTTTTACGGCGGCCGGACCTGCCGCGGTTAAAGAGATAGCGGCGCTGGATGTCGGGGTTTTTCTGGATTTGAAATTCCACGATATACCGAACACCGTGGCTGGCGCGGTGCTGTCCGCAGCTTCGTTGCCGGGCGTTGAGTTGCTGAACGTTCACGCACTGGGCGGCAGCGTTATGCTTCACGCTGGGGTGCAAGCCATCAGCGCGGGAGTGGCGATGGGCGCCAATCGGGCCAGGTTGCTGGCGGTGACGATTTTGACCAGCATGGACGACAAGGCTTTGCTGGAGGTGGGCATCGCCGGGCCGGCGGCGGAGCGGGTTACCAAGCTCGCGGTCATGTCGCAAAAGGCGGGTGTGGATGGCGTCGTCGCTTCCGTGCAGGAGGCGCTAGCGATCCGCGAAGCGTGCGGACGCGATTTTCTGATCGTGACTCCCGGTGTGCGCCCCAAAGATGAGTCGTCTGCTGCGCAGCGCGATGATCAGTCTCGTACCGCGACGCCCGCGGAAGCCATCCGTGCCGGTGCGGATTTCATCGTGGTGGGTCGCCCCATACTTGCGGCTCGTGATCCTCGCGCAGCGACGCAAACGATCGTCGAAGAAATCGCGGCAGCAAAGTAATTCTTGTAATTCTTTCAACCTGAGTTTACCGCGCTCGCAATTTCGTCGCGGCCTTCCTTGACCACGGTGCGAGCCGCCGATAAGCTTGTGTTTCTCCTTTCAGGTGAAAGGTTCAATGGACCAGATTCACGTTACATTACCCGACGGCAAAGTTGAGGAAGTGCCCAAAGGCACTACTCCTCTGGAGATTGCGCGGAAAATATCTCCGCGCCTCGCGGATGCCGCGCTTGTGGCGCGTATTTCGGCCGGTAATGGTGTCCCCAATTCCAACGCGGCAGATAACAGCGAATTAATCGATCTGCGACGTCCGCTGGATTACGACGTGAAGCTGCAAATCCTCACGGAAAAAGACGCCGATGCGCTGTATGTGTTTCGTCATTCCGCCGCTCATCTGCTCGCCGCCGCGGTCACTGAGCTTTTCCCGGACGTGAAGCTGGGCATCGGGCCGCCCATCGAGACGGGCTTTTTCTACGAATTTCTGCGTGAAGAGCCGTTTACTCCGGAAGACCTGGTCAAGATTGAAGCCAAAATGCGCCAGCTCGCCGCGCAAGACTTGCCCAACGAACGCAAACTTCTTCCCAAATCCGAAGCGCTCGAGCTGTATAAAAAAACGAATCAGACTTTTAAGTGCGAGCTGGTGGAAGAAAAAGCGACCGAACCTATGGTTTCTTTTTACACTACCGGGAAATTTATTGATTTTTGCCGCGGCCCGCACATTCCTTCCACCAAGCGCATTACTGCGTTCAAATTGATGAGCGTTGCCGGCGCCTACTGGAAAGGTCAGGAAGCAAATCCGCAGTTACAACGCATTTATGCGGCGGCTTTTTATACGCAAAAAGAGCTCGACGAATATTTGCATCGCCTCGAAGAGGCCAAGCGCCGCGATCATCGCAAGCTCGGCGTTGAGCTCGATCTGTTCAGCATTCAGGAAGAAGCCGGGCCCGGACTTATCTTTTGGCATCCGAAGGGCGGGCTAATTCGCAAAATTATGGAAGACTGGATGCGCGACGAACTGTTGCGGCGCGGCTACGATCTGGTGGTCACGCCGCATATCATGAAACTCGATTTGTGGAAGACCAGCGGGCACACCGGCTATTACCGCGACAACATGTTTGGGCCGGTGGAAGTCGAAAAAACCGACTATCAATTGAAGCCGATGAATTGCCCGGGGCACGTTCTCATTTACAAAGCGAGAATGAAGAGTTATCGCGATCTGCCTGTTCGTCTGGCGGAGCTGGGCACCGTTTACCGCTACGAGCGCAGCGGCGTGCTGCACGGGTTGCTGCGGGTTCGCGGATTTACCCAGGACGACGCGCATATTTTCTGCATGCCTTCGCAAATTGAAAGCGAAGTGGAAGCCTGCCTGGATTTCGCATTTGCGGTCATGAAGACTTTTGGGTTTGACAAATTTGAGGTTGAGCTCAGTGACTGGGACGCGTCGCATCCTGAAAATTACATCGGCAAACCGGAAGACTGGCAGCGGGCCACTAGCGCGCTGGCCGAAACCATGACGCGCATGAACGTCCCATTTAAAAAAATCGAAGGCGAAGCGGCGTTCTACGGGCCCAAAATCGATATCAAGTTAATCGACGCGATTGGCCGCTCCTGGCAACTCACTACCGTGCAATTCGATTTCAACTTGCCGGCCCGGTTCGGGCTGCAATACGTCGGCGAAGATGGGGCCAAGCACGAACCGCTGATGGTTCACCGCGCCTTGCTGGGGTCCGTGGAACGGTTCTTCGGCATCTTGATTGAGCATTATGCCGGCGCTTTTCCGCTGTGGCTCGCTCCCGTGCAAGTCGAAATCTGCCCGGTCAGCGAAAAAGTTGCGGACTACGCTCGCCACGTTACCGACACGCTGAAGCGGCACGGCTTTCGTGTGCATCTCGATGATCGCAACGAAAAATTGCCCGCAAAAATTCGCGATGCGCAGCTTCAGAAAATTCCGTACATGCTGGTACTTGGCCCCAAAGAATCCGAGGCGGGCACAGTCTCGGTGCGCCATCGCAGCAAGGGCGACCTCGGTCCTAAGCCACTCCCTGAAGTCATCGAATCGCTAACCAAGGAAATAGATTTAAAGTCCGTTTCGTAACTCGAACTTCCAAGTGTGGGTCACTTTCCGATTATGCGAGTGATCGAGAAGTGAAGATGCAAGGAGCGCGAGCTATGAAAATGCGCGCGGAAAACCTAGTGTTGCACGAATTTGAGTGTTGTGGCGTGGCAATCAAGCGATGCCGTGTCGCTTCGCCCCGAGTGTCTCGGCTGGGAAGATAGCTGTAATCTTTGTACCCAGAGCATTAGAATCAACAGTCAATTCGCCATGAGACTGGCGCACGCGCTCTCGCATTCCCCTAATTCCGACGCCGACTCCTTGGGATTGAATCTCTGCCAATCGTTCTTGCGAAATTCCCTTACCGTGATCCTGAACCTCCGCATAAATCTTGTCGGACTCACGAGCGATACGGATTACCGCAGTTTTGCTTCCTGAATGGCGATGGATGTTTGTCAGGCATTCTTGCACGAGACGAAATATGGCGAGTTCTACTTCCGGGGCAAGCCTTTCGAGGCTGTCGGGAATATTGAGCTCAATACTAAGGCCGCTGCGTTCGGCCAGACCGTCTATGTACCAGCGAAGTGCAGACGACAGTCCGCTGTCGTCTAGCATAGGTGGGTGCAAAAGATAAGATGTCGTGCGTATCTCTTGGGTCAGATCCTGAATTAAATCCTGGGCATCTTTGATGCTTTTGGATAGTCGCGCAGGGTCGCACTTCGCGTCATCTTCGATTCGCGCAAGGCCCATCCCCAGTGCCGCCAGATGCTGGCCAGCGCTGTCGTGCAGCTCACGGGCAATGCGCCGACGTTCTTCGTCCTGAGCAAACATCAATCTTCCGGAAAGGTCTCGAAGCTGATCCGACTGCTGAAGGATCTCAGCGTTTCGCCTGCGCAGCTCTTGAGTTCGAAATTGCACTTGAGTATCGAGCGCATCAGCGAGTGTGCGAAAACGTTGTTCGCTTTCATGCAATTCACGCTCGATCCGCTTACGCCCGGTGATGTCACGCGCTATTTTCGAAGCACCGATGATTTTTCCTGCGGCGTCTCTGACTGGGGAAATTGACAGTGATATCTCAACTTTAGTGCCATCTTTTCGCAGACGAACGGTGTCGAAATGATCGATCGGTTCACCCTGACGGAGTCGCACAAGGATTCTTGTTTCCTCGTCCCGGCGATCGAGGGGAATAATCATCGAGATAGGCTGGCCTACGGCCTCTTTGGCTGTGTATCCAAAGAGTCGCTCGGCACCTTTGTTCCAACTGGTAATGACGCCCTCTAAAGTCTTGCTGACAATCGCATCATCGGAAGAATCCACGATTGAGGCAAGCAAGCCGATCGCCTTATCGGCTTGCAGGCGCAGTAAGGGAAGCTCGTCCAAAATTGATTGTGAGATCTTGTCTGTGCTGGACTTCCGGATCGTCAATAATACAGCTAGCCAGCGCTTCATGCGTCGCCAGAAGTTGCTTGATGTCATCCTCAAACTGGATTTCAGGATGCACCCTGGTCCAGTAGTGTGCTGCCCGAACGAACGCCAAGAAAAGCAGGAGGTACTGAAGTCGAACGTTGCCTAGCAATCGTTCCAGTGCATCAAGGCATTGCGGGGCGTCCGCCGTCTGCAAGAATACATGACTGGCAAGAGAAAAAAGCCCGTCTTCCATCTGCGTGTCGGCTGCCGGCATTTCAATAAGAGGCGCGGGACATTTCGAGCAAAACGAGAGGCGCGACCTTAGTTCAGGTCCCCGTGGAATGGGCCGCCGCAGCAATTTGACGACGTCCACAACGCTTTCAGCGCGGGCATCCTGATCGCCGGCCGGGCGGCCAAGTCCAATCAAGAAACCGGTGTGGCGGGAGATGCAGTAGCGGACTGCGCAAAAACGAGAAAGATGGACGAAAAGTCGTTCCTTAAAGACGGAGGGGAGGGGGTTATCGAGATAAGCTGCTTCGGCAAATCCCCACAGTTTTTCGGTGATCTCGGGGGTCTCGGGCGAGAGCCAAAAGAAGTTCGGAAGCACGCCAAACCGCTCATTAACCCGCCGGTGCAGTTCCGATGCAACAGTAGTCACCGATTGAGCATTGTCAGATGCCATTAGCC
>Ga0073928_10002337_pt1 | contig 32980 bp, 32 predicted proteins | sample PaiPotPPA55metaG_FD_76969 | JGI IMG/M metagenome (GOLD analysis project Ga0073928, IMG submission 76969) | Iron sulfur acid spring bacterial and archeal communities from Banff, Canada, to study Microbial Dark Matter (Phase II) - Paint Pots PPA... ...
CGCGGAACGAGCCGCCAAATTGACGAGGTCGTCCGGCGTCACCTCGATGGGTGGCGTCGAAAGGTTAATATCCATGCGTTCTTCCCGGTGGCTCTGGTTCTACCAAAAACGTGGATTCTCCCTTAAAAGGTAGAACCGACGGTAACCGAAGACTAAGAGGTATACGGAGTAAACGCAAGTAAACTTTGCCGACCCGAGGTAGCCGCAAAGGCACGTGGTTGTTGAGCTTCGAGGAAAAAGGTGAGAAAAGACTTGAGGCAAATCGGGGGTTTTGCGGGGCTTTAGGTCTGTAGATTCAAGCGCCGGCGTGGAATTTCTTGCTGTTAGCGCATCGGCAAAACGCCGCTTTTACCGTTCGCGAGTGGACCGTGACGCCGGGCCTTCACGTAAAGAAGCGTGGTGGAGAGGTTGGCGTGACCGAGACGAAGCTGGATTTCGCGGCAATCCGCGCCGCTTTCGAGTGCGTGATGCGAGTGGGTGTGACGGACCCAATGGGTGCTCGCATTGGAACGAGCGCGGCCGCCGACCGGATTTTGCGGGGTTGAAAGCAGTGCCGCCCACGAAAAGAGCCGGCGAAATACCTGCCCCATACCGTCGGGCGTCAATGAATTGCCGGTGCGAAAATGCGTAAGGAGTGGGGTGCCGGCGGGACAAACGCCAGGATCCCCGGGCAAACCGCGGGCGCGCAGGCTCTCCTCAACCAGCTCCATGACGGCTTGCGGAACTGGAATAGTCCGCGTCGCGCGGCCTTTTCCAGGGATAACTAGCTGCCAGCCATTACCCGATGCGCCTCCAAGCCCGGACTGGATAAGCCAGCCGGTTGTTGCACGCGCTAATTCCGCACGCCGCAGCCCGGTCGAATAGGCCAGATTCAGCGCCAGATAGTCCCGCAACTCCCTTTGGGAATACTGGACGCGACAGGCCGCCTGGACCACGTTTTGCCATTGCCTGTGGTTGAGCGAGCGCCCTGAAACATCGATGCGAGGGCCGATTGCCACCGCCGGGGCATGCGAAAACGGGTTGCGCGCCCAGTAGTTCTGCTCGACCAGCCACTGGCCCATTGCGTGAAGAATCGCCCGCGCGGTTTCCCTGCTGCGATTGGAGAGAGCGCCGACAAACGGGCGCCAATCCGGTTGATTTCGCTCGATTTTCGCGCGTCCGACCCAGCGGGCCGCAGGCTGCGGATCGACAAGAAACGTCCCGATGTACCCCGCGCAGTCCGCGCTATCCAGCGACGAAAGTGGCTTTTTCCTTTCATTGACGGCCCATAAAAGCAGCCGTTCAGCTTCCCGCCGATAGGCCCGGGCGGTATGCGGACTGTGTTGCCGCGTGGCAAGCCATGCATCGATTGCCTGCAAATCCGTGTCCATCGGGCACGGCAAAGCAGAGTTTCGGAGCCGGTTAGTACCGGCCGATCCGTCTATTTCCGCGGGTACATCGAGTGATTCGATAGGGACGATGCCGCTCTGGCGCGGCCGCACGAGCGCGGGATCGTTGCCGGACAAGCGCCGGCGCGGGGTGAGCGCGCGTTTTGACAGTATATGAAGCAGTGAATCGGCGTGAAGGGCAAGCCATTCAACTATGCGGCGCGCCGCCTTCGGGCCGACGCGCGCCACGTTCGCGTACCAGCGGTGGCCGCGCCGCTCGATGAAACCCAGAAGGTCGCCGAGCGTATGGATGCCGGCGTTCTGAAGACGGCCGGCAATTGAGGGTTCGAGCCAGCTTGCAACGGGGTGATCCGGCCGCGGCGCCTGGACCAGACTGGCTTCCATGCGCGCGAGGGCGTCGACCTGACGCCGGCGCAGGCGCGCATTTCGGGTTGTACGTCGATCAACGCTCGGGGTGTTTTCCTGCGGAAACTCCGCCCTATAAAGCTCCAGAAGTTCGGCTTCGCTATGGAAACCGTCTGGATCGACTGATTCGCGATACGCCTCCAGCGTAGGCATCTCGCTGGCTGCCAGCCGCTGTGCTTCAGGAATGCTCCCCGGTCTCAGGCGTAAAAGATGCGTGGCTTCAACATCACGCGTGCGGCGTGCAGCACCCGAGAGGGTGTCGCGCAAGAGCCCGATCAGACGCCGGGTAGCGCGGACGTCGGTGGTGGCGTCGCCGTAGGTCGCGTGCAATTGCTCGACCGAAACGCCATCCAGGTATCCGCGATATAGCGCGAAATGTTCACGAGTGAGCCGCTTGATGGACGCGCGGTTCTCGGGGTTGCGAACGGATGATGTTGGTGAAGCAGCCGGCATGAGTTATTTATGCTTTGGTTTCAATAGCTTGGAGGAAGGCTACCAGCGTGTAGGCGGTTTGACAACAAAAAACGCTACATCTGATAAGTATACGAACACGTCGAACACATCCCCGTGCCAACAGCGATGCAAACAGCGAGGAGATGAAAATCGAAGCGCCGACGTTCGCACGCCAGATGAAGCAGCATCGAGTGATGATGCTGACTAATTAATGAGGGGTGTTCGGTGTGACGGGAGAGGGCAATGCTCCTTGAACCTGCGCCGAGGAAAACATTCGCGTTGATACGGCCTGGAATGCCGAGCTAACCAGACGTACCGGTTCCAGTCACGGACCGGCACGCCTCATCGCTACAAGAAAAGAACACCCGCGTTTTACGCCGCGAGCGCTTCGGCAACCACGGTAGCCAATGGCGTGGTCGGCCGGCCGAGGAGTTGGCTCAACTGATGACCGTCGTCGAAGAGCGCGCCTTTCGACGTAGCCGTATCCGAGTCCGATATGAGCGCAGCCATGACTTCCGGTAACCCGACGCTGATCAGCGCGGCCTTATAGTCCGCCTCGGAGAGATTTTGGTACTCGACCTCCTTGCCCGACTGCCGCGTCACTTCGGCGGCGAGATCGGTGAGGGTGTAAGCGGTATCGCCCGCCAGTTCATAAATGCGGCCCGCTTGGGCGTTGCCTGTCATGACCAGTGCCGCGGCTTCCGCGTAGTCCGCCCGCGCTGCCGATGAAATCCTGCCGTCGCCCGCGCTGCCGCGGATAGCGCCGTGTTCAAGCGCAGGGGCGAGGCTGCGGAGGTAGTTCTCGGTGTACCAGCCGTTACGTAGCAAAACGAACGGCACACCCGATACGCGTAGTGCCTCTTCCGTCTCGCGATGTTCATCGGCTAGTCCGAGCGGCGACGTATCGGCGCGCAGCACGCTGGTGTAGGCGATCAGTTGAACGCCGTTACGCTTCGCGGCGTCGATTGCGGCGCGATGCTGAACCCCACGCCGGCCCATCTCACTCGATGAAATCAGCAGCAACTTGTCCGCGCCCTTGAATGCGGTCTCGAGCGTGGCGGGTTCGTTGTAGTCCGCGCGCCGGACTTGCACGCCCAGCGCGGCGAGGTCGGCTGCCTTCTCGGGACTGCGTACCGCGGCAACAATCTCGCTTGCCGATTGCGTCTTCAGCAACGCTTTGATAACAAGCCGGCCAAGTTGGCCGGTGGCTCCGGTAACGACGATCATGATCAAACTCCTGGGGTAAATGCGACAGAAGCCGTACCGTATCGGATAAACTAACTTTTCGTAAGTACGTACGCCGAGGTAAGTATCCATGGGTTCAAATGTTGGTTTGTCCCGCGACGGCGTGCCGTTGTCGGATCTGCTTCGTCGCGGTGAATTGCTGTCGGCGGACTGCCCGTCGCGGGAAGTGCTCAAGCACGTGACCAGCCGGTGGGGTGTTCTCGTTTTGATGGTGCTGCTGGATCAGACCTGCCGTTTCAGCGATCTGCGCCGCAAGGTGGATGGCGTGAGCGAAAAGATGCTCGCGCAGACTTTGCAATGGCTCGCGGCCGATGGTTTCGTGACACGCACTGTGTATGACGAGGTGCCGCCGCATGTGGACTATCGGCTGACACCTCTGGGAGAGGAGGTCGCGCGCCAGGTTACGTCGCTGGCGGACTGGATCGAGATGAATCTATCGCGCATCCTGAGTGCGCGAACGGTGGACGCGTAGGAGAGCGGGCCTGATTAGCGACTTCACGCGGCGCAGCGGCCGACGCGCTGCTAATAGAGCGCGCGGCGCAGCAGCTGAAGATGCTCGCAGCGCTTCAAGACATCCTCAAGGCGCTCCCAGTACCCGACCGTTGACCTTTTCCCCGTACATCGAATTGGGTGGGCCGTGGTACTTCTTGCCGTCTATAGCGGCATCAAGCTGTATCCATCGTGTTGCAAGACGGTAATGGTCGTGAGCGCGGAGAGCGAGCGCGTCACGCCGGGAAGGAGTCCGTCCTGGGAAAAGCCATTGGCGATCAGCGCTTGCGCGCAAACCGATACTTCAACGCCCGCGGCCTGCAGCTCAGTAACGAGACTTGCGTTGGGGTTGGGTCGTCCGTCGTGGGTCTGGTGTTGCTCGTTGTTCAACACACTCGATGTTGCCTCGCCGTGGATAACGACGACACATCGAAGTCGATCGGGTGTCACGCCGGACAGGCTGTACAAGTTCACGGCTCGCGCGACGCGCTCGAGTCCCGTATTGGGGGCCTCGGGCTTTTTGCCCGGCGCGCTGAGCGAGAAGACAATCTTGTATGTCGCGCCCGCGTCCGGAACATGGACCGCGCCCTCGATCCAATGCGCTTTGCCGAATTGCTCCATGACGGGACTTCCGGCAGCGGAGTGATCTTGCGTCATGACTTGCCTGCATCGAGAGAGGTGTTGAACTGATCGAGTGTCATCGCGCCTGCCATGAGTGATAGAGCATATAGGCCGCGACCGAGATGATCATCGCGGAGAAAACGCGGTTCAGCGCGCCGCGCTTGCGTGCTAGGCGGCTTGCCGCCTGAGTGCCCAGCACGCCGCCAACCACGCCGCCGCCAACGAATTCCGCCGCCACCAGCCAGTCGACCTGGCCCGACAGCGAGTAGTTGATCGCTGTCGTCAATCCGAACGAACCTACTGCAAACAACGACGTGCCGATTGCATCGACGATCTGCATTCGACCCGCGAACATCAGGCCCGGGACCACCAGAAAGCCCCCGCCGATTCCAAAAAATCCCGACAAGCTTCCTGCGCCCAATCCCGTTCCGCACAAACGCGAATAGGGCGTGGGGTGTGGGGTAAGCGCCGGCAGTGGCCGGTGCCAATGGGCGCGGCCGGAGCATGAGGAAAGCGACAAAGCACATTAGAAACGCAAAATAGGTCAAAAGCTTCTGGCCATCGATCAGCTTGCCGACGGACGAGCCCAGCGTTGCGCCAAGCACGCCGCTCGCCGCGAACGCGAAGGCCGGTCCCCACCGGACGTGCCCGGCTCGCGCGTGCGGGATCATGTTGATGTAGGCGCTCGCCGCTACCGCCAACGCCGCGGTCCCGATCGCGATGTGCGGATTGTGAACCCCGACTACGTAAAGGATGAGCGGCACGGCGAGGATCGAACCGCCTCCGCCGACGAGGCCCAGCGAGAAGCTTACGAAACCACCGCATAGCGCCGCGGCAAACCCTTGTGTCATCGGAGTGGAGGCAAGGATCATGGATCAGCCCTGCTGTCTGGCAGGGGTGGATAGCTGACCGCAGTCCAGGTTCGCCGGTATGGCGACATCCATCATCTTGGGGTTCGGAAGATTCAGGCCCCTCATGATCTCCACGTATTCGGTCTCCGTTTTCCCCGCCAGCCTCGGATTGAATTGCTTCTCCTCGCCAATGCTCGACGCTGTCCATCCGTTGTAATCGTGAGCGGGATAGAGCGTGGTTGCGCCGGGCAGCTTGAACAGCTTGTTGACGATCGAATCCCATGACCGATGAGGGTCCCCGCCCTGAAAGTCCGTGCGTCCGCTGCCGCGAATGAGCAGGACATCGCCGGTGAAAACGGCTTGCGGCGCCGAAGGGTTCAGCACGAAGCTAAAGGACTCGTCGGTGTGTCCAGGCGTATAAAGCGCGCGTAGCTCGATGCCGTCGACACGCAAGATTTCGTCTTCATGTACATGCTGCGATACGCAATGTGCCTTCGACAATTCGCCCATAATCGTTGTGCAGTGCGTGGCGTCTCGCAGGTCACCAAGCGCTGTGATGTGATCGGCGTGGGTGTGGGTGTCAATGGCGTGAACCAGTTGCAGATCCAACTGCTCGATCACCTTGAGATATTGCTCAAGCTGTTCCTTGACGGGGTCGATGATCACTGCCTCCCCGCCCGCCCGAGAGGCCAGCACATAGGTGTATGTGCTCGATTGAGTGTCGAAGAATTGCCGGAAAAGCATCGCTTTATAACCTTGAAAAAATCGCTATATTACTTTTACGTATAAGCTTATATGTGTAAAGAATATAGTGTTGAGCGGGCGGAAAGTCAACGGGCGGAATGCGTCGTGGGCTGGGAATACGGCTATCGGGACGGAAGATGCCGCGCGTCGCCGTTGATGAAACCTGCAACTGAAAACGAAGACGGGATGACGAACGATGATGGTTGACTGGGTGAATTTCACGCCGATCAAGTCCCTGCTGGGAGGCGCGATGATCGGTTTGTCCGCGGCGCTTTTTATTCTCCTCAACGGACGTATTGCCGGGATAAGCGGGGTTCTTGGCGGCCTCCTGACTGCTGGCGGATGGCGCGATAGGTGGAGAATTTCCTTCGTTGCCGGATTACTTGCCGCGCCGTTGCTTTATGTTTTGACGAGACCGCTACCTCCGATCGTTATCCAGGCCAGCGTGCCGCTTCTAATTCTTGGCGGCCTGTTCGTCGGCTTTGGCACACGCGCGGCAAGCGGCTGTACGAGTGGTCATGGCGTGTGCGGAATATCGCGAGGTTCGGTCCGCTCGATTGCCGCGACGTTGACATTCATGGTCGCGGGCTTCGTGACGGTCTTCGCTATCAGACATCTGTGGGGCGGCTAGCATGCGAAACGTGAGTTCGTTTCTGGTCGGGCTGCTTTTCGGTGGCGGCCTGATTGTGTCCGGCATGGCGAACCCTTCGAAAGTGCTGGGTTTCCTGGACCTCGCGGGGAACTGGGATCCTTCGTTGGCCTTTGTCATGATTGGTGCAATTGCGCTTGCATCAATCGGATTTTTCGCCAGCAAGCGCATTGGAAAACCGCTTCTCGACGAAACAACGCATCTCCCCACGAAGAAAAAAATCGACGTGCAATTGATCGTGGGAAGCGCGATTTTCGGAGTCGGCTGGGGGGTAGCGGGATTCTGTCCCGGACCGGTCATGGTCGCGGTGGGCGCGGGAAAATTCGGCGCTGTGATCTTCCTCGCAGCGATGCTTGCCGGCATGCTCGCTTTTAACTTGTTCGACGCTCGGCGAACTATCCGAGGCAATGCGAATGCGCGTTAGGCCGTCACCGCGTTCGCTAGCCAGGAGGGCCGGATAGTTTGAGCGCCGTCCACGGCTTGACCGTGCACAATGCCGTTAGCCACTTCGGAGGGCAGTGCCATGAAATCCCTGGTTGACCAGCTTGGGCAGTACGCGGTGTATCACCGCGACTCGCGCAACATTGCTTCGCACCTCATCGGTATTCCGTTGATCGTGGTCGCGGTCGCCACTTTGCTGGCGCGGCCATCGGTCGGCGTGACGGCTGCGCTGGCCCTGTCCCCAGCAATGCTGCTCGCGGCGGCGGTCGCCGTGTTCTACCTTCGGCTGGACCTACGGTTCGGTATCCTGATGATGGTCTTGCTCGCGCTGTGCGTGTGGGCCGGGAAGCTGCTGGCAATGCAAACGACCGCACTGTGGCTCGCGTGGGGCCTGGGCTTGTTTTTCGTCGGCTGGGTCATCCAGTTCATCGGCCATTACTTCGAAGGCAGCAAACCCGCTTTCGTGGACGATGTAATCGGGCTCGCGGTCGGGCCGCTGTTCATTGTGGCGGAGGTGGCGTTCTTCCTCGGCCTGCGCGACCCGGTTCGCCGCGCGATTGAAGAACGCGCCGGCCCAATACGCGGCGCTGCGGGCAAAAGCGCCGTTCGATAACCGTCAGCCGTTTGTATGGCGACGGCATCACCGCCCTTTCAGGAACCTAGGGTTTACACCTAATTCGACAATAATCCCTTGCGCAGTCTGCTATTAATCTTAAGCGCGCATTTACCTACACTTGAATCACTGAAACGCGAACAGGGCTGTTCGCGACGAAAATCAAGATTCGGAGGTAGGTCATGAAAGTCGTTCAATCGCTTATTGTTGCCGCAGTGCTCGCTATCCCGGCTGTCTCGTCTTTCGCTCAATCGAATGCGCCTGTTACCCGCGCCGAAGTGAGAGCTCAACTGATCCAGGTTGAGAAAGCAGGCTATCAACCCGGCCGCGACGACCCGAATTACCCGGCTGACATTCAGGCTGCAGAAGCACGCGTCGCTGCGCAAAACGGTGCCGCTACCAGCTTCGGCGGCGTGACCGACGGTACGTCGGCATCGGGTGCCCGCGCTGTCGTGAGCCCCGCGTTGAACGACAACGCAAAGTCGATCTACTTCGGCCACTAATCAGTTGTGTTGCCAAGCCGCACAGGAACCCTGGCGGCATTGAACAAGGTTCGAAACTGATTGATGGGCGCGCAGCGATCCTGTGCGTTCATCCATTTCGAATCAAGGAACAGCACCTCCTCCAGCGGGGTTGCTCCGATCCCGATGGACTTTGCCCAGCTATAAGTTGGGCTTTTTTTGCGCTCGACAACATGCGATGACGCATGACGGTGCGGACCCGCGTGCGGACCTCAACCGAGCGCCTTGAGCGCGGCCGGGAATCGAGGGTCCTTCAAATACGCGACGTTAAACCGGCAGTACGGCGAAACGCCTTCTGCATGGGGTGAAAAGACGGTCCCCGGCGCGAGAATGACGGATTGAGCGAGCATCGCCTTGGCGAACGCGATCGAGTCTTCGCCATGAGGCAGCGCGGCCCAAAGATACAGGCTCTGATCGCTGACCTTGTAGATCTTCGCGCCCAGCGCGTGGAGCGCATTGACGCCTGCTTCGGTCGCCCGGCGAAGTTTCTCCTGCATGTGGTTGGTGTGACGCAGGAAATGGCCGTCGCTGAGAATGGCTTCCAGCGTGCGTTCGCAGTACTCCGAACTGCTCACATGCGTGAGCATTTTTACATCGGCGAGATCGCTTGCCAGCGCCGGGTCGCACGCCAGAAAACCGACTCGCAACGCCGCTGAAACCGACTTCGCGAAACTGCCGATATAAATCGTCCGGCGCAGTTGATCGAGCGTCGAGACGCGCGTAAGCGAGCGTGGTTTCAGGTCCGCGAGCGCGTCGTTTTCGACTATCGTGAGATCGTAGGTTTCAGCCAGCCTGAGTATGCGATGCGCCTTCGCGGCGCTGGTGTCGGTCGCGGTCGGATTGTGTCCCACCGACTGCGTGAAGAACAGTTTCGGCCGATGCGTCTTCAACTGCTCTTCGAGCACCGCAATGTCAGGGCCGTCGATCTCCCTTGGCACGCCAACCATGTTCGCCCCGCTCAACTTCAACTTCCCGAACAGCGGGTAATAACCGGGGTCGTCGACGAGTACCGTGTCTCCCGGGCGCACGAAATAACGCAGCAAAATGTCCATCGCCTGATTCGCGCCGTGCGTGAGCACGATCTGCGTGGGCGCCGCTTCTATCTCATAGCCGGCCAGCTTCTGCTGAAGATGCTGGCGCAATGGCAGATACCCGAAGCGGCTGCCGTAGCGAAACAGCGATCCCACCCCCGTACGAACCACGCGTTGATGGAATTGATCCAGACGCGTTTCTTCCAGCCACTCCACCGGCGGAAATCCTTCTCCCAGATTGAGACACTCCGGCTTGTTCTGCAGTTGTTCGCGCATCAGCCAGACAACGTCCATCGCCCGGTCCAGGGTGGTGGGTTCGTCGCCCGCGGGCTGTACCTCGACCGAACGCGACACGAAGAATCCCGATCCCCGCTTCGGCTCGATCAGGCCGTTGGCCGTCAGGATGTCGAACGCGCTGATGACGGTGTTCTTCGAGCAACCGTTCCCCTCAGCGTATTCCCTAATCGAAGGCAATTTGGCGCCGGCCTGCAGCAGGCCATCTTTGATCTGTCTGGCCAAATTGTCCGCGATAGATCGAGGCAGGCTCGTCTTTTCGCGTTGCATGATCCCGATTTCTCCGTTTCGGACTGAATTGTTCTGGGTACAGTGACTTCGCTGTCTCCGATAAGTGTGCCTTTTAATAGGGTACAGCCGGCCTATTATTCGCTCGATCCAGAAACTTCCGCAAGCCGGACGCACGGCGAACAACAGAGAAAAGCAAGGAGCATTGCAAGTGAACATCGATTCGAAGTTGCCGAATTTTCGCGGGCTCTCGCCGGCGCAACGCCTGAAGCACATTGCCCAGGCAGCGGATCTGAGCGACGCCGAGCGTGCGCTGCTCGGCAACCCCGGCGCACTCCCGCTGGAAACCGCCAACGGCATGATCGAAAACGTGATCGGAACGTTCCAGTTGCCGATGGCCGTCGCCGGGTACTTCCAGATCAACGGACGCGACGTGCTCGTGCCCATGGCGGTAGAGGAACCGTCGATCGTCGCGGCGGCCTCCTTCATGGCGAAGATGGCACGCGAGGCCGGCGGCTTCATTACGTCGAGCACCGGGCCGCTGATGCGCGCGCAAGTGCAGGTCGTCGGCGTGAGCGATCCCTACGGCGCTCGCTTGTCCATCCTCAAGCACAAGGACGAACTGGTCCAGCTCGCGAATAGCCGCGACAAGGTGCTGATCGGTCTGGGCGGCGGCTGCAAGGACATCGAGGTTCACGTGTTTCCCGAGACGCCTCGCGGTGCGATGGTGGTCGCACACCTGATCGTCGATGTAAGGGACGCGATGGGCGCGAACACCGTCAACACCATGGCGGAGTCGGTGGCGGGCCGTATCGAGGAGATCACAGGCGGTAAAGTCCGCCTGCGCATCTTGTCGAACCTCGCGGACCTGCGCCTTGCCCGCGCACAGGTTCGTTATTCGGCCGAGACGCTGACAACCAAAGAGTATTCGGGTGAGCAGGTGATAGACGGCGTGATCGATGCTTATCTGTTCGCCGCCATCGATCCGTACCGCGCCGCGACGCATAACAAAGGGATCATGAACGGCATCGACCCGGTGATCGTTGCGACGGGGAACGACTGGCGCGCGGTCGAAGCGGGCGCCCATGCCTATGCGTGCCGGAACGGCCGCTATACGTCGCTGACCACGTGGGAGAAAGCGGGCAACGGTGACCTGGTGGGCACGATCGAAATGCCGATGCCGGTGGGTCTTGTCGGCGGGGCGACCAAGACGCATCCGCTCGCGAGGCTTGCCCTGAAGATCATGGATGTACGCTCCGCCCAGGACCTCGGCGAGATTGCCGTTGCCGTCGGCCTGGCGCAAAACATGGGCGCATTGCGTGCGCTTTCCACGGAAGGTATCCAACGCGGGCATATGGCGCTTCACGCGCGCAATATCGCGATGTCCGCAGGCGCGACGGGCCCGGACGTCGATTGGGTGGTGAAAAAGATGGTCGCGGCAAACGACGTGCGCACCGACTACGCCATGACGCTGCTTGCCGGGCCGCGTGACGCCTGAGTGAGCGGTCTGCGCGCACAACGCGTGCACAACGGGTGTAAGAAACAAAAACTTCCGCAAACGGAGGAGACGATGAAACATTCAGCATTGGACGCCAATGAGGCGCTAAGCCCCACGTCCGTTGGCATGACCACAGGCGTCGACGCGCAGGCTTCCCACCTGGTTGAAGTGTGGGGAGACACCGTCGATATCAGGCATCTCGCGTGGTCCGTCGCGCTGGGCATAGGTATCAGCCTCGGCGCTTTTTTCTCGGCCAACTATTTGCTCGCGCTCTATGTGCACGATGCCGCGATGACCCGTGCCTACGCCATGCTGGTGGGTCTCGCGGGCTGCCTGATCGCGGGCGCCGTGTGCGCGAAGCTGTTCAAGCCGAAACGCGAAGTAGTCGATCAGGCGTCGGATACCGCTCGCCGCGAAGAAGTGCTCGACCAGCTTGCGGCGGAAGCGGGCGGCCTGGGGTTTGTCGCCGACCTGCCGCTGCCGGTCGCTACCGAGATGAAGGAGCTCGGTCTCTACGATGTATTTCTTAAACACGAGCAGCGCATCGAGGCTTCAAAACGCGCGCTCGACGAAGGCTTCGTCGCCGCGAATACGAACACCCCTACAAGCAAGGAATCCTCATGATGGACGCTCTTGCTCACCAGGTGCTCGTCGCTGTGTCGATGGGCTTGATTGGCGCTATAGCGTTTGCCGGGATCGGTCTTGTCTCCGGGACGGATGAAACCACGACCCTTGCGCCGCTCACCTTGCTGGTTGCGCTGCTCGGCGTGCCGCCTGCCGGCGTCTTCACGTTCTTCATGGCCGGGGCCGTGGCAAAACACATGACGCACGCGATCCCGACCGCGCTGCTCGGCATTCCGGGCGACACGCTCGCCGCCCCCTTGCTTCAGCAAGCAACCATGCTGCGCAATCTCGGCGTGCCGCACATTGCGTTGCGAAAGATGATTTCGGGTGCGATTGTCGCGGCCTTCGTCGCGGTGCCGTTGGCCGTGCTGTTCGCTGTGCTGCTCGCGCCGTTTGGCCCGTCGATATCGAAAGCGGCGCCGTGGGTGTTTCTCGCGGCAGCCGTTGCAATCGCGTACTTTTCATCGGGCCGATGGGCGTCGGTGTTGCTGCTCGTGCCGTTCGTGCTGGTGATCGTCGGGCTTCAGGCGCTGACCGGAAAATATGGCGTGAAACTCAGCGTCAGCTACTTTCTCGGCATTGCCATCGGCCCGTTGATTGCCGACCTGTTCTCCATCCTCTCGCCCGCCGATCGCGCGGTGATGCGCCGCGATCGCGTGAAGACGTTCTCGCTTGCGCCCGACGTGAAAGGCTGGAGCGGATATTTCCCAAATCCGCTCAAGGTACTGGACCGGCAGCAGCGCAACTGGACCGTCGCGACGGCGGCGGTGTCGAGCGCGACCTTCGTGTTCAGCCCGGTCGCAATGACAGTCGTGATGGGCGAACTGGTCGGCTCGCGGATCAAGCATGCATACCATCGCCTGACTACGGTCATTGCCGCGCGAAACGGCGTGACAGAGGCGACGTATATTGCCGAGGCGTTGATCCCCTTGATCGCGTTCGGACTGCCTTTGAGTCCCGTGGCGGCAGGTCCGGCTGCGCCGCTCTTCAACGCGCCGCCGCGCTTTTTCGTCGATACAGCCACGGGGCACATGAACAACCTGCACACGTTGATGACAACCTGGGAATTCCTCGGCTACGGTTTGCTGTCGGTGGTGCTCGCTGCGCTGATTGCGTATCCGTTCTCGATGAACTACGCCCACCGGGCGGCTTCGTTTGTCGCCCGGCGGCTCAGCCACGAAGCCATTATCGCGACGTTCGCAGGACTGATCGTGGTGATCAGCGTGTGGGAAGGGCAGTTGCTGGGATTCCTGGTGATCGTGACGATCGGGCTGCTGGGAGGACTGTTGTCCCGGCGTTTCGGTTTTAACACCGGGGTTCAGTTCATGGGGTATTACGCGGCGGTGCTGAGCGTTCCGGCATTGACCAAATTGATCGCTTGAGGCGGGCGGGGTTGATGCCGGGTTGCTTCACGCCGGCGGTCCAAGGGTTCGGGTCGAATTACTTGGAGAATTGTTGAGTTTTGTCGAGCGATCCGGGCCTGCTCCGGAGCACCCGCTATCCTTCGCGCCGCACGAACACGCCCAGCCAGTGCGGATAAACGGGGCACTTCGCAGTATTATTCGGGCAGCGTCCAGTGGCGCTGACCGTATTGTGTACGGTGCCGCCGTTATGGTAGGCCGGTATCCCAACTAGTCCGTCTGGAACGAACCCCTCATGCCCTTCCGGATTCTGCTCGTAGAAGACGACGACCGCCTGTCCGCGCTGGTCGCCGGCTATCTGCGCAAACATGATTACCACATAGACGTCGTGCTTCATGGCAACGACGCGGTTCCGGCCATCCTGAAAGGCCAGCCCGACCTCGTGATCCTCGACGTCAACCTGCCGGGCAAGGACGGTTTCCAGATCTGCCGTGAGGCACGCGAGCACTTCGACGGCGTGATCATCATGGTGACCGCCCGCGACGACCAGTTCGACGAAGTACTGGGTCTCGAATTCGGCGCGGATGACTATGTTCACAAGCCCGTCGAGCCGCGGATCCTGCTGGCACGGATCAAGGCGCAACTGCGCCGCGAGACGGGACGTGTCGCCAACGCGGCCAGCCAGCAGGACAGCTTCACGTTCGGCAAATTCGAGATCAGCCGGGCGAGCCGCAGCGTGAAACTGCCGGACGGCAGCGCGCCCGAACTGACCTCAGCCGAATTCGACCTGTTGTGGGCATTGGCGAGCTGTGCAGGCGAAGTGGTCAGCCGCGACAACCTGATGCGGCAGTTGCGCGGGCTTGAGTTCGACGGCCTCGACCGCACCATCGACGGCGGCATCTCGCGGCTGCGCCGGAAATTGCACGACGACATTGGGACGCCGCAGCGTATCAAGACCATCCGCGGCAAGGGGTATCAGTTCAGCAAGGGCGGGTGGGATTAAGCGGGCGGGGCTAAGCGCCCGAGCGCTGGAAGCGCGGAGCCGAATCGACAAAACTCGACAATCCCCCGCGTAACTTGACAGTCGTATGCGCGCGGCGCGGCTAGCATTGCAGGCTTATTCTGCCAAGAGCCTGTGCCATGTCCACCCCTGCTTCACCTCCTTCAAATCACGCCGTTCTGATGATTCATGGCCTGGGCGGCACGCGTCACGATTTTGGGTCGCTCGACCGGAAGTTCGAACAGATTGGCTGCGATGTGTATCTGCCGTCGCTGCCCGGTCACGGCTCGCGCCCCGACCAGTTGAGCGGCGTGAGCCTGCGCGACTATATGCAACTGTTGAGCCGGACTTACCGGGAGCTGGCGTTGCGTTATGAACGTGTCGATGTAGTCGGCATCTCGATGGGCGCATTGCTCGCGGTGATGCTGAGCGCACGCGAGCGAATGGGTAGCGGGATAGGCAGAGGCCGCCTGATCCTGCTGTCGCCGCCGCTGTTCCTCGACGGTTGGGCCGGGTCGCGTTTCCAGCCGCTGCGTTACCTGCTGTATTGCGTGCCGGGACTGCGCCACCTGATCCGCGTGCCGGAGGGCGAGCCGTTCGGTATCAAGAACACGCGCATCCGCAACCTGATCCGCCGGCATCTGCTCAAAGGCAGCGGCGTGCATTATCCGTACGTGCCGCTTGCCGCGATTGCCCAGGTGGACTGGATGCGTTTTGCCGTCAAGCGCGCGTTGTCGCGTGTCACGTGCGAGACGCTGGTGATGCATTCGGAAGAAGACGAAGTCACGAGCATCCGGTCCGCCGAATTCGTTTGCAAGCATCTGGGCACGCGCGACGTCACGCTGGTGCGCCTGACCGACAGCTACCACATGATCACGCTCGATAACGAGCGCAGCACAGTCGCCGACTACACCGTCGCGTTTGTGCAGCGCCCCGGTATGCTAACGTGAGCCGCGCACCGGCGCGCGGGCTTGAGCGAGCACCACGGCCCGGTTCGCCTGCTCATCTGAAGAAGTCCGTGACCATGACCTCTCCCGCGCAAAAACTGACTCCCTTCCGATACTGCAAATGGCGCTGGCTGCACTTCCGGCGTTCGTGGACCGATACGCGCGCCGACCGCATTCCGAGCTGGTCGAGGCTTTTTCTGCGAGCCTATTTTCGTCTCCTGGGGCTGGTGCTGCTCGTCGCCCTGATGCTGCTGCTGGTCCTGGCGTATGTGCTGACGCCCGGCGTGGTGTGGCATGCATTCGATGTGCTGCCGGGCGGTAGCGTGTCGATGATCCTGGTCGGCTGTGCGTTGCCGGCGGTGGTCGCGTATCGCTGGATGCGGCCGGTCTGGCATGACCTCGTGATCATCCGCGAGCGCGCGAGCGACTTCACCGGCGGACGTTTCAACACGCGGGCGCAGGTGTCGCACAGCGTGATCCTCGGTCCGTTGGCGCGCATGCTCAATGCGCTCGCCGCACGCATGGAACGCCTGATCGCCGCGCAGCGCGATCTGACCAACGGCATCTCCCATGAGCTGCGCACGCCGCTTGCGCGCGTGCGTTTCGCGCTGGAAATACTGCGTCAGCCAAGCTCGACAGCGGAGTACGACCATGCGTTGGCGAGCATTGCGCAGGACGTCACCGAACTGGACGAACTGATCGATATGAGCCTGACTTATGCGCGGCTCGAATACAGTTCGCTGCAATCGAATCTTGAACCAACGTCGCTGGTAGCGTGGTTCAACAGCCAGTTGACCGACGCCACGCTGATGTACGCGGACAAGCAGATCGTCCCGCGGGTGGGGATCGATGAGACGGTGCAGGTCGTGATGGACAAGCGCCTGATGTCGTATGCCATGCGCAACCTGCTGCGCAACGCCAGCAAATACGCGCGCTCGCGGATCCTGGTGGGTTTATCCGTGCGCCACGGGAACGTCGAGATCTTCGTGGAAGACGATGGCACAGGGGTGCCGGAAAGCGAGCGCGAGCATATTTTCAATGCGTTCGTGCGGCTCGATCGTCATACCGCGGGCTACGGGATCGGGCTCGCGATCACCCGTCTGGTGCTGCACGCGCACAACGGCCGGATCGGTGCGACCGACCCTGTCACGTTGGCCGGCGCGCGCTTCGAGTTGAGCTGGCCGGTGGGGGTCGTTTGAGGCCCGCCGGCGCTGACGATGAAGCTCAAATCCAAGGCCGCTTCAATAACTGTGTCCAAGCTGGAAGTAGAAGTTTCTCCTGCCGCCCGGTGCAAACGCGACGCCCAGATAGATCGGGCCAAACGAGCTCGTGACGGCCGAAAAGAGCGTGACGCTGCGCTTGAGCGGGCCGCTGCCGAATTGCGCGTCGTGCACCCAGACGTTGCCGGCTTCGAGGCTCATCCCGGCATACAGGCCGCGGATAGGCAGTGCATTGAAGGCGGCGAGCTGGTTCATGTAGGTGACCTGGCCGTAGACCATCGAATTGCCGGACAACTGGTCGGCAGCATACGCCGACAGATGCTGGAAACCGCCGAGCGTGAAGCCGAGCGGATTGGTCAGGTTGGTGGTGCTGCCCAGATCGTCGCCGCCTTCAATGCTTGCGTTGAAGCTGTGACGCCCGAAGCTCGCCGCGACGAGTCCCTTGCCATAGACCTCCGTGAAGTTGTCACTGCCGGCGAACAGGGAGCGTTCCACGCGCAGTTCCGTGAAATACCCCTTGCGTGCAAACAACGGATCGTCGAGCTGATCGATCACAAGACGTGCTCGCGCGCTGATTTGGCGCCCGGAGATGTCGTCGAACAATCGCGCGGACGGCGGGGCGGTGGGGTCGAAAATATCGAGGGGCAAGTTGTATTGCGGCGAGCCGAATGCGTGGGCGTAGGCAACGCCGATACGGAAGTCGCCGAGCGTGGCCAGCGGCAGGCCGAAGTCAAGGCCGGCGCGTTCGGTCTGCAGCGAGTATTGCGTCAGCTTGGTGTCGCCGGTGTCGTCGTAGACGTTCGCGTAGCGGCGCTGGAATTCCAGATAGGGTGCGATGTAGTAACCGGCGGCATTCGACAAAGGCTGCCGCAACTCGGCGTGAATTTGCGTCAGGTCGCTGCCGATCGTTGCATCAATGCGCCCCTCTAGCCCCGACGAAGTCAGCCACGGCCGCCGATAACCCACATGCATCCGGAAGCCGCCAGCGTCGTTGGAACTGCTCGACAAGCCAAGGCCGAACAGCAGGAAGTTCGGCCCCCAGTATTTGTCGCGGGCATCGATCACGAGCGTGTGTTCATCGCCGTTCTCGACGAGCTGCTGCGTGATGCTTTCAAAGTCTCCAGCGGTCGTGAGCGCCAGCAGATCCTTGTTGAGCGTCTTTGGATCGTAGATGTCGCCGGGTTTCACGTGCAACGCGTCACGGATGCGGCCCTTTGGCACGGCGCCCCGCGACTCGATCTCGATCCGGGTAATGCGCACGGGTTTGGTCCCGGGCATTGCGTGCGAGGCGCGATACGCCGCGTACTGCTCTGGCGACAGCGCAAGATGCCGCAGCTTCGGCAGCGCCGCAATCGCGGCCGCCTCCCCCGCGGCAATCGCCTGGGGGGCATTGGCGAAATCCGTAAAGCTCAGCGAGCCGAGCGCCGGTTCGATCAGCACGTCGCCCGCACCCAGTTGCTCGCGTTGGCGCGCGACGTTCTGGTGAATCAGGATGCCGATCATCTGCTGCATCACGTCCGTAGGCGAAGCCAGCGCGTCAAGTGGCCGCAGCGGCGAGCCGATATCGACCGCGATCACCACATTCGCACCCATCGAACGGGCGGTTTCGATCGGCAGATTGCTGACCAGTCCGCCGTCGACCAGGGTGCGGCCGTCCACCTCGGCCGGCGAGAATAAGCCGGGCAGCGCCATGCTCGCGCGAATGGCCTGCGGCAATGAACCGTGATCGAGCACGACCATCTGCCCGGTCTGCAAGTCGGTGGCGATGGCCCGGAAGGGAATGGGCAGTCCGTTGAACGACACGTTGCCGGGGATAGCCGAGGTCCAGTCCTGCAGCAGCGCCTGCAGCCGGTTGCCTTGTACAAGGCCGGTTGGCAGCCGGAAGCCGTGCGTGCCAAAGCCGAACGACAGGCTGTTCACATACAGATGCTCGTCTTCGCGTTGCGATTGCGGCAGGTCGGCGCGGGCGGTGACGTCGAAGGCGACATCGGCGAGGTTGATCTGCGCGAGGCGGTTCTGCATGTCCTGCGCGGTCATGCCGCTCGCATACAGTCCACCGACCACGGAACCCATGCTGGTCGCCGCGATGCAGTCAACCGGAATGCGATTCTCCTCGAGCACCTTCAACACGCCGAGGTGCGCATAACCGCGTGCGCCGCCGCCCGAGAGCACGAGACCGATAGCGGGACGATTAGCCGGACCGGAGTCGGCCAGGCACGCCGGAGCAGCGGCAACGGCGGGGCGCACGCCGGCAGCAAGGCCAATTGCCAGCAGCGTAGCGGCATGGAGAAGGCGTTGAGCTGCAGAGCGGGATTGGCCGCCGGTCGTTATAGTCAGGATTTTTTTGCTCGCCAAGACCCGCATCGTCTACTTCAGGACAGGAAGAAGACCGAGAGGTTACATGGTTTCGGACGTCCGAAAGCGGATCTTGTGACGCGAGCGGCGATGTGCCGCGAAGCGGCAAGCGCGAGCTGGTTCAGGAGGCAGTGGGCCAGCCAATGCGCGCAGCGCGGCGCAGGCTTGATCGAACCACCATTTCGTGGAACGGCGTGATGAGCAGGATGTAGGTGCGTCCCAAAAGATTGTGGCAGCGCACGACAGTCGATACCGTCAGATAGCGCCCGCCGCCAGCAGCTTCTTCCCTGGCTCCCTGGAACACCGATACCCTGAAGTCGAGATGCTTGTCGTCCTCGCCGAGGACGATCTCGTCGGCCGTGCGCTCGTAGATCCTGAAAAAGGAAACATGCTTGTCACGCTCGGAGCGCGCGGACTCCTCCAGGCGCTTCGATGTCTTGAGGCCAAGGCCGGCAACGAGCGCGTCGCGCACTCGCAAGAGCTTTCCAATCCATGCGGCCTGGTGTGAAAACATGAACCGGGCGAGTAGTTCGGGATCGGTGGTTGCGTTGTCCGGCAAGCGGATGGTGTAGGCGTCGGCAAGGTTCGGATGCTCGTACATCTGCGTTACATGCGAGCTGGCCGGCAATGCGACGGCGGTCACGGACACAGTTGAATTTTGCATGGGTCAAGCGGCTCCGAGGTGACGGCCCGGGCATGAGTTAACTGCGAGCCTTATTTGCAACTGTACACCCGCTGTGCGTATCCGAGCCCATCGGAATACCTCAGGGCGCAAGCGGCGACATCGTTCTCAAGGTGCGGCTCATGAGATCCTTCACATTCTCCACAAGAAGCGAATCGACCGTCCCCGAGTACGAAACAACAGCAATGCCAACATGCGGAAGCGGCGGGAGCATCTCTCCAGCGGGCATGATCCGCAAATCCGCAGGAACCGCTCCTCTCGTCAGCACGGCGACAGCAATGCCCGCTCTCACGATTGCCAGCAGCCCGTCCTTGCTGACGCTCTCGTACGCTACGCGGTAGTTGACATTGGCAGCTTCGAGCGCACGCCGCGCCGCCTGATGGTCCAGCGTTTCGGGCACTGACAAAGCTATTTGAAGGGGGCCGTCGCTTGGGGCGAAGAAGTCTTGCGATGCGATCCACACCAGGTCCTCCCAGCGAATCACCCGTTCCAGGTTGCCCTCCGGGGCGAGCGATACCAATGCCACATCGAGACGGCGTGCATCGAGCATTTTTTCGAGCAGGGGCGTAGGCGCACATACGACTTCCAATGCGACCCGCGGATGCTGCGCCGCTATCGCGCGTAGCACGACCGGAAGGAACTCGGTGCAATAGTCCTCCGGGCACCCGAGCCGGATGGAACCGGTGAGCCCGCGGCCGGTCACGTCGACCAGCGCCTCGTCGTGCGCCCGGACCAGCCCCCGGGCGTGCGACAAGAGGCGGTCTCCGCGTGCCGTCAGTTCCACGCCGCGTGCGGTACGCACCAGCACCGCGCCATCGACGATCTCTTCGATCCTCTTGAGCTGCATGCTGATCGCGGACTGCGTGCGGCCAACTTCCGCCGCCGCACGCGTGAGCGATCCGGCATCCGCTATTGCCACGAAGGTCCTGAGCAAATCGAAATCCAGCTGCAACATGATGGCATCAGCTCCTCGAATGGCACGCATCACAACTTTTCATTTCCACCCGCCGACGTGGTTCGCTTACATTGATCTTCGGCACGCCCGCCTTCCACTCTGGACACCGTCATGTCAGCACAAACCGATCGGGACTTTTGGTCAAACGCTCAGCGGCACCTGATCCGCTACGGCGGTACATTTTCGCCCGTCATAATCGAGCGTGCCAGCGGCAGCCATGTCTATGATTCCACGGGCCGCGCGATACTCGACTTCACCTCTGGACAGATGAGCGCCATACTCGGCCACTCTCATCCGGAAATAGCCGAAGTCATCGCCGAGAGCGCACGTAGTCTCACCCATCTTTTCAGCGGGATGCTCTCGCGTCCGGTAGTGGACCTGGCAACCCGCCTCGCCGGTATCGCACCGAAAGGACTTGAACGCTCCTTGCTGCTCAGCACCGGTGGAGAAGCCAACGAAGCAGCGATCAAGATAGCAAAGCTCGTCACCGGCCGACACGAGATCATCAGCTTCGCTCAATCGTGGCACGGCATGACGGGCGGCGCAGCTTCGGCCACTTACAGCGCCGGCCGCAAGGGTTACGGTCCGGCCGCCGTGGGGTCCTTTGCCATTCCTGCGCCCTATCCGTACCGGCCACGATTCGAACGCAACGGCGCCTATGATTGGGCCGCTGAACTCGACTATGCATTCGACCTGATCGACAGGCAGTCTTGCGGCAGCCTCGCGGCGTTCATCGCTGAGCCAATCCTGAGCTCGGGTGGCCTGATTGAACTGCCGCAAGGGTATATGCGCGCGCTGAAAGCGAAGTGCGCCGAGCGCGGAATGCTGTTGATCGTGGACGAAGCCCAGACCGGCATGGGCAGGACCGGAACCCTATTCGCGTGTGAGCACGACGGCGTGGTGCCCGACATCCTGACCTTGTCCAAAACGCTTGGCGCGGGCCTTCCGCTGGCTGCCGTGCTGACGACTCAGGAAATCGAGAATCAGGCACACGAACGCGGGTTCCTTTTCTATACGACGCACGTGTCTGATCCGATGCCGGCAGCTGTCGGGCTCAAGGTCATCGAGATCATAGAGAGGGATGGCCTGGTTGAACGCGCTGGTGAAATGGGCACCCGTTTGCGCGACGGTCTGGAGAGCCTTCAAAGCCGCTTCGAATGCATAGGCGATGTGCGCGGACGCGGGTTGATGCTCGGGATCGAAATTGTCGGCAACAAATCGACAAAGACCGCAGCCCCAGCTCTTTCCGCTGCCATCACACGTCGCTGCCTCGAACTTGGCTTGCACATGAATATTGTTCAGTTGCCGGGATTTGGAGGCGTATTCCGCCTCGCTCCGCCGCTTACCATTGCCGAGGCTGAGGTCGACAGGGGGTTATCGATTATCGAGCAAGCTATCGAGGAAAGCGTGAGCACGTGACACGCGATGGCAGGAAGCCCACGTGCGAAATGAGTCGTTCGGTTAGTCACAAACAATGATTGTTCCACCCGGACGGGCCCGCGCACCGTCGCATTGGCGAACGATTCGCTAAACTCGCGTTCGGCCGCGGTGGCCCGTTTTCCGTCGAAGGTCCAACACCATAAGGGTCGGCAGGGTTCCGCGAAAGGACACTTGAGCGGAACGTGTGAATGGGCCTTGATGGACGGCCCTCGCCGGTGGCCCAATGGCGTCTCACGTATGCGCGTGGCTTGACATTAATATGCTTCGTCAGGTATATACGTGGAATGGAATCAACATTTGCCGTCATCGCCGAGCCGAGCCGCCGCGCCATCCTGAGTCTGCTTGCATCTTCCGAGCAGTCCGTGGGTGATATCGAGGAGAAGCTGAACCTCCCGCAGCCCTCGGTTTCAAAACATCTGCGAGTCCTTCGCGAGGCCGGATTCGTGGAGTCGCGCGTTGATGCACAGCGGCGTCTATACCGGATCAAACCGGAACCGCTGATGGAGATAGACGCCTGGCTCGCTCCGTTCCGCCAGTTCTGGTCGGTCCACGTCGACGCTCTCGAACGCCACCTCGACCAGACGAATCCTGTACCGCGCCGAAAGGGGAAAAAACGATGAGCAACCGCGACGAATACCTGCCGGGCCCTGCCGCCGGCGCCGAAGTCCGAAAGGATGGGGACAAGTGGACACTCATTCTGGTCCGCGAGTTGCGCCATCCGCCCGAGAAAGTGTGGAAAGCGTTGACCGACCCGGCCAGTCTGCGTGAATGGGCGCCGTTCGATGCCGACCGGAGCCTCGCTGCTGTCGGCCCGGTCAAGCTTTCGACAGTCGGAACGCCGACGCCGCAAATCTCGGAGACGCAGGTGACGCGCGCCGACGCGCCGAACCTGCTCGAGTACCGCTGGGGCGACAACGACATGCGGTGGCAACTTGAACTGCTCGGCGACGGCACACGTCTCACGCTCTGGCACAACATTGATCGCGGTTTCATATCGATGGGTGCGGCCGGCTGGCACATCTGCCTGGATGTGCTCGATCGGTTCGTGGCCGGGGACCCCATCGGGCGTATTGTCGGCGGCGAAGCAATGAAATTCGGCTGGCCGCGCTTGAACACCGAGTATGCGAAACAGTTTGATATCTGAACCCCGGAGCGCGGCGCAGCCGAAGGCGTTCAGCTCTACGAGCGCAGGGAAAGCCTTGCCCCGGGATCTGGAAGGGTCTTGAAGTTTCAGGAGGAGAACATGAAAAAGCCGGGTTTGAGCGAGGGCGAGTCCGCATCCGAGTTGATTGACAAAAGAATCTCCGATCTCGGGGACTGGCGCGGGGAGACGCTGAGCAGGATGCGCAAGCTCATCAAGGAGGCTGACCCGGACGTTGTGGAGGAGTGGAAGTGGATGGGCACTCCCGTCTGGTCGCACGACGGGATCATTTGCACCGGCGAGTCCTACAAGTCGGTCGTGAAGCTGACCTTCGCCAAGGGGGCTTCGTTGGATGACCCGGCCAAGCTTTTCAACTCGAGCCTCGACGGGAACACAAGGCGCGCGATCGACATCCATGAGGGGGAGGAGGTCGACTCGGGCAAGTTCAAGGCGCTTATCCGTGCCGCGATCGCCCTGAATACATCCGCTGCCAACGCAAAGACAAAGGCAAAGCGAGCGAAGTAGGTCACGCCTGCTTTGCTTGCAGAGTTGGCGAGGCGTCTTGGCTTTGCACTCGAAAGCGTCTTCTGTAATCCCCTGGAGATAACCCGGTGAGTTTGATGAAGACTTTTCGGAATGACCCGACATCCTCGTAACCGACTTTCCAGGCAACCTGGTCGAACGACTGTTGGCTCGTTTCGAGCATCTCGCGTGCTTTGCCGACCCGAAGATGCTGGCAATATTCCGTGGGGCGAAGACCGGTCGCCTTCTGGAAGCGACGAAGAAATGTCCTCTCCTCCAACCCGGCGCGCTGAGCCATCGAAGCGATCGTGGGATGGTGGGCACTGTCCGCTTGTAACCAGTGCTGCACTTCAAGAATCGTTTTGTCGCCGTGATTGAGCTTTGGAGAGAAGGCGCTGTAGTAGCGTTGCTCTCGCCCCGGGGGATCGACCAAAAGAAAACGAGCCGTCTCCACCATGGCTGCGGCACCGAGCAGACGGTCGACTATCCTGAGCCCCAGGTCGGGCCATGCCATCAAGCCGCCTGCGGTAAGAATGTCGCCATCATCAATCAGGAGTTTGTCAGCATCGACGTGGATTGCTGGAAAGCGCTCAGCGAGAAGCTGCGCCTGCGACCAATGCGTTGTCGCCGAGCGCCTCGCGAGCAGGCCGGTCTGAGCGAGAAGAAACGTCCCGACACAAACGGACGCCAGCACCGCGCCTCTCGCATGACAGTCGTTCAGCCATTGCACGATCGGAGCGAAAGCATCGCCAATGGGCAGCCCCCCGAGCGAGGGCGGAACAATCACGAAATCAGGTGCGCTATCCGCCCACGGGGGGGAAGAGCTGCCGGCATCAAACTGAATGTGGCTTACCCTGAGCACCGGGTGTTCAATATTTTTTGATCGCTGAAACAAGCGCTCGGCAATCTGGAATAAATCCGTTAGCCCATGAACGGCGGCGAGCTGGCTCCCCGGATAAATCAGCAATGCTATTTCGACGGGGGCTATTTTCTTTGCCATTGTCAGTTTTACCTCGTTTTTTGTCAGTCCTGCCAATTCGCTAATCCACCGCGCAAGCTTACTCTTGAGACTCAGAGAATGATCGCGTCTCTCATCAATACCCGTCATCAATACCCGGAGATAGACATGACCAAGCGTGCACTTATCGTCGTAGACCTGCAAAACGATTATTTCCCGGGAGGGAAATGGACGTTGACGGGCATCGAGGCCGCTGCCGCCAACGCGGCGCGACTTCTTCAAACGGCACGTGCTGCGGGGCATCTCGTCGTGCACGTTCGCCACGAGTCCCCGAAGAGCGATGCAGCGTTTTTCGTTGCAGGTTCCGAAGGTGCCGCGATCGCTCCGCAAGTGAGCAACAAGGAAGGAGAACACGTTGTCTTGAAGCATCAGATCAATGCCTTTCGTGACACTGATCTCAAGAATATCCTGGACACGAACGGTATCGAAGAAGTGGTTATTGCCGGAGCAATGAGCCACATGTGCGTGGACGCGATCACACGGGCGTCTGTGGACTTTGGCTACAAGGCGACGGTCATACATGATGCCGTTGCTACGCTCGACATGGAATTCGGCGGCGTTAAAGTGCCTGCCGCCCACGTGCATGCGGCCTTCATGGCAGCGCTTGGTTTCGCCTATGCAACGATGTTGTCCACGGACGAATACATCAACGCTTAGTTCGGGTTGAAAGAACCTGCCGCCTCGATAGCAACAGTTGTCGCGAATCTGCGGGCCGCTGTCGAATGACATGCCCGCTTTCATACGCACCGAATGAGCCCTTCGGGTCGGATTAGTCCGTCTATTGGGGTAGCGCTGGGGCGTCTTGAGCTTCGACGGGACGCGTGTGTGTCGTCCGGATCTGCTCGATTACCTTCGTCAGGACCCCAAAGGCTATCTGGGGCGTGGCCTGCGATGGGGTGGCCCGTCGTGGGTTTCGATGCGCGATCCAATCGCGGTAATCTTTGATCTGCTTCACCTGCCCGATCAGGTTCGCGTCGACCTCACCTTTGAACAGATCGAGGATATCGTCGAACTTCCAATACTCGACATCCTTTACGAACTTCTCTGCAAGCGCGCTCGAGTATTCTTGCGGGTATCCAGCGATCAGCAAGAGATTTGCCGTCTGCAGATGCTCAATAACGGTACGCTCGAATGTGGCGAATAAAGCCAGAATCGCGAGATCGGATGCCTGTTTCGCCGCCTCCGTGAGCGCGGTAGTTGCCTCATCCCGAGTTGCCCCAACGAACTGCGTGCGACGGATCAGTTTTTCATCCTGCTTATCGAGCGTACGTCGGGCCACCTTGAAGCAATCGCTCGCAACCGCGAAAGCCCTATAAATTGGATCGAGTGGATTACTCAAAGTCATAGTCAGATGCGTCCGTGAGTAAGTCCATGAACAGGCTTTCATCAACATGCTTTGCCCGTCCGATCGCAGTCTCCATCCAATACCAGCCATCTCCGTCGACACCGGATAGCATGGGCCGGGACGACTCGCTCGTGGTCTTCCCATGGATGATGGCTTTCATCGAAATCGTCGGCCCCTTCCCGATTTGAAACAGGAAAGCGTGTCGCGTTACGTGACCGATCAGATCAATTCGACCATGCGCACCAATGATGGCTGATCCGCGCGGCACGAGTCTCGCCACCGTCACACCATCTTTGGTCGAGACGTGAAGGGTCGGCGCAAGATATTTCGGCAAATGTTCTTCATTAAGCTCGACGGAGTCGCCTGAGACGTTTAGATCCCGCTCGGTACACCATGCGCGTGCTTGCGCGAGAAATGCGCTCACACGTTCTACATAGACCTTTGTCTGTTCAGCCTGCAGTTCCATTTTTTGCTCGGTCATTCCTTTTCCTTTGTGCCGTCGTGATCGGCGGCTCGGAGCACGCCCGCTATCGGCAAGTTGCGCGGTCTCTCGGCGGGACTGAATGCCGGTGATTGCTTGTTCCCACGCATTCGCGTTGTTCAACTGACCGGAGAACGCTACGTTTTCTCGAGCAGCTGGAGGAACAAGATTTTCATCTCCACCAAGAGATCACTGAGCGGCTCCGGTCGACTTCCCATCCCGTTCAGCGCGTTACAGTCTATTCCTCAGCGAACGATATGTCTGTGTCGATCAAGCTGGCTTGGGCAACGATAGCATCGAGATTCGCCAGCCGGAAACCAGTCAGGTTCAGATCCAGATAACGCTCAATGGCCGGTGTGCGTCCGTTATCGCGCCCGAGACGGGTGCAGGAATACGATTGCGACATACAGCAACATTTCTCTTCCTGTCTCACCTGCAAGCCACCCAGCCAGTCACTCGCCGCGCAGATGCGCGATAACCAGATCCGCCACTGCGCCGGGTGCTTCTCGAGGCGGAAAGTGCCCCACGCCGTCCAGCACCACCCGCCTGTACCCGCCGGTGAAATGCCCTTCCAGCCCTTCCGATGAAACCGGTTCATCGCAGAAATCGGCGCCACCCTGGATCATCAGCGTGGGCGTGGAAAGCTGGTCGATGGTCGCCAGTTTCTCCCGCAGCACGGCATACGCCGGATCGGATGCCTCGCCGCCACGCCAGCGCCGCCGATAACCGTTGAGCGTGACAGGCACCCAGTCGGGGTTATCGAAGGCGGCGGCGGTGCGGGCGAATTCTGCGTCGTCGAACCAGCCGGGCGGCGACCATGTGTCCCATTGCAGACGCGCGAAACCTTTGGGGTCAGCAGCGACCGCTGCGGGCGCGGCATCGAGCGTCATGAACCATTGATACCAATGCTTTCGCGCTTGCGAAAAATGCGGCAATTCGAACGTGCCCTTCGGCTGGAACGCCAGCGCGAGCGCAGCGATGCGTCCAATGCGCCCGGGAAACAGCGCCGCCAGCGTGTAGGCCGTGCGTCCACCCCAGTCATGGCCAACGACATCGAAACGATTGATTCCCAGGACATCGGCCAGATCGATCACGTCTTGCGCGAGCGCCACGCCCGAACCGTCGCGCACAGTGTCCGCTGACAAAAAGCGCGTGTTGCCGGCGCCGCGCAAGTCCGGAACAATCGTTCGAAAACCGGCTGTGGCCAGACGTTCCGCCACGGGCGTCCAGGCTCGTGCAGCGTCGGGCCAGCCGTGCACCAGTATGACCGGCGGCCCGTCGGCGGGTCCTGACGCGGTGTATGCAATCTCGAGTTTAGGTGTGCGTGCCAGCAGGTTCCGATCGTCCATCAGCGTTCTCCAGGAGAGTGGCCAGTTGCGTTCGACACATAAATGCTGCCACGTATTCCAGAGCCTCGCATGAGGGTGCGTGACATAAAAAGCAACTAACGATCTGGCCGCCGTGCGCCCTTGAGTTTGTCGTTTGCCTTTCGCCCGATCAAAGCGCTCTCGAGATTCATCAAGGCACGTTCCGCAGACCTGGGGGTTTTCAGCTTCCATATGAACCGTATGAGACGCGCCCGGCATCGCGTAAAATTTCCCCTTCGATACCAACACGAGACGAGACGCGTCGCTAGCGCTGTCAACGTCGCTCAACCATGCAAACGTCCGAGATCCAGCCTGGCCCGAAAGAGAGCGAAGGCGTTGCCGTCATCGACCGTGCTTGCGCGATCCTGTTCGCGTTCAAACCGGACGATGGGTCGTTGACGCTCGCCGAGCTCGCGGCGCGTACCGGGCTCTACAAAAGCACGCTGCTCCGTTTGGCGGGCGCGCTGATCCAGCACCGCTTGCTGCTGCGTCTCGACGACGGCCGCTATCAGCTTGGCCCGGCCACCTTCATGCTCGGCGCGTTGTATCAACGCAGCTTGAATCTTGGCGACATCGTCGTCCCGCTCATGCGCGAGCTTGCCGAAATCAGCGGCGAAAGCGTGTCGTTCTATGTTCGCGACGAAGCGGTGCGCGTCTGTCTGCATCGCGTGGATTCGACGCATGCGGTGCGTTATCACGTTCGCGAGGGTGACGTGCTGCCGTTGGAAAGCGGTTCGGGGGGCTTGGCGTTGCTGGCGTTCGGCGGGGCTGAAGGCGAAGTGTTCCAGCGCATTCGCGACGACTTCTATTGCGTCTCCATGGGCGAACGTGACCGCGAGACAGCCGGTATTTCGATGCCCATTTTCGGCGTGCGTCAGACCGTGCGCGGCGTGCTCACGCTGGCCGGTCCGAGTTCACGAATCGATCAGGCGTTCGTCGAGCGAAACATTGGCGCGTTGTTCGAGTGCGCCGCGCGTGCAACCGACGCGCTCGGCGGCGACGCGCGCGCGTTGCGCAACGCGCAACGGCACGCGGCCAAGGTTCAGGGCAAATGACGCTCGGGTTTGCCGGTGTATTTGTAGGCCATCTGACGCGGCATCGGGCCTTTATTGCGCTCGTTGCGCCCACGCTGTTCCCACGCGTGCGACAAGATCCCGACCGCACGCGACAAGCAAAACACCCCGCGCGCCAACTCCGGCGCGAAGCCGAGTTCCGCGTAGATCACGGCCGTTGCGCCGTCGATATTCATTGGCACCGGCTTGTTTTTCCGCTGCTTCAGCAATGCTTCAATACCACGCGCGACCGTGGCGTATCGTCCGCTGATCGCGCCTTGATCGACGCTGGCATCGACCAAGGCAAGCAGCTTGACCGCACGCGGATCGACAGGATGAAAGCGATGTCCGAAGCCCGGCAGATACTTGCCCTTCGTTTCGATAAACGTGTCCACCCCTTGCGCGACGGCATCGCTCAAGACGGCGCCCGCATCTTCCAGTGCAACGATGGAATCGTATAGTTCGACCGCTTGCTGGCCCGCGCCGCCGTGGACATCGTCGAGCGCATTGATCGCCGACGCCATCGCGCCGTTCAACGGCAAACCGCAACTCGTCGCCATGCGCGAGATGGCAATGGACGGCGCGTGCGGACCATGATCCACCGACGCCACGAGCGCCGCTTCAAACAAGCTCGCCTGTGCTTTATCCGGCAATTCGCCACGCAGCATCAGCCATATCATCTGCGGGAAACTGACCGCGCCGATCAACTCCTGAATTGGAAAACCACGGACGTTGATCGATCCCGGATGGATATCGATGATCGATGTGCTCCAGTAATCGGCGGCGAGCGTAGCGGCGTCAAATGTTTGCGTCATGGTCAGATCACTCCTTCGGCGCGTAGTTCGTCGATCTGTGTGTCGTCGAAACCGAGCGTTGCAAGATGTTCGTGCGTGTTGGCGGACAACGTCGGCGCGGGGGTGGAGGGCGCGGTGTCGGCATCGGAGAAACGGAAACCCGCGCGGGTGACGCGCTGTCGCGTGGTGGCGTCGTCGCCGTTGAACTCGTGCACGAATTCGCGCGATACCAGGTGCGGATGCGCGAGGATCTCCGGCACCGACATCACGCGTCCTGCCGGCACGCCGGCCTCGGTAAACTTCGCATCCCAATTCATTGCGCTGTCCGTCGCCAACGCCGCTTCAATCTCCACCTTCAATGCCGCGCGATTCACCTTGCGCGTGTTGCGCTCGGAAAAGCGCGGGTCATCGGGGAGATCCGGGCGCCCGATCAACCGGCACAAACTCACGAACTGCTTCGTTTCGTTCGCCGCGATGTTGAGCAAACCGTCGCCCGTCCTGAACGTGCCCGAGGGCGCTGCCGTGAAGTTTTCATTGCCCATCGGCGCGGGCGTGACGCCCGCGTTCAGGTAGTTCGACACGACCCAGCCCATGGTCGAGAGCGTGGCTTCGAGCATCGATACATCGAGCATCCGGCCGCGACCGTTCGCGCGGGCATCGACCAGCGCCGCGCAAATGCCGAATGCAGCAGTCAGTCCGCCGACCGTATCCGAGACCGGATATCCCACACGTAGTGGCGCGCTTTCCGCATCGCCCGTCACGCTCATTACGCCGGAAATGCCCTGGATGATCTGGTCGTACGCCGGGCGCTTCGAAAATTCGCCATCCTTACCAAAGCCTGAGATCGCGCAATAGATGAGCTTTGGATTGATCGCGCTCAAGGCCTCGTAGCCAAGATCCAACCGAGTCATCACGCCGGGCCGGAAATTCTCCACGAGCACGTCCGCCGTCTTCACGAGCGAGCGCAGGATCTCCTTGCCGCGCGCGTCTTTCAGGTTCAGCGTGATCGACTGCTTGCCTGCATTGACGGCTACGAACGACGTACCCATGTCGCGCGCGGACGCGTCTTTATCGGCGCCCAGGCGCCTTGCCAGATCGCCGCCTTCCGGGTGCTCGACCTTGATCACTTCCGCGCCGAGCAGCGCGAGTTGATACGCGCAGAACGGCCCGGCCAATACATTCGATAAATCCAGCACCCGCACGCCAGCTAATGGAAGCGTCATGTCAGAACCCCAGGTTCATTGCGAAATTTCATCGAGATTGCGGTTGTTGGTACGCGGCCCGAAGATGCCGATCGCGCCCATCACCATCACCATCGAGACGCTGATCAAGGCGAACACGCCGGTCACTTCGAAGTGGCGCAGCGCGAACGCGATCATGAAGCCGGAAAACATGGCTGAAAGACGCGAGATGGAATAAACGAAACCCACGGCGCGAGCGCGCAGGCGCGTGGGGAACAGCTCGGTCTGATACGCGTGGTAGCCCACCGAGAGCAAGGTGCCGCAGAGCGTGATCAGCACGCCGAGAATCATCAGCATGGCCGGCGATGTCCGGGTCGCGAACAAACTGCCGAACACCACGATCCCGAACGCCGACAGCACGATCAGCGTTTTCCGTTCAATCCGGTCGGCAATCGCCATCCCGATCAGCGGCCCGAACGGATTCGAGATCGCGATGACAAACGAGTACAGCAAGCTGTGCGTGATCGTGACGCCTTTGGAGACGAGCAGCGTAGGCACCCAGGACGCGAAGCCGTAGAACCCGATCGCCTGGAAGAAGTTGAAGACGAGCATGGTGATCGCGCGCTTGCGATACGGCGGCTGCCAGATCTCGCGGAACGCGGCCTTCGTTGTCGCCGGTTCGACCGTTGCAACGGGTGTCGGCAACGCGCGTCCGTATTGCGCGGCCACTTTTGCCTCGAGCGCCTGCAGCACCTTCTCCGCTTCCGCCGCACGGCCTTGCTGCGCCAGCCAGCGGGGACTTTCCGGCACGCGCCGGCGAATCGCCCAGACTACGATCGCTCCCAACGCGCCGATGATCACGACCCAGCGCCACCCGTCCAGGCCGAACGGCTTTTGCGGCACGAGCCACCACGCGAGAAACGCGACCGAGGGGACCGCCGAATATTGAACCAGGTGCACGAACGCGAACGCGCGGCCGCGCAGATGTTTGGGGACGAGCTCGCTGACGTAGGTATCGATAGTCACGAGCTCCACGCCCACGCCAATGCCTGCAATCAGCCGCCACAGGTTGATCGCGGGCGCGGTGGTTTGCAGCGCCATGACGAGCGTTGCCGCCGAATACCAGAGCAGCGAGACGGTGAAGACGGTGCGACGGCCGTATTTGTCGGCGAGACCGGCGAGGAAGAACGTGCCGATGAACAAACCCGCAAACGACGCCGCCACGAACGCGCCGAGTCCTGAGACGCCGAAGAAGGACGCTGTGGTCGTGGAATAGAGACCGCTTTTAACTAGGCCGGGTCCTACGTATGCGGTGAAAAACAGGTCATAGAACTCGAACCAGCCGCCTATGGACAGCAGGAACACCAGCATCCAGACGGAACGCGTGGCCGGCAGCCGGTCGATGCGCGCATTGACGCCGAACGCTGTATCGCCCACGCCGGCGCTTGAATTGGGCGACCCGGGCGTCGCATCGATTGGCCGGCTTGCCATTGAACCCTCCTATGGGCGTCTCGTCATGTGGTGTTCTGTCAGATAGAACATCGTTCTGTTTAACGGTGACGCGAGAGTAGTGCGGGAGGTGATCGCGGGAAATAAGGGGTTTTACCTAGACCGGGGGGAATATCGCGCGCTGCATGGAAAGGGCAGCGCGCTCGGGCTCGATGAGCCGGCTTACTTGTCGGGCGCGCCGGCGAGAATCCACGCGATGACGGTATGCAGGTCGGCGTCGCTGATATTAGGGTTAGGTGGCATGGGGACCTCACCCCAAACGAAGGCTCCGCCATTGCGGACTTTGGTGAAGAGCTTGTCCGGCGCGCTGGCGTCCCCGTGATACTTCTTCGCAATCTCGCGATACGCCGGCCCGACCACCTGCGAGTCCACGGCATGACAGGAGAGGCAGTTGTTCTTCTGCACGATCGACAAGGCAGCCGCCGTGTCCGGCGCCTTCTGTGCCACCGCCGTCGGCAGCACGCATGCCGCTAACAGTGCGCCGCAAGACCATGCCGCCCATCTACGTCCGGTCA
>Ga0073928_10002340_pt1 | contig 32952 bp, 31 predicted proteins | sample PaiPotPPA55metaG_FD_76969 | JGI IMG/M metagenome (GOLD analysis project Ga0073928, IMG submission 76969) | Iron sulfur acid spring bacterial and archeal communities from Banff, Canada, to study Microbial Dark Matter (Phase II) - Paint Pots PPA... ...
CCCGACAGCCGACTCCCTACAAGCAAATCCGTGGGGGAGCCGACATTCCGAGACCCTGAAACCCTACCGGGCGCATTCCACAACCTATTGGGGCTTGCTGAGACAACCGGATAAGCAGGAGCTAGCTAGTGCAGCTAAGGGACGATATGGCCGTATAGGCCCATCGGTTCGGCCGCACTCATTTTCGCGGATGGGAATATGCTTCATCAACCTCCTCGAAAGGTCGACCAACGACCTGAAACGCGCAGCGACGTCGCCACTCGATAGCCGAAGTGCTGAAGGAGTTTGACCAGCTCATCACCCGAAATCGCCCTGGGCGTCTTCACGAAGCAATGATTTGATCACGGACGAGATGCAGTCTAATGACGGCGGGGACTTGGCCCTCCTCAAACGCCCAATGTACCGCGTCTCGAACCATGGTCTTGAGTTCGTCCAAGGTGTCGGCTTCCGTGACAATGGAATACCCGAGAGCGTGGGCCGTATACCCGCCTTCCGGAGCCTCTTCAACGGCGAATATAATCTCTTTCGGTGCGGTCGTCGGCACAACAAAGAGTCTATCATTCACTCCAGTAGCAAGTAAGTCACGATCGCCACAGCGGCTAGTTGGCGCTTGGCATCGAACATGTCCACTCGTCCAACACACAAGCGTTTGCGGATGCGCAGTAGATGCGATCGCGCGACGAGCTTGCCGTCCTGGATCGGTCGCAGATAGTTGATCTTCATATCGGTCGTCGTAACAGGGCGCCGGCCGTCAAAGTGGCTGGCCAGTCCTACTCCCATCGCCACATCGGCAAGGGTCGCCATTACGCCGCCGTGCATCACTCCCGCGCTGTTGCGGAGCCGCTCGCTCATGGGGCAAGCGATGGTGACGCCGTCGGGATGCTGGCGGACGACGCGAATGCCAACCAGCTTGTTGAACGGCATGTTTTCAGAAAGTTCACGAAGTTCTCGCAGGGTCAAGGGAAGCTCATTGTATCATCGAGGTATCAGATGGAACACGAACGACACAAATGTACGGCGTGCGGGGGAAGCGGGGATTGCCCGATTTGCAAGGGAACCGGCAACGGTGGTCAGTGCGAGAAATGCGCTGGAACTGGGCGATGTCCCAACTGCGCGGGAACAGGCCACAAACTGGACGAGCCGGCTCGCTGAAAGAGTCTGTCATCGAACTGGCTGACTCTTGCCGCCGAAGACGCTTCCCAGTTCCTTGGCGATACCACGCCAGAAAGCGCGTCCAAAGATCCCGAGCGCCAGCAGCCCTCCAAAGAGCGCCAACGCCTCGAAGCTTTCCCTGCCTTCGCGTTCCCAGTAGACATCCCGAAGATTGAGCCAGAGCGCGAACTCATCCAGCGTCAAAGCCGCCGCGACTCCAAAAAGCATTGACGTAAAACGTCCGCTCCAGTGAGAAGACGAAGGCGCTCCCGTGCCTAATTCGACGAGCCACGCGTAGCCGACCAACAAAAGCAGAAGGATGCCCCAGACCAGATGGTGGATGTGGCGGCCGTGCATGTCGATGTCATGGAAGGGTCCAATGTCGTGGTGGATTGCGATCGTGAGGGATCGAACGACCAATACCGTAGTGAAGAAACCGAGCGAGGCCAGGAACAGCCGCTCGCGTCGCGATTCTATAAACCTGTGCTGATAGACCTTCCTCAACCGGGTGTGGGAAACGATCGCGCTGAGACCACCGAGAATCGCCGCAATCACGATCGGCAGAATCCAAAAACTGCGATGAGTCCAGAACATTGCTATTTCGATCTTGGCATACAGCGATAGTAGGAGAGACGAGTAGCGTTGTTATCATCGAGGAATGAGAGTCCAGGACAAAATCGTGGTCGTGACCGGGGGCGGAAACGGCATCGGGCGGGCGTTGTGCAGACGATTCGCAGCCGAGGGCGCAAGAGCTGTGGTGGTAGCAGACATCGAGGAGAAGGCCGCGCGCGCGGTGGCCGCGGAGGTCGGCGGCTGGCATGTCGAGGCCAACATGGCCGAAGAGTCGGAGGTTCAGCGGTTGGTCGATGAGGTGCTAAAGAAGCACGGCCAAATCGATCTCTTCTGCTCAAATGCCGGAATCGGAATCGAAGGCGATCAGTGCGTTCCGGACCGCGAGTGGACACGCATCTGGAACATCAACGTGATGGCCCACGTCTATGCCGCACGCGCGGTTTTGCCTGGAATGCTGGCACGGAAGGACGGCTATCTCTTGCAAACCGTGTCGGCCGCCGGACTGCTCACGCAGATCGGTTCGGCTCCCTATGCCGTGACCAAGCACGCCGCTCTGTCATTTGCTGAGTGGCTCGCGATCACCTATGGCGACCAGGGACTCAAGGTCTCCGCGCTTTGTCCGCAAGGCGTGAAGACGCGAATGCTGGAGAACGCGGAGTTCGGCGGCGGAACGTTTTTGCTCGAGGGCGCGCTGGAGCCCGATCAAGTGGCCGAAGCTGTGGTGAAAGGGCTGGAGGAAGAACGCTTCCTGATCCTTCCGCATCCCGAGGTTTTGGAATACATCAAGCGGAAGGCCACTGACTACGATCGTTGGATACGCGGGATGCGGCGGTTGCAGGCCAATATGCAGCCCTTGAAGACTTAGGCTCTAATCGGCGGCCTTTTGCCGGCTCGCCTCTCGCTGGCTGAAGCGCTCGCGTAGAACATTCTTTTGCACTTTACCCGTTCCGCCTTTGGGCAAGGAATCGGTGAAGAAGACAGACGTCGGACACTTGAAATGCGTCAGCCGTTCGCGGCACCAAGCGATCAGCTCGTCTTCGGTGAGCCGGCCATCTGGACGCGTGACGGCGATCGCGCGGATGGTCTCGCCCCAAGTGTCGTGGGGCACTCCGATGACAGCAGCCTCGAGGACTGCCGGGTGTGCGCAGAGAACCGATTCCACTTCCGGCGAGTACACGTTCTCGCTGCCGGTTTTGATCATGTCTTTCTTGCGGTCGAGAATGTAGAGAAAACCCTCTTCGTCGAGCGCCCCGAGGTCACCGGTGTGCATCCAGCCGCCGCGCAGCACTTCGGCGTTCACCTCCGGCCGGTTCCAATAGCCCTTCATGACATTCGGACCGCGTGCGATCACTTCGCCGACTTGGCCCACGGGAACGTCGACGTCATTGAGATCCACCACGCGGACCTCGACGCCGGTCACCGGCTTACCCGCGGATTTCACGGGCGCGAATTGGCGCTCGGCGTTCTCAAAGCAATGATCTTCGGGACCGAGCACGGTGAGAACGGGGCTGACCTCGGTCATGCCGTACCCTTGCGCGAAGTCACAGGGAAATCTTTCGATCGACTGCTTCAGTAAGGGCAGAGGCATCGGAGACGCGCCGTACATGATGCGCTTCAAGCTCGATAGATCATACTTGTCGAAGTTGGGATGGTTGACCACCATGTTGATCATGGTTGGAACCAACACGAGACTGGTAATGCGATAGCGTTCGATGGCACGGAGCGTCGCTTCGGGATCGAAGCTACACAAGAAACAGTGCGTCGTTCCACAGAGCGTCAGCGCGGGGATGGCGCCGCAGTCAGCCAGGTGGAACATGGGCGCTGCATGCAGCCACTTGCCTTCGATAAGCAGGCGGTTGGGCGGGAGCAGCGAATGGATCGCGTTGGAGTAGATGTTGCGATGAGTCAGCATCGCGCCTTTGGGCCCGCCCGTGGTGCCGCTGGTGTAGAACAGGCCGAAGAGATCGTTTTCGTCCGGCTCGGGGAACGATTTAATTGTTTGATCGATTGCGGCTGTCCTCCAATCCGTTAAGTCCGCCGGACAGCCTCCAGCGCCTACATAAATGAATTGCTCGATGCCCGGAACGGCATGTCGAATTTGCGGCGCAAGCGGAGCAAAGCGTTCGTCGACAAACAGAATCTTGCTCCCCGAATCGGTGAGCGTGTAGATAATTTCGTTGATATGCCAGCGGGTGTTCAAGGGCACGATTACGGCGCCGGCCATAGCGGTCGTATAATACAGCTCCAGATATTCGGGAGAATTCAACATCAGAAGCGCGACCCGGTCGCCCTTCCCCGCCCCGAGCGCCGCCAGCTTCCTGGCGGAGTCTTCCACCAGCCGGTAGAACTCCTCGTAGGTAGTCTGGCGATCTTCATGATGGATCGCGAGGTTGCGGCCGTAAAAGGATTTGGCTCGCCGAAGGCAATAGCTGACGGTCATGCGATCACTCCCTGACGTTTTAGTTCTTCCAGTTCGGTGCGCGCGAGGCCGGAGCGGCTTAGCACCTCGAAGGTATGCTCACCCAGCGCCGGCGGAGGAGGCCCGTCGCGATCAGGCAGTTCGGCCGCGACTTCGCTAACCGTGCGCACCGGTGTCACGCAGCAGTCGGAGTCGCGCAGTTCGTCGAACCAATCGTCCGCCCGCTTGGTTCGAAAGATGGCTGCGATTCGCGCCTTGACGGCATCTTGTGGCTCTTCGAACTGGCGCGGGATCAAGTCCTCGCAACCCAGGCGCCGGCAAAGCTCGGCCCAGAATTTCGGCTCCAACGCCCCGACGGCCAGCCATCGGCCATCGGCAGCTTCGTAGATGTTGTAACAAGCGTAGCGTCCGCTCAAAGTTTCAGCACCGGGTCGGGTTTCGCATCCGGCATCGCGGTAGCCGGCGAGAGGAATCGTGAGCAAGGAGGTCACTCCATCGTACATAGAAACGTCTACGTGGCGGCCTTCACCAGTGCGATGACGCGCCACCAGCGCCAGCAGAATCCCCATCACCGTTTGCATGGAGCCGCCTACCAGATCGGCGATCTGCACGCCGGGAATCACCGGGAGATTCAAACTCAGAACACCGCCCAGAGCCATATAGTTGATGTCGTGGCCGGCGAGGTCGGTGTAAGGTCCGCGCTGCCCGTAGCCGGTCAGGCTCACGTAAATCAGCCGCTTGTTTACCGCGCTTAGCTCGGAGTAGCAAAGACCGAGCCGCTCCATCACGCCAGGCCGATTCCCTTCGATCAACACGTCGGCGGTGCCTGCGAGGGATTTTAGGATCTCGCAGCCCCGCGGATTTTTCAGATTCAGGACGATGCTCTTCTTGCCGGCATTCGTGCGTTTGAAAACCGATGCACTCATCGTGCGTGCGTAATCGCCTGCGCCAGGCTGCTCGATCTTGATGACCTCGGCGCCCCAATCGGCCAGGTACTGCGTCGCAACCGCGCCGGGGAGCAAGCGCGTTAGATCAAGCACCACTATCTCTTCTAAATCCATCATGCGCGGCCTTGCAAGTCCGTCACGCGCGCGCCTTCAGCAAAACTTTGTCGTAGTAAACAATTACAAGTTCATTGAACTGGTTGAGGACGTTGGTTTCGAAAGTGATTACTCCGCGGTCGCCGTCCTTTTGTTGCTTGTCGATCACCTTCTTGACGACGTGGATGGTGTCCCCGATGAACACCGGTCGCGTGAAACGGAGTTTGTCGATTCCATAAAACGCGATGACTGTTTCCTCAATCTGGCTTAGTTGAATGCCCAAGCCAGTGGAAATACTAAATATCAATACCCCGTGAGCAATGCGCTTCCCGAACGGACCTTTAGCAGCGTATGTCTCGCTCATGTGCAACTCCACGAAGTCTCCGGAGAGGCCGGCGAAGTTCACGATATCAGCCTCGGTGACGGTTCTTCCGCGCGATGTGCTGACGCTATCCAGAGCGAAGTCTTCGAAGTACGAGCCCAAGTTATTTCCCTTTCTGCTTGACAGAACCATGTGCGTGGCCCTACCTTGAGAATTCTATGCGAAAAAAAGTCACGGTTGTGGGAGCCGGCAACGTAGGCGCCAATTGCGCGCTTCGGATCGCCGGCAAAGAATTAGCAGACGTCGTGCTGGTGGACGTCATCGAGGGAGTTCCGCAGGGGAAAGGACTCGACATATTGCAGTCCGGCCCCGTGGAAGGCTACGACGTTAATATCGTCGGCTCCAATGATTACGGGCCTACGGCGAACTCGGACATTGTGGTAATCACGGCCGGATTTCCACGCAAGCCTGGCATGAGCCGGGATGATCTGCTGCTGGCCAACTACGAAGTGGTGAAGAGCGCGACCGAGCAGGCGGTGAAACACTCGCCCAACTCGATTCTCATTCTTGTAACCAATCCGCTGGACGCGATGTGCTGGACGGCGTACCAGATTGCGAAATTTTCCAAGAACCGGGTCATCGGCATGGCGGGCATCCTCGACACGGCGCGGTTCCGGACCTTTATCGCGCAAGAACTGGATGTCTCGGTGGAGAACGTGACGGCGATGGTGCTGGGCGGACACGGCGATACGATGGTTCCGATGGCGCGTCTGGCCAGCGTGTCGGGCATCCCGCTGAGTGAACTGCTGGATCAGGCGACCATCGATCGACTGGTGCAGCGCGCTCGCGACGGAGGCGCCGAAATCGTGAAGTACCTGAAGACCGGAAGCGCGTACTATGCGCCGTCGGCCGCCGCGACCGAGATGGTGGAATCCATCCTTAAGGACAAGAAAAAGATCCTGCCGTGCGCGGCTTATCTGGAGGGCGAGTACGGCATCCGGGATCTGTTTGTCGGCGTTCCGGTAAAGCTCGGGTCGCGCGGGATCGAGAAGATTTATCAGATCAAGCTCGATCAGTCGGAACAGGCGGCGCTGCAGAAGAGCGCGGCAGCGGTGAAGGAGCTGATCGACGTGATCAAGCCGAAGATGGGGTAGCAGGAGACAGAAGACAGAAGGCGGAAGGCAGAACGCAGAAGGCAGAAAAGCAGGCAGCAAGCCCCAGGTAGCCGCGCCCGTTATACTGAAGTAAAGATGCACGAAATGGGCGTTTTGTGGCTGCGTGTGGCCACCGTGCTATACGGGGTCGGGTTGCTTCACGCGATTGCCGTCTTGCTACGGAGAAAATCCGGCTTCCTGAAATACGCCCTGTTTGCCTTCCTGGTCGGCGCGGTTCTCCACTTGGTGGCGATCGTCGAGTTGGCCATGGCTGTGGGACACCTTCCGGTCGACAATTTCTTTGAAAGCGCCACAGTTTGCGCGTTCTTGATCGCGGTCCTATTCCTGTACGTGTATTGGCGATACGATTTCGCCAGCCTCAGTATCTGTATTTTTCCTCTGGTCTTCGTGCTGACGCAGGTGGGAGCCATGGAGACGCCCATGCTCAGTTGGCCCAATACCGGGGTCCGTAATGCGTGGCTGCTTTTGCACGTAATGATGGTGCTGCTCGGCTACGCGGCCTTATTATTGACCGCCGTTGCTTCGATTTTTTACTTAGTGCAGGAACGGCAGCTCAAGCAGAAGAAATCTGTAGGCGTTTTCAAGCGCCTGCCTCCGCTCGGAACGCTCGACAACCTGATCACGAATTCCATGAGCTTCGGGTTCGTCTTCATCACGCTTGGTGTCGTGGCCGGGAGCGCCTGGGCATTTATCGAATCCGGCACAGCCTGGATCAGTGATCCTCGTGTGGCGCTGGCGTTCGTTACCTGGGGCTTTTACCTCGTGATGGTCTTCCTTCGCGCGACCGCCGGATGGAGAGGGCGCAAAGCGGCGTTCATGGCGCTAGCGGTATTGTGCTGTTCGGCGTTTACGTGGGCCGCGCATGTCGGTCTGCGGTCGCTGCTCACCAAATGAGATTCTCCATCACAGGCGTGAACCACAAGAGCGCGCCCGTTGAGGTGCGCGAGCGTCTGGCCTTTGACGAGCCTTCGCTCACCGCAGCATTGCTGGATCTGAAAAGCCGGCCGGGTTTTTGCGAAGGCATGATCCTTTCCACCTGCAATCGAGTGGAAGTGGCGCTGACTTGCGAGGACGCTACAGCGCTCCTGGCAGTGGACGAATTCCTGGCTGACACACGCCATGTGGCTCGCGACTGGGTGACCCCGTATTTGTACCGTTACGAAGACGGCGAGGCGATTCGTCACTTGTTCCGCGTTGCGGCAAGCCTGGACTCGATGGTGGTTGGCGAGCCGCAGATTCTGGGTCAGCTCAAATCGGCCTACGCGCTGGCCAAAGAGCATGGCGCCGTCAGCGGATTCCTCGACACCTTGCTCACGCGTGCCTTTAACGTCGCCAAGCGCGTGCGTTCGGAGACGGAGATCGGAGCCAACGCCGTTTCGGTCAGCTACGCGGCGGTGGAGCTGGCTCGCGACATCTTCGGGACCCTGGCCGACAAGAAAGTGATCATCGTCGGCGCGGGCAAGATGTCCGAACTGGCCGCGCGGCACCTGCGCCGAAGCGGGGCGACGCACATTTTCGTCACCAATCGCACCTATGAGCGGGCGATCGAAATGGCGCAGGTTTTTGACGGGAAGATCATCGAGTATACGAAGCTCATAGCGTTTCTGCCCGAGGTCGATATCGTGATCACCTCCAGCGGCGCGCCGCACTACATCATCACGCGAGATGAAATGAAAAAGGTCATCGATGCGCGGCGCAATCGTCCCATGTTTCTGATCGACATCGCTGTGCCGCGCAACATTGAGCCGTCGGTTAACAAACTCGACAACGTATTCCTGTACGATATCGACGACCTGCAAAAGGTGGTTGATACGAACCTCGTGGGCCGCATGCAGTCGGCCGAAGAGGCCGAGGCGATCATTCGCGAGGAAGTGGAACGAATGATGGCTCGGCTCAAAACACGAGAGGTGGTTCCGACCATTGTGAGCCTGCAGGAGCAACTCGAAAAACTGCGCATCGGCGAACTCGCTCGTATGCGCAGCAAATTTGGGTCGCTCACGCCCGAGCAAGAAGAGGCGCTGATTGCCCTGACCAAAGGCATCATCAACAAGATCGCCCACGGTCCGATTTCGGAGCTGCGCCGGCAGGCCAACGAACCCGACGGTCATCATGTAGTGCTCGCCATTCGAAAAGTGTTCCGGTTACGCGATTAGAATGCTGACCATCGGCTCGCGGGGCTCGCAACTCGCTTTGTGGCAGGCGCGCTGGATACAAGCACGTCTCGAGAGCTTCGGCGTCAAGTGCCGGCTCGAAATCATCCACACCACAGGGGACAAGATCACAGACGTCGCTCTTTCCAAGGTCGGAACCAAGGGGCTGTTCACGAAGGAGATTGAAGAAGCGCTACTCAGTGGTGCAATCGATTTGGCGGTGCATAGCTTGAAAGACATGCCGACCGAGCTGCCGCCCGGTCTGACGCTAGCGGCGATTCCGGAAAGAGAAGACCCGCGCGATGCTATGGTGGGTGCGCGCCTGTCCGATCTGGCGCAACACGCGCGAGTTGGCACCAGTTCTCTGCGCCGCGCGGCGCAACTGCTCGCGATCCGGCCGGATCTTGAAATCGAGAATATTCGGGGAAATCTCGATACCCGCCTTCGCAAGCTGGACGAGGGGCGCTACGACGCGATCATGCTGGCGTCGGCAGGTTTGCGGCGGCTGGGCTGGGAGAATCGAATCAGCGAGTTGCTGGAGCCGGAGGTGATGTGTCCCGCAGTCGGACAAGGGGCGCTGGCGGTTGAGACTCGCGAAGATGGTGGCGAGGCCTACGTTTTCTCCAACCGTCTGGATCACTGCGAGTCCAGAATCGCTGTGACGGCGGAGCGGGCGGTGCTCGCATCGTTGGGCGGTGGCTGCCAGGTGCCGATTGGAGCGCACGCGATAATCGACAACGGGCGAATGGTGCATATCCGAGCGGTGGTGGTGTCGCCGGACGGATCGCAGGTCATACGGAAAAAGGCGCGGGGTTTAGCGACCGATGCCGCTGCAATTGGCCGAGTGCTGGGCGAGCAGCTCCTGGCCGAGGGCGGCAAGGAAATCCTGGAGACTGTCTACGGCGCGGAAGCGGACCCGAGTCTGCGCACATGAGCACAAGCCCATGGAACGAACACAGGCAAGAATGCCTGTGCCACAAATGAGCAAGGTTTATCTGGTGGGCGCCGGACCAGGCGACCCCGATCTCATCACCTGGAAGGGCCGCAAACTGCTGGCAATCGCCGATTCCGTACTCTACGATCACCTGGCCAGCGAGCATTTGCTAGAGCTGACTCGCAAGAATTGCGAGCGGATCTACGTCGGCAAGAAGAAAGCTGTACGCGCGTTTCCCCAGGAAGAGATCTGCGCCATGATGATCGAGCGCGCGCGGCGCGGACTGACAGTGGTCCGTCTAAAAGGCGGAGATCCGTTCATCTTTGGACGAGGTGGCGAAGAGTTGGAAGCCCTCGCGGACGCGGGCATTCCGTTCGAGGTGGTCCCTGGAGTGACTTCGCCGCTGGGAATTGCCGCCTATAGCGGCGTGCCCCTTACGCATCGCTCTCATACTAAGCTGGTCACCTTTGTTACCGGGCACGATGTAGACGGCATCGATTGGAGCAAGGTCGGACAGTCGGAGACGCTGGTCATCTTCATGGGTATCGCGTCTATTCGTGAGATTGCGCGTGAGATTGTGGCGTACGGGCGCTCGGGCGACACGCCCGCTATTGGGGTGCGCTGGGGTACGCGGCCCGATCAGGAAACAGTCGCCGGGACGCTCGCAACCATCGCCGAACGAATCGAGCAGGCGCAGCTCAAGCCTCCCGCCACGGTGATCATCGGCGAAGTAGTTGCCCTGCACGATCGGTTCAACTGGTTCGAGAAACTGCCGCTGTTTGGAGAAAAGATCGTAGTAACCAGATCTTCGGATCAGGCGCCGGAATTCTCCGAGCGGCTGCGGTCGCTGGGCGCCGATGCTATCGAGCTTCCAGTGATCTCCATCCAGCCGCCCGACGATCCTGCGCCACTCGACCAGGCCATTGAGCGACTATCCAGCTATGACTGGCTGATATTTACCAGCGTCAACGGCGTTCGGTTTTTCCTGGACAGGTTGGATGATTCGCGGCGCGATCTGCGATCGCTCAAGGCGCGCATTTGCGCTATCGGTCCGGCAACGCGGCGAGCCGTGGAAAATCTGCACCTTAAGGTCGAACTGATGCCGGAAGAGTATGTCGCCGAAAGCCTGGTGAAAGCTTTCGCCGGAGAGCGACTTGCCGGGCAGCGCATATTATTGCCGCGTGCCGCGGTGGCCCGGGATCTGATTCCCACCGAACTCCGGAAGCTCGGCGCACAGGTGGACGTGGTCGAAGCGTATTGCAACGTAGTTCCCGACGACGCCGCTTCACGCGCGCACGACATTTTCTCGGCAGCCAGGAAGCCGGATTGGGTCACATTCACCAGTTCATCGACGGTGAAGAACCTACTGGCGGCTGCCGGCCGGGCTGCGCTGGAAGGCGTGCGCATCGCGTCGATTGGACCTGTGACATCTGAGACCGCGCGCGCGCAGGGGCTGAAAGTGGACGCCGAAGCGAAGCAATACACGCTGGACGGATTGATCCAAGCAATCCTAGAACTAGAAACCAGAAACTAGAAACCAGAAACTAGAAACCAGCAACTACCAGATATATTCTTTGGCCTGATCGCGCCGCTCGTAGCTGTCGAGCACGTGCACGACGCGGATCTTTTTCAGCTTGCCGGGATTCAGCGCGCCGATCGGGATATACATGATGCGCCGGTTCAGGTGCGCCGCGATGGAGCGGAAAATCGAGCGCGGCGGCTTGGCGGCGACATACACGACGTACTGTTGCGTAGAATAATCCAGACCGGCCAGCAACAATCGCTCGGGCTTGTTCTGTGCGACGTCGTAATCCGGGTCGGACCACACGTCGATCATCCGCCGCGGCGGAAGCGTCATCAGAAAGCCGCCATACTCTGCCCGGCCGATTCCCGGCCCCACCAGATGGTCGAAGGGGTGCGTGGAGTAAAACGCCATGTCCGACTCGTTCTGGTGTTCTCCCAGCCAGGTGGTTAGATATTGATACCGATCCCCGGCATCTTCATCGAAGATCACGACTGCCGCGCCCACTTCACCGGCGATCCGGTCGAGCTGCCGTACATAAATCTTGTTCTCATGCCAGTTTCGGATCGTTTCCCGTAGGTCAATGCCGTCCAGAATCGAGGTGGTGAATGGTTCGGTCCGCATGCGCTCTTCCGACAGCATGCTTTTCGCTTTTCTCTTCAAAAAGCGGCCGTAATCCTCAATCACCAGGTCTTCCGGCGGATACGAGCAGATTGCCGCGCCATCAGTTTGACGCGCCCACTCGCCTTCAACCTTCTCTTTCTTTCGAGACTTCAAGACCTTCGGCACCAGGCGCTGTTTGGGGCGCGGAAGACGCCGGCGCAACCGAAGCTTCTTGGTGTTGATCCACATTTCTTCGCCGGACAGGTTCACAGTTTCGAGCAGGTCACTGGCGTCCTTCTGGGATGGATAACGATTGGCCATCTGCCAGACTTCGTAAGCGTAGTTGTCATCCACCACCGAGCGCGCAGCGACGGTAAGATCAAACACGCCCGCCACCAAGTCACCGTTAATCGAAGCCAGATTGCGAGTGAATCGCGCCATCATGCGGCGCTGCCAGTACTCAACCTTATCGCCGGTGTTCTTGACATACTCTTTTTCGGCCTCGCGCAGCAGGTCGAATTGCACTTTGGGGCGGTCGATCCGCTCATCGGAAGTCATCTCCACACGAAAGGCTTCGTAGCGATCCTGCAGATATGGATACTCGATGGTGATCTCGGCCAGACAGTCGGGATGAGGATTGAGCAGCCGGACCTCTGCCGGTTTGCGGCTGCGGGGCTGGTCCTCGGGAACCTCCATGGCATCTAAAAGTGGATCCAGCAAATTCAAAGATACAACCACGAACACCAGGGCCGACGGATCTGTGCCCTGCAGCTTCCAAGCCATGCCGGCCGCGTGCGTCGCGATGTCGTCATTGCGCTCCTGCGGATACACCCGATACGCCTCGATGTACTTGTCCATGCCGATGTAGCGGATCGAATACGGGTCCGGGTATGCATCCGGAAGATGCGGCCTGTCGCCCGAATCGGGCTCAATAAAAATCACTTCAGCATCGATTTCGAGAGCGGAGCGCACGGCCTCTGTGAATGGATCGCAGGGCTCCACCGGCACATAGATGGCACGCTCTTCATCCTGAGGATCGGGATAAAGAATAACTGACATTTCGGGCAGTCGCGCCAAGGCTTGCAAATACACATCTTCGAGGGAACCGGGCAGCTCCACCGCGACTATCTTCGGACGGTCACGCAAAATCGCCCGCCGAAGCTGAATGCTGAACTCGAGCCTTCCGGCTATGACCGGAAAATACGTGAAGTTGCCACGCCGCAGGCTGGCGGGATCTTCAGAGATCTTAGGCCCTTGGGACATAACGCAACGCTTCATCCCCCAAAGTTTCGAGAATTGCCGTGCGCATCAAGAACCGCTCGTCGCTCTGGCTTTTCAGTGCTAAGCCATTTTCCATACATTTCAGCTTCATGACGAAGCGGGCGATGTTAATGCCGTCCCGAACCGTGTAGCGTTCATCGGCCGAGTGCGCCTGCTGCAGGAAATCGGTGACATAGTTCAAAATCTGCTCGTCGCCGAAAGGTACGTTCTCCTTCAGGATGGCGTACTCCTCGTGGCGCTCCGGAAAATCGATGGTGATTTGGGGCTGCAAGCGCGAATGAATGTACTCCGGCAGATCGAACGTGGACGCATCGTCGTTCATGGTCGCCACCATGCGAAACAGCGGATGGGCCTTGATCTTGATGCCGGCCACGATCGATTCGACGTAACGGCGATTGTCCAGCAATGGCGCGAGACTGGCCCAGCTTTTCTCGCTCATACGATTCCCTTCGTCCAGGATCGCAACACCTCCCCGGATCATGGCAGTTACCAATGGGGAAGCCACATAGCGCAGCCGGGAGGCGCCTTCAATCACCGGCGTAACCAGCAAGTCCTCGGGGCGCGTGTCCACCGTTGCTTGCATGATATAAACTTCGCGCTGCAGCCTTTTCGCGGCGGCGTATGCCAAGGTGGTCTTGCCTACGCCCGGCTTGCCGAGCAACCGTGGATTCATCGGCACATCCTGAGGATCCACCACGAGCCACGAGGCCAACAGTTGTCGCATGACCTCTTCCTGGCCGACCCAGGTAACGGTTAGTTCGTCGGGATGAGCCAGATGAAGGGTGGTCCCTTCGATCTCCACCACCATATGATTGCTATTTTACACGTCCAACGCGTTCAGATTCGTGTTGGGATGGATGTTAAGCGGCTGCCGAGGTGAATTTGACGACAGTCATGTGGCTGTTCGATGACTCGCGATACGCTAATTCGAACGCATGTGCCATGGGGCGGCACCCAGGGGAAGGATAAAGCTGGAAGAAGAGCTGTTGGACACCATGCGGCTCGAGACGGCTGATTTTGGCGACCGTCGCCGCTGCTTGATGGATGCAGGTACCACAGTCGAGGCCTAAGCTCAAACAAGTCTCAGGGCTGTTCTCAATCAAGAGGTCCATTGCTTTTTCCCACCTTGTACTAGGTAAATGTAATTATTGTCGGTTAAGGGAATTTTTCCTATAGTACCGGTGAGTGGTTTGCGCACCTCTTTTGGGGGTAACGGGGGGTGGGGTACGCGGGGGGTGAAGTTTTACTTAAGGAATCCGCTAGTACGTTCTACGCAAGAACTGAGTTCATCATTCAGTGGATCATCTAAGGCCAGGAGCCCCCGAAGCTGCGGCGTAAGCCTTTGCTGAATCTCCGGCCGAAGCAGTCGTTTTTGATACTGCTGCTGCGGCTTGTCCCAACGAGCGTAGAAGGCATGCATGGCGCAGCGAGGCTTCGCAGTATGGTTGGCCGTGCCCCCGTGCCACAGGTGCGCGTTCATCACGACTACGGTGCCCGCCTTGCCTGCGATCAGACGCTCTTCCGGATGCGTGGCCTGCAGATCGAGCAAGGCTTGCTGCGGGAGCTGGCCCCAGCGATGCGATCCCGGAACCATCCGGATCGCCCCGTTTTCCTCGGTAAAGTCGTCCAGCATCCAGACCGTGTTGCAAACCCAGTAGCCCGTCTCGTCCGGAATTGCGCCCATATCGGCGTGCAGGGGCTGTACCCAAGTGGAGTGCGGATTGGCCGAACGAACGTTCAGGCTACTTAGCTTGAATTGGGAACCCAGCACGTGAGCGATTCGCTCCAGAATCTCCGGCATGGCGATGGCGCGCTCGAAAACTTCCCCTTTGTCGACCAGATTGGCCAGCCGGAGGGTCTGCTCCTCCTGCTTGAACTCCGATCCGGCTTGTTCTCCCTCGCTAAGGAACAATTGTTCGATCCGCTGACGGAGCTCACCCAATAACTGATGGCCCATGTAGTTTTCGAGAATCAAATAACCATCGCGATCGAGCTGATCGCGATCTTCGGGGGTCATCGTTATTCATTTTAACCGGTCGCCTGGGCTATGCTTGAGCGATACGAGTATATGAAGCCCCACTTGATCCAATTAAAACGGTCGGAGTTCGTGCGACAGGCGATTCGTAGAGCAGTCCGTCAGGCCGAGTACCGCGCCATGCGCGACGCCTACCGCAAACAGCCGGATTCGGCACAGGATGCCGATGACTGGTCCAATACCGAGGAATTCAAGCGGTGAGACAGTTCGCAATCTGGTGGGCGAACTTGCCTGCATCAGCAGGTCGTCGGCGATCTCTGGAGGTCCGCATGGGTAGTCGAGAAGGGTTGCCATCGCCCCGTGTCGTAAACCTGGACAATCTTCGCACTGCGGCGCGTCAGTGGTTCGATTCCCGTGCTGGGACGGGTTGATCGACTTGGACTCGGGGGCTTCAGGTTAAAGTTGCGGTCTTGGCGTCATCGTTAAACGGTCACGCGGCCAGTATCAGGCAGCCGGCTTGACCCTACGACAGCCAGTTGATGTAATGGACCCAGTCTGGATAGGAGGCGATAGGATGACTCGCTCCCTCGCAGTTTTCGGTCTGTTGTTCTCCCTTACCGTATCGATGCCGTTGTGGGCGAAAGGGGACACGGTACTGATCGAGGTCAAGGGCGAGACCCTGAGCACCCCGATCAAGATTACCGATCCAAAGATCGAGGAATTCACACCTTGGGCTGGCCCAGGAGTCAACGGCGCCTGAGTGCCCGACGCCGAAGGCTTCATCGTGGATTGGCACGCAGACATCGTGACGCAACACGCCGCGGGACTCCAACATTACGAAGTCTCATTCTATGCAGGCTGCCGCACAGCGACAACCTGGAACGCCACGATAAAGGAGTGTCTCGCTGAGAAGCCCCGCCTTGTCCACGTTGTGTTCTACGATTATGACCCTTCATCGTCAAGAGCTTCGTTTATCTGCCGGGCAAAGGCTCGCCATTCTATTATGTCAACATGGGCTCGATCGCTCGCGGGTGTGAGGGGAACTGGTTCGTAGCAAAGGATTCCTGGGAAGACTTCATCAGGCCTGTCATCGCCAAGGCACTCCGTCAAAGCCACTAACTTATTAGACCGCCGCGTTGGTTGAGCCAAGAATCCTATACAATCTGCTGGTGGTCAACGAAGAGCTACGTCGGGAGCTTTTGACGATGCGTGCCGAGGATGTGCAAGTCCGGCAAGAACTGCTGGAATCGGCGAGCTTGGGGGGGCGCGTATGTTCCGCAAATGGAAGCGGTGCACATCCGTAACGCCGCCCACCTTAGAGAGTTGATTGCACCACATGGCTGGCCAGACGAGGCTATTGCGGGCAAGGATGGAGCAGAGGCGGCATGGTTAATCGTCCAGCACGCAATCGGCGAACCTGAGTTTCAGCGGGAGATGCTCCTCCTGCTGCGTGCATGCGCGGATGAGAAGCGTGGGCCTCTATGGCAAGTAGCTTATCTGGAAGATCGGATTGCGATGTACGAGGGCAGACCGCCGCGCTACGGCACGCAGTGGATGGATGATCCGCAAGATGGGCGAATTCGACCGTGGAGTCTAGCGGAGCCCGACCGGGTAAACGAGCTGCGAACAATGATGGGCCTCGGACCGTTACACCCTATTCCCGAGCCCAGCCCGGAGTTAGCTATGGAAGAGCAGCGAAAAATCGTGGGGAACCAGCAATGGTGGGAGCACTGGCTGATAAATAAAGGTTGGCGGCGACATCCTTAATCCTAACCAAGCCTCTGCGCTATCCTAGTGGCTTCAGGAAGTCATGAAACAGCTCGTTGTAGCTAGTTGTGCAGGTGCGTTTTGTATCGTGTCGTTAGCTCAGCAGGTGTCGTTTGCTCAGCAGCGGGAGAATGATGTGGACGATAAGGAGGCTGCCCGCGAAGAGTGGTTTTACAGCCAGCGCGAGTACCCGCTTGGCCAGATTCCCGCCGGCGCCAGGTTGAAAGCGATCGCCGATATCCAGAACATCCAGCGCACCATACGAGCGCGCAGGCAGACCGCTTCCGCCACCGGAAATGCCTCAGGTGCGTCCCTTGCGGCCACCTTGGGCGCTGCCAACTGGACTTCCATCGGACCGCGGCCCACCGGCGCCGGCTCAACCTATGTCACCGCTGGCCGCGTGAACGCGGTGGCCATCGATCCTCGCGACAATAACACTGTATACATCGGCGCCGCTGAAGGCGGGGTTTGGAAGACCACTGATGGCGGCGTCACTTGGACGCCTCTCACCGACAACCAGGCTTCGTTGGCGAGCGGAGCCATCGCCATTGATCCGGCGCATCCCGACACGGTTTATGTCGGAACCGGCGAAGAGAATTTCGCGCAAGACAGCTATTACGGCGCGGGCATCCTGAAATCCACCGACGCCGGCAATACCTGGACGAATATTGTGGGGCCGTTTTTGCGAGCCACCATTGGCGCGCTGGCCATCAGCCCGGCGGACAGCAACGTACTCCTCTGCTCCAGCAATCACGGAATCTATCGATCCAGCGACGGCGCGGCCACCTGGACCAGCGTGCTCGCGGGCATCGGCACTTCGGTGCTATTTGACCCAACCAATGGCAACATCGCGTACGCGGCCCTCGGTAACGTCAACGGAAATGCCATCAACGGCGTATACCGCTCCACCGATAGCGGTCAGACCTGGACGCTTCTTACTGGCTCGGGAGCGAATGCCCTGCCCAGCGTAAACGTCGGCCGGATTGAGGTCGCTATTTCGCCATCGACGCCAACGACTCTTTATGCCGGAATCCAGAACTCATCCACCACCGCATTTGGCGACCTGCTGGGAATCTACAAGTCCACCGACAGCGGCGCTACCTGGAACAACCTGAGCGCTCCCGACATTTGCGCCAGTGTCGCACAGTGTTGGTACGACATGACCATTCGCGTACATCCCACGAATCCGGATCTCGTCTTTGCAGCAGGTTCACTGTCCATCATGAGAACCATGGATGGCGGCGCCACTTGGAATCAGCTTAACTTCATCGGCCCTAACCAGATCGAAATCCATGTCGACGAACACTATCTGGCATTTACCCCGGACGGCACAAAGTTGTATATCGGCAATGATGGCGGCATGTACAGCACTACCGATGTTACTAATCCGGTAGTGAGCTGGACCGAGCTGAATGACACGCTCGCGATCACCCAGTTTTACCCCGGCCTCTCGATTCATCCAGCCAACGCAGGCATTGCCTTGGGCGGCGCGCAGGACAACGGAACCCAACGCTACGGGGGAAGTCCGAGCTGGGAGGGAGTTACTTGTGGCGACGGGGGCTTTACTGCGATCGATTTGGCCATTCCAGTGATCGCTTATGCAGCGTGCCAGGACATCGCCATCCGGCGAACCGGCAACAGCGGCAATACCTGGGAAAGCGGGGCCCAATATGGGATCAACACGCAAGACCGAACGCAGTTCATTTCTCCCCTAGTGATCGATCCTTCTAATTCACAAACCCTGTATTTCGGAACTTATCGTGTCTGGCAGACGCGTGATGGCGCCGGCAAGTGGGTAGGGATCTCGCCTGATCTCACAAAAGGTTCTTCCGCCTCGATCAAGACCATCGGCGTCGCACCTGGCGATCCGAATACCGTATATGCCGGAACCAGCGACAGCAAAGTCCAAATGACAAGCAACGCTTTGGACGGTACGGGCGCTTCGTGGACCGACCGCAGCGCCGGCCTGCCGACGCGTTCCATCACGCATATTGCCGTGGACCCGATCGATCCCGCCACCGCCTATGTCACCTTCTCCGGGTTCTCGACCAACAGCCAGGGTCACGTATTCCAGACAACGGATAGCGGCGCGAGTTGGACCGATATTAGCGGCAATCTTCCTAATCTCCCGGTGAACGATCTGGTGGTGGATCCCGACATTCCCGGCACGTTGTATATCGGCACTGACGCGGGCGTGATGGTAACTACCGACGGGGGTGCGACGTGGACTACGCTCGGCAATGGCTTGCCGCTGGTCGTGGTCGACTCGCTGGTTCTGCATCGCGCTTCCCGAACCTTGCGCGCAGCCACTCACGGCCGCAGCATGTGGGACATTCTCGTTCCGCTGCCGTCCCCCTCGCTCCAGCCGATCATTAACTCCGTCTCGCCGAACACCGTTAACGCCGGCGGGGCCGATTTCTCCATCTCGGTTAGCGGCGCGAACTTCACCCCCGGCACGATTCTCCGCTGGAACGGATCGACCCGCCCGACCAATGTCGTCAATAGCACGCATCTGACGGCACAAATCAGCGCAGCCGACATCGCTCAGGTGGGACGAATCGTTATCGACGTGCTAAATCCATCGCCGGGCGCAGCAGGGTCCAATTCGGTAAATTTCAACATCGGCCCGGCGCCGGCAACTTCATCGCTGGCATTTGTGAATTCGGCGAATCCTACCGGTGGCAATATTCTGGCGCCGGGCAGTCTGGCGTCGCTCTATGGAACGAATCTGGCTGGCGCCACTGTCGTGGCCGACGCTGCTCCCCCGTGGCCGCTACGCTTGGGAGGTAGCTCGATGACAATCGGTGGGGCGAACGTACCGCTCTTTTACGTTTCGCCCAGTCAAATCAACTTCCAGGTTCCTTATTTCAATATCACCGGGCCGACGCCAACCAATTTGACGATCACTGAAGGAACGCTTAGCACGACGACCACAGTCTCAGTGACACCCTACGCCCCTGGCCTCTATACGACCAACTCCCAAGGCACCGGACAGGCTGCAGCGATCATCGCCGGAACCGCTTCCATTGCCGCGCCCAGCGGAGCATTTCCCGGATCACGGCCGGCCCAAAAAGGTGAGTTTGTCTCGCTATATTGCACCGGCCTTGGAGCTGTCAGTCATCGGCCGGCGCTCGGGGCTCCTTCACCTAGCAACTCTCTGGCCACTACCACCGCTACGCCCACGGTCGCGGTTGGCGGCGTGAATGCGAGCGTGAGTTTCTCGGGACTCGCGCCCGGCTATGTCGGTCTGTATCAGGTGAATATTCAGGTGCCCGCGACTGCACCCAGCGGCGCTGCCGTGCCCGTGATTCTCAGCATCGGCGGAGTCACCGCGAACACAGTTACACTCGCGGTGCAGTAGCACTCTGTGGATTTTTCAAGTATTCTCATCCGCGCCACCAACTGGGTGGGCGATGCCGTCATGTGCCTGCCGGCACTGCGCGCGATCCGTGGCCGCTTTCCAGGGGCCCATATCGCCATTCTCGCCAAGCCGGCGGTGGCGGACCTATATGCGCGCGAATCCTGCGCCGATGAAGTCATTCGCTACAACACAAAGCCCCGGCAGGTGGCACGCGACCTCCGACCCCGCGGATTTGATTGCGCGATCCTGCTGCAAAACGCATTCGAAGCGGCCTGGATCGCGTGGCTGGCCCGGATACCGAATCGAATCGGCTACAATCGCGATGGCCGGGGATTGCTGCTCACGCAGCTGGTGCCCGTGCCCAAGCGAGGCGAAATTCCACGACACGAGCGTTTCTATTACTTGGAACTGCTTCGCCGGGCCGGGCTGATCGAAAGCCTTCCCGAAAGCTCGATGATCCGGCTGGAGAATTCCAGAGTGACGCCTGCTCGAATTATCGGTGTCAGCCCGGGCGCGGCTTATGGCAACGCGAAGCGCTGGCTTCCGGAGCGATTTGCCGAGGCTGCCGCTAAGCTCGCAGCCCGCCGAGGCGCATCCATTGCACTGTTCGGCTCGGCGGCCGAGCGATCCATTTGCGAGCAGATCGCACAACTGTTAAACGGCCATAACGTCGTCAATCACGCCGGCCAAACGACGCTTGCGCAATTCATCGACCTGGCTGCTGAGTGCGAGCTTTTCCTGACCAACGATTCCGGCGCCATGCACATTGCTTCGGCCCTCGGCGTACCGACAGTGGCCATCTTTGGGGCGACTGACGACCTCGCCACTGGGCCGACTGGGCCGAAAGCGCGCGTGGTCCGCGAAGTGGTAGAGTGCAGTCCCTGCCTGCTGCGCGAGTGCCCCATCGATCACCGCTGCATGAGGCGTGTCAGCGCGGATCGAGTTGTCGAGGAAGCCCTCGCCTTGCTGATAGACTAAGCATCTTGGACACGCGATCGAAAATCATCCTGCTCGAACAAGCGCGCACGCAACAGCGCGGCAAACCAGCTTGCTGGGTGACCGGGCACTTCGATCCGCTGCTTGCGGAGCATGTCCGGCGATTGCGTGAACAAGTCGCGCCGGGTCGTTTGCTGATTGTCGAGGTCACCAATCCCGCCCGGCCTCTATTGCCGCAACAGGCGCGCGCAGAACTCGTCGCGGCGCTAACGATGGTGGATTACGTCGTGCTGGGCAACGGCACTAGCGGTTCGCCAGAGATCGACAGCTCCCTCACCCAGCGATTCGTCGAGACTGTGCTGCGCCGTCATCGTGGGGAGCGAACCGGATGACGGGGCCACGAATCCTCGTGATTCGGCTGGGCGCCATGGGCGACGTGATCGCCGCGTTACCCGCCGTCGCCAGCCTCAAGCACAGCATTCCCCACTCTAAGATCACCTGGGTCGTCGAACCGAAATGGAGCGTGTTGCTGGAGGGCAATCCCTACGTCGATTCGGTGATGCATCTCGATCGCCGGACGCTCTCGGGCTTAGGAAGTGCATGGGGCAAGTTGCGGTCCGCCCGCTTCGATCTGGCTGTGGACTTTCAGGGGCTGATCAAGTCGGCGCTGGTCGCCACCATCGCGCGGCCCGAGCGCATTTTCGGCTTCCACGCCGCGCACGCGCGCGAATCTGCGGCATCCTGGTTTTACTCAACGAAGGTGCAAATCCGGTCCCATCACGCCGTGGAGCGCAATCTGGATCTAGCCGCGGCGGCTGGAGCCTCGAGCATTCTGCGAACATTTCCTTTGCCGGCGGGTCAACCGGAAGGCCGGCTTCCGGACGGCGATTTCGTGCTGGCCAGCCCACTCGCCGGCTGGGGCGCCAAGCAGTGGCCGCTCGAATATTATTCAAACCTCGCACAGCTTTTGCGAAAACAGTGGGGCTTGCCGTTGGTGATTAATGCGGGCGAGCCGGTTCGCGTGGACGGCGCCGACACGCACGTCTCCGGCATCTCCGGCCTGATTCACGCCACGCGAAGAGCCTCAGCGGTCGTCGGCGTCGATAGCGGCCCCATGCATCTCGCTGCTGCATTGGCCAAACCAGGCATCGCGCTGTATGGACCCACCGATCCGGGCCGCCACGGTCCTTACGGAGGAACTTTCACGGTTCTGCGAAGTCCGACCGCAGTGACGACCTACAAGAGAACGGCCGAGCCCGATCCGAGCATGCGAGCGATCACGCCGGACCAGGTCTTCGACGCGCTGGAAGCGATCCTTCCGCCGCGAGTCAGCGCTGTTCAACATGGATGAGTGTCTTTCCTAAGCCCTATGCCGACCGCGTGGCTCGCCTGCGCGTGGCGACTGGGTTCGTGCTGGTAGCGGCGTTCGCCTGGTTCTCTGAACCCACCATCAGCTCGCTGATTTGGGGACTGCCTTTTTCCGCGCTCGGACTGCTGCTGCGTGCCTGGGCCACTGGCCACCTGGAAAAAAATATACGTCTGGCCGAGACCGGTCCATATGCCTATGTCCGAAATCCGCTGTATTTAGGAACGACGATGGTAGCAGCGGGATTAGTCATTGCTTCCCGGCGATGGCCCTTGGCGCTGCTGTTCACCGCAGTCTTCATTCTCGTCTACCTGCCCGTGATCGAACTCGAAGAGCAGCATCTTTGCTATCTCTTTCCAGGTTTCGAAGCGTATGCGCAACGCGTTCCAGCCCTTTTGCCCACTCGACGCGGCGCTCACACCCGCGGTCATTTCCAGTGGTCCTTGTACGTACGCAATCGCGAATACCAGGCGCTCCTCGGCTGGTTAGCCGGCCTGGCGCTGCTGGTCGTGAAGGTTCTAGTACTGTGAATTCGACTGTTTCCTTGTATTCTTAAGTTATGTGCGGCATCGTCGGCTACATCGGCAACAGGAAAGCCGTCCCAATCATCCTGGATGGCCTGCGCCGCTTGGAATACCGCGGATATGATTCCGCGGGCATCGCGGTCTTGAATGGCGACAACCATCTTTCTGTCCGTCGCGCGTCGGGCAAGCTGCGAAATCTGGAAGAAGCTATCCGCGTAAATCCGCTGGATGGCCCTTATGGGATCGGCCACACGCGTTGGGCGACCCACGGACGTCCGACCGAAGAGAACGCGCATCCTCATCGCGATTGCACCGGCGAAATCGTGGTGGTGCATAACGGAATCGTTGAAAACTATCTGCAACTCAAGCATCAGCTTCAGCTCGAAGGTCACAAGTTCTGCACCGAGACCGACACCGAAGTGGTTGCGCATCTGGTCGAGAAGTATTACGACGGCAACCTTGAGGACGCGGTTCGGAAGGCCGTGAAGGATCTCTCGGGCGTGTTCGCGCTGGGCATTATCGCCAGTTCGGACCCAAACAAAATTGTGGCGGCGCGTTCTGGGCCACCGGTGGTGATCGGACTGGGCGACGGAGAATACTTCGTCGCTTCCGATGTGCCGGCTATCCTGAGCCACACGCGCGACATGTTTTTCCTGAATGACGGCGACCTGGCGGTGCTCACACCCGAGGGCGTTCACTTGACTGACTTCAACGGCAAGCCCGTGAAGCGGCAGGTCACACACATCGTTTGGGACCCGATCATGGCCGAAAAGGGCGGCTACAAGCATTTCATGCTCAAGGAGATCTTTGAGCAGCCGCGCGCGGTCCGCGACACGGTGCTCGGTCGGGTGGGCCAGGAATCGGGCCGCGTTTTTCTGGACGAAATGGACATCAGTCCAAAAATCTTCCGTGAGTTCCAGTCCGTCAAGATCATCGCTTGCGGTACCAGTTGGCACGCCGCCTTAGCCGGAAAATTCATGATCGAGAAACTGGCGCGCATCCCGGTGGAAGTGGATTACGGCAGTGAGTTCCGCTATCGAGATCCGATCGTTTCCAAAGACATGCTCACCGTCGTGATTTCGCAGTCTGGCGAAACGGCTGACACGCTGGCGGCACAGCGCGAGGCCAAACACAAGGGCTCCAAAACCCTGGCCATATGCAATGTCGTCGGCTCGATGATTACGCGCGAGGCCTCCGGCACGCTCATGACGCACGCCGGCCCGGAAATCGGCGTGGCTTCAACCAAAGCTTTCACTTCCCAACTCACGGCGCTGTTTATCCTGGCAATGTACCTGGGCCAGGTTCGCGAAGTTCTCTCGGGAGAGGAATCGCTTAAACTCGTCCAGGAACTCGTCCGCCTTCCTGGAAAACTCGAGACCATCCTGGGCCGCACCGCCATCTATGAGGAGCTGGAAAAGAAGCTATCCCGCGCCACCGATTTCCTGTTTCTCGGCCGCGGCGTGCATTTTCCGATCGCCCTCGAGGGTGCGCTCAAGTTGAAGGAGATTTCCTACATCCATGCCGAAGGCTATCCCGCCGGCGAAATGAAACACGGACCGAACGCGCTAATCGACGAAAACCTCCCGGTGGTTGTGCTGGCCACGCGCGATCCGGAGAGCGAAGAGAGCCGCCTTCGCTACGAAAAGACGCTCTCGAACATACAGGAAGTGAAGGCGCGCAACGGAATCGTAATTGCCGTGGTATGCGAAGGCGACGAACACGAAGTCAGCAAGATCGCCGACTACTTGATTCCGATTCCGGCTACGACCGAACTTCTCCTGCCGATTTTGGAAATCGTACCGTTGCAGCTTCTGGCCTATCATATCGCGGTGCGCCTGGGATGCGACGTCGATCAGCCGCGCAACCTCGCCAAGAGCGTGACGGTCGAGTGAAGCAGTTCACTCACCAGATCCACATTTCGACCCACGGCAAAGGCCTGTACGACTTTACCAGCGAGATCACCTCTTGGCTCCAAGGACATCAACCCCAGACCGGTCTCGTGACTGTTTTCTGCCAACACACCTCGGCATCGCTAGTGATTCAGGAAAATGCCGACCCGGACGTCGTGGCTGACCTGGCCGAATTTTTCAGCCGGCTGGTCCCTGAAGATACGCGCCTCTATCGCCATACCGCGGAAGGACCAGACGATATGACTTCGCATATCCGCTCGGCGCTCACCCAAACCCAGGTCTCGATTCCGATCCGCAATGGAAAACTGGCGCTGGGAACCTGGCAAGGCGTGTACTTGTTTGAACATCGGGAGCGTGCACACCGGCGCAGTATCATTTTGCATTTGTTGGCGGAGTAGGCGTGCGAAAAGCGGTCCGCTTTATTGTGAGCGTGCTGGCGGCCATCGGATTCCTGTTCGTTTTAGTCACCTTTACGCCGATCAACTTCTGGTGGGCTAACTACCTGGCAGGCCCGTGGAACGACCCGGTGGGTGACGTGCTAGTGGTGCCGGGAGCAGATGCCATCGACGACACGATCGGGTTCTCGTCCTATTTACGGAGCGTATATGCCGTGCTCGTGTGGAAACAAGGCGGCTTTCGGACCATAGTGGTGTGCGGCGGAGGGAGCGCCGGTCAACCTGTAATTGCGGAGCTGATGCGCGATTTCATCGTCTCGCAGGGAGTTCCCATGGCCGCCGTTCGTGTTGAAACCGAATCCCACAGCACCCACGAGAATGCACTGGATTCCAAGGCACTGTTAGACCAACTCACCGGAAAAAAGGTCCTTCTCACCAGCGACTACCACATGTTTCGCGCCTACCGCGCTTTTCGCAAGGTGGGAATCGATGTCCAGCCACGTCCTTTCCCCGATGCGATCAAGCGGAGTACGTCGCGGGCGAATCGCTGGCCGGTGTTCTTGGGCTTATGCACGGAAACGACTAAGATCGTCTATTACTTTGTGCGTGGCTGGATCTGAACACTTGCTTCCATCCGAATCGGCAAGGCGCCGTGTCGGCGTACGCGTACCAGCGGCGCGGGATGCTTTTCTCCGAAGACGGTCGATCTCCAGCTCTCGATAATCTCGGCGCCCTCCGGCAACACAAGTTGCGATCGCGCGTTCGGTGAACCGAGGTGCCAGAGCTGTTCTACATCGTGATCGCCGGGCGGACCCTCGATCTCATCGACGATGACGATGACATTCGGCTTTTGAAACTCAACCCGGCGCCGATGTACGCAGCCCGCGTACCGGCATTCCGCTTCCAGAAGATCGCGCTCGGCGTTGGTCTTCCACGAGAGAATCGTTACCTCGGGGCGATTCGCCCAGCGGAACGGACCGGCGAGAGCAGCCTGATCGAGCCCGTCGATCCGCACGGTGCTATGCGCCCCGGTTCCACGAAACCAGTCACGCCATTTTGGATCGCCGACGTAGGTGTAGGTTCCCGGATCGATCAGAATCTCGTCATCGCCAGAGCGGACCACGATGCTCAAGGTGTCGGCATGGCTGTGCCCAGCGCCCCAGGGCCCAAATGGACCGGCGTCGACGATCGCCTGAGTCTCTGCCGACACCATCACCGCAATACCTGCGTCGGAGAAGAGCCGTGATTCCCACTTCCCTTCCCCAGCGTTTTTCTGGATCACGCCGGCGCCGAGCCACCAGGCCGCCTGTTCGTGGAGATCCAGCGGATCGAGTAGCCAGTCGCCCCGATCCAGGACAACGCTCGCCGTTGCCATGGTTGCGCGGCCGAAACGATCGCGCCGCCCGTAAGGATGAAACAGCCTCCCGCCATCGTCATCGCCGATAAACGGCAACGCGCGCGCCGGACCGAGCACGGCATGTAGATACTCGGCCATGCGCTCGAGCTTGTCCATGTACGGCTGGTCCGGTTTGGCCAGAATCGCGTGCAACAGGAACATGTCCAGCGCGTATACGTGATAGTAGGTCGATTGCTCGAAGTGGCTGCCATCGTTGTGTACCTGCCGCTCCATCTGCTCCCGCATCACTTGGCCGCCTAGCTGCTCCCACCATCCACCTTTCGGAAAATCCGCGAAGAATAGCCCCAGGACGTGGAGCGCCAACGCTTCCCCGAGCAGATGCGTATTCGGCGAGAAATAATACGAGAGATTGTTCTGCAGGTGCACGCCGTGCCGATACAGTTCGCGCAGCCAGTGTACCCGAAAGTCCGGCGGCAGCTCCGGCCCTAAAAGTTGCCATACCCAGATCCACGACAGCGCGCGAAATGCCACTTCCAAGGCGCTGGCCCAATTGATTCCTCGATGGTATGGATTGCCGTCAAACCAGCTCTCCAGTTGCGCCTGAATCTCGTCCAGGTTCGCTCGATCGCCCGTGAATAGATACGCCTGCGCCAGAATCACCAGGTGTTGGTGCCGGTTCAATTCCCAAGTCACCTTGTGGTCACCGGCCCGCGCCGCGTCCAGGTATGGAATCAACCGAAAATAATCCAGACCTGTTTCGACACCGCTCGCGTAGTCGCGCCTCCAATGGATTTCCGGCCCGGTTTCGACGGTCAGCCCCAAAATTGGAAACCGATGGTCCTTGATCTGGCTGGCGAGCGCAATCACTTCTTGAGAGAAGGGTGTACGCGCGAGTTTGCGGGCGGTCTCAGCGGGATCCGGCAATGGGAGGCGCGGCGTGAAGTTGTCGATCTCTATCTTCGGCGGCCTGGCGTAAAGATACGCGTTCGTGAGCTCTTGTTTCAAGCGAAACGCGATTTCGCGGGGAGTTCGCAAGGAGTATTCTATCGTGCCCCACCGTCTCGAATTGCGATAATCGAAACAGGCTGCGCGACCGCGGCCCCGATCTATGTGTGGCATCGCCGGACAATTTCTACGCGAGGGGAACGCCGAACTGGCTGACATCCGCTGGATGTGCGACCAGATTCGCCACCGCGGCCCGGATGATGACGGCTATCACATCGACGGCGCGTGCGGGATCGGCATGCGACGGCTCAGCATCATTGACCTTAATACCGGTCACCAGCCCATCTGCAATGAAGATGGAACCGTGTGGGTGGTGTTTAACGGCGAGATCTACAACTTCCACGAGTTGCGCTCGGACCTGATCCACCGCGGTCATCGCTTCAAGACCAATAGCGACACCGAAACATTAGTGCACCTCTATGAGGAGGAAGGAACAGACGGCATCCAGAAGCTGCGCGGCATGTTCGCCTATGCCATCTGGGACTCTCGCAACCGCTCGCTGCTTCTGGTTCGCGACAGGTTCGGCAAGAAACCGCTCTATTTCGCCGCTTTGCCGCAAGGCCTCTATTTCGGCAGCGAGCTGAAATGTCTTCGTTTGCCGGGCATCCCGCTCGAAATCGACCGCCAGGCGCTGCAGCTCTACTTCGCAATCAACTATGTCCCCGATCCCTGGAGTATCTATCGATCCATCCGCAAACTTACTCCCGGCGGTTGGCTGCGCTACCACGCCGACGGCAAGCTGGAGGAGGACCGCTACTGGAAGCTTCCCGTGCCAGCCGAGGAAGCGGCTCCCGGATTCACCGAGCAGGCCGCTTGCGATCTGGTGCGCGAAACGTTCGACGAATCCGTGCGGCTGCGCCTCATTTCGGACGTCCCCCTGGGAGCTTTCCTGAGCGGAGGAATCGACTCCACCTCCGTCGTGGCCTCCATGACCATGCAGACCAAGGAGCCGGTGAAAACCTTCTCCATCGGCTTCGAGGAGCCTGACTTCAACGAGCTTTCCCTCGCCGCCGCGGTCGCGCGGAAATACAAGACCGATCACCACGAAATCATCGTGCGGCCGAATTCCATCGACCTGGTTTCTAAGCTGGTCCATCATTTTGACGAACCTTTTTCCGACTCCTCTGCGATTCCAACCTACCTGGTATCCGAATTTGCCGCCCAACACGTCAAAGTGGCGCTCACCGGCGACGGCGGCGACGAGCTGTTTGCCGGCTACGAGAGTTTCTTCGAAATCCAGCGGATGCGCCGCATGGATCGCGTTCCGCTCAGCGCGCGAAAAGTGCTTTCTCTCGTTTCCGAGCTGCTTCCCTATTCAGCCTACGGGAAGAACTTCCTGCGGATGATCAGCCGTCCAACCGCTCTGGAACGCTATTTCGAAAACGATTCGCCGCACTTCCTGCTCAGCCGATTGCTGACGCCGGAATGGATGCCGCCCGGGGACTCCGCTTTCCTCACAAACGCACTCAGTCATTGCCTGCTTCCTAATGGCGCTGATGTCCTCACGCAGGCCCTCTATTTCGAAGCCACGGCCAAGCTCACCGGCGACATGCTCGTGAAGGTGGATCGCATGTCGATGGCAAACTCGCTGGAAGTCCGCTGTCCGATGCTGGATCACAAACTGGCTGAGCTCGCGGCTCGCATCCCGCACTCCTGGAAGCTTCGCAACGGGCGAGGCAAGGATATATTCATCCGCGCTGTGGGCGACCGTCTGCCTCCAGAACTGCTTCAGCAACCCAAGCGCGGTTTCGGCGTGCCGCTGGCCCACTGGTTTCGCGGCTCTCTCCGCAGTTTCGTATGGGACCACCTGACCAGCCCTTCGTTCCTCAATCGCGACATCGTCTCACCTGAATTCGTACGGCATCTGCTGGCTGAGCACGACCGTGGCCGCCGTAATAACTATTACCATCTCTGGAAACTTTTGATGCTCGAGTTGTGGTTTCGGGATTTCGACCAGGCTCCCACCACTCCGGGCGCCGCGCAGGTTGAGGCTCGGATCGTCTAACCGGTGCTCGCGAAACTCATCTTCTGGATAGCGGTACTGGTTCCTTTTTACGCCTACATTGGTTATCCGCTGGTTCTGCTATTGCTGCGCTTAGTAATTCGCCACGATGTAAAAAAAGGCCCAATCCAGCCGTTCATTTCCTTGCTGATCCCGGCTTACAACGAAGACGACGTCATCGCGCGCAAGATCGCAAACTCGCTCGCGCTCGACTATCCGGCCGATCGGCTAGAGATTATTGTTGCTTCCGACGGATCCAAGGATAAAACGGCCGAGACGGCCCAGAAGCTGGCCGATGGAACCCGGGTTCGAGTGCTGGCCTTCGCCGAGAACCGCGGCAAGATAGCGACCCTCAATGCCAGCGTGCCGCAGTTGCGTGGTGAAATCGTGGTGTTTTCGGATGCCCCAGCGATGCTCTTCCCAAACTCCGTACGCCTCTTGATTGAGAACTTCGCCGACCCGGCCGTGGGCGCCGTTAGCGGCCTGTACAAGATTGTCAAGGCTGACGAAGTGGATGTTGGCAAGTCGGAGGACCTCTACTGGAAATACGAAACGTTCCTGAAGATACAGGAATCGCAGATAGCTTCAACGCTGGGCGGCCACGGTCACTTGCATGCCATCCGGAAGGATCTCTATCCTTACCCGCCCCCCGGAACCATCAATGACGACTACATAATTCCAGTGTCGGTCCTGGCAAAGGGCTATCGGGCTGTTTACGAACCGGCCGCGGTCGTTTACGAAGAGGCGCACGAAATGACCGGCTTCGGCCGTCGCATCCGGATCATGGCGGGCAACATCCAACAGATGCGGGAAATCAAGGGCCTGCTTCATCCGTTGCGCCCGCTGGCGCTGTTCTTTTTCCTATCGCACAAAGTGTGCCGCCTGGTGGTGCCGTTTGCAATGCTGGTGGCTTTGATTGCGAATCTTTTCTTGCTAGGCTCCAACCTGTATTTCGCTATCTTCGTCGCGCAACTCGTTTTCTACGTTCTGGCGGCGCTGGGGGCCGTTTGGCCGCTCCGGCCGAAGATCCTGATGCTGCCGTTCTATTTCTCGATGATCAACGCCGCGACTTTCTTCGGCTTCTACCACGCGTTGACGCAGCGGCGCAGTATGGCTTGGAAATAGTACAGGCGTACTATCTGACACATGGGATAATACAAATTAGTCGCTGCTTGTTCGATTATTCGCCATGAGCCCGTGTAGCATCATTTCGGTCGACGTCGAGGACTATTTTCACGTGGAAGCCTTCGCCCGGGTGGTCGATCGGAATAACTGGGGCGCCTATGCCAGCCGGGTGGAACGCAATACGGAACGCATTCTTGATTTGTTCGATGAGCGCCAAATCAAGGGCACCTTCTTCATTCTCGGTTGGGTGGCCGAGCGCTATCCACTCCTGGTTCGCCGCATCACCGAACGAGGCCATGAACCCGCCTGTCACTCCTACTGGCACCGGCTGATTTACAAATTGACGCCCGAGGACTTTCGCGAAGACACCCTGCGCGCGAAGAACTGCATCGAGCAAGCGGCCGGCGCTCCGATCTACGGTTACCGCGCCCCAAGTTTTTCGATTACGGGCCGCTCGGTCTGGGCTCTCGATATCCTGGCGCAGCTCGGGTTTTGTTATGACTCGAGTGTCTTCCCGGTGAAACATGACACCTACGGCGTCCCCGACGCCCCACGCCGCCCTTTTCGAATCGAGACTCCGTTCGGCCCTATCGTTGAGTTTCCGATGGCGACGTTCCGTTTCGGGAGTGGACCCAACTTTCCGATTGCAGGCGGCGGCTATCTGCGAATGCTTCCCTTTGCCTACACGCGGATGGGCGTGCGCCGGGCCTGGAGCGAGGGGCTGCCAGTGGTGAGCTACATCCACCCCTGGGAGATCGATCCGGAACAGCCGCGCATTGATGCGCCGCTCAAATCACGCCTGAGGCACTACACAAATCTCGGTAAAACAGAGGTTCGGCTTCGAAAACTGCTGGCCCTTGGCCAATTCACGAGCTTCCGCGATAGCGGCCTCGCAGATTCTGCCCCATCTTTTTCCTTCAAGGAAACCGTCTCACGATGAAACAAGACAACATGCCACAAGTGGCGCGCTTTTGGAACGCCATTGCCGACGAGTTCGACTCCATTTATACCGGCGCCAATAAGAGCGCATTCGGCCGCTTCTTGGATCGCTACTTCCGCAAAGACATTTATGAACGCTTCGATTGGGTGATGCAAAAATGCGGAGACGTGCGAGGCAAGACCATCTGCGATATCGGCTGCGGCTCCGGCCGCTTCGTCACCGAATTCGCGAAGCGTGGCGCCGCACATGTGACCGGCGTTGATGTCGCGCCGGACATGATTAAGCTGGCGACCAATCTGGTCCAGAAGGACGGGGTTGCCGACAAGTGCGATCTCTTCGTCAGCGATGTCCTGAATTGGAAGACGGATCAGAAGTTCGACATCACCATCGCCATCGGGTTTTGGGACTACATCATGGATCCGCCCGAGCGGTTGCGCCTGATTCGCAATCTCACCAATCAAACATTCCTTTCGGCGTGGCCCCGCTTTTGGACCTGGCGCATGCCGGTCCGCAAAGTTCGCCTCCAATATATTCGCGGGTGTCCGGTTTATTTCTTCCGCAAGCCGCAAGTTTACAAGATGCTCGAAGGCGCCGGTTTCCAGGTGGTGAGCTGCGAGACCGTCGGCAAGCTGTTTTGCGTGGAAGCTCGCGTGAAGTAGTGTCTGGGGCGACACGACGTGTCTCGCTCAACACGGCAACATTCTAAATTTCTCTCTACGATTCAACAACTTAACGCCTGGCCTCCAGCCTGCTTTTTCTCCCGGCATGAAGAGGAGAAAAAAGACAATGCAGGCCATCAAGCTTCTGGCGATTCTCGCGACTGCCGCCACCGAGGTTTTCGCCGAGGACCAAACTCGACGGCTGATCGTCAGCATCCCCGATCGCAAGATCGTGCTGATGGAAGACGGCCGCGTGGTGAAGGTTTATCCGATCGCCGTCGGCAAGAACAGCACGCCCAGTCCGAATGGGAATTTTCACATTGCCAGCCGGGTCGTGAAGCCCACCTGGTATAAGCCTGGCAAGCCCGTCGGGCCCGGACCGGGGAATCCGCTGGGCACTCGCTGGATGGGCTTAGGCTTCAAAGGCTATGGCATTCACGGAACGAATATGCCGAACTC
>Ga0073928_10002341_pt1 | contig 32920 bp, 28 predicted proteins | sample PaiPotPPA55metaG_FD_76969 | JGI IMG/M metagenome (GOLD analysis project Ga0073928, IMG submission 76969) | Iron sulfur acid spring bacterial and archeal communities from Banff, Canada, to study Microbial Dark Matter (Phase II) - Paint Pots PPA... ...
TTCATGTAGAAGCTGTGCTTCTTTATTTCCTTGATGATGTCTTCCTGCTGCACTTTGCGCTTAAAACGGCGCAGTGCGTTTTCCAGAGACTCACTCTCCTGGATAATTACTTCTGCCAATTTTGAGTCACCCCCAATCCGGTTAGGATTGGTTTCTAGCGGAGCCTTATGTGGCACCGTCCTGTATAGATTGTCTCACGAGGCCGTTGGCATCTTCTAATCAATTGCGGGCACTAAAGTCAAGGAATCTTTACGAAAGCAGGCTTCCGGGCGCTGCCGCCCGTGCTTCAGTAGCCAACAGTAATGGCATTATTCTGCAGTAAATATGCGTGGAACGAAGCCGCACAGCGCGAATGCCGCGTTTTCACAAGCTTGCACGCGCCCTTGCCGATACTGTTAGAATCTACCCCGCTCGTAGAGAGTCACCCGGGGGTCTGTCCATGTCCGATATGCGCGACGCCATCGGCGTCCTTCTTGCCGGAGGCCAGGGTGAACGATTGTGGCCGCTGACCCGCGACCGCGCCAAGCCCGCAGTGCCCTTTGGCGGGCTGTACCGCATCATCGACATCACTCTCTCTAATTGCATCAACTCTAATTTGCGCCGCGTTTTTGTGCTCACTCAATACAAAGCACTCAGCCTCAATCGTCACATTCGGGCCGGTTGGTCTCCGCTCGCAGGGCTCGGCGAATACATCGAGGTGCTTCCTCCGCAAATGCGTGTGTCGCAGCAGTGGTACCAGGGAACCGCTGACGCCGTGTACCAGAACATTTATTCCATCGGTAGCGAGCGCTCCAAATTCGTCTTCATTTTATCCGGCGACCACATTTACAAAATGGATTACAGCCGCATGCTCAAGCAGCACTGCGATTCCGGCGCGGACGTAACCGTGGCCACCATTCAGATTCCCGTGCAGGAAGCCGCCGGGCAATTCGGCGTAATTGAAACCGATAAAGATTGGCGCATCGTGGGATTCGAAGAAAAGCCCGCGCACCCGAAACAATCTCCTCATCAAGCCGGACATTGCAGCGCCTCCATGGGCATCTACGTTTTTAATACTCACTTGATGATTCCTATTTTGCTGGCCGACTCCGAAGACCCCAAATCTCATCACGATTTTGGCAAGGACATTCTCCCGCGCATCATTTCCAAGCATCGCGTCTTCGCTTATAACTTCGTCGACGAAAATCGCAAAGATGCCTTGTACTGGCGCGATGTCGGAACGCTGGACGCTTATTACGAAGCTAACATGGACTTAGTCAGCGTCTCGCCGGTTTTCAACTTGTATGACACTTCCTGGCCGCTGCGTACCTGGATTCACCAGTATCCGCCGGCCAAATTTGTTTTCGCCGATCCCGAGCGCATGGGCGTCGCTCTCGATTCCATCGTCGCCGGCGGCTCCATCATTTCCGGAGGCCGCGTCATGAAATCCATTCTCGGCGCCGACGTGCGCGTGAACAGCTATTCCGAAGTCTCCGAATCCATCATTTACAATCACGTGAACGTCGGCCGCCATTCGCGCATCCGCCGCGCCATCATCGACCGCCACGTCAGCCTCCCCGAGCGCACCGAAATCGGCTACGACGTGGAAGCTGACAAGCGCCGCTTTCACGTCACCGACTCCGGCATCGTCGTTGTCGTCCGCCAGGAATCCCTGATCGAAGAACCCGAATCCGCCTGATCCTCGGTCGAAAACAGTTCTCCGTTTGGCGCGGCAGGAAGCGACCGAATGTTCTGTTTCTCAAGACTTAGTCGGCAATTAAAGGGTGATGCCTTGGAATTACTTGGACCGAACTGGGGTGAATCGGTGCTCGTGGTTCTCCCAGTGCATACCGGCGTGCTCTTCTTAGAGCTTTTCTGTAAAATCTTCATTAACTTCAAGGAGACTCATCGCAATAATGTCCACGAAAATTACACGAGTGCACGCGCGCCAAATTATCGATTCGCGCGGAAACCCCACTGTCGAAGCGGATGTAACCGTCACGTCCGGCGCAGTAGGCCGCGCCGCGGTTCCATCCGGCGCTTCAACTGGCGAGCACGAAGCGCTGGAATTGCGTGATGGCGACAAGTCGCGTTACCTGGGCAAAGGAGTTTTGAAAGCGGTCGCGAATGCCAATGGAGAAATCGGCAGAGCGGTGACCGGTCTGGATGCCGCCGACCAACGCGGACTCGATCACAAAATGATCTCGCTGGATGGCACGCCGACCAAATCGCGGCTGGGCGCCAACGCGACTCTGGCTGTTTCCATGGCTGCTGCGCGAGCCGCTTCCATCGCCCTGAAGCAGCCGCTCTACAAATATCTTTCGCGCTATTCCACGGATTCTTCCGCGAATCTTCTGCCCGTGCCGATGATGAATATTCTCAATGGCGGTGCCCATGCCGACAGCTCCGTGGACTTCCAGGAATTCATGGTCATGCCCGTCGGAGCACCGAATTTTTCGGAAGCTTTGCGCTGGGGCGTGGAAATTTTCCACGCGCTGAAAGCTGCTTTGAAAAAGCGCGGCTACTCCACCGCCGTTGGCGACGAAGGCGGTTTCGCGCCGAGCTGCAAATCCAACGAAGAAGCCATCCAGATCGTGCTGGAGGCCATTACTGCTGCCGGCTATAAACCGGGCGACCAAGTTCGCATCGCCCTCGATCCCGCCTCCAGCGAGTTTTACGACAAAGCCAGCGGCAAATACATTTTTAAGAAGTCCGACAAATCCGCGCACACCAACAGCGAGATGGCCGCCTACTGGACCAGTTGGGTGGAAAAATACCCCATCGTTTCCATTGAAGACGGCATGGCCGAAGACGACTGGGCAGGCTGGAAAGAACTCACAGAAAAAGTTGGCCGAAAGGGCGCCGGCAAAAAATCAATTCAGTTAGTGGGCGACGATCTTTTTGTCACCAATACCCAGCGCCTCGGCCGCGGCATCACCGAAGGCGTGGCCAACGCCATTCTGATCAAGCTGAATCAAATTGGAACCGTTACCGAAACCATCGATGCGATCGAGCTGGCTCGCAAGGCCGGCTACAACTCCATCATTTCTCATCGCTCTGGCGAAACCGAAGACACCTTCATCGCCGACTTGGCAGTAGCCACCGCCGCCGGACAAATCAAAACCGGTTCAGCCAGCCGCACCGATCGCATCGCAAAATACAACCAGCTTTTGCGCATCGAAGAAGAACTCGGCGGCGCCGCCAGATTCCCAGGCACTTCGCTCTTCAAATAAAGAGCAGGTAGAAATAGCTGTTAGAGCGGGTGTTTGCGCCTTTAGAAGAGTCGCGAAATATATTCGCGCATCTCGTTCTTCCAGTACGGCCAATCGTGGCCGCCCTGCGGCCCCCAATCGTCCAACGAGTGGCGTATGCCCTTGCTCCATAAAATTTCCGACAGGCGATAGCTTGCGCCGCTCTTTTCCCACGGCCCCGTGCCGGTAATGATGTGAATATCGCTCGAAGCGAGCTGCCCCAGCAGCCACGGGTCGCTTAAATTCGCCAGATAATCCACGGGATTATTAAAATAAAAATTGTCGTCGTACATTCCGTCCATGAAATTGCGAACGTCATACACGCCGGACATTGCGAAACACCGCTTGAACACATCGGGATGCTTGAACAAGGTATTCGCCGCGTGATACGCCCCAAAAGAGGCCCCCATCGTGGAAATCGCCACAGCCGATTTGCAATTGTCCCAAATGAACGGCACAACTTCCTCACGCAAATACCCGTCGAACATTGCTTGCATGTAGCTGCGATGAAACGGGTGTGCTCCACGGTTATAAAGCCCCTGATGATTAACGGAATTTACAGAAAAAAACTTAATCCTCCCCGCTTCAATAAAATCGCCCAGCGCCCCGATCATCCCCTGATTTTCCAGTTCCCACTCATCACCCGCGCTGGTAGGAAATCCCATCAACGGCGGCCCCCAATGCCCGTACACCACCACGCCCAGCTCAATTCCCAGCCGTGACGAATACCAGCGGTGATACTCACGTTTCATGAGCAGCCTCTATCCACACGTATGTGCGACGAAGGGAGCAGAATTATGCCAGCCGCCTGGAATCCAAGCAATCAGACAGCAGGCCATTTCTCTGATACCAACTAATGCTGGTCAGGTTTTTGAGTACGCGGCTTTACAGAAGTTATTGACTAAACGAACGTTATCGGCGGCAGCTTGCGCAGATATTGAGTTAGCCAGCACACTTGCGTTGTGAATGTGATGAAACGGCGTCGGGTCGCTCTAACCGTCATTGTTGTAATCGTGGCCGGCACCTCGTTTGGGCTTAGAGAATACCACTGCAAAGTACGCGGTGCGGTGTTGGCACGGCAAGTTGAAAGCATTAAGCGAGACGCCGCCCAGGAACTCAAAATAGGCACGAACAAGGCCGAGGTGCTTCAGTTCTTTGCAGAACGTAACATCCCATTCGCGATGTTGGAGTCTGAGGCGTTTGGGTCGTTGCGGACATCAGGATGCGCACCATTGGGCTGCGGCGCAGATACGGCCTTCATCGGTGTGCGGGTGAAGCTTGATGTGGCTGGCACAGTGGGCGAAGCCCCTAAGGTGTTTGGTATGTACCAAGATTGCTTGTGATCGGCGATGTGATGAATGACTTACCCTGAACTCGGCTATCGGTAGCTGGCGGGAACGAAAAAATGTTTCGCAGCGCCGGCTTTGCGAAAACCACGCTGCACCAGATTCCGGACATGCCATCGCAAGTGCTGGTTTCAGAAAAGTAGGGCGTCAGCTGCTCAAGACTTAGGTCGCGCCTGGCGTAAATATTCACCAACCACTTTAACGTAATCTGGAAAGGCGACTTCAGGCTCGAGCAAATCCGGATGCCACTTTTTCTCCCATTCGACGCAATAAAACCCGGCATAATTAATTTTGACCAGCGCCTCAACCTGACGTTTCACCGGCACGTCACCTTTTCCGGTGAGCACATAATGCCGGTCTTTCCCATCCGGCACCGAGTCTTTCAAGTGCGTGTGACGGATCCACTTCCCCAATTGCGCCACCGTGAACTCTGGCTCTTCGTGCGAAGTAGCAAATGTGTGGTGCGCATCCCACAACAAAGTCGCATGCTCGGAATCCGCGCGGGTCAAGATTTCCTTCAACGTAGCCGAATCGGTGAAATCGCCGTGCGATTCAATAATCACCGTCACATTTCGCGGCCCCGCATATTCCCCCAGCTCATGTAGCCCGCTCGAGACGCGGGCAATAACTTCTTCTCGCGGCCCTTCCATTTTGTTCCCAAAGACCCGTACGTAAGGCGCCCCCAACGCTGACGCCAGATCGATAAAACTGCGCGCATCGGAAAGTTGTTGCGCTCGCTCTTGCGGATCCGCTACATGCATCTCCGCCGAACTGCTCACGCACGCGATCTTCAGTCCGTGCGCCGCGACGTCATGCTTGGCAGCAGTGATTTTGTCTGGAGCAAATTCCGGCCGAGCCGGCAGGTTCATGTCGCCAAGCAGCCCGCGCAACTCCACCGCCGCGAATTCATGCTGCTCGGCAAACTCTAGAATTTGCGGCCACGTCCACCCCGGACACCCCAACGTCGAGAACGCCAGCGGCAATCGCGCCGCCGCTGCACGAACATATCGCGCCCCCAGCGCGGCCATCGCCATGGCGCTTACAAATTCTCGTCTCGTCGCGTTCATGTACACACTCCTCCGGTTTTCGAGCAAAATTCTATCACCATGATTCAAAGCAGGGCGTCCGCATTTGCAAGAATTCCGAATGGCAGTACGATGTAGCTTAGAAACAGAACACCGCTAACTGACAAAATTCGGGAGACCTTCAAGAATGCACCGTGACCGCGTGTCCGTGAACCCCGTCGAGTCCCTAAATAACTCCATAAATATTGTTGAGCCCGGCCGCCGCAAATTTTTGAAGGGTCTGCTCGGCGCCGGCGCGCTGGTGTTAAGCGTTCGCTGGACACCGCAAACCGCTTTCGCGGCAGCAACCGATTCGTCAAGTGCCGGTACGGTTGTCCCGATGGCAGACGCCCCGCTGCATCCCAACGTTTATCTCGCCATTGACACCGACGGCACCGTCTACATCATCGCGCACCGCTCCGAGATGGGCAGCGGAAGCAAAACCGCTCTGCCCCGCATCGTAGCCGACGAACTTGATGCCGACTGGGCCCGCGTAAAAATTGTGCAAGCCACCGGCGAAGAAAAATATGGCGATCAGGACACTGACGGCTCCCATTCTGTGCGCAGTTTTTTCGATACCTTGCGTGAGGCCGGCGGAACAGCACGCCTGATGCTAGTTCGCGCCGCAGCCGCGCAGTGGAACAAACCAGCAACGGAGTGCCACACCGAACTCCACGAAGTAATCCACGCGCCTTCCGGCAAAAAACTTGGCTACGGCGAACTGGCTGCATCCGCGGCAAAGCTCGAGGTCCCGAAAAAAGAAGACGTAAAGCTTAAAGCCCGCACCGAATGGCGCTACATCGGCAAAGGCACTCCGAACTACGACCTGAAAGATATGTGTGACGGAAAAGCCGTCTACGGCCAAGACGTCCGCTTGGACGGAATGTTATACGCCAGCGTCGCACACCCGCCGGTGTTCGGCAGCATCGCGAAGACCGTCGACGATAAGGCCGCGCTCGCTGTCGCGGGCGTCAAGCAGACCGCCTCGATTGAAGGATTCAAACCGCCGGTCGGCTACCAGACCCTGGGAGGCGTGGCCGTCCTCGCGGACAACACCTGGTCCGCCATGCAGGGCAAGAAAAAACTCAAAATCGAATGGGAGAAAAGTCCGCACAGCGTTTACAACTCCAACGCATATAAAAAAGAATTGCAGGACACCGCGCGCAAGCCCGGAAAAGTAGTACGCGAAAACGGAAACGTGGATGCCATTTTTGCCAAGGGTGGCAAAATCGTGGAAGCCGAATATTACGCGCCGCTGCTCGCGCATGCCTCCATGGAGCCTCCCGCGGCCCTCGCCGCCTTTCGCGACGGCAAAGTGGAAGTGTGGGCCCCCACGCAAAATCCTCAGGGCGCGAAAGATGCCATCGCCAGCGCTCTCGGATTGAAAAAAGAAGACGTCATCGTCAACGTTACCCTTCTAGGCGGCGCGTTCGGACGCAAATCATTTCCGGATTTTGCCATCGAAGCCGCGATTCTCTCGAAAAAAACCGGTAAGCCGGTGAAAGTGATCTGGAGCCGCGAAGACGACATTAAATTCGACACTTATCACTCGGTGGCGGCGATGTATATGAAAGCCGCGCTCGGCGCCGATGGCAAGCCCGAAGCTTGGCTGCAACGTACTGTGTTCCCCCCGATCGGCTCAACATTCGATCCCAAGACAAATTATTCTGCCGCCGATGAACTGGGACTCGGATTTACCGATGTGCCCTTCGCATTGCCAAATCACCGCGTAGAAAATGGACCCGCAACCGCCCACGTGCGCATCGGTTGGCTGCGCTCCGTCGCAAATATTTATCACGCCTTCGCGGTACATTCTTTTGCCGACGAATTGGCGCACGCCGCAGAACGCGACTCGCTTGAGTATCTGCTGCAACTTCTCGGCCCCGACCGCGTTATTCCCAAGGAAGAATTGCCCAAGGATTATTCGAATTACGATGGCGCCTATGAGCAATACCCCATCGACACCGCCAGATTTCGCCGCGTTCTATCGCTAGCAACAGAAAAAGCCGGCTGGGGAAAACAAAAATCCGGCAATGGATTTGGCATGGGCGTCGCTATGCACCGCAGTTTCTTGACTTACGTGGCCACGGTTGTGCAGGTGCAAGTGAATGACGCCGGCCAAGTACAAATCAAACGCGTCGATACCGCCTTAGATGCCGGAACGTTGGTAAATCCGGAAATGGCCCGCCAACAATTTGAAGGCGCGGCCGTGATGGGCACCTCCCTTGCATTTTACGGCGAGATCACCGCCAAGGATGGAGCCATCGAGCAATCCAACTTCAACGATTACCAGGTGGCGCGTATGAGAGAAGCTCCGCGCGAAACCCACATTTACATTGTTACGAGCGATGCCCCGCCGGCGGGAATAGGTGAGCCAGGTTTGCCGCCCTTCGCCCCTGCACTCTGCAACGCGATTTTCGCGGCCTCCGGCAAGCGCGTGCGCGAATTGCCATTAAGCCGCGCGGGCTTTGCCTGAGATTTGGAGATTGAATTAAATTAAGCGCGCGTGGACAAAATTCAGGATTTGAAAAACAGAAGGCGCCATCAACTCCCGAATTATTCCACATAAAACATCAGCATCACACCCAAAACGATCATGATGAACGGCCACAGCTTATTGAAAACCGGTTGCCAGGTGGTTTTGATTTCGGACAATCCCTTGGTAAGACCAATCCCAAATCCTGCCGCCGTATAGGTGTGATGCTCGGTCTGAATGCGCGCCATGCGCTCCATGTGCCCCGCTCCGTGCATGCCGCCGCGATGTTCGTGAAAAAGCAAAATGATCGACCCCGCGATAGCTACAATCGGAAAAACCCATCCAGCCCACGCCGCTTTCAGAGTGCCCCGAGCGCGCAGAAATTCGATCACGCCCACAAGCAACAAAATCAGCGCGAATGATTTGTGTTGGCGAACTTCCATGTGATGCGACAGCCCGTAGAACCACGACTGCGGCCCGAAGGGCCACAACTCCGTATCGCTGTAGACGAGCACGAAGATTCCGGCGAGAAGAAAACATACCGGCCAAGCATAACGAACACTGGGCCATCGGGCACTCAGCCGAGGCTCCGCAAGAATAAAAATTCCCGCGAGCACCACAAAAAACCCGGCCAGGTGGTGATTGAATTCGCTCTCACGTTTGTCCGCGGCCAATTTTTCAGGCGTGCGCATGGCCGCCATCGGGTCCGGCGCCGCGGGAGTCATGTCCATACCGGGCATGTCGTTGTTCACTCCCCCTTGACCAGCTTGGCTCCCTTGACCATCGTGGCCGTCGTGCGCAGAATGTTCTTGCGCGCGCACCAGAGGTTGGCACGCGCAAAGTATCAAAGTAAGCAGCAGGCAAATGCCCGGAACTTTAAATTGCCGCAGCAAATCCTTCCCTGAATGCATTGCTCTCCAAATTGTTTTCGCGTCGCTTACGCGCCCGAACAAAAAGTTTCGCTCATTCCCCCGCGAAAAGCCAATGAGCCTTAGTGCAGCACGCCAGCCAGAATAAGTCACCCTGGGGTCGACGCGCGTTGCGCCCGAGATGTTAAGACAAGTTTTCCTCTGCCATACGGCTTTACTTCTCAACTCCTCAAGGGCGCAGTCATTCCGCCTGCCTGCCGCAGGCAGGAGCGCAGCGCGTCGACGCTTTTTCTTCTCCCTCGCTCCTGCGAAGGAGTCGGCTCGCGAAGGAATCTCTCTTCGCCTCTTCACTCTGAATAGCTCGCCATAAGTTAGTCACGCCAGCCCGAAAAATCTCGACAAAGATTTCCGTTATTTGGTCCCGCCTTCACGCTAGAGTGGTTGACGGCAACGAGGCCCTATGAGCACAAAAACCGAATTATCACGCCGTAAATTCCTGATCACTACCGCTGCAGCCGCGGTCTCCGGGGCCGCGAGCGCCGCTAGCGCCTTCACAATTGTGCCGCGACACGTCCTTGGCCGCGGCTTCACCCCTCCCAGCGACACGCTCAACATCGCTGGTGTCGGAGTTGGCGGAATAGGCCGCGCCAACCTCGTCGCACTCGCAACCCAGAACATCGTTGCGCTGTGCGATGTCGACTGGGATTACGCCGGCAAAGCGTTTGAGCATCTTGACGTGGACATCCAAACTTTGAAGACCCGGCTCGACAATCCCGATCCGCAACCAGTCCCGGGCATGCCGCTGGTGGAATTTGATCGCGTGAAAGCCCAAAAGCGCCTGGACGGAATGATTCGACTAAAAACCGAGCATTGGCCGAGAGCCAAGCACTACCAGGATTATCGCGAGATGCTGGAGCGCCAGAAAGACATTGACGCCGTGGTAGTAGCCACCGCCGATCACATGCACGCTCCAATCGCGCTGGCAGCCATGGATCTGAACAAACACGTTTACGTGCAGAAACCATTGACTTGGTCGGTCGACGAATCTCGCAGGCTGGCGCGCCGCGCCAAAGAATTGAAAATCGCCACGCAGATGGGCAACCAGGGCCACTCGCTAAACGATGCCCGCACTACCGTGGAATACATTCGCGCCGGCGCCATCGGCGAAGTTCGCGAAGCCCATATATGGACCAATCGTCCGCTGGGCTTTTGGCCGCAAGGCGTTCCACGGCCCGAGCCACTCAAACAGCCCCTCGACACGCTGAAGTGGAACGGACCGGGAGTGACCGCGCGCATAGCGAATTCTTTTGCCGGCTCCTATCCCGTTCCCGACACTGTGGCGTGGGATTTATTTCTCGGCGTCGGACCGCGGGTCGACTATCACCCCATCTATCATCCTTTCAACTGGCGGGGCTGGGTCGACTGGGGCGTTGGCGCAATCGGCGATATGGGCGCGCACTTGATCGATCACTCCATGTGGGCGCTCGATTTGGGATTTCCTACCAGCGTCGAAACCGTGTCGACACCATTCAACGGCGCATCCTATCCGCTGGCCACCCAAACCTTCTACGAATTTCCCGCGCGCGGCAAAATGCCTCCCGTAACCATGACCTGGTATGACGGGGGCCTGCTGCCGCGCAAACCCGAAGAGCTTGGCGAAGAAGAATTGAACAAGGGCGGTGGCGCACTGATTATGGGCAGTAAAGGAAAATTGCTGCATGACACTTACGGAGCGAAACCCCGGCTCCTGCCGAAATCGCTGCACGAATCCTACGGCAAACCACCGCAGAAACTTCCGCGTATCCCGGGCGAAGACCACGAAATGAACTGGGTTGATGCTGCGAAAGGAAATGCGGAGGCCTCGTGTCCCTTCGAATATGCGGCGCGGCTCACAGAAGTCATGCTGCTGGGCGTGGTCGCGCTGCGGGCCGGCAAAAAAATAAACTACGACGGCGCAAATATGAGAATCACCAACGTGCCGCAGGCCAACGATTTTCTGCGGCGCGAATATCGCCAAGGATGGAATTCGCCATCAGGAAAAAGCGGATAAAATAAGGTTTGTAGGTCGCTGCTTTAGCCGCACAGACTTACTTGAATCAGTGGGGCTTTCAGCCCCTGAAGTCCTAGATCGCACATCACACCGGAGAAACATTAATGAAGAAATGTTGTCGCGTCCTCATAAAAACGCTACCGCTTCTAATTTTGCTGATTGGATGGGGGCATTCCCTGGCCGCACAAACGGAACAAAAATGGAAATCGCACGACCGTAACCGTCCGGCACCCGCGGCCGTCGATCCGGGAATGCCCAGCACGGAAAATTCCGCGGGTCGCGCTCCCTCGGACTCCATCGTGCTCTTTGACGGCAAAGATCTTTCCCAATGGACGCAAAAGGACGGCAGTCCCGCAAAATGGAAAGTTGCCGAAGGCTACTTCGAAGTCGTTCCAAAAACCAAGGACATCATTACCAAGCAGCCCTTTGGCGACATGCAATTGCACGTGGAATTTCGTGAGCCTGCGCCGCCCGTCGGCGAAGATCAGGATCGCGGCAACAGCGGCGTAATCATCATGGGCCTGTACGAAATTCAGGTGCTCGATTCATATCAGAGCAAAACGTATCCCGATGGCCAAGTCGGAGCCGTCTATGGCCAGTATCCGCCGCTCGTCAACGTCTCGCGTCCCCCCGGCCAGTGGCAAAACTACGACATCATATTTCACGCCCCGCGTTTCGACGCCAGCGGAAAATTACTGCGGCCCGCGCATGTAACAGTTCTTCAAAACGGCGTGCTGGTGCAGGACAACGTGGAAATCCACGGCCCCACCGCGACCGGAAAACCGTACGAAGCCCACGCCGCAAAACTACCGCTCGAATTGCAGGATCACAATCATCCAGTGCGCTTCAGAAATATCTGGGTGCGCGAACTCACGGACGCGGAATAGTTTCACGTTCATTCGTTTCACACGACACTAGTAAAACGTCGTTTTCAAGAACCACCAAGGCTCACCATTAGGACGGTGCCCCACCTTCGATTTTTAGGGTGGGTCTTTCTGTTGTCTCGTAAAAATTGAGTACGTTAACGTCACTCTGCTACGATTCCAGCCTATGCGAAATTACCTAAGTTTGATTTTCCTGCTTGCCCTCGCGGTGTCCGTTTCCGGCCAAGACACAAAATCCACAGGGGACCGCGTTGCCGCGCAAAATGCCATCTTCGACGGCTACTACGAGTCGGAACTGCGCAATTTCCCCGAGCGCGCCACCGCCTTCGGCGACTACCGTTACAACGACAAGCTCGATGACTACTCGCTCGACGGAGTCATGCAGCACCACAAAACGGATGAAAGCTTTTTAGCCCGCGTTCAAGCCATCGCGACCACCGGGTTCCCCGACCAGGACCAACTTTCGCATGACTTGCTGGCCCGCGTTTTGCAACAGCGCATCACCGATTTCGAATTCAAAGAGTATGAGATGCCCATCAATCAGCAGGGAGGCGTTCATACCAGGCTCGCCGATTTGCCGCTTTCCGTTCCTCTCGATTCCCTGAAGCATTACGAAGACTACATTTCTCGCCTCCACCAGATTCCGCGCGCGCTCAACCAGACCATCGAAGTCTTGCAAGCCGGCATGAAGGACCAACTCATGCCCGTGAAATTCCTCGCTGAGAAAATTCCCGGCCAGTGCCAGGGAATCATTGACGCCGACCCATTTCTCCTACCAACAAAAAAATTCCCCTCAAGTATTTCCGCGGATGACCAGAAGCGCCTGACTCAGCAAATCAATGACGCGGTCAACAACGAAGTCCTCCCCGCGTACCGCGGTTTCGGCGAATTTATTCGCACCAAATACGCCCCGGAAGGCCGCACCACCCTGGCGATCACCTCGCTGCCGGACGGCCAGAAGCGCTACCAGAACAATATTTACGCCCGTACCACCACGCGCATGAACCCCGACGAAATACACCAGCTGGGCCTTCGCGAAATCGACCGTATCGAAAAAGAAATGAACGCTATCGCCAAAAAAGAAGGCTTCGCCGATCTCGCGTCCTTTCGCGCATCATTGAAAACCAATCCTAAATATATCCCCACTTCAGCCGAGCAGATTCTTGACGATTTCCGCCATTACATCGCCCAGATGGAGCCCAAGCTGCCGCAACTCTTTACCTTGTTACCCAAGTCCCCGGTAACCGTCGAAGCCATCCCAGCCTTTCAGTCCGCCGCCGCAACTCATTACGTCACCGGAACGCCAGACGGCAAGCGCCCCGGCCGCGTGGTGGTAGCCACCTCCAAATTCGCCGAACGCTCTTTAATCGATGACGAAGCCATCGCCTACCACGAAGGCATTCCCGGCCATCACATGCAATTGTCCGTGCAGCAGCAACTCACCGGCCTGCCAAAGTTTCGCCAGCACGGCCTCGGCTTCAACGCCTACATCGAAGGCTGGGCGCTCTACGCCGAGCAACTTGGCAAAGAAGTCGGCTTCTACCAGGACCCCGTCTCCGATTACGGCCGTCTGTCCTCAGAACTATTTCGCGCGGTGCGTCTGGTAGTCGACACCGGCATCCATTCAAAGGGCTGGACTCGCGATCAAGTTGTGGAATTCTTCCGCAAATCCGGCGCCGTCGATGAACCCACCATTCAATCAGAGACCGATCGCTACATTTCGTGGCCCGCGCAGGCGCTCAGCTATAAACTCGGACAGCTCAAAATACGCGAGCTACGCGACCGCGCACAGCAAAAACTCGGCCCCAAATTCGACATCCGCAAGTTCCACGACGAAATGTTAGACGGCGGAACGCTGCCGCTCGATCTTCTCGATGCCCGCACCGACAAATGGATCGCCCAGCAGTCGAACGCAAGCAACTAATCCATCAACTTTTGAACTCCTCCGACAAAATTCGCTAAAATAGAACCGTGCGCAATTTATTTGGCAGCGCAAAAAACGAGCTGATGCCCGGCGCCGAGAACGCCGTAGAAACCTGCCTCGCTGTGCGCGCCGGTGAATGTGTCGCGTTAATCGCTGATGAGGTAAGCAAGCCGGTCGCAGCCAGCCTCGCGGCCGCAATCGACCAGCGCGGCGCCAAATACCATGCATTTTTGTTGGAAGATTTTGGGCCGCGCCCCATGCGCGAAGCCCCACCGGAAATTTTGCGTGCCCTGGAAACCGCCGACGTAGGAATCATGTGCATGACCCCACAGCCCGGCGAACTTGGCGCGCGAATGGCCATCGTGAAAATTGTCGAGCGCCGCCAGATTCGCTACGCCCACATGGTCGGCGTCACCGCTGAAATCATGCAGCAGGGCATGCGCGCGGACTACCGCATGGTCGACCGCCTGAGCGACAAACTCCGCGAGCGCATGATGCGCGCTGAAACTCTCACCGTAAAAACCGAGGCAGGCACCAACATCGCCGCCCATTTTGATCCCGGTCTAGATTGGGTGAAAACCAGCGGCCTGATCACCCCGCGATATTGGTCGAATCTTCCCGCTGGCGAGGTTTTCACTACTCCCGCCACTGTCGACGGCACTTTTGTGTGTGATGCCACCGCCGGCGACCACTTCAATGGCAAATACGGCGACCTGCAATCCACTCCGCTGGTTCTGGAAATTAAGGAAGCCCGCCTCGTTCACGCCGAGTGCGCACGCAAAGATCTGCAGCAGGAGTTCTGGAAATATTGCCACACCGACAAAAACAGTGACCGTGTCGGCGAGTTGGCCTTCGGCACAAATTTGGGTCTATCGCGGATGATCGGCGTGCTTTTGCAGGACGAAAAATTCCCCGGCGTACATCTCGCGTTCGGTGATCCGTATGGCAGTCAGACCCAGGCAGACTGGGCCTCCAAAACGCACGTAGATGTGTTGACTCGCAAGTGCGATGTTTGGATCGATGAGGACCAGGTCATTAATCGCGGTCGCTACCAACTCGACCACCTGGGACTTTCCTGACCTCTCGATTTTTCTTCCTAAATATTTCCGCTGCAGCTAGTCCGGCTTCATCGCCTGGCGCTGATTTACTTCGCGCCCATGAGTTAAACTTGAAGCTGTGCCTAAATTCGACAAACACATTTTCATTTGCATGAATCAACGCGAAACTGGCCATCCGCGCGGTTGCTGCGACCCCACCGGCCAAGGCGAATTGCAGCGCCTGTTCAAAACCAAGCTTGCGCAGCGTGGCATTAAAAACGTGCGCGCCAACAAATCCGGCTGCCTCGACCAGTGTGAACTGGGTCCCACAGTCGTGGTCTACCCCGAAGCCGTCTGGTATGGAAGCGTCAAGCCTGAAGACGTCGACGAAATCATCGACTCGCACATCATCGGCGGCACCCCGGTAGCGCGCCTGATCATTCCCGACGCCATCCTCAACACCACCCACAAAAAATAAGTTTTCGCCCCGATTTGCGGTTTCGCATTCCCAATTTCTGATTCCTACGAGTCATTCCGCCAGCCCGCCTCCGGCGGGACCGCAGTAGCCCGCCACGTTCTTCTTCCTTCTTCTTCCTTTCCTTCGACCGCCACAGGATCGTCATTCCGACCGAAGTAAGCCGATACTTCTTCTTCTCCTTCGCTCCTGCGAAGGAGTCGGCTTACGCAGTGGAGGAATCTCTCTTCGCTGTAAGTATTTCGCGCACCGCTTCGAATTGTCCTCGCGGTGATTGCGTCGCATGAATCCAAGCTTCGGCGGCCATGAGGTGCAGGGTAAAACCAATCCAAAACGCGATCCCGAAAAATTCCCGTGGCGTCAGCCCTGACAGCCGGCTAGTAGCAAAAAATATCCCCATAATCGGCCGGATAGTCGCCACCGCCAGCCCAATCGAGAACCCGCGAATCATCCACTCGCGATGTAGCGCAATTTTTCGCCTCTGGATAAGCCAGAATGCCCTGGTCAGCGCCACCAAAAAGTAGGACCCGAACAACGTCGTTGCCGCCGCTTGATTAGCACCGCCGATCGCCGGCATTCCAAAACTCATGATCAACGCCGAAAATCCAATCACAAATCCACAAACAACAAATACGCGCCCGCTCCAACGGTGCCAGCGTAAATGACGCGCCCGAATCGTCGCACTGAACTGCAACGGTCCCAGTAGCATGAACAACAAGCCCGGAATAATATGAGTCAGCGTGAGCCGTGGGTAATGCGCAAATAAATCGTCCAGCGCACCGAATTGCGCGGCAACTGGATTGGCCCCCGGCGGTGGCGGCCGGTACCCGTGCAGCACCACCGGAACGACAGTTGTCATCCGTCTCACAGCAACAGCACTTCCGATGAGCGCCAGAAAAATCACCGCGCTCCACAGTACGCGCCGCAGGCGAACGCCGGGCTCCATACTGTCCAATACGCAAACACCATCAAATTATTTCATTGCGACGTCGTCCGAACTCTATGCCGCAAAATACCCACCAAAAATAAAACGCCGGCATGGCTTTTACTTAAGTCCTCAGCATCTACCAGAGGACCAGCCACGCCGGCATTTACGTTCGTTTAGATTTTAGACCGCGTTACCGATGGTCGTGTTCATGTTCACGGTCGTGGTCCCGCCAGCGGTCGCGATCTCGCTCGCGCTCACGGTCCCAGCGGTGATCATGCTCGAAGCGTCCGCGTTCGCCGTTCCAGTAGCCGTTATAGTATCGACCGCCTTCCCAACGAGGCCCTACCCATGCTGCACCGCTGTACGGCGGATAGGTCCAATAGCCCCGGTGCCAAACGTAGCGGCCGTCTACTGGATACCAGTAGCCGTCCACCCACACGTAGCCGGGTCCCGGTGCAACTGGTCGCGCATACACGCGCGGCGGAGGCGGAGCGCCAATTCCGATTCCGACGGATACCTGAGCTTTAAGGGCGGGCGAGCCAGTCAATAGCATCGCCGCAAGCAACGCTGCGCCAATAAACTTTCTCATGTTCTATCCTCCTTAAAAAACGTGTTTTTGACTCCTACTAATGGAACACTGCTGACCACATTTTCTCTCGGCCGGAACTCGGAGAACTGATCTGTGCTGGGAAGACCGTCGGGACAATTTGAGGTTATTTAGCCACTTAGAAACCATCAATACGGCAAAGACTGTATGCCTCGATTATTGTAATGATGAGCTAATTCACACTCGGCTGATACTTTAGTGCTCTCCCTCACATCCAAGAAACCGGGTCAAATGTGCAGTCCATAAGATCGGGCCGGCGGGCCTTCGCTCAGCGCGGCAACTTAAAATCAACTTAATCTGAGGTAATCGCCTTACATGACAAAATGATAATGCGTGATACAACATAATCGCTCGTAATCATTGGTAAGCCACAATTTTTCGCATGTTATGCTGCGATTCGAAGTTAACCGGGCGTTTTCCCCATTACTGTAAAGCACCTGAACATTCATGAACTCATTCGATACGTCGATCATCACGTTTCTAAACTCATTTGCCCGCCATTCGTGGGCTTTTGACTCCTTTGTCTACATGCTGAGCAACAATGATTTGCTCAAGGGCGGAGTCGTCGTTGCGCTTATCTGGTGGACCTGGACTCGCCCCGATGCCCACAGGGACGACACCCGGCAACATCTAATTTGCGCAATTTTTGCCTGCCTGGTCGCCGTGATTATTGCGCGCGCTCTGGCGCTTATGCTTCCTTTTCGTGAACGCCCCATGGTTGTCGCCGCGCTACATTTTCAGCGCCCCTACGGAGCCGACGACGCCGGTCTTATTGACTGGAGTTCTTTTCCGAGCGATCACGCAGCGGTGTTTTTTTCCTTGGCCATGTCGATTGTCTTTGTATGGCGGGCTGCCGGAATTGCCGCGCTGATTTATGTATTTTTGTTCATCGGCATGCCGCGACTCTATCTGGGATTTCACTATCCCACCGATATTCTAGGCGGAGCCTTGATAGGAATCGTGCTGGCCTTGATGGCGCGTGCCAAACTTTTTTGTGATTGGGTGCGCACCTTAGTAATGCCATGGTTACAGCGTTCACCAGGAAGCTTTTACGCGTGTCTATTTATTCTGACCTTTCAAATTGCCACCATCTTTCAATCCATGCGGAAGATCGTCCATTTTTTATTTACCCTCTTTACCCCTCACATCACCTAGCCCCTAAAAAATACGACGTACACGCCAGAGCATTGTCATTCTCCTTCGAGCGCACGCCACAGCATTTGCCACGTCAACAGCATTGCCGAGCCACAGCACAGTCATTCCGACCGCAGTAAGCCGACGCTTTTTCTTCTCCTTCGCTCCTAACGAAGGAGTCGGCTTACGCAGCGGAGGAATCTCTCTTCGCCCTTCCGGGTTCTCCTCTGAGATCATCAATCGATGATCAACCTTCTTTGAGCCCTTCGCACCCGACCATCAAAGAGTTTCACCGCACACCACAACGTTGCCAATCCACCTGAAGTAGACCGACGCTTCCGGCCCCAAGTCGGCGATGTGAATTATCCGCATTGTCGTTTCTCCTCATCAACCCTTTCCGCATTCCAAACTGACTCGACTTCAGGCAGAATGTCTCCGCCATTGAGGGAGACGATATGAATCGCAGTGTTGCGGTTGGGTCCGTTTTATTAAGCGCGTTGGCTTTGGCACTCGCAGGCGCCTACAAAGTTGCACAGGTTTCGGCCGACGATCTGCCACTCGCAGGATATTCGTCCGAATCATCCCGCGCCGAGCGCCACTGGGAAGAGAAGTTCCGCGAAATCCCCAGCCAGGACAATCTCCGCACGTATATGAAGCATCTCTCGGCCCGCCCGCACAATGTCGGCACTGCCTACGACAAGGAAAACGCCGAATGGATTGCCGCGAAATTCAAGGAATTCGGACTCGACAACCACATCGAACAATTCGACGTGCTTTATCCCACGCCCAAGGAACGCCTCGTCGAACTGGTTGAGGGCGGGCCAAAATTTTCAGCCAAACTGCAAGAACCCGCGCTGCCGGAAGATCCAACCTCAAACCAGCAAGCGGAACAACTGCCCACCTACCACGCCTATTCAAAAGATGGCGACGTTACCGCTCCGCTGGTATACGTGAACTACGGAATTCCCGAGGATTACGAACAACTCGATCGCATGGGCGTTTCCGTGAAGGGCAAGATCGTGATCGCCCGTTATTACCACTCCTGGCGCGGCATCAAGCCAAAAGTCGCTGCCGAACATGGCGCCGTCGGTTGCCTGATTTATTCCGACCCACATGAAGATGGATTTTTTCAGGGTGAAACGTTCCCCAAAGGCGCGTGGCGCCCCAAGGACGGCGTGCAGCGCGGCAGCGTCGCGGATATGCCCCTTTATCCCGGCGATCCATTGACTCCAGGCGTGGGCGCGACAAAAGACGCCAAGCGGTTGAAGATTGAAGACGCCCTCACCATTACAAAAATTCCGGTGCTTCCGATTTCCTACGCCGATGCGCAACCTTTGCTGGAAGCGTTGACCGGGCGCGTCGCGCCGCCTCAGTGGCGCGGCGGCTTGGGCATCACCTATCACGTCGGGCCGGGCGCCGCGAAGGTCCGTCTGAAAGTGAAATCCAACTGGGACACCAAACCCGTTTACGATGTGATCGCAAAAATTCCTGGTGCGACCTTTCCCGACGAGTGGGTCTTGCGCGGGAATCATCACGACGCGTGGGTCAATGGCGCGGAGGACCCAATTTCCGGGGCTGTCGCGGTGCTGGAGGAGGCTCGCGCTCTGGGTGAGTTACTAAAGGCCGGATGGAAGCCCAAGCGCACCATCATTTATTGCGTGTGGGATGGCGAAGAGCCCGGCCTGTTGGGCTCAACCGAATTTGCGGAAGCTCATTACGACGAATTGCGCGCGCGTGCCGTGGCCTATATCAACTCGGACTCCAATGGGCGAGGCTATCTCGGGATCGAAGGCTCCCACACCCTGGAAAAATTCAGCAACGACATTTCTCGCGAGATCACTGACCCTGAAACCAAGCTTTCCACCTGGAAGCGAAATCACCTGCACGAAATTGCTGAAGCCAAATCGCCCGAAGACCGCGAAAAGATTCGCCAGCGCGCTGACGAGCGCATCGGCGCGCTTGGTTCAGGATCCGACTACACCGCTTTTCTGCAACACGATGGCATCGCCTCCGTGAATATCGGCTTCGGCGGAGAAGACGGCGGTGGCATCTACCATTCGATTTACGACGACTTCTACTGGTATACGCATTTCAGCGATACAAATTTTGTCTACGGCCGAGCGTTGGCGCAGACCGGTGGCACCGCCGTTTTGCGGCTCGCCGATGCGGACCTCTTACCATTTGAATTCGGCGACTTCGCCGACACCATGGACACCTACGTAAAGGAATTGAAAACCCTGGCGCAGAAAACGCAGGCCGATATTCAGGAACGCAATCGTGAAATCGAAGAGGGCGTCTTCCAGGCCACTGACGATCCAAAAAAACCGCTGATCGCGCCGCCCGTCGAACCACTGGCCCCGTATTTAAACTTCGCTCCGCTGGATAACGCCACTGTAGCGCTCGGGCGCAGCGCGTCGGAATATCGCAAAGCCGTCGAGAAGATAAATGCCAATGGCGGCAGCGCCATGGCTGCGGCTTCTCTCACGGACGTGAACAAACTTCTAATCGAGAGCGAGCGAAAACTTACTAACTCGGAAGGACTGCCCAATCGCCCGTGGTTTAAACACCAGATTTATGCTCCCGGTTTTTATACCGGCTATGCCGCTAAAACCATGCCCGCGGTGCGCGAGGCCATCGAACAAAAACAATGGAAACAAGCTGAGGCCGGCATTGTTGTTGTCGCCGGCGTGCTGCAGGACGAGGCCGAATTAATCTCCGCAGCCGCCGCGAAACTTTCCGCAGCGGCGCGTTAACTGACTGCTTTAGTTTTTCGCATTGCAAAATATAAGCGTGCACGTCCCGGAAGGACTGCCCTATTCCGTCATACAATCTCGCCTTAATCGGTTTCGGCAACGTGGGCCGTTCTTTCTTGCGCTTGTTAATCGCAAAAGAATCGGAACTCCGCAGACGCTATGACTTGCGCTGGCGCTTAACTGGCGTTGCCACCCGCCGCTCGGGCTGGCTCGCGGATCCTTACGGGCTCAATCCCATCGCGCTCTTAAACGGCCACTGGCCTGCCCAACGGGAAATACCCGCTAAAGACATTCGCGAATGGCTCGAGCGATCGCACGCCGATGTCTTCATCGAAGCTAGCTCGCTGAATCTGCAGTCCGGCCAGCCCGCAATTGAACACTTGAAAACCGCGCTGGAGTTCGGCGCCCACGCGCTTACCGCGAACAAAGGTCCAATCGTCTACGCCTTCGAGGAGCTGACTAGGCTCGCCGTTGAGAAAAAGAAAAAATTCCTTTACGAATCGACGGTCATAGATGGCGTCCCCATTTTTTCCATGTTTCCACTGGGTTTGCCGGCCGTCGATTTACGCGGCTTCCACGGAGTTTTGAATTCCACCACCAATGTCGTGCTGACCGAAATCGAAAGGGGCCTCTCCTTCGACGAAGCAATCAAGCGCGCGCAAGCCATGGGCATCGCGGAAACCGATCCCTCCGCTGATGTCGATGGCTGGGACGCGGCCTTCAAGGTGGTGGCGTTGGCAACTGTGCTTATGGGCGTGCCGGTAAAAATTGAGCAAGTGCGGCGCACTGGCATCCGTGAGTTGAGCGAGGAAAAAATTCGCTCCGTGCGTGACGCCGGTATGCGCTACAAACTCGTGTGCCGAGCCGAACGCCGCGGCCTCAGCGTGGAATGCACGGTAGCCCCGGAATTGCTCTTGGCTAGCGACCCTCTTGCAAATCTGGAAGGCTCCAGTTCAGCGATTCGTTTTGATATGGATGTCTTTGGCCTGTCAATCCTCGAACACAACCCCGGCATTGACGCCACCGGTTACGGACTCGTCGCCGACCTCGTTCGCGCAGTGCAGCCGTAAAAAATTATCTTCAGCTACCGTGCGTGAACCCAATCGCCACTTAACGCGAAGCCAATCGCTTGTCAAAATTAGCGACCGCCGCAGGAACCGCAAGCCCCGGATCGCAACGTCCGTCACGAATCGGCTCACTCGCAGCCAATCGAATCGGCAGCACCCCGGCCCACACCGGCAAAGCGTAGTCCTCTTCGTCGTCCTGCACATCGCCAATACGCATCTTCGCGGAAACTTCACTCAACGCCAGCCGCAGGATGCTCGTGGCTTTTAATTCTTTTTCATTGGGCTGGCGAGCGTCGCCCCACCGCCCAGGCAGAATCTTCTCGGTGAACGCACGCAACGCCGCGATTTTCTCTTCCGCCTCACTGACTAGCGTGGCAGTCCCGAGCGCCACCACCGACCGGTAGTTCATGGAATGATTAAACACCGAGCGCGCCAGCACCAGCCCGTCGATCAACGTGACCGTGACGCACACGGCCAGTCCACCGCTCAACCCTCGCAACATCCGGCTGGCCGCCGACCCGTGAAAATAAATTGCGTCTCCCACACGCGCGAACATCGTGGGGATCACATACGGCTGCCCGTCCATCGTGAATCCCAAGTGGCACACAAATCCTTCATCAAGAATTTTGTAAATGGTCTCGCGGTCAAATGACCCGCGATGCGGTTCACGCACTACCCGCGTGCGCTCCGTCGGCGAGAAAGTTTCCGGCAAAATACACCTCTATGTGAATCGTGGCGCGGAGTTGATAGCCGGCGCCAATGCGGCATGAGTGAGGAACAGTCATTTCGATGCTAACACGACGCCACGCGCGCCCCGCAACGGCCAATGTGGCTCGGCACTACGCCCACCGCTCGCGTTTCTCGGCCTTTGTGAGAAACTAGCCAACCGGAGAAAACCATGAGCTCATCAGTGACACACGCCGCGGGAAATAAATCGTTAGACACCGCTTGGGTCCGCCAGCAGTTTCCCTCCCTGCAGTCCCAGGTCAACGGCCGACCCGCCGCTTTTCTGGATGGCCCCGCGGGCACGCAGGTACCCCAACAAGTCATCGACGCCATTCAGAATTATCTGCTCCACGATAACGCCAACACTTGTGGAGCATTCGCCACCAGTCGCCGCAACGACGCCATGATTTGCGGCGCGCGCCAGGCCATGGCCGATTTTTTCAATTGCGCCCCCGATGAGGTGAGTTTCGGCCAGAACATGACCACCATCACCTTCGCCCTAGCCCGAGTCATCGGCCGCGAGTTGGACTCGGGCGACGAAATCGTCGTCACCACTCTGGACCATGACGCCAACGTCGCCCCGTGGCGCGCCCTCGAAGAAAAAGGCGTACATGTACGACAGGTCGATATTCGCGAAGCCGACTGCACCCTGGATATGGACGATTTAAAGCGCAAGCTCACCAAAAAAACCAAGCTCGTCGCGGTAGGCTACGCTTCCAACGCGGTAGGCACCATCAATCCCGTCGCTGAAATTGCCAAACTTGCCCATTCCGTAGGCGCGCTGATATTTGTCGACGCCGTCCATTACGCGCCCCACGGCGCCATCGACGTGCAAGCTCTCGACTGCGATTTTCTCGCCTGTTCTCCATACAAATTTTTCGGCCCGCACATGGGCACGCTATACGGAAAGCACGACCTTTTGATGGGTTTTTCACCATACAAAGTCCGCCCCGCACCCGACGCCCTCCCCGACCGCTGGGAAACCGGCACGCAAGTTCAGGAATTAATCGCCGGAATCGCAGCCGCCGTGGAATACCTGGCCGCACTGGGAAAGCGTCACGATCCCGCGGCGCAGGACCGCCGCAGCGCGCTTCTAGCTGCCTACCGCATCACGCACCGACATGAAATGTCCTTGCTCGCCAAATTAATTCAAGGCTTGCAACAGATCGACGGCCTCCGCATTTTCGGCATCACCGATCCCGCAAAATTCGATCAGCGTTGTTCAACCGTCTCCATCCGCCTTAACGGCCACACTCCGACGGAGACCGCCACCTTCCTTGGCGAGCGCGGCATCTTCACCTGGGACGGAAATTTTTATGCCTTGAATCTAACCGAGCGCCTCGGCGTGCAATCCACTGGCGGCCTCCTACGCATCGGCCTGGTCCACTACAACACCGCCGACGAAGTAGACCGCCTCTTAGTCGCCTTGCGCGAATTCAGCCACCAATGAAATCTGTTAGGTACGTGTACAGTTAGAACGCTTCCTGGAACTAATCTAATAGTAAAGCGACAGAATGGCGCGCCAAGTCACTTTACTCTTATGTCATCGTTTTAAACCCATCGCACTCTGCGCCCTGGCTCTTTTGTGCGCTGCCCCCTGTTTCGCCGCCGACAAACCCTTCACCGAGGTTCGCAGCCCCAATTTCCGCGTCCTCACCAACGGCAGCGAACACGACGCCCGCAGAATCGCGCTCGAATTCGAGCAGATGCGCGCCGTCTTTGCCGTCGGATTTCCCAACATGCGCCTCACCACCGGCGCCCCGCTTCTGATCTTCGCGTTGCAAACCGAAAACGATATGAAATCGTTGGCGCCCGCTCTCTGGAAAAATCATAAAGGCCCTTTGCCTGCCGGCCTTTTCGACCATGGCTGGGAGAAACAATTTGCCATCGTCCGTATCGATCAAGACGTTCCGGGCGCCTATAACGTCGTCTACCACGAATATGTGCACACCTTGCTGCACAGCAATTTTCGCTGGCTGCCTACCTGGCTCGACGAAGGATTGGCGGAGTTCTACGGTAATACCAGATTCGAGCCCAAGAAATCATACGTAGGCGCGCCTAGCACCCGCGTGTACCAACTGCAAAACCGCACGTTGATAAAGCTCGACACACTCTTGGTCGTGAATCCCTGGTCATATTATCGCGGAGATGAAAACCAGATCGCCACCTTTTACGCGGAATCCTGGGCCCTCGTGCATTACCTCGTGTTTGGTCCGGACATGGAGCTTGGCAAAAGGCTCAGTCGTTTTTATGTCCAACTGCAAGCCGGAGACCCGCAGCTAAAGGCCTTCCGCGACGTATTCGGAGATTTAAACAAAGTGGAGGATGGGCTGCGAAAATATATCCAGGCCTTTGCTTTTCACGCGTACTCTGTCGAAAATCTCACCGCCATCCAGGAAAAAGATTTTCCCGCACGCAAGTTGACCAAAGCCGAAACGGATGCGGAAGTCGCCGGTTATCGATTGTGGGAACACGATGCCCCGGAAGCCACCGATCTCGTCGAACGAGCGCTGCAAGAAGATCCCGCGCTCGGCGCGGCCCACGAGGAAAAGGCTTTTATTAATTTCCGCGAGGGTAAAGACGAAGACGCCCTGCGCGAATTTTCCCGCGCCTGTGAGCTGGATAAAACCCTGTACCTTTCACAATATTTCAAGGCCATGATGACCGCCAAGCGCCAAACCCCCGAACAGCGCGAGGCGCTGCGCACAGAATTACAGCAGATAAAGGAAGTCAACCCGCAATTTGCTCCCGCCTACGTGCAACTGGCGATGCTATTCATTGCCGACGGGCAAGGCACAAGAGCGCTGGTGGCGGCCCGTAAAGCAGAGCAGTTGGAACCTTCGCGAGCCGGCTATCATTTATTGAGCGGCGAAATCCTGCTGCGCATGAAACGCGAAAAAGAAGCCGCGGAGTCTGCGCGCTATGTCGCGGAGCGCTGGCACGGGCCCGATCACAACGAAGCTGTAGCTCTATGGAACCGCATCCCCGCCGCCAGCAGGCCCTCCGACGCCATCGTGATCGACGAAGTCGCGGAACAATCGCAAGCCGCCGAAGGAAAAATGCTCTCCATCGCCTGCGGCGAGAAAAGCAAAAACGAAGTGAGCTTGCAGCGCGGCGACGACCTCCTGGTTTTCAAAAGCAAAGGACGCCAGATGATCGGCTATTCAGACACCCTCTGGTATGGCAGCGACCACTTCAGTCTCTGTCACCACGTGGAGGGCATGCACGCGGTCATCCGTTATCGTCCCGCAGTCACCAAAGACTACGCCGGCGACTGGCTCTCCATCGAATTGCGCGACGATTTGCCCCCCGAGCCCCAACAGCAAGCCGCCAAACCGCCGCAGTCGCCTCAGCCTTCAGCCCCGGCCAAACAAGATTAAGCTTCGCCCGGAAGGAGACGCAGTGAGCCCGGTCATCAAATACTCAAACTATTGTCTGCCCCGTCGCGGGTCGCGATTGGTTTAGAACCTGCGTGAACAGCAAGGGGAAGGGATATCGATATAAAAGTTGACTCTGACCTGTAGTTTTCAGGTGCGCAGAAATTTCGCGCCCTTTGCAAATAAGATTGGTTTCCTTAACGTTACAATTTGCGAGTTCAATTTGTTTGGAATCGGTGAACGTCCGGCCCTTCAATTTCAAGACTTGAATTTCTTTCTGCTTGGACATTTGAAAATTAATGACCGTCTTCATCGCAGAGTTTTTCAACTCTTCCCGAAGTTCCGGGACATATTCGTGCCAAAAGCCGCTTCCATCACCCCCGTGAGACTATCGCCCACGTCTACCGGCAATTTATCTTCCACCTCAAAGCCATCGTTCGTACGCCAGATGGTCCAGATTTGGGCGGTATCCTTAACAAGTTGTCCGTCACACCATTGCAAGTATTGTCCCTCTGCAACCCTTTCTAATCGCTCGGGACCCCGTGAAAAACCAATTGGGGTAGTAGAACCTAGAAAATAAATCAGGAGTGCGGTACGAACCGATCGCTTCATATGAGAATCCTAACAAAAATAAACCGGGAGAAAATGGCGCCGGTGGCTGATTGGTTGACCTTACCGTTAGGCTTGAACCTGGCTGGTTGGTGCCGTGCCAATGGCTCGGCTACAACACCATCGCGAATCCGTGTATTCTGACGCGCTATGAACAAAAAGACGAAACCAATCGTGTTAACCGTACTGGATGGTTGGGGATACCGCGCGGAAACGAACGGCAACGCCATCGCGTTGGCACGCAAGCCTGCTTACGATGGGCTGCTGCGCAAATTTCCCAACACTTTGATTCACACTTCCGGCCCGTTCGTCGGCCTCCCCAAAGGGCAAATGGGCAACAGCGAAGTGGGCCACATGAATATCGGCGCCGGGCGCATCGTGCACATGGACATCACCCGTATCGATCTGTTGATCGCCAATAAACAATTGGAAAGCGTGCCGCTGTGGCAACAAGCCATGGATCGCGGCCGCAAAGGCCAACTCCATTTCATCGGCCTGTTAAGCGATGGCGGCGTGCATTCCCACATCCAACATCTGTTTGCCTTGTTGGAAATGGCCAAGCACAAAAAAGTAGAGAAAGTGTTTGTGCATTGCTTCATGGACGGCCGAGACACGCCGCCCCACAGCGGCCGCGAATTCGTCAAGCAGCTCCAGCACAAGATGCGCGAGTTGGGCGTGGGTGAAATCGCCACGCTGATCGGCCGCTACTACGCCATGGACCGCGACAATCGCTGGGAGCGTATCGAGCTGGCCTACCGCGCCATGGTCCACGGCGAAGCGCCCACGCGCACCGACGATCCCGTGGCAGCCCTCAGCAGAAGCTACGAGCAGGACGTCACCGATGAATTCATCAAGCCCATCGTGGTCACCAATGGCACCGGTGACTCAGCCAAGCCAGTCGGTTTGATTCGCGACGAAGACGCTGTGATCTTCTTTAATTTCCGCGCCGATCGCGCCCGGCAGATGACTTATGCGCTCGCCGCGCCCGATTTCGATAAGTTTGCCGATCCGCAAAGGCCCAAAAATCTTTTTTTCGTCGCCACCACTCAATACGACAAAAACTGGCCGTGGCTGAAATACGTAATTTCTCCCGAAAAACTCGAACAAATATTGGCGCAGGTTTTCGCCGAACTCGATTACAAAAATTTGCGTTGCGCGGAAACCGAAAAATACGCCCATGTGACGTATTTTTTTAATGGCGGTGTGGAGAAACCCTTCGGCGGCGAAGAACGCATTCTCGTCCCCTCGCCGAAAGTCGCCACCTACGACTTAAAACCAGAAATGTCCGCAGCAGGAATCACCGACACCGTGGTGAACGCCATCGAGAAGGGCGAGTTCGACGCCATCATCATGAATTACGCCAACGCCGACATGGTCGGCCATTCCGGAAAACTGGAAGCCGCGATCGAGGCCGTGGAAGCAGTGGATGCAGGCTTGGCGCGAATCTATCAAACGCTCAGAGCACGCGGAGGCACCTGGCTCATCACCGCCGATCACGGCAACGCCGAAATGATGGTCGACCCTAACACCGGGGGCGCGCATACCTATCACACCACCAATCCAGTACCTTTTATTTTAGTGAACGGCGACGAGCAACTGCGCTTGCGGCCCGGCGGCTCGCTGCGTGACATGGCGCCAACAATTTTGGGCGTGCTCGGGCAGCGCCAACCAGAGGACATGACCGGCACAGATCTGCGCTTGTCTTCTTAACGGTTTCAACGCATTAACAATTTCAACGCGCAACGAATCAGAGGCCACTGTGAGCGTCCGCACCGAACCTGCAAATACCAAACTTGTAATCGGCGTCTGGCATTGCTTCTTTTCCGAATGGAATGCCAAGCCGGTAATGGCCTACACCCTCCGTCAACGCTGGCCTCAGATGAAGGTTGTGCACGTCACGAATGTCGAGCGGTTGCCCGCGGAATTGACCGACGCGGACATTTTTGTCGGCAGCGTATTGCGCCCAGCGCAATTTGCCGCCGCGACAAAATTAAAGTGGGTGCACTCTACTTCCGCTGGCGTTGGACAACTCATGTATCCGGAGTTACGCAACTCGGGAGTGGTAATTACTAACGCCAGCGGCATTTTTTCCATCCCCATGGCCGAGCACACCATCGGGTTGATCCTGGCCTTGGCGCGAAATTTCCCAGACACTTTGCGCCAGCAGGAAAAAGCCATCTGGTCGCAACAGGATTTATGGGATAAGCCCCAGCATCTCGCAGAAGTGAACGGCACTTTGCTCCTTATCGTCGGCTACGGATCGATCGGCAGGGAAGTAGCAAAACGAGCCAAGGCCCTGGGCATGCGCGTCTGGGGCGTGACCAGATCAGGCAACGGCGATGCAACCCACGCCGAAAAAATTGTCTCCTCCGCTGAATTGCATAACGTTTTGCCCCACGCCGATTACCTTTTGCTTTGCGCGCCCGAAACGTCGGAAACCAATTCCCTGATCGGCGCCCAACAATTAGCCCAAATGAAGCGTACGGCGCACCTGATTAACGTAGGGCGAGGCTCGCTCGTAGATGAATCCGCGTTGATTTCTGCACTGGAAAGTGGAGCGCTCGCCGGCGCCGCTATAGACGTCGCCCAGACCGAACCTCTGCCCGCCACAAGTCCGCTGTGGCACGCCCAAAATTTGTTCATCACCCCGCACACCAGCGCACTCAGCGACCGGTTGTGGCCCCGCGAAACAGCCATGTTGGTGGATTTATTGGAACGCTGGTTCGATGGCCGCGAACTTTTCAATCGCGTAGATTTCGCCCGCGGCTACTGAACAGAATGAAACCACAGACTCGAGACAATCTCATTTACTTGGGAATTGGCATTGCTATCGCGGCATTGGTGCTGGAGACTTCTTTTTCGCAGATAATCACGGTAGGAAAATGTGGATGCCGTCGAAGTTCGCCTTTCGTGTCGTAACGACCATAGGTCTACTGGCATACTTTGTTGTAAATGAGGCGGACGGGTCTTCTTTCAAATGCTCGCTTCTGTCTTATTCGCGACGCTCGTACACCTTGGAATTCTGTTTGGATTCCGCCAAATAGTTGATCAACTTCCCGGCATTAGCTATTCGGCATTGGCGGGATCGGAGATGTTTCTGATCTGGCAATTGACGATTCAAGTCGCTCAATATGTTAGCTTCGGAGATCGTGTCTCTTAGCCATCCCCTATGCTGTTGCCACCACCACCTTCCGTCATTCCGACCGGAGCAGCCCGATGCTTTTTCCTTCCTCATTACCTCCTGCGAATGGGTCGGGCTACGCAGCGGAGGAATCTCTCTTTGAGCGCGCAAGACGCTCCCGCACCGTCCGCCAGCCGCTAGCATTAATCCCCGGTTCCGCTCTTCGGCGCTTGGTAGCCTTCACGCGCGTACACCACGTATTTCTGTTTCTTTCCTTTTTGGTCCACCACGTTAAGCGGACCGCCGTCGGGCGCCACCAACTCAACTTTCACTTTGTGAAAGCGCCCATCCTTCGCGCCATTACCCGGAGTGTAGGAAATGCTGTACTGGTGCCGCAGCATGGAGGCCACTTGCTGAAAGATGCCCGGAATTTCTCCGTCGAATTGCGGAAACCAGGAAAATCCTCCGGTCTCATTAGCAAAAGTTTTTAACTGATTTTCGGCCTGCAGATAGTCCATGTGCGCGCCGCGCGAACCGTGCAAGTCCAGATAATTCGTAAATGTTTTGTCCAGTCCCACCGCAAAAATAGTCACATCGCTCTGGCGCAACTGTTTCATGGTCTGGTCCAAAGTGTGTTTGGAAAAAGTATCCACACCGCTCGCCAGCAGCAGGATCGATTTTTTCCCTTTCACATCTTTTAATCGTTCGTTGGTTTCTAGAATTGCGTCAAAAACATTGGACTCGCTGAATCCCGGAAAATACAGCCGGCTGATCGCCGCGCGGACTTCATTTTTGTCCTGGGTAAAATCCACTTCCAGGCGCGTCTTCATATCGAACGTTTCAAGCGCCACCCAATCTTTTTGCTGCAGGTTAGGAAACAGCGCATCAGCCCAATACCTGGCGTAAGCCGCAAACCAGCCATACGCACGGCCGCTAAATTCCATGACAATGACCATCGTGATAGGAGCATCTGTGGGCGCGAAATTCGTAATCGTCTGCGGCGCGCCATCGTCCAACACGCGGAAATTTTCTTTTTTTAACCCCGTAAGAATGTCGCCATTTTTGGTGGTCGCAATCACATCCACCGTGACCACCGGAACATCCACCGCGATCGTCACGCCAGCTTCGGGAGGCGCTTGCGTCGGCGGCTTCGCCGCCGGATTCTGCGCAGCCGGAGGTTGCGTTGCAGGCGGCGGGCTCTGCTGCGGCTGCCCGCCCTGCGGCCCCGCAGGGGCTTGCGCCCATGCCGAGTTTACGGTCAGCAAACTTGCCAGCAGCGCAACGAGACTGACGAAAAAACTTTTGCCAGAGACAGCCTTCATAGCTGGAACCTCACTTTGAGACGCCCAATTTCTTTGAACCCGACGACGCTCGTTAAATCTATGCGTTGGGTCTTCGCAACTACGCTCCACACAACGCCCGGACCACCACACCCTGCATGTTAGTATGAAGCGCCATCGCAGCAAAGTGTTGCCGCAGGGTGAATTTTACGCGGCTACTTGTATTGTTATTTGGCCTGCGGTTCAACGAAATTGGCCGAGAGACTCGACCTAAAACGGGAGGGGATTCGTGAGCGGGAAACGCAAACTGCAAGTGGTATTGAGCGTCGGGGCGCTGTTGTTGAGCGCGCGTTTGCCGCTGGCCGCGCAAGTGTCTTCCGCCCAGGCAGCCCACTCGACTTCCCAATCCGCGGGCGCGCCCACGTCCCAGTCCCCGGCTGTAGCCATCAGTAGTCCCTCCCCCATCGGCGATACCACCGCGCTGGCGAAAGAAGCCCAGGGTTGGCTGATCGACATGATTCGCACCAACACCACCAACCCGCCGGGAAGTGAGCAGGCCATCGCGAAATATCTGGCGCATATTCTAGAGAAGGAAGGAATCCAGTCCGAGATGCTGGACCTGTCGCCTGGTCGCAGCGCGCTGGTGGCCCGTTTGAAAAGTTCGGCGGTGGCCGACCCGTCGAAAGCGTTTTTGCTGGTTGCCCACATGGATGTGGTCGGCGTCGACCGGTCCAAGTGGACGGTCGATCCATTCGCCGCAATGATAAAGGACGGCTATTTATATGGGCGCGGATCCATCGATGACAAAGGAATGCTGGCCGCGAATCTTGCCGCATTTATCGCGCTGAAGCGTTCCAACGCACGCTTGAACCGCGATGTTATTTTTCTGGCCACCGCCGATGAAGAACAGGGCGGCGACGCCAGCATCAGGATGTTGATCTCCAAGTACTGGGATAAATTTGCCGCCGGCTACGCCTTGAACGAAGGCGGCGAAGTTTTCATGAAAAATGGCCGGGTGCAGTACGTCGCGGTGCAGGCCAGCGAAAAAGTTGCCATGAATGTCATGGTCGTAGCTCGCGGAACCTCCGGGCACGCCTCACGTCCGACAAAAGATAATGCCGTAGTGCATCTCGCAGCGGCGGTCGCCAAGATTGGCGGCTATTCGGCGCCGCCGCATTTCACCACGATTGTGCGCAGATATTTCGAGCAACTTGCGGCCATTGAACCCGATGAGCTGGGCAAATGGATGCGCGTGCTGGACAGCGAGGACCGCGGCGAACACGCGCAGAAAGTGGTTTCCGAAGCCAGCCCGCTGTGGAGTTCCATGATGCGCGATACCGTAGCTCCGACCATGCTTTCTGCTGGCGTGCGCAACAACGTGATTCCTGCCGAAGCGCGAGCCAATTTAAATATTCGCTTACTTCCCGGAGACACCGTCGATGTTTTGCTGGCGGCGCTGACCAAGCTGGTGGCCGATCCGCAAATAAAATTTGAGCTGCAACCGGACGCCGGACTCGCTGCGCCGCCGTCGTCTCTGGAGTCGGATTTTTACGCCACCATTTCCAAAGTGGCCGCCGCGCAATTTGGCAATGCCCCAGTGCTGCCGTTTCAGTCGACCGGCGCGACGGATTCGGCGCAGTTGCGGCTCCACAATGTGCAGGCCTACGGACTGGTTCCGTTTCCGCTCACCGAAGAGGACTACCTGCGAGTGCACGGCGATGATGAGCGTCTTCCAGTAGCGTCCTTCGTCAAAGGCGTTGATGTACTTGCACGCATCGTGGCGGAATTTGCCGCCGCCAAATAAAACCAAAGATCGCCCCATCCGAAAAAATTGTCGCGGGCATTGCGTTTCTCCCACGCCAACCGCTAAGTCAAGACCCGCACCCTTTAAAACCAAGGGTGCGGCACCCTCGCCGATATCCGCCATCCACCATAAAACTTCAAATAAAACTTTTTAATAAAA
>Ga0073928_10002343_pt1 | contig 32904 bp, 27 predicted proteins | sample PaiPotPPA55metaG_FD_76969 | JGI IMG/M metagenome (GOLD analysis project Ga0073928, IMG submission 76969) | Iron sulfur acid spring bacterial and archeal communities from Banff, Canada, to study Microbial Dark Matter (Phase II) - Paint Pots PPA... ...
AACTTCGCTCCCCGGAGCGGGCCGGGGCCGTCGGGATAGTTCTCCACCGTAGTGGGCTGAAACATCTCCATGAAGGTGATGGACATCCCTTTGGCGATGGCGGCGATGTTTTGGAGGATCGGCATACTCACTTAGTATAGCGAAAGAAGCGGCTTTCGGTGAACGCAAGGTCACGCCCGTATTACAATAATTAGCCGTCCTCTTTGTTCGGCCGGCAACCCATCCCAACGCACTTATCGGAGGATTTATGAAGCTGACGCCCGGAAAACTAGCGGGCTTGCAACGCGTGTCGGACAAGCGGGGAGTCATTGCCGCCGCCGCCATGGACCAGCGTGGCTCGCTACAGAAATCACTGGCCAAAGAAAGGGGCGGCGACATCAGCGACGCCATGATGGAAGAATTCAAGTCGCTGGTCACGGAAGTCCTCACGCCACATGCCAGCGCCATCCTGCTTGATCCCGAGTGGGGACTGCCCGCTTCCAAGCGCCGCGCCAAGAATGCCGGCCTGCTGCTGGCGTACGAAAAGACCGGATACGATAAAACCGGCCCCGGTCGCCTCGGCGATCTGCTTGACCACTGGTCGGCACGCCGTCTGAAAGAAGCGGGCGCAGATTGCGTCAAGATCCTGCTCTATTACACCCCGTTCGACCCGAAGGATGTGAACGACAAGAAGCATGCCTGGGTGGAGCGCATCGGCGACGAGTGCCGCGCCAACGACATCCCGTATTTCCTGGAGTTTGTCGGATACGAGGAGGGCGCCGACGAAAAGGGCTTGGAGTATGCGAAGAAGAAACCGCACATCGTGACCGAGAGTATGCGCGAATTCAGCAAAGACCGCTACGGTGTGGATGTGCTCAAAGTCGAAGTTCCTGTAAACATGAAGTTTGTCGAGGGAACAAAATCCTTTGGCGGACAGAAAGCGTACACCAAGAAAGAAGCCATTGATCTGTTCCACGCAGCCGCGAAGGTCGCGACCAAGCCGTTCATCTATCTCTCGGCCGGGGTGAGCAACGCCGAATTCAGTGAGACCCTGGAACTGGCCGGCGAAACGGGCGTGAAATACAACGGCGTCCTCTGCGGACGGGCCACCTGGAAAGAAGGCATCCCGATTTACGCCAAGCAGGGCGCTGCCGCCTTCCGCAATTGGCTTGAAACCGAAGGTGTGAAGAATATCAACAACGTCAATCACAAGCTGAAGACCGCGACCTCGTGGTTTCCGCTTTACGATGTGGAACCAGTGCTGGCCTAGGATCCAGCGTCAGGATAGATTGTTAGACCAACAAAGGGCATGAGGTTACACGAAGGTTTCTTGATTTTGCTTTCCTCCGTGCGCCTTCGTGCCCTTTGTGGTTATTAGTTGTGAAAGAGGCATGGCCACGAAATCCCAGACCGCCCTGATCACCGGCGCTTCCGCCGGCATCGGTCGCGAACTGGCCAAACTGTTCGCCAAAGACGGTTACCGCGTTGTGCTAGCCGCCAGGAATGGCGCGAGGCTGGGTCAATTCGCTGACGAGTTGCAGCGGCAGTTCAGTATTTCCGTCAAGGCGTTTGCGCTGGACTTAGGGTCTGCCTCAGCTCCACAATTTCTCTTCGATCAAGTCGAGCGGGAAAACATCGGCATCGATGTTCTTGTGAACAATGCGGGCTATGGAAAACTGGGCGCCTTTGCGGACGTTCCCTTAGAAGAGAGCCTCGGGCAGATTGAGCTCAACATCACCGCCCTGACCCATCTCACCAAGCTCTTCTTCGGCCCAATGCTGGAGCGAAAATCGGGCAAGATTCTGAATGTCGCCTCCACTGCCGGATTCCAGCCGGGTCCTCTAATGGCGGTCTATTACGCCACCAAAGCGTATGTGGTTTCATTCTCTGAGGCGCTGGCGAACGAACTTCGCGGCTCCGGCGTGACCGTGACCTGCCTCTGCCCTGGCGCCACCGACACCGAATTTCAAAAACGCGCGGGTGCCGAAGAATCACTCCTTTTCCGAATCCTGCGTCCCATGACAGCAAAAGCCGTTGCGCACCATGGCTATCGCGCCCTGATGAAAGGCAAGCCGCTGGTGATCTCCGGACTGAAAAATTGGCTGCTGGCGGAGTCGCTGAGGATCAGCCCCCGACGCGCTGTTACGGCCGTCTCCCGGCGCTTGATCGAGCGATAGTTTCGCCGCGGCCACTCATCTGAGATTAGAATCACTCGGCATGTCACGGACTCAGCTCTACTCCGATCCCTCGAACCGCTTCGTTCATGATCTGGTTCTCGAAAGTTGCCGCCGCTTCGCCAGCCGGACTGCAATCGTCGATTCTTCCTGCGGACGACGCATTTCCTACGCCGAGTATGGCGAAATCGTAGAGGCGGTGGCGTGCGGATTGATCACGGCTGGAGTGAAGCCAGGCGAGGTCGTGGCTGTCTTTTTGCAGAATTCGTGGGAATTCTGCGCCGCGTATCACGCCGCCACTCTTGCCGGAGCCGTGCCGACTCTCCTCAATCCCACCTACCGCGAGCGCGAAGTGCGCTATCAGCTGGAAGACTCTGACGCCGTCTTGCTAATCAGCGATGGCCCGCAACTTGAAGGCATAGACTTCGGAGCCCTTCCGAAGCTGCGCGGCATTTACACCACTCGGCAGCAAACGCCGGGAACCTCACAGTTTTCCGATTTATTGCGCCCGAGCAACGCATCTGTTCCCCAACCCGCAGGCACTTCGAACGAAATTCTCGCCGCGCTTCCATACTCCAGCGGTACGACTGGCCTACCAAAGGGAGTGATGCTGAGCCACTTCAATCTGGTGGCCAACATCTTTCAGTTGGTAGGCCCGGATGCGTATCCTCTCAGCCCCGAAGACGTGCTCCTCTGTTTTCTCCCGCTGTACCACATCTACGGACTGAATGTTGCATTGAACCCTTGCCTGACGCAGGGCGGCATCATCGTCCTGATGCCGCGTTTCAATGCAGAGCGCTTTTTGGATCTAATGGCCGCAGAGAAGGCAACGTACACCCTGGTTGCCCCGCCAGCGTTGCTGGCTCTGGTACAGGCGGCGGAAGCCGGGCTGTGGCCGAAGTCACATAGTCTGCAGCGCCTGAAGTCCGGAGCAGCGCCGCTCGCGCCCGAACTAGCGCACCGTTTCATGGCTCTTACCGGAGTCCAAATCACCCAGGGATACGGGATGACCGAGGCTTCTCCGGTCACGCACATTGGCTATTTCGATGCCGCTCGCTGTAAACCGGAATCGATCGGCCAGCCGGTCGCGCTTACAGAATGCCAAGTCATGAACGTGAATGGAGAACCTGCGGCTGCCGGAGAACCGGGTGAACTCCTGATGCGCGGCCCGCAATTCATGCTGGGGTACTGGAAGTCTCCGGACGCAACTGCCGCCGCCATTCGTGACGGCTGGTACCGGTCGGGAGACATCGTCACCCGTGATGAGCGCGGTTTCTATTACGTTCTGGACCGCAGTAAAGAGATGATCAAGTACAAAGGCTTCTCCATCGCTCCCGCCGAAGTTGAGTCCGTCCTGCTCGAGCATCCGGCAGTCCGCGATTGCGGGGTTGTGGGGAGGCAGGATCCAGCGGTGGGCGAGGTTCCAGTGGCTTTCGTCGTCGCTCACGACGGATTTGCTGCCAAAAAAGGTTTCGACGAAGAGCTCTGCGCCTTCGTAGCCAGCCGCCTGGCGCACTACAAACAACCGCGGGAAATACGCTTTATCGCTGTCGTGCCCAAGACGGCTTCGGGGAAGATTCTGCGGAGAGAATTGAGGGAGGCGCTGGAGTAAGCGGAAGCATTCGGGCCATCCCGGTGTTTGATCTTGTTGGAAGCCAAGAGCCAACAGCGAAGAGCCAAGAGCTGTTTCACTCACTCCCACTCAATCGTCCCCGGCGGCTTCGAGGTTACGTCATACACCACTCGGTTCACGCCGCGCACCTCATTGACAATCCGGCTGGACATTGTTTTTAGCACTTCGTGCGGCAGCGGAACCCAGTCCGCGGTCATGCCGTCTTCCGAGTGCACAGCACGGATCGCGCATGTATAAGCGTAGGTCCGCTGGTCACCCATTACGCCGACCGACATTACCGGCAAGAGCACAGCAAATGACTGCCAGATTTTTGTGTAAAGCCCCGCGTGCTTGATTTCGTTGACCACAATGTCGTCGCACTCGCGAAGGATTGCAAGGCGTTCGGGAGTTACTTCGCCCAAGATTCGAACAGCCAATCCGGGCCCCGGGAAAGGCTGTCTTTGCAGGACCTCTTGCGGCATCCCTAGATCGCGGCCGATGGTGCGGACTTCGTCTTTGAACAGCTCTTTCAGTGGCTCGATCAGCTTGAGCTTCATCTTTTCCGGAAGCCCGCCAACATTGTGGTGCGACTTGATGACCTGGGAAGGGCCACGTACCGACACCGACTCAATCACATCCGGGTACAACGTTCCCTGTACCAGCCACTCCACCTTACCTTCTTCTTTTTCGATCCGATGGGCTTCCTCGTCGAAGATGGCAATAAACTCGTTGCCGATAATCTTTCGCTTCGTCTCAGGATCGGTGACGCCCGCAAGTTTGGTCAGGAAGCGCTCGGTCGCGTCCACCGCCACCACTTGCAATCCAAGCTTGTCACGCAGGTTTTGCTGGACTTTTTCAAACTCGTTTTTGCGCAGCACACCATTGTTGACAAACACCGACGTAAGGCGGGATTTGTTGCCGTCTCGCAGTGCACGATCAACCAATGTTGCAGCCACAGCCGAATCCACGCCGCCTGACAAAGCACAAATCGCCCGCCCCGAGCCGACTTGTTCCCGCACAGCCGCCACCGTCGCATCCACAAAATGTTGGGGAGTCCATGTCGGCTTGGCGTGGCAGATGTTTAAGACAAAGTTCCGCAGAATTTCCGTCCCGAGCTTGGTGTGGCGTACTTCGGGATGGAACTGTACGGCAAACAATCTCCTGCTGGCATCTTCCATTCCCGCCACGGCGTTGGGAGATTTCGCGATCAGCTTGAAACCCGACGGAAGCTCCAGCGCTTCGTCCCCATGCGACATCCATACTTCGAGTGCGCGGGGCAGTCCTTTGAAGAGCTCCGAGTCATCCAGCAACTCGACTTGCGCGTGGCCGTATTCGCGCCGCTCCGCAGCTCGCACTTTGCCGCCGAGCGTGTGCGCCATGAACTGCAGTCCGTAGCAGATTCCGAGCACGGGCAAGCCCAGATCAAATATCCGCCGATCCGCAGGGGGAGCGTCATGGTCATATACCGACGAAGGCCCGCCGGAAAGAATGATGCCGACCGGGGAATACTTGCGAATGTCTTCGATCTTTGAGTTGCAGGGTAGGACGGCAGAAAAGACGCTTTGTTCGCGGACGCGGCGGGCGATCAGTTGCGAATATTGCGCCCCGAAGTCAAGGACAACAATTGATTGGGTTTCCACGAATGAGTTTCTCAGATCGTCATTGCCGTGTAAAGAGGAGCGTCAGGTCGCCAGCAGCGGAACGTCGCTCAGGATCACTTCATCGCAATCCACCGAGGATGTACCGTCCACGGGTGTCAACGGAGAAGTCTCGCCCGCCAGTTCTGTCTCCGGGCCTCGGACGATGGCAACATAAGCCGCCAGTCTGCCGGTGTAGAGGAAATCAGCAACCGCGCAATATCCGCCGACAATCAGGAATTCCAGACCAAGTGCCGGTCCCATCCGCCACGCGCCAACTGTTGAAAGGACGGTGAACCCAGCCATTACTGCAACAATGAAGGCGCCCAAATGCGCCAACCCGAACCAGACTCCCGTGGCCAGTACCCGGCCAGTATGTTCCATGCAAAGACGCGCGCAAGAAGCAATCGCGCTGAGCGATCCCTTCTGTTCGGTTGCCACAAAAACCGCAGCCGTGGACAAGAGCCAGTTCAAGCCTGCCCATATCATCCCGACCAGAAAAAGCAACGCAAACCAGATCCGCGAGGCGTCTGCAAGCGAGACCTGCGTCGAAGCCCAGAAAGAACTGGCGAGCAAGACGGCGCCGAGGCCGGATAGCTTGGCCGCCAAAAACACTGCCACCCGCAGAAAATTCAGCGCAACTAGAGACCGTATCCTTCGATGTCCCGATCCCGATGCAACGCCGAATTCGTCCAGCAATGCAGCCAGAGTTGCAGCCCGCCCCAGCGACGCCAGAGCAACCCAAGCAACCGCGAGCCCAATGGCCAGCACCATGCCAGCTTCGGTGAACCGGAACGCGCTTCCATGAAAGATGCGATGAATTGCGCGAGATACCAGAATCGGCTGCTGCGTCCCCAGCAGAAGGCGGTCGAGCGCATTCACCGGCAAACTGCCCATGTACTCGAGGACAAAAGCGATACCGAGCAGCCATGCAGCCGTCGCAAAGGTCCATCGCCAGGCGATCTCAGCCAAGGGGATCGCGGGCCGGCGGAAGATTAGCCAGAATCCTTTAGAGGTAGGCGAGAACGAACTCATGCGAGGCATGGCTAGTCCGTTAACGGACGACAATATTCACCAGTTTGCCGGTGAAAATCTTCTTCACGATTTCTTTTCCAGCAACGTGGATTTGAACTTTTTCTTCTGCCAGCGCCTTCTCCAGTATTTCTTCCGGCAATGTCCCCGGCGCGACCACCACCACACTTCGCAGCTTTCCATTGACCTGCACCGGAATTTCGATTTCTTCTTCCTTGGCCAGTTCGGGATCGTACTTCGGCCACGGTGCTTTCAGTAGATTGCCGCGCTCTCCCAGCATCTCCCACAACTCGTGTGCGAGATACGGAGCAAACGGCGCCAGCAAAAGAACCGTGTCGCGTTGGACACCGGTCAGCAACGAAGCCGGCAACCCTTTGGCCTCGATTGCGTACAGTTCATTCACCAGTTCCATGATCGCCGAGATGCAGGTATTGAAATGCCAGCGTCCCTGAAAATCATCGGTCACGCGTTTGATGGTCTGGTGCAGCTTGCGCTGAATAGCGCGTGCCCCCGGCGACAAAGTGCCGCCTTGCTGCGCTTCTGCAGATTTCTGTTGCGCATTCCGCGCCACGAACCGATAGACCTTAGACAAAAATCGGTAAATTCCGGCTACCCCTTCGTCTTGCCAGTCCAATTCGCGATCCGGAGATGTGGCGAATAGGGTGTACATGCGCGCGCTGTCCCCGCCATAGTGCGCGACCATCTCATCGGGGGAGACCACGTTGCCTAGACTCTTGGACATTTTCGCGCCGCTCTTGATGATCATGCCTTGACTGAACAACCGCTCCACCGGCTCATCATTTTCGATCATGCCCAAATCTCGCATGAACTTGGTCCAGAAGCGCGAATAGATTAGGTGCAGAATTGCGTGCTCGATTCCGCCAATGTACTGGTCAATCGGGAACCAGTAGCCGGCGATCTTCGAATCGAACGGAGCCTTGTCGTTATGGGCGTCGGTGTAGCGATAGAAATACCACGACGAATCCACAAACGTGTCCATGGTGTCGGTCTCGCGGCGGGCGGGACCTCCGCAGCGCGGACAGGTCGTGTTGAGGAATTCCGCAACTCGCCCCAGCGGTGATCCCCCGGTGAGGGTGATGTCAACATTTTCGGGCAAGATCACCGGCAGATCTTTCTCCGCAACCGGAACCACGCCATCTTTATCGCAATACACCATCGGAATAGGCGTTCCCCAATAGCGCTGGCGTGAGATTCCCCAGTCCTTCAGCCGGAAGGTCACGGTTGCTTTGCCGAACTTGTGCTGCTCGGCATAAGCCGACATCTTCTTGATCGCTTCCTGGCACGAAAGCCCCGTGAACTCGCCGGAGTTGATCAATTCACCATCCAGAGTGGTGCATGGAAGCTCCGGAACGTCTGGTGTGGAATCGGCCTGTGTGGGTCGGACACTCCTTTCGGCTCCGCTCCGGGCAGGCTTGTCCGACTCTGCCGGCACTATCACCTGCCGCACCTCAATCCCATATTTCTTGGCAAACTCATAGTCCCGGTCATCGTGCGCCGGCACGCTCATGATCGCACCCGTGCCGTAGTCCATGAGAATGTAGTTCGCCACCCACACCGGCACCCGCTCGCCGTTAAATGGATTCACCGCAACATGCCCGGTATCGACGCCATGCTTTTCGATCGCGCCAATGTCGCCGGACTCTTTGGCTTTGCGCTGCTCCTCGATCAGTTGCATTACCTGCAGGCGGAGATCAGGCTCTGCGGCGGCCAGTTCGGCAGTGAGGGGATGCTCGGGCGCAAGCTGAACCGACGTCGCGCCGAAAATTGTGTCCACGCGAGTGGTGAAAACCGTAAACACATCGCCGCCCGAATAGTCGAGGCGGAAATCCAACAGCGTGCCTTCGCTGCGGCCAATCCAGTTGCGCTGCATGGTGCGCACTTTTTCCGGCCAGCCAGGAAGACGGTCAAGATCGCGTAACAACTCATCCGCGTAATTCGTGGTGCGCAAAAACCATTGCTCCAGCTCACGCTGCTCCACCACAGTGTCCTCGTGCCGCCAGCAACAGCCGCCCACAACTTGCTCGTTGGCCAGCACCGTCGCGCACTTCGGACACCAGTTCACCTTGCTCTTCTTGCGATATGCCAGTCCGCGATCAAAGAGCTTGAGAAAGAACCACTGGTTCCAGCGGTAGTAGTCCGGCAGGCAGGTCGTGACTTCGCGCGACCAGTCATAGGCAAAGCCCAGCCGCTTCATCTGCCGTTTCATTTTCTCGATGTTGCCAAGCGTCCACTCACGCGGCGGAGTCTGATTGGCGATCGCGGCATTCTCCGCCGGCAATCCAAATGAATCCCATCCCATGGGATGCAGCACGTTATACCCATTCATCCACATGTAGCGGGCCAGCGCGTCGCCGATGGCATAGTTGCGTACGTGCCCCATATGCAGCGCCCCGGACGGGTAGGGAAGCATCTCCAGAACGTAATACTTCGGCTTGGTCGAATCAGGCTCGGCGGCGTAGAGCGCCGGATCCCGCTGCCAGCGCTCCGCCCACTTTTCTTCAATGGACTGTGGGTCGTAGCGGTGTTCGCGGATCATGGCGGGTTCGGCTTCTTGTTGCGGCATGGTCAGTTGGACTTTGATTTTACAATGGAAGCCCGCTGCTAGTTCCGGGACGCCGCTCCTGACCATCCAAAACGGTTGAGGATCTCCCAAAGCCCCCAAAGCGTTGCTATCGGACCGCCCCAAATGGATAGCAGCGATTTCCAGCTCAACTTCGTCAGGAGTTCTAGCTGGCTATTGGAAGATATAACAAACGGCCCATTAGCCTTCATCAGGAGTACCGGGGGGGCCAGGTCCGAACTGGCGAGTGGAATCCACTGCCGCACCGGCAGGTCTTGACGGGTCTAAGAATGGAAAGGCCTCTCTTCGCAACAGGTCGGCTTCTGCGTCGCATATAAAACCCGGCCCGATCCGGGCCAACTCTTCCGTCCCCTCATATGCATTTCTGTTCTTCCAGATGTTTTCCCGCAGCGTCCCCAAAACAAAAATTGAGTCTCCGGGCTTGATCGAGTACTCTTGAGCAAACTCAGGAGATTCAGTCCGGTAGCGGGTGCCCAGAGCCACTGCCAGCTTTCCATACTCTGCCCGCTCCGAAGATGGCTTCATCCTTAGTTCTGCGCCGGGCGGATAGATCATCACGATTCCGGTGCCGTCGTCGAGAAACAGCGGTGCGCACAATTCGTGAATCGTGGATCTGAGATCGCCGCTAGGATTCGATTCCACCATGAGGCGGTAGTAGAGACAGTCGTCGTGGCTGAGAGGGGCGATCAGAGTGAATGGCCCAACCGCCTTCCCACTGATTTCGACCGGCCCCAGCGCCGCTCCACGAATAGTGGAGCGAGGAACATTCATGGATCTCCCGCTTCAATTGCAACACTCGAAATCCGCGGTAGAACAGATACGGGCCGAATACGACGCCCAGAATAGCCCAGAAGAGGGGTTGGCTCAGCAGCCAGATAATGTCGCGAATTGCCATGAGTTTGCCAAGAATACATCAGAACGCCGGCAGCCACTCGTCCTACGCGTGGTGAACCGAAAAGGGGTGCAGCCACAGAGCGATGCAGGTCTTTTGACCTTGACTGCCAACACGGTGAGCAATGAAAATTGGCACTGCTCACCGTCAGTTCTCACCGAGGGAATACCGATGAAGAAATTATTTGGATTAAGTCTTGCTTTGCTGGTGGGACTGGGCTTGATGGTCACTCCGTCCACGGCGCAGAGTCAAACTGGCCCGGAAGTTGTCTACGACATCTACCACGATACTTCGCTACCGGTAAGTCAGTATGCCACGGGGTTGCCGCTGGCCGCGCCTGCATTACGGGTGCGCCCCTTGCCCCGCCGTGTGCTGCCAGGCAGTGGGCTGGCGCAGGCCGATGCGGTCGAGCAACTGTCCCCCTTGCCCGCAGTTTCCGCCACCATTTCGCACAATTTTGATGGCATACCCGACTCCGCAAACGGGTCGCTTCGCGGCGTTCCGCCGGACGAAAATCTCGCGGTGGGCGCTACCCAGGTGGTCGAGGTGATCAACACCGCCTACCAGGTCTTCGACAAGTCCACCGGGGCATCAGTGCAGTCACCCAGGCAGATCAGCAGTGTTTTTACCGGAGTCAGCGGTTTGTGCGGCCAGGGACCGACCAGTCCCAACTACACCGATCCCATTGTTCTCTACGACAAACAAGCGGGCCGCTGGTTTGTCGCCATCGTTGCCGCCAACAGCAGCTTCAGCACGGGAAACCAATGCATTGCTGTGTCCAGTACTTCGGACGCAAGGGGTACGTATCACCGCTACGCTTTCTCGTTCGGCACAAACGTTTTCAACGACTATGACAAATTCGGCGTGTGGCCCGATGCCTACTACGGGGCATTCAACCTGTTCAGCCCCACCCAGTTCCTGGGAGCCAAGGCCTGTGCTTATCGGCGCTCCGCCATGTTGTCGGGTACGGCGGCTACCGCCATCTGTTTCACGAACACGCACGAGTTTTCGTTTTTGCCGTCAGACCTGGATGGCACCACCGCGCCCCCGGTTGGCGAGCCGAACTTCCTGGTTGATCTATTTAGCGGCACCGCACTACACCTTTTCAGGTTCCACGTCGATTTCGCTACTCCGAGCAACTCCAAATTCATCGGGCCCATCGCCATTGCGGTGACGTCCTTTACCCAGGCGTGCGCCGCCACGGGTACTTGCATTCCGCAGACGGGGACGACCGATCAACTGGATTCCTTGGGTGATCGGCTCATGTTCCGGCTGGCCTATCGGAACTTCGGAACCCATGAATCGCTGGTGGTCAGCCATGCGGCAAAAACCAGCCTAGCGGCATCCGGAGTGCGTTGGTACGAGATCCGCAATCCCAACGCAACCCCTGTCGTGTTTCAGCAAGGCACGTTGACCAGCGGCGGCACTTCGCTGTGGATGGGGAGCATCGCCATGGACAAAGTCGGGGACCTGGCGCTCGGATTCAGCGAGTCCAGCAGCACGATCCACCCGACTGTGGCGTTCACTGGCCGAACCCCGAGTGACCCCCTGGGCACGATGGAAGGCATAGCTACGATTTTTGCAGGAGCAGGCTCACAAACCGGCGGGACGGTCAGTGGCGGAAACCGCTGGGGCGACTACAGCGGTATGGCGATTGACCCTTCAACCGATTGCACCTTCTGGTATGTCAATGAGTACATTCCGTCGAACGGGAACTTTAATTTTCATACCCGAATAGCATCCTTCAAGTTCCCAACCTGTATTTAGACATGAGCGAGTGCGCGCTGCCCCGGCCCGACCGGCGGGTGGCTGATTTTCACGACTGTATAGCGATCTCCTGATCGCTCCATCGCTCCATTGCCCCGTTGCCGGTTCACATTTAGACTTGTAATCCTCAAGGAGAACCCATGCTGGTAGTCATGCAGGCGCACGCCACCGCGGAGGACATTCGCCGGGTTTGCGACAAGATTGAAGGGCTCGGATACCGCGCCCACTCCATCCCCGGCGCCGAGCGCACAGCCATCGGCATCACTGGAAATAAGGGCGAAATCGAACCCGGCACGCTGGACGAAATGGCCGGCGTGCAGGAAGTTATCCGCGTCACCAAGCCCTACAAGCTGGTCAGCCGCGACATGAAGGAGGACAACACCGTCGTCTCGTTTCCCGGCACCGACGCCACGTTCGGTGGGCCAGGCCTTGCCGTCGTTGCCGGTCCCTGCGCTATTGAAAGCCGCGAACAGGCCTTCGCCATCGCCGAGCGCGTGCACCGCGCCGGAGCCCAGTTCTTCCGCGGCGGAGCCTACAAGCCGCGCACCTCGCCATACTCGTTTCAGGGACTCGAAGAAGAGGCGCTGAAAATCATGGCTGCGGTTCGCGAAAAATTCGGATTGAAGATCGTTACCGAGGCCATTGACAACGAATCGTTGGAACTGGTCGAAGAGTATGCGGACGTAATCCAGATTGGCGCCCGCAATATGCAGAATTTTTCTCTGCTCAAGCGCGCTGGCCGTGCCCGCAAGCCGGTGCTGCTGAAGCGCGGCATGTCGGCGACGCTGGAAGAATTTTTAATGGCGGCCGAGTACGTGATGAGCGAAGGGAACTACAACGTCATCCTGTGCGAACGCGGGGTACGGACGTTTGCCGATCACACTCGCAACACTTTGGACCTGAGCCTGATTCCCGCCGTGCAGCGCCTGAGCCATCTACCGATTCTGGTGGATCCCAGCCACGGTACCGGCAAGCGCAACAAAGTCACTCCACTTTCGCGCGCAGCCGTGGCAGTGGGCGCAGACGGTCTCATCATCGAAGTGCATCACGAGCCGGACAAAGCTTTGTCCGACGGAATGCAGTCGCTCTACCCCGACCAGTTCGATGAACTGATGGCGCAGGTACGGCAGATCGCGCCCGTGGTGGGGAGGACGGTGCTGGGCATCGGGGAGCATGTGGCGGTGGGTGCGGTGAGAGCGCGATGAAAACGCTGTACGAAACTCTTGCCGGGTTGGATTTGTCTCTGACGCAGGCTGTTGCTCAGATTCCGAGTCAAGGGCTACTGCGGTCGGCTGCTGGCGGTGGCTACGCCCAGCTTCCGCAGCCGGTCTTTGGCTTGCAACGCCTCATTTGACCTGGGATAACGCTGCACCACATGCCGCAAAGTGGTGATGCCTGCGTCTTTCTGGCCAGACTCAATCAGAGCAAAGCCCTTTTTCAGTTCGGCTGAGGCAGCCTTGGTTCCGTCCGGAAAGCTTTGCAACACCTGGTCATATGCCCTGACCGCTTGCGGATAGTTGCCCGCCTTGAAGTCCATTTCTGCGAGGTAAAAATATGCATTGCCCGCCAGATCGGTGTTGGGATAATTCTTCACGTAATCGCTGAATTCCTGTTTAGCTAGGTCCGCGTTACCGCCGTTGTAGTCGCGAAGCGCATTGTTGTAGAGCACGTCGGGAGGCGGCACCGCCAACTGCGCTTGCTGCGCCTGGGTCTGTGCTATCTGCTGGCTGGTCTGAGAAGCCAGACTCTGCTGCGTGGCCTGCAAGTCTTCGAGTTGTTTCGTTACTTTTCCGAGACGCGCCTTTAGCTCATCCAGGCTGTCATTTAACGACTGCAGCTGACCGGACAGCTGGTCCACACGGCCGCCGGTGTCGCTCTGCTGTTTCTGCAGCGAGGTTTGAATGTTGTTGATTGCCGATGTGACTTTGATGATGGTGTCGGTGTTCTGCTCCATCAGGTTCTTGAGCACGCCCATGCGCTCGTCGAGCGACTGCTTCAACGTAGTGACCTGGTCGGAGAGCTGTTGCACTTGAGTTTGCAGCGCGACCATTTCACGGTTCACGGCCCACGCTGGGGTCGTCCCCATCAGGCCTGCGGCCACAATCACAAAGCAAATACGGCGGCGGAAAGTTTTCATGATAGTTCCCAATTCCTCAAACTAAGATGCGAAAAATGGCGTTCACGTAAGTCCAACAGATGTGCAGCCAGAGGTCAAGTTCACTGCGGTGCAAAGGCTTACGGGTCATCGAGTTTGCCAATAGCGGAGCGGCGTTATTCGCCCATCACTTTCACGATTACCCGCTTGTCTCTTTGGCCATCAAATTCGGCGTAGAAAATTTGCTGCCAGGTGCCGAAATCCAGCCGGCCGGCGGTGATCGGGACGATCACTTCATGGTGAATGAGCAGCGCTTTCAAATGCGAGTCGCCGTTGTCTTCGCCGGTGCGGTGATGCTTGTAGCCTTCGCGAAAAGGCGCGAGCTGCTCCAGCCACTGGTCAATATCTTCGATCAATCAAGATTCGTTGTCATTCACGTACACCCCCGCGGTGATGTGCATGGCCGAGATCAGCACCATGCCTTCCCTGATGCCGCTGTTGTGAACGATGGCCTCCACCTGCGGCGTGATGTGGATGTACTCGCGGTGTTTGCGGGTGTGGAACTTGAGGTATTCGGTGTGGAATTTCATTTCTTCAGTGACTTGGAATTGCCTCAATGATCCTGTGTGCCATCTGTGGCAGATGATCTTTCCGGCCTTAACAGCGGAAACAGAATCACATCCCGAATAGTATGCGAGTCCGTCAGCAGCATAGCCAACCGGTCAATCCCCACACCCACACCTCCAGTTGGCGGCATGCCATAGGACAGCGCTCGGATGTAGTCCTCATCCATCTGATGCGCTTCCTCGTCCCCACGTTCGCGTTCATTCAATTGCTGCTCGAAGCGGCGGCGCTGATCTTCGGGATCATTCAGTTCGCTGAAGCCGTTGGAAATTTCCATCTGTCCGATAAAAATCTCCCAGCGCTCGGTCCACTCCGGCTCGTCGGCTTTCTGCTTGGAAAGCGGCGAGACCGCGGTAGGGAACTCGTAAACAATGGTCGGCTGCGTAAGATGTTCTTCTGCGGCAGCTTCAAACAGGCCGGCAATCGTCTTACCGGTAGGCTCGTTCGGATCGTATGCCATGTGCGAATGGGAGGAATTGAACCGCTCGACTAGCTCCTTCACAGAATCGTGCGAAGCGAAATCTGCAATCGCGGGCTTCGCTCCCGCCGCTTCCGGCCAGTACTGAATAATCGCCTCGCGCATGGTCATACGGCGCCAGTTCACCGCTGACCAATCAATTTCCGTGTCGCCCCATTTCGTTTTCGTCCCGCCGGTCACATCTTTCGCGGCTTGAATGATCAGTTCCTGGGTCAGGTCCATCACGCCACGGTAATTCGTGTAAGCCTGATAAAACTCAAGCATGGTGAACTCGGGATTATGCCGGGTCGAAATGCCCTCGTTGCGGAAGTTGCGATTGATCTCATATACGCGATCGAAGCCACCCACCACCAGTCGCTTGAGATAGAGTTCCGGCGCGATGCGAAGGTACAAGTCCATGTCGAGTGTGTTGTGATGGGTCATGAACGGCTTAGCCACTGCGCCGCCCGCAATCGGCTGCATCATGGGAGTTTCGACTTCGAGGAAACCATGTTCGCTGAGAAACTTCCGCATGGATTGCACCAGCTTGCCGCGCTTGAGAAAAACTTCGCGAACCTCCGGATTCATCGCCAGGTCAACATAGCGCTGGCGATAACGCAGCTCAACATCGGTCAGGCCATGCCACTTCTCGGGCAACGGTAAAAGGTCTTTAGCGAGAAACGTAACCTGCTCAACATGGACGCTCAACTCGCCGGTCCGAGTCCGGAAAAGATATCCGCTGGCGCCGATGTGGTCGCCCAGGTCGAGCAGCTTGTAAAGCTCAAATCCTTTCTCGCCGACCGCGTCTTTCTTCACGTAAATCTGCAGCCGCTGGCCGTCCTGCTGCAGGTGCGCGAACCCAGCCTTGCCCATGAGGCGAATAGCCATGATCCGGCCAGGCACGCGTACGTGGACCCGAGCCGCTTCGAGTTGTTCCCCGGTCTTCGCCGAATAGTCCGCAAGAATCTGCGGCAGCGTGTGGGTAAAATCGTATTTCGTCGGATACGCCTGCTGGCCGAGAGCCTCAATTTGTTTGAGTTTCTCCAGCCGCATTTTGTAGATATTTTCGTCCAGTGCCAAGGGTGGGCCTTTGCGCGCTAAAGTAAGCTGCGATTATAAACACTCAAGCGTTTTACCGCCGAGAGCGACAAAGAAAATCCGCTCTAAAATCTCGGCGATCTGGGCGTGCGCGGCGGTGAATTCGTCAGTCGCAGATTCGATGTATCATTCTGACCGTGGAGCGTCCCGACCATGACCACAACACCCCAACCTCAGCCTAGCGCCGGCGGTGAGACTTTCATTGCCAGCCGCTGGACCCGCGGAAACCTATTTTTCCCAACCCGAATTGTCGTCAGTCCGCTACACGTCAGCCGAGTCAAACCGCGCCTGTTCAGCAAAACGGAAGAAAGCATTGCGATTTCGCAAGTGGCTTCGGTCCAAATCCAGACCGGAATGATCTGGTCGCGAATCAGTATCGATTCGACCGGCGGCACCGATCCCATCACCAGTCACGGCCATCGCAAGCGCGATGCTCTCCGCATTCGTGAACTGATTGAGACTTATCAGGTCAAGAAATGACGTCCGGGTCAACCGACAATCAGAAAAACGAGAACGAAAAGGATCAGAACCAGAAAACCTCATGGGTTCAGATGGGCAACTATGCTCAACTTGCGATCGTGTTTCCGGCGGCGACTTTAATTGGCTGGCTGATCGGCAGCGCGTTCGATCGCTGGCTGCACACTACGTGGCTCTACATCGTGGGTCTGATTCTCGGCATCGTCGCCGGATTTGTAGAACTGATTCGCACGGCCTCCGCCAACAAATGATCCCGGAAAACTCAGCGCCCGCTGACGATTTCTACGCCCGGACCATCGAGCGAATCCAGCGCCTCATGCTCGTGATCAGTATCGCCGCCTGGGTCATCGCGCAGGTTTACTTCGGATGGCGCATCAGCCTTGGCGTGGCGGTGGGGAGCATCATCAGTTATGTGAATTTCCACTGGCTGAAGTCCGTTGTGGCCGGGCTCGCGCAGCTGACGGTGCAATCGGGAATTCCGGCATCCGGGCGCGGAATCGTTTACCGCTTTCTGTTGCGCTACTTTTTGATGGCCGTAGTCGGGTTTGTTATACTTAGGGTTTCGCGCGAGAGCTTGTACGGTTTCTTTGCGGGTTTGCTGATACCCGTAGCGGCACTACTTTGCGAGGCGGCTTACGAGACGTATACAGCAGTGGCTGGTCACTGATTAGAGCGACCGGTTTGTTCTGATCGTTACTTGCACTGACCACTGAACTTCAATGCCCGAACAACTCAGATTTACCCAACTTCTGAACCACCTGTTCGCCGCTCCGGTAACAGTGCTGATGCGTGCGCTACATTTTCCACCGCCGCAGTATCCGCAGGCACCCATCTCGAACCCCGTCGCGATGGAAGTCTTGGTCTTCGGCTTTCTGCTGCTGACCTTCATCCTGGTGCGCAGCCAACTCTCCGTGGAGAAACCGGGCGCCCTGCAGCATGTTTTCGAAGGCATCGAAGGATTTGTCGGAGACCAGAGCCGCGACGTCATCGGCCATCACAGCGAGGGGTTCACCCCGTTTCTGGTTACTCTCGGTTTGTTCATCTTGATTGGCAACTTGCTTGGATTAGTGCCGGGGCTCGAGTCTCCGACCGGCGTCCCGGTGGTGCCTTTGGGCTGCGCCCTTTGTGCTTTCCTCTATTACCACTGGCACGGACTCAGGAAACACGGAATCGGGTACTTGAAGCAGTTTTTGGGACATCAGGATCCCAGCATGTCGATCTTTATGCGCATTCCCATCTCAATTCTGATGCTGCTGATTGAGCCGATCAGTCATTTGGCAAGGGTGGTCTCGCTCACCGTTCGTCTGTACGGAAACATGTTCGCCGGTGATATGGTCATCCTGGTTTTTCTTTCGCTCATTCCAATCGGTATTCCCGTAGCCTTTATTGGCCTTCATATTTTTGTCGCGTTCGTGCAAGCGTACGTCTTTGTTCTGCTAACGACTGTATATCTGGCAGGGGCGGTAGCGGAAGAGCACTAGTTAAACCCGGCTTTTTCAGCCGTTCAGCGTGAGGGCGTTTGCACGGTAACGTCAACCACCCCCTGGCGGCAATTCATAGGAGGAAGAAAGAAATGCGTATTCTGAGCAAGGTGTTCATGACGTTATCAGCCCTAAGTTTTGCAGTCCCCGCATTCGCGCAGGGCGGAGAGGCTGCCAATCCCACAAATTGGGTCGCTGCTTTAACCGGAATTGCGATGGCAATCGCGGCTGCCGGATGCGGACTCGGACAGGGCCGGGCGGCGGCCGCCGCTACCGAGGGGATCGCGCGAAATCCCTCGGCGAAAGCTGCCATTCAAGTGGCCCTGATTATCGGCCTGGCTTTTATTGAATCACTGGCGATCTACACACTGCTGGTGATCTTCGTGAAAATGAAGTAGATGGAAAAGAACAAGGGCCTCTGCTCAAAATGGGCAGGGGCTATTTTTTGTGATCTGGTGGTTTGAGAAAGGGAACTACGACCGCCGGTCGTATTTCCATTTGCCGTTTCGTCCTTCGGGAGCGTGCTCCAGCGAGTCCATCAGGAGATGGCGCAGACGGTGGCGGCTTTCGAGGTCGGTATCTACGAATTCGAAGCCGACCTCGTTAACTCGGGCGCGGCGCAACAGCACTTGTGCGCGCACATGCCGCATGCCGACTTGAATATCGAGTTCAGCCTCCGACCCGATGCGCAGCGTGTCGTCTTTGGTTCCCATGCCGCCGCCCAAGCTTAATTCCCGCACCGACAGCATCGACTTGCCCCACGAACTGCTGATAGTGGCGGGCACTGCTTTTCTGAGCACGATCCTTTCGTAGCGCCGCTGCCGCACCCACGGACAGGCCGGTGCACAGTCCAGCGGACCAATGGCCAGTTCTCCAGACTCCAGTCCGCTTTCGGCCATGATTTGCGTGGCGTAGCGCGGATCAATTTTTGCCAATGCCTGTGCCGCTGCGATACGCAGCTCGCGATGGTGCTGCCACTTGAACATCTTCTTGGCTTCGAACAAGCTTCGCAGCACTGGCACCGCGTCGGGTTCACGCAATCGACCCAGAGCCTCTATGGCCTTCAACTGAAGCAGTGCAGAGCGTCCTTCGGCCTCGCCGGCTGCGGCCATCACGATGAGTGGCGGCGCTGCAGTGCGGTCCCCGCTCATTCCAATTTCATCCAGCGCTTGCGGCACCACCGCGGCATCGAGAATTTCTAGGACTTCGAGCAGCGTGCGGCCGCGATCCGGGGCCGCGCCATAGGCAATCTGACGAACGATCACGTCATGGTAGAAACGGTTCCATTCCGGCAGCCGCAGAGGAAGCAACTCCAGCAATCCGGGTACGTCGAGGCGGCTCAGGAGGCCCACCGACGAAACTGCCTGACGCTGCGGCCCAGCCTTGAGCATTTCGCGCAGACAGTCGTTGGCCGACGGGCCCAACTCTTGAACCAATTCCACAATGCGGTCGCATTCCTCGCGCCGCATGGAGCGGAAGAAACGCTCCGCCAAATGCTCCGCCGCAGCTTCCGAGTTACGGCGCAGCACCCCTACCAACTCTGGCGGTACTCGTGTTTCGTTGAGTGCGGCCTCTAAGAATTCCGGCAATCGGCCTTCGACCCCAATGCGCGAGCGCAACTCCTTCGCCAGCGTCGGGCGGCGGCTGGCAAGATACTCCATAGTCTCGCAAGCTTGGGCCACTGCACGATATTGTTTTCGCTTGTTGGCCTCCGAACCCAGACGCACAAAAGCCGCGCCCAGTAGAGCCTCAATTTCGGGATCGGATTCTTTGCCGAGAGCTTCTCCCAGTTTCTGCACGGTGTCGGCCAGCAGGGTTCCTTCCACCACCGAGAACAGGTCTGCGAGATGGGTAAGCCCGCCGGCAACACGGGCGCGATATTCCGGGTCCTTCGACGTTACCTGCTGGGCATAACTGTGCAGCACCGCGGAAGCGGTTTCGCGGTCGCGACGCTGCAGCAAGAGTTCCACGTATTGCCGCACGTTGCGGGCCGGTACGCATGCTGCGTCCTCGGAGAGCAAAGTTTTCTTCTTACTTGTTTCCGGCAATTCTGCCCAAAACATTCGGTCGAGCAGGTCGGCATGCGATTCGACCAGCATGCCCGCCTTGCTCATCTTGTCTTCCTGCACCGAAAGGATCTTGCGTAAATTCGCCGTCTGCCGGCTCATCTCTTCCAGAAGTTTGTGGACTGCGTTCACCTTGAGTTCGCCGGTCTCGAAGCGCTCCAGCGCGTAGCGGATCGCCATCTGCTCCGCGGCGCGCATCAGAATCGGCTTTTCAATCTTGTGGCTCTGACCATAAGCCGAAAGCTCGTCGAGCATCTGCAGCACGGTGGTGCGAATGTTTTCTTCCGAGTGATGCAACTCTAGTCCGATGAGCTCTGGTTTCGGTGCGGACTCCGCTCCCAGTTCGCCGAAGCGGGTCAGCAGACGCAGAGCGTTGATGGTTTCTTTCTCGGTGAGCGGAAATGGTATCTCCTTGGCGCGGGTGCTGATTGCATCATGCTCAGGGAGCGTGATTGACGTCTGACCATCGGCCGGAGAGCGTCCGTGCGCTCCTTCTGCGGCAGCTATGAGCTGCACTAACTTAGTGGGATCGTTGAGCCAATCCTTGAATTCCGGATTCAGCGACTGGGATGCAATTTGAGCGGCCGCGCTTACACCGGCGCTATCGGAGGCGATGAACTTTACCTCATTGATGCGGATGCTGCCTTGGTTGTCCGGGAAAGCTGCTTTGATCCGGCTGGCAAAGTCTTCCGCCTTCGACCCGCTAAAGGAAAACGCGTGTACTAGATTCTCGAATTCCTCAACCGAGACCTGGTTCGAGAATTGAATGCTGGTCAATCCAGCAGCATTCAAGAGCCGGGCAAATCCGCGTTCCGCGTGTCCGGCTTCGAGCGGGACGCCGTCGAGCAACAGGCGGTCCTCAGCAACCCCTAGCACTACGCTGCCCTTGCGCTTCGGAATCGCTTGTTGCAGCTCTCCCCAGGCGACTTCAAATTGGGCTTGCGTACGCTTGTGGTCAAATCCGTACAGCCGGACATACTTCACCAGAATGTTCAAGCTATGGATGAAGGGACGCGCAGACGGCTGTGTGCTCGCTTTGCTTGTGCCAGTAGTAGGAATAGGCCACTCCCCAGAATTGATGCCTAGGTTAGCGTAAGCCGAAAGGCACCCCAGCGCATGTTACGGAGGTCTTTGCACGGGTGAGGCCAATAAGCTTTAGATGGACTGTAACTTATAGACAGAACGACGTTTAATAAAAGCGTAAAGCCGCTGTTCGGAGGCGGGAAAGAGCCTCACGCCTATTTTTCAGAGATCACGAAATTCACCACCGCGGTGCCGTTCGGCTCGACCCCGACGCTCTTCTCCCAGCTTCGTGGCTCGGTGAATATTGGGCGTTGAACGCGCTTCTCTGTGAGCACATCGAACGATCCCTCCTGGCGGGCGACGCCCCAGCCTTCGTGCCACGCGACGATCTCATATTTCCCTGGTGGGACGTCGGAAAGTTTGAATTTCCCGGCTTCGTCGGTTACGGCGTAGTAAGGATGCGGCACTACCAGCAGTTCGGCGTTCATCCAGGTGTGTCCGCCATTGCATTTAAGGTTCACCAGGCCAACCGTAGGCATGCCGCGGGAAATCACCTTGTCAGGGAAGGGAAAAGGCAGATTATAAGTCGCTGCGCCGTCCATGTGAATAGTGTGCAGCACTGCGTCCGAGCTTTTCATCTGTAGGGTGCCAGTGGCCGGCACCAGCATTACATGGGGTTCGTAACGGCAATGTTTCTGGTCCAGAAAACGGCGCTGCTCTGGAATGTCCATCGGCTTGCCGCTGGAGATATTCTTTAGAAACACAACCGTGTTCGCCACGCCGTCCTGCGGCCCCACTACTAGGCGCTCCAAATCACGAGTTTTGGCGGACTCAGGGTCACAAATCTGCTGGTCTTTAAAAATCGTCATGCTGCTGAGATGGGGCATCGGTCCCGACCACTTGACGGTGCCAGTGATTGTTCCACCGTTGGTGACAGTGATGACCTGATAGCCCTGCCCAAACCCGGCTGCGGACAGCACGAAGAGGGTGGCTCCCACGATGAACGCTCGGATGCACTTCATAAACAACTCCGGTCTTAGCCAAGTCGGAATGCGGCTCTGTAGAGCCTAACCCCACGTTTTCAGTTCGCAAGTTACCGAGGTAACGCAGAAAGGGCGGTTTTCGTTAAATGGGATAACGGACAGCGGCCGAACCAGTGGGGAGCGGCGGGTCCGCCCTCAGTCGGCGTGGCTGCTGGCAGGGGAGACCCGTCCGCCAGCCGGGCTGCGCCCCAGCGCTCGCCAACGCATCCGGTCCATGTAGAGATAGACAACCGGGGTTGTGAACAACGTAAGCGCCTGGCTCAGGATGAGTCCCCCGCAGATAGTGATGCCCAGCGGCCGCCGTAGCTCCGACCCGGTTCCTGTGCCCAGAGCAAGAGGGAGGCCGCCCAGCAACGCCGCCATCGTGGTCATCATGATGGGACGGAATCGCAGCATACAGGCCTCAAAGATCGCATCTTCGGGCGACTTGCCTTCGCGCCGTTCGGCATCGAGAGCAAAATCAATCATCATGATTGCGTTCTTCTTTACGATTCCGATCAACAAAATGATCCCAATCAGGCCCATCACATTCAGTTCATTATGGGTAAGCAGGAGGGCCAGCAAAGCCCCCACTCCAGCCGAAGGCAAGGTCGAGAGAATAGTGATTGGATGAATGAAGCTCTCGTAGAGGATTCCAAGCACGATGTAAACCGTGAGCAACGCGGTGAGGATCAGGATCCATTCGTTTGCAAGAGACGCCTGAAACGCGGCCGCCGTCCCCTGAAAGCTGGGATGAATGGAGGCGGGGAGTCCGATCTCAGCTTCCGCGGCGTTGATGGCCTTCGTGGCGTCCCCTAGCGAGATATTAGGCGCCAGATTGAACGAAATCGTAGCTGAGGGGAATTGGCCCTGGTGGTTGACTGCCAAGGCTACGTTCGCCGGGCCAAAATGGGCGATCGCTGAGAGTGGGATCATCTGACCATTTGCGGAGTGAACATACACCGCTTGCAGAGCGTCAGGACTGGTCTGGTATTGCGGTGCCACTTCCATGACCACGTGATACTGGTTCAATTGACGATAAATGGTTGAGACCTGCCGTTGTCCGAAAGCATCGTAGAGCGCATTGTCAATGTCCTGCGGAGAAACTCCCAGCCGCGAGGCAGTGTCGCGGTCGATGATCACCTGCGCGTCGAGCCCGCGGTTCTGCTGATCGGTATTGACATCGCGCAGATCTTTCAACGTCCGGAACTTTTGTAACAGACGCGGCGCCCAAGTATTCAATTCATTCAGGTCTTCGCCCTGCAGGGTGTATTGATATTGAGCCTGGCTCTGGCGGCCTCCAATAGTCAGGTCCTGGGCCGACTGCATGAAAAGGATCGCGCCCGGTACCTGCGCCAATTTCGGGCGCAGTTTTCCGATGACCTGGTCGGCGGTGATTTTCCGCTCTGCCCCTTGGGTTTTCAGGGTGATGAACATGCGTCCCTGGTTCTTGGCAGTGTTCCCCCCGGCGAACCCGACAATGGTTTGCACATTGGAATCTTTCATTACGATCGCCACGAATTGCTCCATCTTTTCTTTCATCGCCGCGAAGGAAATGTCCTGGTCCGCCTGCACTGAACCGGTCAAGCGCCCGGTATCCTGCTGCGGAAAAAATCCGTTGGGAACAACTTTGTAGAGATAAATTGTCAGCAGCGCCGTGGCGATAGTAACTGCGAGAGTCAGCGGCTGATGCCGCAGCACCCAGCCCAGGCTCTTCCGGTACATCTCCAGCAATCCATCGAAAATGTTTTGTGAGAACCGGAACACGCTGCCGTGTTTCTCTTCACGGCTCGGCTTGAGAATCTGGGCGCACATCATCGGCGTCGTGGTCAGCGACACCAGCAGCGAAACTCCGATGGCCGCGCTCAGGGTCACAGCAAATTCCCGGAACAAGCGGCCCACCAGGCCGCCCATCATCAGAATGGGAATGAAAACCGCAACCAGAGAGGTGCTCATCGAGAGCACGGTGAAGCCAATCTCGCGAGCGCCGCGAAAGGCGGCAGCCACCGGCGCCATACCCTGCTCGATGTAGCGCGTGATGTTTTCAAGCACCACGATCGCATCATCCACTACGAACCCGGTTGAGATCGCCAGCGCCATCAGCGATAAATTGTCGAGGCTGTACCCGAACGCGTACATCACCGCGAAGGTGCCGATCAGCGAGAGTGGAACGGCAATGGTAGGAATGATGGTGGCGCGCACCGTTCGCAGAAATGCAAACACCACCAGGATCACCAGGACCACCGAAATGATCAGGGTGATTTCAATGTCGTGAACTGATGCACGAATCGTGGTAGTGCGGTCCATCACCACGTCAATGTGGATTGCCGGCGAAATCGACGCAGAAAGCTGAGGCAGGAGCGCACGGACGTTGTCCACCGTTTCGATAATGTTCGCGCCCGGCTGGCGAAAGATGATGATCAGCACCGCAGGGCGACCCTGCGCCATCGCGGCGTTCGCCTGCGGCTGGCTCTTGTCTGGAGCGCTGCCGGCGAGTCCGATGACCCGCGTGTCTTCGACCGAATCCTGAACGTCGGCAATATCACCCAGCCGTACTGGCGCTCCATTCTGATAGGAAACGATCAGGCTGCGGTAGCTGTCGGCGACTTTGATCTGATCGTTGTCGGTGATCGCCCACGTGTTGGCAGTATCCGCGACTGCCCCTTTGGGGCGGTTCGCATTCGCTGAACCCAGGGCGGTGCGAACGGCGTCCAGTCCTACTCCGAGTTTGTTGAGTTGATTCGGGTTCACTTCCGCGCGGACGGCAGGACGCGCCGCTCCTCCCACAAAGGCCTGGCCGACCCCACTGATCTGAGCCAGTTTCTGTGACAGCACGGAATCGGCAGCGTCGTACATCTGCGGCAACGTGATGGTGTCGGAGGTAAGCGAAAGAATCAGAATCGGAGCGTCTGCGGGATTCACCTTGCGATAGGTCGGATTGCCAGGAATATACGAGGGCAATTGGCTGCGCGCAGCATTGATCGCCGCTTGCACGTCCCGTCCTGCAGCATCAATGTTGCGGTTCAAATCAAATTGCAGAGCAATGCTGGTCGAGCCGATTTGGCTCGTGGAGGTCATCTGGGTTATGCCCGCGATGCGTCCAAATTGGCGCTCCAGCGGAGTCGCTACTGCTGAAGCCATGGTCTCAGGGCTCGCCCCAGGCAGTGACGCGCCCACCTGAATTGTGGGAAATTCCACCTGCGGCAACGGCGCTACCGGCAAGAACTGAAATGCCAGGATTCCGGCCAACAGCAGTCCGACGGTGAGCAGCGATGTGCCGACCGGGCGCTCAATGAATGGAGAGGAAACGCTCAACCTAGTCTCCCGCGACCGGCTGTTCCTGGAAATGCCGGAAGCCAAACCGCTCAAAGCGCTGCGATAGGCGGTCAAACCAGAGATAGATCACCGGAGTGGTGTAGAGGGTCAGCAACTGGCTGAGCAGGAGGCCGCCCACGATGGTGATGCCCAGCGGATGCCGGAGTTCCGATCCTGTACCTCGGCCCAGTGCTAATGGCAGTCCGGCAAACAGGGCTGCCATAGTGGTCATCATGATGGGACGAAAACGCAGCAGGGAAGCCCGGTAGATCGCTTCCTCCGCAGGCTTGTGCTCCTCGCGTTCCGCCTCCAGCGCGAAGTCAATCATCATGATCGCGTTCTTCTTCACGATTCCAATCAACAGGATGATTCCGATCAAGCTCACCACTCCCAAATCATTTCCCGTGATGAGCAACGCTACGAGCGCTCCCACTCCTGCCGAGGGAAGCGTCGACAGGATGGTGATGGGATGAATGTAGCTCTCGTAAAGCACTCCCAGCACGATGTACACGGTCACGATGGCGGCCAGGATCAGCAATGGCTCGCTGGACAGCGAATTGCGGAATGCTGCTGCCGTCCCCTGAAAACTGGTATGGATGCTGGCCGGCATCTGGATGTCCAGTTCCGCGGCATCAATTGCTTTCGTGGCCTCTCCCAGCGAAACCCCCGGCGCTAGGTTGAAAGACAGAGTTACCACCGGGAACTGACCTTGATGATTAATGGACAGGGACGCGTTGGTTTGGTCTATGTGGCTGAAAGCAGAAAGAGGAACTTGCGTCCCCGTACTCGACTTTACGTACAGGCTGTTGAGGGACTCGGGGTTCTGCTGGAACTGAGGATCCGCCTCGAGGACTACGTGATATTGATTCAACTGCGTGTAGATGGTCGAGACCTGCCGTTGGCCGAAGGCATCGTAGAGGGTGTTGTCAATCGCAGCGGGCGTGACTCCCAGACGTGATGCGGTGTCGCGGTCAATGACCACATCAGCCCGCAGCCCGCCGTTCTGCTGATCGCTGGCCACATCCCGTAGTTCCGCAGATGTGCGCAGGCGGTCGAGCAGCTTCTGTGACCAGGTTGACAGCTCTACTGCATCTACGTCTTCCATCGAATATTGAAACTGGGTGCGGCTGACGCGGTCTTCTACGGTCAGGTCCTGCACTGGCTGCATGTAGAGAGTTATTCCTTCGATCTTCTCCAGCTGCGGCTGCAAGCGACGGATAATGTCCGAAGCGGTCGTCTTGCGATCGCTCCGCGGTTTTAAGTTGATCTGGATGCGCCCACTATTCAGGGTTGGATTAGTTCCGTCCACGCCGATGAACGAAGAGAGACTGGCGACGTCGGCATCCTGCAGAATTACTTTGGCCAACTGCTGCTGGCGAACCGACATCGCCTCAAAAGAAATATTCTGTGGCGCGTCGGAGATACCCATGATCACCCCGGTATCTTGCACCGGAAAGAATCCCTTGGGCACGACGACGTATAGATATACGGTCAGCACTAGAGTGGCGGCGGTCACAATCAAGGTCGCTGTTTGGTGCTGCAAAACCCATTTCAGGGTGCGGCCGTAGTACTGGATGACGCGGTTGTAGAAGTCTTCCGACCAGTGATAGAAACGCCCCTCGTGCGAATCCTTCCTCGCTTTCAGCAGCTTGGCGCACATCATCGGGGTGAGCGTCAGCGAGACGAAAGCGGAAACCAGGATGGTCACCGCTAGTGTGACCGCGAATTCCCGGAAGAGCCGTCCCACGATATCGCCCATGAAAAGCAGAGGAATCAAAACCGCGATCAGAGACACAGTCAGTGAAACGATGGTGAAGCCGATCTGTCCTGCTCCCTTAAGCGCGGCATCCAGCGGCGAGTCTCCCGCTTCCAGGAAACGGTCGATGTTTTCAATCATCACGATGGCATCGTCCACCACAAACCCGGTGGAAATGGTCAGCGCCATCAGGGTCAGATTGTTCAGGCTATAGCCCAGCAGATACATCACCCCGAAAGTGCCAACCAGAGACAGTGGCACCGCGATGCTGGGAATGATGGTGGCCCTCAGGTTTCTTAAGAAAAGAAAAATCACCATCACCACCAGAGCGATGGTGAGCATCAGTTCGAATTCAACGTCGGCTACCGATGCGCGTATGGTGGTTGTTCGATCAGTCAGAACGGTTACGTTTACTCCGGCAGGGAGTTGCAAACGTTTTAGTAAAAGGTTGATTCGATCTACGACGGTGATGATGTTGGCGCCCGGCTGGCGTTGAATATTCACGATGACCGCCGGCGACACGGTTCCAGCTTGACCCATCCATGCCGCTTCGTACTCGTTCTCCACGCCGTCGGTGACGGTGGCAATATCGGCCACCCGCACCGGTGCGCCGTTATGGTAAGCAATCACGATCGGGTTGTACTGCGAGCCCGCCAGGAGTTGGTCGTTGGCGTCGATGGTGAACGATTGCCGGGGTCCATCGAGCGTGCCCGTGGCCTGGTCCACATGAGCGGCGCCGAGAGCGGTGCGCACGTCTTCCAGGCTGAGCCCATAAGAGGCCAGCGCTGTGGGGTTGGCCTGCACCCGGACCGCAGGTTTTTGGCCGCCGCTGATCGAGACCAGTCCCACCCCGGTCACTTGAGAAATCTTCTGCGCCAGCGCGGAATCTGCGAGGTCTTCAACCTTCGAAAGCGGCAACGTGCTGGAGGTGAGCGCCAGCGTCAGGATCGGAGCATCAGCCGGATTCACTTTGCTGTAAATCGGAGGATTGGGCAAGTCCGTCGGAAGATAAGTTCCGGACGAGTTGATCGCCGCCTGCACCTCCTGCTCGGCAATATCAATGTTCTGGTCGAGATTGAACTGCAGGGTGATGATCGAACTACCCAGCGAACTGCTCGAGGTCATCTGGCTCAGTCCGGGCACCTGTCCAAACTGCCGCTCCAGCGGCGCAGTCACCGACGAAGCCATCACCGTCGGATCGGCTCCGGGATAGAAAGTCATCACCTGAATTGTGGGATAGTCCACTTCCGGCAAAGCCGACACCGGAAGCTGCCGATAAGCCACAATTCCCACCAGCAGAACGCCCACCATCATCAGCGATGTGGCGACCGGCCGAAGAATGAACAGGCGTGACGGATTCATGGGGAAGTAGTTCCGGGGTTCGGAGTGCCGGAATCAGATCCTTTTCGATTTCGTGGGCGCGCATTGCCGGGACCTGGGTTACCCTGACTTGGGTCGTTCGAACTTGGGTTACCTGGACCTGTGCCCCCAGGACTTGGATTGCCCGCAGCGGCCGCGTTATGACCGCCCGCCGCTGCCGCTTGTGGATGCGGTTGCACGTGACTGTTTTCCTGCAGTTTGTCTTGCCCGTCGGTCACCACTACATCGTTGACTGCAAGTCCGCTGTCAATTTGAGCGACATTGCCTTGCGTCACAGCAATGTTGATCGGTCTTACTGTCACCGTCTTGTCCGGCTTCACCAGATAGACAAAACTACCCTGCGGTCCGCGTTGCACGGCGGCAGCAGGAATCACGATGGCGTCCTTTTTTGTTTCCAGTAACAGGTGGATATTCACAAACTGATTGGGCCAGAGTTCGTTCCCCTTGTTGTCGAAGACGGCCTTCAGGCGTCCGGTCCCGGTGGTTTGGTCAATCTGATTGTCAATGGTCAGCAGCTTCCCGCTCGCCAGCTTGGTTTGATCATCACGGCTATAGGCATCCACCGGCAGCGTCCCTTTTTGCATGCGCTGCGCCACGGTTTGCAACTGGTCCTCGGGCAAGGTAAAGATTACGGTGATAGGTTGGAGTTGCGTAATAACCAGTAGCGGGTTCGCGTCCGTGGCATGCACCATGTTTCCCGGATCCACTAGGCGCAGGCCGATGCGGCCACTCTCCGGCGCCGTGATGTGGCAATAGCTCACGTTGAGTTTCGCGTTGTCCACCAGGCCCTGGTCGTTGCGTACCGTGCCCTCTAGTTGATCCACCGTCGCCTTTTGGGTGTCCACCTGCTGTTGCGACACCGCGCCGGACTCCTGAAACAAAGTGCGGTCGCGTTGGTAATTCAGTTGCGCGTCGCGAAGCGAGGCTTGGTCCCGGAATAATTGCGCCTGTGCCTGGTCCAAGAGCGCCTGGTAGGGACGGGGATCAATCACCGCCAACAGGTCACCTTTCTTTGCAAACTCGCCTTCGCGGAATTTCACTTGCACGAGTTGACCGTCGACTCGGCTTTTAACGTTTACTGTGTAGAAGGCTTCGGCGGACCCCAGGCCGTTGAGATAGATCGGCAGATCCTGCTGCTGTACGGATGCCACCGTGACCTGAATGGTTTGTGGTGTGTTGGCGCGTGCCGTGGATGTCTTGTCGCTCGACGCCGTGCAAGCGACGAAGAGACTCGTCAGCAGCAACAACACGGTAACCGCCGCGCGCCGGCTGCGCAGCAAAGCAGCGGCGCGAAACAGTCCTAATTTTTCTTGATCCGGCAAACCGGAAGTCATCTATTGACCTCGCCTAAGCCTTCTAAATTGCGTGACTATCTTAGACCAACCGCAACAACTTTTCTTGCCACGCATCGCAGTTCAGCCCTTCGTTTGATGAGCTCCAAACCCGATTCTCCTCAGACATTTACAAATATTTACTCAACGTCGAAAACTTATCGTTTTGACCACCTAAGTGGCGCCGATTGCCTCACCTCGCGTATAGTGGTCGGCCAAAAACAGTGATGCTCAAATCAGCTTCCAAGCCGGAGATTCGCGACCTCGAAACACGCGCTGACCTCGAGTCAGTTCTCCGACTGGAAAAGGAGGTTTGGGAACTCGACGATGCCGACGTCATCCCCCTTACTCTGGCCGTTGCCCTGAAAGCCGCAGGCAGTATGTGGCTCGGAGCCTTTGATGACAAACAGTTGGTTGGCTTTGCCTTGGCGTTTCCGAGTTTGGAGGGAGGCACTGCAGGCTTTCATTCCCATATGCTGGCGGTACGCGCCTCCCACCGTGGGCGCAACCTCGGCTACGAGCTGAAACTCGCTCAACGGCAGGGAGCTTTGGCCCGAGACATCAAAGAGATGACGTGGACGTTCGATCCTCTGCGCAGCCGCAATGCGCATTTAAATTTTCATCGACTGGGCGTGGTCTGTAACAGCTACCGAATTGATTTCTACGGGCCCCAAACTTCAAGTCCCCTGCACCGCAACGGCACTGACCGGCTCTGGGTGACCTGGCATATGGCAGACTCGCGAGTGGAGGAACGCCTCAAAGGAAAAAACGCGCGTGCGGAAGTTATGGATGCGCTGCTTCATCTCGAGCCACTGGTTCGCTTCAACGGTGATGGACGTCCGGCGGAAGGCGATCTCGCAAAGGCGTTGGCCCGCCACCGAATCGCGATTGAAATCCCCGGCGACATAGACCCCATAGAAAAGGAAGACCCCGGGCGGGCGCGCAAATGGAGACTGGCTACCCGGACAGCCTTCACCGAAGCGCTCAGGGCTGGATTCATCGTCAAAGAATTCTGCCGGTCAATTCGAGGCCAGCAAGGCCCCGGGGCGTATTTATTGGAGAAAAGCGAAGCCAGATGATTCGCTTTTTGCGAATCATCCGGCGCAGTCGAAGGACCCTTTTCAGCTTCCCGCACACGAAGCCCACAAAGGCATTTCAATCCCAACCCGAAGTATCATCAAATCACTCGCGGCCAAATGCCCAACCCCATCATCCTCTACGACGGCGTTTGCGGATTATGCAACCGCTTGGTCCAGTTCGTCCTGAAGCGTGATAGCAAGGACCAGTTTCGCTTCGCCGCCGTGCAAAGCAACTTCGCCCGTGCGATCCTCGAGCGCCATGGTTTGAATCCTGATCTGCTGGACACGGTTTATCTGGTTCTTGATTACGGACAGCCCAGCGAGCGTCTTCTCTCCAGAAACGATGCAGCCACCGCGGTGCTGAAAGAATTAGGTAGCTTCTGGCGGTTTTCGGGGAAACTGCTGGACTTATTGCCAAAGAAGTTTCGTGACTGGCGCTATGCATTGGTCGCAAGGAATCGCTATCGCTTCTTTGGAAAGCACGAAACCTGTCCGCTCCCCAACGAAAAAGACCGCCACAAGTTTCTCGGCGTGGAGTAATTGCTCAAGTCCCGCGTATAGTATCTGCTCTATGTGGAGATCGACACTGCTGGCGCTTCTGCTCACCACCTCCGCCCTCGCGACGGAAAAAATGTCCGCGCCGCAACTAATCAGTCTTGCAAAATCAAATTCGCCGAGCCTGCGAGATGCAGTCACTACCACCTTCGATGCCAAGGACCTCAAAGAAGGGACCGCATGGACAGGCCGCGGCCCGGATGTTTTCTTCACCACCGAAGCCGCTACCCAACCCTTACTGTTTGTTGACGGCGCTGCGGGCCCTCCTCTGCGCGAAATAACCGGTTCTGATCTTTGGTACGCATCGGCCCAGCTCGAAGTCAGTAAATTGCATTCGTTCTACTACCTCGTGAATGGCTCGAAGTTCGGCGGCCGTCTCGACGTGCCGGCTTTTGGTCCGCTTTCCTATCCGCAGCCCGGAGTCCCCACCGGCACGCTATCGCCAAAAATCGTTCACACCAGCAAGATCTACGACGGCATGAAAAGCGAGTACTGGATCTACGTTCCCGCCCAATATGATCCCAAGATTCCTGCCGCGCTTATGGTTTTCCAGGACGGGGGCGGCTACATAGATCGCAACGGAAACAATCCCACGCTCAATGTCATTGACAACCTGATCGCGCAAAAGAAGATTCCGGTGATGATTTGCGTTTTCATCAATCCCGGCGACATCACCGATTCACCGAACACGCCGACTTACAATTTCGTGAAGGCCTACGGAGACAAGTGGCAGCGCACTTTGAAAGATTCCACGCGCAGCACGCTCTACGACACAGTCAGCGATCGCTACGCCCGCTTTTTGCGCGACGAAATTCTCGCCGACGTCGGAACCAAGTACAACATTCGTAAAGATGCCTACAGCCACGCCATCACCGGTCTTTCATCCGGCGGCATCTGCTCCTTCAACGCGGCCTGGCAGATGCCCGATCAGTTCAGCCGCGTCATCTCCTGGATCGGCAGCTTCACCAGCATCCAGTGGAAGGAAGATCCGGATGTTCCGGACGGCGGCCAGGACTATCCTGAAAAAGTCCTGCGCGAGCCCAAGCGCAACCTTCGCGTCTGGCTGCAAGATGGTTCCGAGGATATGGAAATCCGATATGGTAGTTGGCCGCTGGCCAACATTCGTATGGCCAATGCCCTGAAGGCCAAAGAATACGATTTCCACTTCAGCTTCGGAAAGGGCACCCATAACTCCGGCCAGGGAGCTGCCGAGTTTCCTGCAGAAATGATTTGGTTGTGGCGAGACTATGATCCGGGCAAGACGGAGCAAAATTTCGAGATGGAATCAGCCGAAAAGATTCAGCCGCCATTTCGGGTCACAGTAACGAACCGTTAACAGCGAGCTAGCTACTTTGCGGTGCAAAATGGCGCTTCCTGAGGAGGTCATCCACACGCAAAACCATATTTCGCAACTCTGATTCAGTGAGTTGCCGCCCGCTCCCTCCGACGA